>WNGH01007546.1_pt1 | contig 10336 bp, 9 predicted proteins | sample 5400631 | NCBI WGS metagenome assembly WNGH01 (sample SAMN13153373, study PRJNA577476) | soil metagenome | isolation source: 115 cm soil or saprolite under Garry oak tree replicate 1 | place: USA:California | collected 2016-06-15 | reverse complement strand
TCCCCGGCCCCGCCGGACTCCCCGGCCCCGCCGGACTCCCCGGCCCCGCCGGACTCCCCGGCCCCGCCGGACTCCCCGGCCCCGCCGGACTCCCCGGCCGCCGCGGACTTCGCGGGCAGCAGGTCCTGCAGCATGCCGAGCTCTTCACGGCGGCCGGAGAAGCCCGGCGCGTCGAGCGGCAGCTGGGCCGGCACCGGCGTGACCGTGCCGTCGGGCATTCCGGGGCGGAGCGGCCGCTGCCCGCCGTCGAGCACAGATCCGGTCCCCGTCACATCCCCGCCCACCTCCCCATCCCCCTTCATTTGCGTCACCGCGGCCGGCCCGTCGGGGGCGGCCAGGGCGGGGTCCATGGTCAGCAGCTGCTGGTGGATGCGGGACAGGTCGCCGCCGGGATCGATGCCCAGTTCCTCGGCGAGCACCCGCCGGCCGTCCTGGAACACCCGCAGCGCCTCGGCCTGCCGCCCGCAGCGGTACAGCGCGGTCATCAGCAGCCCGCGCATCCGCTCCCGCAGCGGGTTGACCGCCACCATGGCGGTCAGGTCGGGCACGACCTCCTCGTGGCGGCCGAGGGACAGCAGCACGTCGGCATGCTCTTCGGCGGCCGCGGAGCGCAGCTCGCCGAGCCGGACCCGCTCGGTCTCCGCGAACGGCCCGGGCACCCCGGCGAACGCGATACCCCGCCACAGCGAGAGCGCCGAGCTGAGCGCGGCCGCCGCGCCGGCCGGGTCACCGGTCTTGCGCAGCTGGCGGGCCCGGCCCAGGTCCTGCTCGAAGGCGACCGCGTCCGGCTGGCCGGGCACCAGGTGGAGCACGTAGCCGGCCCCGGACGAGACTAGGACCCGGCCCGGGCCGCGCAGCGACCGGTTGGGTTCGATGACCCGGCGCAGGCCGGCCACGTAGGTATAGACGCCGCCCTCGGCGCTGGCCGGGGGGTCCTGCCCCCAGACGGCATCGACGAGCTCACCCCGGGAAATCACGCGATTCGCCCGCATCGCTAGAATGCCGAGCACAGCCTGCTGCCGAGGCTGCCCCACTGGTAGTTCCTGGTCGCCATACCAGGCCATTACGGGACCAAGCACGCCGACGCGCAACACCACGGCTTCGCCGACCTTCCGCTCGCCAGATCACCCCAGGAGACCCGAAGGTCCCGCCCCCCTCCAGGGCCGGAGCTTCCTACTAAGATTACAGTGATTTGTTCTAGTCATCCAGAAAAAATCTAGATCGCATAGAGACGGCCCTTTCATAGTGGGTTCGCGCGCTGCGAGGGCGCCTGCGGCCGGTTCTCACGTCCAGCCTCCGCAGGTCGAGCGCGTCAGATGCGCCATGATGCGGGGAGGCTGGGACATGAGGGCGACGAGCCACGATCGTTGTTACCGCCTGGGCTACTGGGATTTCTGAGGCTAGATGGACGCCGCAATCACTTCGGGCGAACTCTTGGCGCTCTGTCCGCCGAGGACCTGCCGGGAGCTGGTCCACCAGGAGCCCGCCCGCAAGCTCGCGGAACGGGCCTCGCACCTGCCCGCGACCTCCCTCCGTCCGCCGGAGCCGCCGGCTTAGGCCCGGCCGCACCGGCTAGAGCCTCCGGGTCCCGCGAGACCCGGAGCAGCCGGCCCTCACGGCACCCCCCTCACTACCTGCCGTGAGGGCCGGCACCCTCAGCGTCGGCCCGGCGGCCGACTACGATCCAGCCGTACCCGGCTCCCATGATCCACTACGCGGCCTTTATAGAATCGTCAGGCTATCTTGGCCATTACTTCACTATTTGCCCTTTGCGCCTGAGCCCGGGCAAATAGGACACCCGAACCGGCGGCCGGCGGCGACTCAGTCACCGAGCATGGGTACGCCGGTACGGTGGAGCGCCTAACATAGGGCCCGGTACCCGGGACGACGGACTACTCCTGCGCGCCGGCGCAGGTATGGAACCAGCAGACGTGCGGCCTGACCGCTGGCTGGCTGACGCAAGGGTTGGACGAAGCGAGCATGGGCAAGGCAAGCAGAACAAAGGTCGACACCAGCCGCAGGGAGAGGATCGCCGCCCAGCGCGCGGCCGAGCGCCGGGCCGAGCAGCGCCGGCGGATCCTCATCGCGTCAGGCAGCATCGTCGTCGTGATCGCGGTCGTGGTCGGCTTCATCGTCTTCAAGGCCACCAGCAAGCCGGGCTCGAGCACCTCGTCGAACGGCCCGACCGGCGCGGCCCTGTCCAGCGTCGTGTCGAACGTCACCAGCGTGCCGGCCAGCACGCTGGACAAGGTCGGGAACGGCAGCGGCCAGGTCACGGCCAACCCTCCGGTCAAGGCCATCACCGGCGGGACGCCGCTGACCGCCAACGGCAAGCCCGAGGTGCTCTACATCGGCGCCGAGTACTGCCCCTACTGCGCGGCTGAGCGCTGGTCGATGATCGTGGCGCTGAGCCGGTTCGGCACGTTCTCCGGGCTCGCCACCGTGCACTCCGCGTCGGTGAACGGCGCCGGCGGCACCGAGCCTTACCCGAACACGGCGACCTGGACCTTCGCCAAGTCCACGTACACCAGCAAGTACGTGACGTTCACCCCGGTCGAGACGCAGACCAACGTCCCGGACAAGACGACCGGCACCTACACCAACCTGCAGACGCCGACCTCGGCCCAGCAGGCGCTGCTCACCAAGTACGACGCCCCGCCGTACGTTCCCGCGGGCAGCAACGGCGCGATCCCGTTCCTCGACTTCGGCAACAAGTACATAGTCGCCGGGGCCAGCTACAACCCGCAGGTGCTCGCCGGGCTCTCCTGGTCCACGATCGCGGCGGACCTGAGCAATCCCAACAGCACCGTGGCCAAGGCCATCAACGGCACGGCCAACTACATCACCGCCACGATCTGCAAGATGACGGGCAACCAGCCCGCCAGCGCCTGCACGACCGCGGTCCAGTCCCTGGAAAGCGGTCTGTAAACCCTGAGCTGACGCTCAGGATGCAAGCGGGGACTCGCGGAGTACAGTCTGGCGTCAGGTGCGGGCCGCGCTGAGCGTTCAGGGCCGCGCACAGCACCAGCCGTGACATTACCGGAGGCGAAGCTCGGGATGACCGCTTCGAAGTCAAGCCGGGCCCGGAACGCGCGGGCCAGCGCGGGCAGGGCCAGCGCGGGCAGGGCCAGCGCGGGCAGGGGCGGCACCGCCGTCAAGAACGGCAGCGCGAACCGCGGCGGCACCGCCGCCAAGAGCGGTGCCGCCGCCAAGAGCGGTGCCGCGAACCGCGGCGGCAGCGCCGCCATGGACCCCCGGGGCGGTGGTCAGGCGCGGACCGGCGCGGCCGAGCACGGGTCCCGGACGCCCGGCATCCGGGATGACCTCACGCCGCGCGGGCCCGCCCCCTGGCTGCAGGTCACCACCTTCGTGCTCGCCCTGGCCGGCCTGGGCGTGTCGATCTACCTGACGATCGCCCACTTCACCGAGTCGGCGCTGGCCGGCTGCTCGGAATCAGGCCTGGTCAACTGCACCAGGGTGACCACCAGCCCGCAGTCGTACGCGTTCGGGATCCCGGTGGCGGTACTCGGCCTGGCCTTCTACGTGTTCGCGGTGGCGATCATGAGCCCGTGGGCGTGGCGGGCGGCCAGGCGCGAGGTCCACCTGCTCCGGATCGCGTCGCTGGTGGCCGGCATCGGCTTCGTGCTCTACCTGGTCTACGCCGAGCTGTTCATCATCGGCAGCATCTGCCTGTACTGCACCAGCGTGCACGCCATCACGTTCGTGCTGTTCGTGCTCACCATGTTCGCGGTCGCGGCCTGGGGGATGAAGCCCGGCGCGGCGTGGAAGGCGCGGTACGCCAGGAAGCTGAGGCTCGCGCCGACCGCCGACTGAGCCGCGGGTCAACAGCAGGGTGACCGGCGCGCCGTAGGCGGTGGCCTCCGCCAGCGTGGTACGGATGTGCGAATGCGGATTCGTGACCAGCGACCCGGCCTTCGTGGAACGGCACCTCGATCAGTTCGGCCACCATGAGCACGTGCTGTGGCCCTTGCTGACCAGGCCCGATCCAATACCCGCAAGCATTGCCCGCTCATCAGATAGCAGCACTAGCCTAATGTGCTGCGTCAGGTCACGTATGCCCGGTCGCTGTGGCGCCGTACGGGGTGGCCGGCCTGGGATCTGGCCGGCTCGATGTGACATCGAGCCGGCGGGGGACGGGGTCGGCGCGGGACGGATGAGCGGCGTGAGGCGCCCGGGGCGTGGGGCCGAGGGACCAGCATCACCAGGCTCACCGCCGGGGGCATTACCTGCCGCCTCACCCGCGACGGCGGGGTCTTCGCCCTTGCTGCTGCCATGACCCCCGGAACTGCCGGCAAAATTAGGAGTATCGGGTAAGGGCGCGATCTGCGGCGGGTGGTTACTGTACCAGGGATGGCTCCTTACCCTCGCTGCCGCGTCCTGGCCATCATCGGGTCCGGGGAGACCAGCCCGACGATGGTCACGGTACACCGGGACCTGGTGGCACGGCTCGGCCTGACCGCCCCGCAGGCGATCGTGCTCGCGACTCCTTACGCGTTCCAGGAGAACGCCGTGGACGTCTCGGCGCGCGCCCAGCGCTACTTCGCGGACAGCATCGGCCTGCGGGTGCGCGTCGCCGCGGGCACCAGCCCGCAGGCCGACCCCGGCACGGCGGCCCCGCTGATCGGCGGGGACGAGGAGGACGAAGCGCGGCAGGCAGCGGGCATCAGAGCCGCGGACTGGGTGTTCGCCGGGCCCGGCAGCCCCTCCTACGCGCTCGCGCACTGGCAGGCCGGGCCGGTCGCGGCCGGGCTGCGGGACCGGGTCCTGGCCGGTGCCGGGCTGACCCTGCTGGCCTCGGCGGCCGCCGCCACGGCGGGCCGGTTCACCCTGCCGGTTTACGAGATCTACAAGGCGGGCGGCGCCCCGCGCTGGCTGGCCGGGCTCGACCTGCTCGGCCCGCTCGGCCTCGCCGTCGCGGTCATCCCGCACTACGACAACGCCGAAGGCAGCCACTACGACACCAGGCACTGCTATCTCGGCGAACGCAGGCTGGCCGTGATGGAGCGCGAGCTTCCTGCCGCCGCCGCCGTGCTCGGGGTGGACGAGCACACCGCGGTGCTGATCGACCTGCGGACCGAGGACATCGAGATCCGCGGCCGGGGCGGCATGACCGTCCGGCGGTCCGGGGGCAGCGTCGTCCTGCCCGCGGGCAGCCGGCTATCCGTAGCGGACCTGCGGGACCTGGTCCAGGGGATCCGCCGGGCGACGGGCCCGGCAGGCGCAGGCGGCGCGGCCGGCAGCGCAGGCGGCGCGGCCGGCAGCGCAGGCGGCGCGGCCGGCGGCGCCCTGGGGGGCGCGGGCCCGCAGGGCCTGCCGCTGCCCGAGATCATGGCGGCGGCGGAGCGCCAGTTCGAGGCGGCGGCCGGCGCCCGGGACGCCGACGCGATGGTCGGGGTGATCCTGGAGCTGGAAACCGCGATCGGGCAGTGGGCGGCCGACACCGACGAGGACCAGGGGACCGAGCAGGCGCGCGCGCTCCTGCGGCGCCTCATCGGCCGGCTCGGCCGGGCGGCCCAGGACGGGCTCACCGATCCAAGGGACCGGCTGCGGCCAGCGGTCGAGCCGCTCCTCGCGCTGCGGACCGCGCTGCGCGGCGCGGGCAACTTCGCTGCCGCCGACGCCATCAGGGAGGCGCTGACGGCGGCCGGGCTCGACGTCAGCGACACGCCGGAGGGCACCCGCTGGCAGCCGGCCGAGAGGCTCTGACCCGCGAGCGGCTGACCCGGGCATGACATCTTGCTCATGTTCACGCCGGGCTAGCGACCGCCGCGCTGCGGCGCATTACCCTGAAAACACGCCTGGCCTGGCCGTACGCGGAGAAGGTGCGTGAAGAGAGGAGCCGGATTCGTGCCCGGCATGAACTCAGGCCTGAACCCGGCTGACCCGACGCTGGTCACCGCGTTCCGGTCTGCGCTGTGGCTCGCCCAGGGGGCCTGGGCGAAGGTCCAGCTGATCACCGTGCCGATCCAGTACGGGTCGTCGGGTTAGGAGCAGCATGAGCTACCTCACCGGCCATTGGTCCTTCGACCCATTCCTCGTGCTGGCCCTCGTCGTGGCGGGGTGGCACGAGATCGGGCTGTGGCGGCTGGCCGCCCGGTCCCGGCCGGAACGCAGCCGCGAGCGGCGGCTCAGGTCGCTCTGGTTCTACTCGGGCCTCGGGGTGCTGCTGATCGCGGTGGAGTCGCCGATCGACTACTGGGCCGACGTCTACTTCTTCGCGCACATGATCCAGCATCTGCTGCTGATGTTCGCCGCGCCGTCACTGATCGTGGCGGGCGCGCCGTGGCAGCCGCTACTCGATACGCTCCACTGGGCCCTGCCCGGGCGGTCCGGTCGCAGCGTGACCCGCGGCGTGCTGGCCGGCGGCTGGTCCCGGCCGCTGCGCGGGCTCGGCGGGCTGCTGCTGCGGCCCTGGGTCTCGGTGGGGCTGTTCATCGCGGCGATGATCGTCTGGCACCTGCCCGGGCCTTTCGACCTGGCCGAGAACAACCAGGCCGCGCACATCTGGCTAATGCACGGAAGCATGTTCGCCGCCGGGGTGCTGTTCTGGCTGCAGTTCATCCCGTCGCCGCCGTTCCGCCGCCGGATGCCGCTGCTGTCCCAGGCGGGCGCGCTGCTTGGCACCAACGTGGTCATGATCGGCATGGCGATGACGCTGAGCATCTTCGCCACGGGTTCGGTGTACCCGGTCTACGACCACATCCCCGGCGTCACCCTGCCGCCGTTCGCGGACCAGCAGATCGGCGCGGCCATCTTGTGGGTGTGCGGGGACTTCTGGGCGCTGCCGTCGATGATCGTGATCATCAGGCGGATGGTGGCGGCCGAGGGCAGCATGAGCGCGGCGGTGGACAAGATCCTCAACCGGGGCGCCGGCCGGTCCGGTTCCTGGGGCTGGGAACGGCCGGGGGCGCTGGCGGAGCTGCGGGCTCAGCCGCCTTCCTCGCCGGACGCGGGGTCGTGAAACAGGCGCCGGTGCGCCCGGCGGGAGCGACCCACGTCGAGCGGGCCAGTGTCGAGCGGGGCGGTCCCGTCCACCTCGTTTAGGTCCGGGTCCCGGCGCAGGCCGAGCAGGTCCTCGCGGCGGCTGGTCTGGCGGTTGTCCGGGCCGGGGTGGCCGCCGGCCGGGCCGGCCCGGCCAGGGTGGCCGCCGGCCGGCGTGGCCGGACGGTGCGCGGAGCCTTCGGCGGGCGCGGTGTGCGGCGTGATGACATGGGGTATCTTGCGCAGGCCGCTGAACGCGGACGAGCGCGCGACCGCCACCACGCCGATGATCAGCGCGGCGATGCCGCCGGCCTCGATCGCGAGCATCCCGGGCGAGATCTGGATCCGGTCGCCGAACACCACGATGCCGAGCACGATGCCGGCCACCGGCTCGCCGGCCGCGATGGTGGGCAGCGAGACGTGCAGCGGGCCCGCGCTGAACGCGTTCTGCATCAGCCACAGGCCGACGATCCCGGCGCCGAGCAGGCAGTAAGGCGGCCAGGTGGTGAGCAGCACGGTGACCGGGTGCCCCTGCAGCACCTCCAGCGTCTGCCGGGTCAGCGCGTCCTGGATGCCGAAGACCAGGCCGGCCGCCAGCCCGATCAAGGTGGCGCGCGCCGGGCCGCGCCGGGCCACCCCGGCCAGCACCGCGACGTACGCGATGCCGGCGATGATCGCGGCCGCGGGCCAGTGCGAGAACGAGCCGAACGACAGGCCGATCGGCTTGGTCGACCGGGACAGCGACAGCAGGGTGACGCCCGCGCACAGGATCAGCGCGCCGGTCACCTCGGTCCAGTGCATCGCCTGCTTGGACATCGGGACGGCCAGGATCAGCGCGAAGACCAGGTAGGTGGTCAGCAGGGGTTCCACCAGCGTCAGCGCGGCGTGGCCGAGCGACCAGGCCGCCAGCAGCTGCCCGGCCACCATGCACGCGATGCCGATCAGCCACCTGGGCTTGCGCAGCAGGTCGGTCAGGATCTGCAGGCGCAGGAAACGGCACTCGGGCTCCTGACGCGCGGCGTACTGCTGCAGGACGAAACCGATCCCGAGCAGGACGGCCGCTACAAGCGTGGTCGCGTAGTCCACATCCAGGTCCACGTGCTCTGTCTTACTAGGTGCTAAGTGTCCGGGTAACAAGGTCAACGTACGCTGCTGACGGCTGGTTTCTGCTGGCAGCATGGCACAGGTGCGGCGACTGTCCTTCGATCGTACGTTAGCTGTCCGCCCGCGTTACTCCGGCCGCGCCGGTCCGTTGAACCTCATAGCGCCCCACGCGACGTGATTGGCATCCAACTGTTATCTGCGCGGAGACGTCGGAGAAACGCTATCCCTGCTGCTAACGAGGCAGCCGTACTATCATGCTGTCGTCGGCAGGCGTGATTGCCATGGGAAAGGGTGCTGACGTGGGGGTCGGGAGAAAGACGGCAAGGAAGCGAGCCGTAGGTACGCGAGAGCACATCATCGCGTACCTGTCAGAGGCCAGCGAGCTCTTTGATGCCAACGGCATGGCCAGCACGCAGCTGGCCGCCGCGGTCGGCTATCCGGGTTCCAGCGTTGCGTTCGCGCAGCTGCTGTCCGGTATGGAACGTTCGGGACTGATCGAGCGCGAGGTGCGCGGCAAGCGCACGTACCGGATCAGCCTGGGACAGGCGCACGCCGCCGGGCCGGCCCGGGTTGCTGCTTCCGGGATGGCCAGGGCTGGCGTGGCCGGCGGTGCTGCCGGGGACCTCGGGGATCTCAGGGGTGAGGCCGGGGCGGCCGGCTTCGACTACGACGAGCTGGCCCGCCGCCTGCTGGTGCAGGTGGTCAGGCGGCTGGCCGCGGCTGACCCGGGTTATCCGGACCGTTCGGCGGGAGATCGCTCCGCGCCGGACCGTTCGGCCCCGGACCGGTCGGCCCCGGACCGGTCGGCCCCGGACCGGTCGGCACTGCAGGAGACGGTCACCAGGCTGGAGTACGAGCTGGCCGCGGCGTGGACCGAGCACGGCAAGCTGGCCGAGGAGAACGTCCGGCTGCGGGAGCAGCTCAAGGCCGCGCAGCGGTCGCTGGCCCAGGCCGCCGAACGGATCCGCAGGCTGCCGGTCAGCAGCGACCTGGACAGCAGCGAGGTCGTGCTGCTGCAGCGGCTGCTCGCCTCGGGCGGCGCGGACAGCCCTGACCCGAGCGACTCCGGCCGGGAGGGGCTTGAGGAGGCGCGGAGCCTGCTCAGCTAGGCGCGCAGGTAGACGCGGGCGGCGTTGCCGCTGAGGACGCCGGCCAGGACGTCGCCGGGCAGGCCGAGGGCCGCCACGGCGCGGACGTTCCTGGCCACGCCGGGGACGCCGGGCCAGTCGGTCCCGAAGATCCACTTGCGGGCCAGTCCGGGCAGGTCGAAGGCGGCGTAGTAGTCGGGCAGCCGCTTCGGCGGCAGCCCGGCCAGGTCGAGCCAGACGTTGCTCCGGGCCAGCGCGAGCTCGGCGGCGGCGGCGTACCACTGGCCCCGCCCGCCGTGGGCCAGGACGAACTGCAGGCCGGGGAAGTCGGCGACGACCTGGCGCATCAGCCCGGGGTCGCCGGCCTCCGGCTGCGAGCCGGGGAAGATGCTGCCGCCGGTGTGCACGATCACCGGCACGCCCCGCTCGGCGCACAGGTCATAGACCGGGTACAGCCCCCTGGCGTCGGGCCGGAAGGCCCCGTGCACCGGGTGCAGCTTGACTGCGACGGCGCCCAGGCCGAGCTGGCGGGCCGCCTCGGCGGCCGGCTGCTCGTGCACGGCCGGGTTCACGTTGGCGACCAGGTGGAACCGCCCGGGGTTGTACTCGGTCAGCGGCAGCAGGTCCTCGACCGGCTGGATCCCGGTCGCCCGCGGGCTGTACTCGGCGAACAGCAGCGCGGTGTCGACGCCCTCGTCCTCGAGCAGGGCGTCGAGGCGGGCCGGGACCGGAGCCCCGTCCGGGCCGAACACGCTGCGCCACGGCGAGTCCTGGCCGAAGTCGTCCGCCCACTTCATCCAGGCGGGCGTCACCGTGCTCAGCCGGGGCACGTGCATGTGGGCGTCGGTGACCGCCATGCCGTCGATCATGGCGGGCTACGGCCGGTCGAGGCGCCGCAGGCCGGCCCGGTGGGCGCGGCTGGTCTCGATGTACGTCTTCACCGCGTTCTCGGTGTAGCCGGCCGGCACCCCGGTCCGCTTGATCCGCGCGGGCACGCCGGCCGCCAGGGCGCCCGGCGGCACCTCGAAGCCCTCGGGCACCAGGCACGCCGCCGCCACGATCGCCCCGGCCCCGACCGTGGCCCGGTTCAGGGTGATCGAGCCGGAGCCGATCAGGCACCCGTCCCCCACCACGCAGCCTTC
>WNGH01007544.1_pt1 | contig 10336 bp, 9 predicted proteins | sample 5400631 | NCBI WGS metagenome assembly WNGH01 (sample SAMN13153373, study PRJNA577476) | soil metagenome | isolation source: 115 cm soil or saprolite under Garry oak tree replicate 1 | place: USA:California | collected 2016-06-15 | reverse complement strand
GAAGCGATCCGGGCATGTAGTTGGCGGCCGTGCTGCTGGCCGACTCGGACGGCGTCATGGCTCGCACCGCATAGGGCATGCGAGGAGTCGCATGGAACAGCTTCGGCAACTGCGGATCGACTCGCTTGCCGACTTCACGGTAGGCGGCGAGGACGGAGTCCGACGAATCGAAGAAATATTTCTTGTCCGTCCGCAGGCTTTCGATGAATGCGTCGGTAGTGCCCTTGAAGCCAGTCTGCAGCGCGACCTCCCCGATCTCCCTGCGCAGGCGCTCGACCTGGCGCAGGCCCAGCTGGTGAATCTCCGCCGCGTTCATCCCACGGACCACGTGCGTACGAATGAGGAACTCGTAGTACTCGGCACCGCCGGGCAATGCCGCGAGCCCCGCGACTTGCGGCGCCTTGGGCCGGTATTCGTTCACGATGAACGCCTTGAACCGGCGCAGCGCCGGCTGGTAGTCCTCCGCGATGGCGCGCCGGGCCGCAGCGGTCAGCGCCGCGCGCTCGTCCTCGGGAACGCCGCTCGCGAAATTCCTGAAAGGAGAAAGAAGCGTGCTGTCCTCCACGTTGTCCACGACATGCGCATCGATTGCGGCCACGACGCGATCGAGCACGGGGACCGGGCTCATCCATCCGCTCTTCATCCCGGCGCGCAGCCGTTCGATGGTCTCGTGAGCGAACTTCGGCGTGGCGCTGATGCGCTTGATGAAGTCGCGATAGTTGTCCGCGGTCCGAAAGGGCGTGGTCTGCGCCATGCGTGGCATCGCGTTCTGCACGCCTCCGAGCGTCGACAGGACCAGGCCCTCGGCGCGCGTGAAGCGCTGCGCCTCCACGCTCGCCTCCATCTTGTCGCGCAGGAGCTCATAGGAGACGCGGTCCTGTCCGCGCAGCACCCTGGCGTCGGTCGCCTTCAGCCGCTCCAGCGCGTCACGTTCGCGGGCATGCTCTTTCTCCAGCGTGGCGAAAGACAGGTCCGGGAGGAGGTGGTCGTAGCCGGGGACCCCGCGCACCGTCGCCTGCCAGGGCGAGCGGCGGAAAACGGCCGCGAGATCGTCGTCGAGGAGCGCCTTCAGCTGGACGGAAGCGGATTGTGGAGCTTGAGTCTGAGCGGATGCAGTGGCGATGCCGGCGGCGAGTGCCGCGGCGAATAGGATCTTCAGCATGATCCTGGACCGTTCATTTCGACGAAACGTCCATGATGCCCGATTTTGCCATCTGTGCGACGCTCAACGCTTGACGCTGTTGTCGTGGCTGGCCGGTCTGGCCGCCGTCGGTTTCGTGGCGCGCCGCCGCGACAACCGCACCAAGAAGGCCTGACTGCCCCTGCGTCAACCGTCCGCCAGGGCCCTTCGGGGCGCTTGTTTTTCGCTTTCGGGCGCCGCGGCGCGCGCAATTCGCGAAGCTCTACGCTGCGCCGGCGATTCGCACAAAGATGAGACGGAGACTGGATTCTGTTACCCATGCCCTCCGGCATTTTTGTTACCTATCTCCCCCGGCCGGTCACAGCATTCAGCGACAACCGTGCCGTCGAGCAATCTAACGCCCTGCATCACCGGCGCGTGCCGCTCTTGGCGCGCGTCCGAGTCGATGCGGTGGTTAGACCTCGCAGGTAATCGGGCATCTCCTGGCGCAGTACCCGGCGCAAGGTTTTCTCGGTAATGGGTTGGTCGGTTTCGGATAAGTATTTCCGAAGTGCGTCATTCATCATCGTCTGATACCCGGTTCCCGATCTATCAGCCCGTGTTCGGAATTCGTCGAGTACGGCGTTGTCGATGAATATCGAGATGCGCGTCTTACCCTTCTGCGGAATGACGGCACCACGTTTACCTTTGGAAAAATCGTATTCAGTCCTCATACTGTTTCCGTTCCTTTCGCGTCGCGCGACGTGCCGAGATCACACGGCACTCGTCGTCGCGTTCCGTCCAGGCAACCACAAGTAACTCACCAGCGCTTCCCAGACCGATGCTAATGAAACGTTGTTCGCCCTCAGCGTCTGGATCTTCGACGGTGACCGCGAGCGGGTCCTGAAGCACACCTTCGGCGTCGGCGAACGAAACTCCGTGCTTCTTGAGATTCGAGGCTGCCTTCGCTGGATCAGGCCGAAACCGCACACGAGTATGATATATATATCATATGCATCCTGCAAGCGGCGATGCAGCGAGGTGATTTTAGGTAGTCGCCACTAGCAGTTGCAGCGCCCGCCACAAGGCGACCCGCACCGCCGTGTTGTCTGGCACCGCCACTTGCTTGTCATGCATGACGTTCTCTCTCCTGGTTTTCGGCTGTTGTCGGTCTAACGCAATGAAAGGGACTTCCCCTACCCGAAGCGGGGCGTTGTCGGTCTAACGTAGAGGCTTGCGGCGCGGGGAGCCCGGCCGTGAATGAAGCGATGCGGTTGCCGCCGCGTCCGGCAACACCGCCTTGTCAGAAGACGCTACTTCGCTCGACGTGCTGCGTCAAAAGCGACGCCAACAATGACTAGCACAACGCCGAACATAGCGATGGCAGCGATGAGTTCCATGGTTATAGCTCCTTGATACGGGTAAGGCCAAGCTGATATCTGTTACCACGACGATTCCCAGCCAAAACTTAAGGTAGGCAACCTCTTCTTTAAGATGATCAAGTTCAGACACACGGCTCCATAGCGCTGGTTGATCCTGTTGTCAGGATACCTCAAAGCCGGGAAAGCGCCCTGATGTCCGCGCCTTCTAACCGTAGAGGTAACCAGCGCTGCGCAGCTTTATCGCGCAGCGTCCGGTTGACCGCCGGGTTGGGCCGGCGGCGAGTCGCGTCCATGAGCGAAGGCATCAAGTTCAGCGAATAGCTTTTCTGCGAGGGCAATCCTCGCTTTGCGATCCCTTAGGCCTTCGCTTGGATCAAGAACATCCCAGTCCCAATCTTGTCCGCCCTTGAGCTCGACGACCCATCCGAACCGACACAGGATGTCGAATTTCTCTCTGTTATTCAAATTGACGTTCGCATGCCACCCGTTCTGCAACCGGACGTATTTGCTTTGGTCTTCAGCGAGCCAAGGCGAGTTGCGGAATAGCTGCTGCGGTGAACGAGCAAAGTAGTTGCGGATTGGTCTTCCCTCTTCCGTGCGATGCCGCCCAACAGAAATGTAGCCCGTAGTTTCCCAACGTACGTTCGTGAATACATCGCGTCTGACACCAACAAAACGGTCGACAAGCCAGATATATGCTTCCTTCGCCGTTGGAAAGTGTTTTTCCGTAGAACGAAAAGTTGAAATGGTTGGAGTGGCGCCACGCCCGGCACGGGACACACTCAGAAATCTTTCGTCAAGTACATCCTTGATGTCGAAGGCGAGCTCGCGTTCGTTTGCCGCAAGCGCCTCCTTGAACAACTGCTCAAGCTCTCGCCGCGTGGAGGCAGGATTTGCCAGAAGTCTTCGGGTGCGTTCAACGTCCATGGGATTCAGCATGCCCAACGTTCACGGTGAGCGGCGCGCGCTGCTCTTGCGCGCGTCCGTTCCGCCGTGCGGTTAGGCTCCGTTAATGAGGGCAATCGTTGATGCGCTCATTTGTGAGCATGCGGGTTTGCAGGAGGCGCCACCCGCACTCCGCGCCAGCCGGATCGCGTGATTGCTTGTTGAACGACTCCCGAAGCCTTCATCTCCTCGAACAATTCACTGAAGTACGCAAGCCGGGCGGCTTGGCCTTTCGCAACCACGATGGCGGGGCGGTTCGCGCCGAAGCGGTCTTCCAGAACGCGCGAGCCGGGTAGCTGCTCCGAATAGTCGAGAAGCGTTGGCCTGACTGATGCCCATGCGTCTACACGTGCGGTACGCAACAGGTCGAAAGCGCGATCCGGGGTGTCGACGCTGACCAGCTCGGCTTGCTTCCGTATGCGCGTAAGGGCCAAAGTCGAGGCGTGGGCGTTCACCACCGCGATACGAACCGTCGGCCGGTCCGTGTCGGCGCCGCTGCGGATCGACGACCCCGCCGGCACCAGATACGTGTAATCGAATTCAATGAACGCCGGCGAGAATCCCTCTACGTCGCCAGCCCGCGTTGGGTCGAATCCGAGAGACCCCACATCGCAAGCGCCGGACTTCAAACACTCCACCATCTTGGGAGGAGTGGGAAACTCGACCAGCACCGGCTCGACACCCATTCGGGCTGCAAACACGCGCCAGATTTCCACATACAGGCCCTTCAGCTCGCCGGTCACCGGATCCTTGGAGTGCTGCGGCGGAAAAGTGCCAATTCGAACCTCGCCAGCGCGCACGAGATCAGCGACTCGCGGGTCGGGGGTCTGCTGAGCATTGGCGACGCACGGAGCTACAAGCAGACCTAGTGTCATGACTGAAACGCAGAGTCTGTTTCTCATCGCGAACTCCTCCCTAGGTGAGTGCACTGTGGAAGCCTAACGTCTTGGTGAACGGCGGGCGCGCGAGGTGGTTGCGAAGAAGCTCAAGGCCGCTTTCGCCCGTCCGTTCCACCTAAAGTTAGGGCTCCGTTTCTGAACAGGAAGTTGAATTTTGACTACGCCCTTGGCATGCTCATAAAACAAGCTGATCAATTTGGTTCCAATGCAAATTATTTAGACTGCAAGGAACGAACGTATTGTTGCACCGAGGCACCAACTTTTTCGCAGTTCACTTTTCCCGAAGCGGCCTCTTCAATGCCCTTCTGACGCGCGTTGTTGAATAAAACGTGGGCTTGAGCTGGGTCACCATAGTTTCGACGCCCAATGGCGAGAGCCATCCCACTGCTCAGTTGATTCGACTCCTTTGGAACAGCTTTGCAACCATCAGCCGCGCCAGTGAGATAGCCCACGGTGGTAAGAACGATCAACGCGTCACTTGAGGTTGCGCTATTCGCGTAACTGGGGATTGCTACGCCAAGCGCGACGGCAACTAGTTTAGCGATCTCGAAGCGCATAGGGCCCAAATTTCGCCTCGCACTCGGTGACAAGGGCTTCTAGTTCGTGCAGATACTCGGCGCAAACATCTTTGGCGTCGCGACCTTCGAACTCCGGAATTTCGTGCTCTGCATGTTCGAGTTTGGCCTTGGCCAGCACTCGACCGTCTACGACTACGTAAGCCTCCGTGTTTGAACTATCGGTCGGTTCGAGATGGACTTTGGCATCTGTACCTGGGCGGAGAAGGCGTTCCACTTCAGGAGTGACTTGTTCTGGCGGAATTGTGACCCGTGCGGTAGTTCGCGTTCGCACTGGCTCCGACTTCGTTGACCTGACCCGCACATCGTTCATCTTTCGAAGGAGTTCTCGAACTTGGTTTGATGGCTTTTTCGCATCGAACCAGGCGTGCCATCCAGCCTTTCGCCCATACTCATATTTCATCACCCACGTGACGCTTCTGGCAGCAGACACAAAGGCGCTTAGGTAAAACTCAACCTGTGGAAGGTGGCGCCAGTGCTCCTCAAGATGGGCAAGGAAGAGCTTTGCCTCTTCGAGCTTGAAGCGGGTACGGGTGGCCTTGTTCATTGGGCCCTAACGTAATATATACGGACCTTGCAAGGTTACTAGCCGCGCTGGTGCAGTTCAATCACGTTGCGATCCGGATCGCGGACGAAGATTCCCTGCGCCCCGGGCCCGAAGCGAACGGGGCCGCCGCTCAGCGCGATACCGGCCGCCTCGAGGCGCTCTTTAGCGGCCATGATGTCGGGGCACAGGAGGGCAAAGTGCGTGATGCCGGGATGCTTGTCGGGCACGTCCATGAGGACGTTCGGTTCGTTCGCGCTTGGCGCGTTGAGCACCAGGTTGAGCTCCACTCCGGATGGGTGATCGAGGATGGCGACCGGCTCGGGGCCGATCGGACCGGCGGTCTTCGTGAAGCCGAGCAGTGCGTAGAATCGCACCGAGCGCTCGAGGTCGTGCACGCGAATGCCGATATGGGCGAGGCCCGAGATGGGAACGGGAGCCATCTTCGTCTTGCGTTCGGCCATTGCCTATCATAGCCCGATTGGGAAGGGCTACTGCGAGCGCGCCTGCGCGCGCGCCATCCAGCCGAATCGCCGTTCGCTGAGCTCGAACGCGCCCTGGATCAGCAGGGCGAGCGCCGCCGCAGGTATGGCGCCGGCGAGCAGGGTCACGTTGTCGTTCAACGCGAGCCCCGAGGCGATGCGCTCGCCGTAGCCGCCCGCGCCGATGAACGCGGCGATGGTGGCGGTGCCGACGTTGATGACCGCCGAGGTCTTTATGCCGGCGAGGATCGAGGGCAGCGCGAGCGGCACTTCGATGAGCCAGAGCCGGTCGCGCGGTGGAAGGCCCAGCGCCATCGCCGCCTGCCGCATGCCGCGGACGATGCCGGTGAGCCCGGTACAGGTGTTGCGGACGATCGGCAGCAGCGCGTAGAGGAAAAGCGCAATAAGCGCAGGCCACGTGCCGATCGTGCCCGTCAGCGCGATGAGGAACGCGAAGAGCGCGAGCGACGGAATCGTCTGGATCACGCCCACCGTTCCGAGAATCGCCTGCTCCGTTTTCGGCAGCTTCGCCGCGGCGACGCCGAGCGGCACGCCGAGCGCGATGCTCGCGGCAAGCGAAACGAACACGAGCAGCAGGTGCTCGCCCGTGAGCCGCAGGAAATCCGGGCCGAACAGCGCGCTAAAGAAATTCCGCCGGCCTGCGCGCTGCGTCCTGCCTTCGGCGTCGATGAGCGCGGCCGCTTCCGCGAAACTCCGGCCTTCGACCTCGGCCGCTGCGTTCATGCGGATCATGCGACGCTCGTCGATCCTGCCTTCGAGCGCCTGGAGCGCGCGCCAGGCTTCGGCAAAGCGCTTCGGTACGTCGAGCCGGTAAAGGAGCACGGCCTCGTAGCTGGGAAAGTATCTCCTGTCGTCCTCCAGCACGCGCAAGGCGTAGCGCTCGATCTTCGCGTCGGTGGAATAAATATCCATCACGTCTATCCTGCCGGCGGCGATCGCTTCGTAGGCGAGCCCGTGATCGAGTCCCGACGGCGTGGCGTAGGGCATCTTGTAGGCCGCCTTCAGCCCCGGCCAGCCGTCGACGCGGCCGATGAATTCCTGCGACAGGCCGAGCTTTAGGCCCGGATGTTTCGCAAAGTCCGAAAGCGTGCGGACCCCTAGCGCCTGGGCGCGGTCCTCGCGCATCGCGAGCGCGTAGCTGTTGTTGAAGCCGAGCCGCACCGCGACGCCGAGGCCCAGCGGAGCGAGGGCGGCATTGAGATCCTCGATGCTCGGATTGCCCTCGACCTTGAGGATTTCCCTCGCGATCGTCCCGGTGTACTCGGGGTAGAGGTCGATCGAGCCCGCCTTGAGCGCGGCGAAGACGATGCCGGTGTTGCCGAGGCCCGGCCGGTGCTCGACGGGGACTTTGCCTTCGACCGTGCGACGCAGCACCTCGCCGAGGATGTAGGACTCGGTAAAGCGCTTGGAGCCGATGCGCAGCGCATCGGCCTGCGCCGGCAGCGCGAGGAGCAGCGCGAGGAGCGGGAGGACGATCCTCATTGCACCGCCGCGGGCGAGATTTCGCCGAGAAACTGCAGCGCGGCGAGCCTCGCGTACAGGCCTTCCTCGCGCACCAGCTCCGAGTGCGTGCCCGCGGCGATCACGCGGCCCTGGTCCATGACGACGATGCGGTCGGCGTTTTTCACGGTGGCGAGCCGGTGCGCGACGACGAGCGTGGTGCGGCCGCGCATCAGATGCTCGAGCGCCTTCTGCACGTAGCTTTCGCTCTCGGCGTCGAGCGAGCTCGTCGCCTCGTCCAGCAGCAGCACCGCGCGGTCGGCGAGCAGCGCGCGGGCGATCGAGAGCCTCTGGCGCTGGCCGCCCGAAAGGCGCACGCCGCGCTCTCCGAGAAACGAGTTCATGCCTTCCGGCAAGCGCTCGATAAACTCGCTCGCGTAGGCCGCCTTGCACGCGGCGCCGACCTCGGCGTCGCTCGCCCCCGGCCTGCCGTAGCGAACGTTCTCGGCGACGCTCGCGGCGAAGATCACCGGGTCCTGCGGCACGAGCGCGATGCGCCTGCGCACCGCCTTGGGGTCGGCCTTCTTCAGGTCGACCCCGTCCAGCGTGATCGCGCCGGCGTCGGGATCGTAATAGCGCAACAAGAGCTGGAACACCGTGGACTTGCCGGCGCCGGAGGGCCCCACCAGCGCGACCTTCTCGCCGCGCGAAACGGAAAGAGAAAAATCCGAGAGGGCGGCAGTGTCCGGCCGCGACGGATAGTGGAAACTGACGCGCTCGAAGCGCACTTCTCCCGCTTTTCCGTTTACTCGAGGCTCGGGCAGCGCTTGCGGATTCGCCGGCGCGCGGATCGTCGGCTCGGTCGCGAGCAGCTCCATGAGGCGCTCGGTCGCCCCCGCCGCCCGCTGCAGATCGCCGATCACCTCCGATACCGCGCCCACCGCCCCGGCGACCAGCACCGCGTAGAACACGAACGCCGAGAGCTCCCCCGCGCTCAAGCGCCCGGCGAGCACGTCGTGCCCCCCGATCCAGAGGATCACGCCGACCGCGCCGAAGGCGAAGAGCATCACCAGGGCGACCAGGAGCGCCCGCTGGCCGATGCGCCTCACCGCGGTGCCGAAGGCCTGCTCGACGCGCTCGCCGAAGCGCTCGCGGTCTTTGTCCTCGTGGCCGTAGGACTGCACCGTGCGGATCTCGTGCAAGGCTTCGTCGACATAAGCGCTCACGTCGGCGATCCGGTCCTGGCTCGCGCGCGAGAGCTTTCGCACGCGCCGGCCGAAGAGCAGGATCGGCGCGATCACCAGGGGCACGCCGAGCACGACCAGCGCGGTGAGCTTGGGACTGGTGATGACGAGCATGACCAGGGCGCCGAGCATGATCAGGGTGTTCCTCAACGCAAACGAAGCCGAGGAGCCGATCACGACCTCCAGGAGCGCGGTGTCGTTGGTGAGGCGCGAGATGGCTTCTCCGGTGCGCATGGTCTCGAAAAATCCGGGAGACTGCTCCAGCAGATGCCCGAACACCGCGCGGCGGATGTCGGCCGAGACGCGCTCGCCGATCCACGACACGGAATAGAAGCGCGTGTAGGTCGCCAGAGCGAGCACGCACACGATGGCGAGCAGCGCGAACAGCGCCGTGTCCAGGGACGCGGCGTCGTTCCCCGAGAATCCCGCGTCGATAACGCGCTTCAGGCCCTGCCCGAGCACCAGCACGCAGCCCGCCGCAACCGCCAGCGCGACACCCGCTACCGCCATCCGCGCCCGGTATGGCCAGAGGAAGCGCAGCACCCGCGCGAGCTGGCGGATGTCGCGGTTGGGCGGGCGCTCGGGGATGTTGTCTATCAGTCGTGCCATGGGTAATCGCTGTCATTCTGAGGCGCAGCCGAAGAATCTGCTTTTCCGTTCGGTCAAAAGCAGATCCTTCGCTTCGCTCAGGATGACACCTCCTGCAACCGCTCTTCCAGCGCCACGATCCAGTGCCTCACCGGGAGCTCGGTGCCGCTCTGCAGGTGCGCGAGGCAGCCGATGTTGGCGGTGAGGATCTCTTCGGGTGCGCCGGAGGCGAGGGCCGAAAGCTTGTTCCGTTTCAGTTGCCCGGAGAGCCCGGGCTGCAGGATCGAATACGTGCCTGCGGAACCGCAGCACAAATGCGCATCGGGCACCGGGGTCAGCTCGAATCCCGCCATTGCAAGGAGCCGCTCGGTCACGCCTTTGATGTTCTGGCCGTGCTGCAGGGTGCAGGGCGGATGGAAAGCGAGGCGAACGCCCGCCTTCTTGGCGAGAATCGGCTCGATGCGGCCGAACTCCGCTTCGATCACTTCGCAGACGTCGCGCGTCATCGCGCTGATCTTCTCCACCTTCCCGGCGTACGCCGGGTCGTGCCTGAGCAGGTGCGCGTATTCCTTCACCACCGCCCCGCAGCCGCTCGCGGTCATGACGATGGCCTCAACCCCGCCGCGTTCGACCAGCGGCCACCAGCGGTCGATCAGCGCGCGCATGTCGGAAAGGCCCTCTTCCTGGTAGCCGATATGGAAGCGCAGCGCGCCGCAGCAGCCGGCGTCTTTCGCCTCGACCAGCGAGATTCCGACGCGATCGAGCACGCGCGCCGCCGCCGCGTTGATGTCGGGCGCGAGCGCAGGCTGCACGCAGCCGGCGAGCGCGAGCATTTTCCGCGCGTGGCGCGGTGCAGGCCAGGCGCCTGCCTTCGTCGCCGGGGCCGGAATCGTTTCCGCGATCCGGGCCGGAAGGAACGGGCGCGCGAGCCGGCCGAGCGCGAGGAGCAGCGCGAACAGGGACCGACGCGGCAGCACCGCCGCGAGCGCACGGCGCCTGACGCGTTCCCACGCGGGCCGCGCCGTTTTTTCCTCGACCAGCTTGCGCCCGATGTCGAGCAGGCGCCCGTACTGCACGCCCGACGGGCAGGTCGTCT
>WNGH01025206.1_pt1 | contig 10338 bp, 9 predicted proteins | sample 5400631 | NCBI WGS metagenome assembly WNGH01 (sample SAMN13153373, study PRJNA577476) | soil metagenome | isolation source: 115 cm soil or saprolite under Garry oak tree replicate 1 | place: USA:California | collected 2016-06-15 | reverse complement strand
GTGCTCGAATCCGCCGTACGCGATGAACATGACGAACACACCGATCAACGAGAGACCCACGACGAGGATTCCGGAGACCGCACCCCCGCGTAACGAGATGCGGAGGGCATCGGCGACGCTGTGCTGCGCCGCCGCCGCGGTTCTCAAATTTGACTTGACCGCGACGAACATCCCGACGATCCCGGATGCCATCGAGCACAATGCGCCAACGATGAAGGCGATCGAGGTCTTGATCGCGAGCTCACTCGCGGATACGCCGGGGGCCGACTCGAAGAAATAGATGACAAGACCGATGAGGACCATGCCGCCGACCGCGAGGAGTGCGATGGTCCGGTACTGGCGCTGGATGAACGCCACTGCCGCCACGTAGATCGCCCCGGCGACCTTCTGCATCGCTGGTGTCCCGATCGGCGAACGGAGGACGTCATAGGCGAAATAGCCCGCGACCGCGATTGCCAAGACGCCAGAGAGTGGCACGACCCACAGAAGAGGCGATGCGTTCACGAGACCCCCAAAGCGAAAAGGCCAAGAAAAAGGCGCCCGCCCCGACGGAGGGGGCCGCAGCGCTTCGACATCATTTTAGGACAGCCTGCCGACAGGCGCAAACCGGTTAGAGTTCGAGTTGTGCCACCGCAAAAAGCATCGAAGTCCCAGCCCAAGGCTGACGCGTCGGAAAAGACGAAGAGCAAGGACCGCGACTGGCTGACGACGGCCGAGCTCGCGGCGAAGATCGGTTGGCGCGAGCACGCCCTTCGCGACGCCATGCGCGGCAAGGAGCTGCCCGGCGTGCGCCGTACCTCCTTCGGCTACCACATCGAGTCAGCATCGGTCGACGAGATCTCCAAAACGCTTGGCGCGCCGCCTCCGAAGCCAAACTCTCCTAAGAGAAAGGTCGCTCGGACCTAACTCCCCCTGGCCCGCCGGACGAGGGGCTCACGTGCTCGCGGGCCCCTCCCTCGGCCACGTAGGGCCTCGGGTCCCACTGCGCGCGCGAGCCCCCCGTCCGGCGTGCCTAGCGAAAGCTGTTCCGGTCCGGGCTAGCGCTTTCGCAGTCGAGCGGGAAGGATTTGGAGTTCCTCGCGATATTTCGCGACCGTACGACGTGCCAGCCGAATGCCATGCTCTTCTCGCAATTTTTCGACGATCTCCTGGTCGGAGTAAGGCCGGGTGTGGTCTTCGGCTTCGATGATGTTCTTGATCACGTCCTTCACGCCGAGCGACGCAGTGAAGAAGGTCGAGAACGGGATCACCTCGCCGGCCGGGAGAAGAACGAATTTGCCGGCCGTGGCACGGCTCACGGTCGACTCGTGCATCCCGATGCGCTCCCCCACCTCGGCGCGGGTGAGGGGACGCAACGACTGGACGCCCTTCTCGAGGAAGTCCTTCTGGCACTCGACGATCACGTCGGTGATGCGGCCGATGGTCTGGCGCCGCTGATTGATGTTGTCGATGAAGAACTTCGCGCGCGTGACGTACTGCTTGATGTGCTGCCGCTCGTCGTCGGTCATCGCCGGTGCCGCCGCGCCCGCGCTCCGCGCGGCCTGGAGCTGTCCGACGAGCTGGCGGTACACCGGGTTGACGCGCAGCGAGAACCGCCGCGACTCGATGACCTCGACTTCGAAATCGCCCTTCTCGTTGCGGACGATGATCACGTCGGGACGGAGCGCAACCTGACGGCCCCCGATGCTCGTCCCGTCGGGCCCCGCGGCGAAAGCATGCGCGGGATAGGGATTGAGGCTCTGTTTCACCCAATCCCAGCCCTGCTGGACGTCCTCGCGCGAGATGCGAAGCGCCTGCGCGATGTCACCGAACTTGTGTTCGCCGAGCTCGCGGAGATGGTCCGCAACGATCGAGCGGACATTTGCGGGAACTTCCTCGCCGATCTCGGAAAGGTGGTCGATCTGGATGAGGAGGCACTCGCGGGTGTCCCGAGCGCCGATGCCCCAGGGCTCGATGCCCTGAATGGTCTTGAGGACCTCGGCCGCGTCGGCGAGGGAGACCTTCAATGTCTTCGCGACCTCCTCGAGCGGCATCTCCAGATACCCGAAGTCGTTGAGGTTACCGATGATGTACTCGGCGACGGCATGCAGGCGCTTGGGCAGCAGCACCCGTGTGTTCCACGAGAGGTACTCCGCGAGGGTCTGCTCGGCCTCCGCGCGGACGATCGGATCGAGCTCGTCCTCTTCCTCGTCGCGCTGCATGAGGCTCGTGCCTTCGAGGGGCTCGGTCTCGATGTCCTCGCTACCCTTGTAGGGACCCTTCCCGGTCCCGAAGCAGTTCAGGCAGACGCGGCCGGCGAGGGGCTGACCGCAGAGCGGGCAGGCCTGCACCTCCTCGAGATCGAGAGCGGGGTTCTCCTGAAGCTCTTGGTTGATGACGTCCTGCAGCTCGAGCGAGCTAAGTTGAAGGATGTAGTTCGCCGCGATCTGCTTAGGCGTGACCTTGAGCTGCTGCTGTGGGAGGAGTCTTAGATCCACCTCGGCTACCTTACCGCAGGGTGATAGTGCGAGCGGAATTCACCTTGTTCGTGGCCGCGATCACTCTGTCGCTGGTCGCGCTACTCGTCGCCCCGCGACGCATCGCACAGGCATGGCGCGTGCCGACCGCCCTCTTGGTCGCCGCTTTAGGCGCCATATCGCCCCTTCTTCTCTATCAGCTTACCGATCCGGCTCTCGCGGCGGGTCGCGCTCTATGGGAGTGGTCGGCCGCCGGCGGGCCGACCATCCAAGCGTCGTACCGGCTCGATGGCCTCGCCGCCGTCGCGGTCTCCGCGGGGTTCGCCTACGTCGCGGCGGCGCTGCTCGCCAACGCGCGTTCGGCCAGCTCCCCGCGTTTTCTTCCCTCGCTCGCGCTGGCGATCGGCTTCGCTTTCATCGCGGTCGTGGTCACGGTGGATCTCGTCGCGGCGGCCGTAGCGATCGCGGTCCTCGCGGCGGTCAGCGCGTTCGCGACGCTGCTCGTCGCACCCGCGCCTTCGGCGATGCGCATCGCCGGATATTTCGCGGTCGGAATACAGGGATTCGTCGTGGCGGCCCTCCTCATCGCGCGGCAGGGAGGCGCGTCCCTCGCCTTCGACGCGATCTCCCCATCGGCGGTCAGCCCGGGCGCGATCCTCGCCGCGACAGCGGGGGCAGGACTCTTCGCGGGCCTCTACCCGTTCGTGCCCTGGCGCTATCAACCCGCACAGGCGCTGCTCGCCGCGGAACGCGAACCACTTCGCGGGCTCCTCGCGATGCCGGCCGGCGTCGCCGCGTCGATCTTGCTCCTTCGCGTCCTCGGGGTGGCGAGCATCGACCTCTCGACCCTCGGCCTTCCGGTCACAGGACTCGTTCCGCGACTCGTCTTGCTCGGCCTCGTCCTGGTCGCATTCGCGTTCCGCGCTCGCGCGCGTGGACGTGCGTCCCGTCGCGGGATCGTGATCACCATCGTGGCGGCCGCGGTGCTGGCCGGGTGGGATGAGGTCCACTGGAGCTACTTCGTGCTCGCGGCGGCGGCGCTCACGGTCCTTTACGCGGCCGCGGTATCCCTTGCTCTGCCTGAGCAATGGGAAGTCGCCCGTCATGACGTGACGCTCGCGACGCTATGGATCGCGTTCGCGGTGGGCACGCCGATCGCGCTCGCCTCGGGCCTCTTCGTCCTCGTGAGTGCGGCGTTCGCCGCTCTCCTCGAGAGCGTATGGATGCCGCCGCATCGCGCATACATCGCGATCATGGCTACGAGCGTCTGGACCGTGACCGGGATCATCGGTCTGGCAACGGGCGCGGCGAGCGCCGCGGATCCCGGAACGGCGGTGGCGGCGGTCCTCATCGTCATGGTCGTTCTCGTTCTCGAGCTCGCGCACGCCGGCCGACGTCTCGCGCAAGGTGAGGCTCCATCGGATCTCGATATCGCGGCAGCCGTAGCGGCGCTTTTTAGCACGGCGCTCGTCGCGAGCCTGCTGTCGCTGCCAATACCCGATGCCCTCACCCTTCTCCGGCGGCCGCTCGAGCCGATCGACCCGGTGATCGCGGTCGGCACGGTCGTCGCGGCCACGATCCTCGTCATCGCGGCGCGCATGCTGCGGCCGCTTCTGCCGAACCTCGAGGTCTTCGCGGCGCGACTCCAGCGGTTCGTGTGGGCGGCCGACCCGGTGCCGACCGGAGTCGCGACGTTCAAAGCGCTCGAGCGCGCCGTGACCGTGGCCTCGGCGGGGTTCGCGGTGTTCGAGCAACGCGCCGGCGTCTGGCTCGCCGCGGTGCTCATCGTCGCGTTATTGGTCTGGTCGACCCGCTAAGTGATCCCCCTCGGAATCGTTGCGCTCGCGACCCTCGCCGCCAACGGTTCACGACAGCTCCGCTACTCGGCCGTCGCGCTGCTCGGGGTATCGCTCGCCGCCAACGTCGTGACCGCCGGTCAGCTGACCGTGAGCCAGCTCGCTGTCGAAGGCTGCGGAGCCCTCGTGGCATGCGGGATCCTGTATGTGGCCGCGCGCGACCGGACATACGGCGAAGATCCTGGATGGCGGCTGTGGCTCGCGACGATCGTCGCGGCCGCGGCGACGGCGGCGTGCTTCGCGACGCTGCGCACCGCCTCGAGCGAGACGGTCACCGTCCCGCTGATCGGCGAGGACCCGAGCGGAGTTACCGCCCAGGTCGCCGCGTTCTGGCTTATTTCCTCGGGCGTCGCGATCCTCGTCACCGCTCGAACACCGGTCCGGGGATCGCTCGGAGCGATCCTGATGATCACCGGCGTCGAGCTCCTCGTTCGTCTTCTCACCGTGCCGCAGCTCGGCCTCTCTCTTTTGCTCGGTTGGGTCGAGGTCGTTATCGCGCTTGCCGGGGGTTTCCTGATCGTGAACGAGCGCGTGGTGCGCGAGAATTGACGATCGCGGCGGCGCCTCTCGTACTAGCCGTCGCGGCGTGCGGAGCGTTCGTGCTGCGGAAGCGCCTCAACGTCGTCGGTCCCTTCTCGCTCGCGGCCATCGTCGTCGCGGTCGTGCTTCTGGTCCTGAGTCCGCTCGACATCACCGGGACGCTCCTGGATCTGGAGCTGCGCGCGACCGGCCTGGGCCGTCTCGCGTCGGAGGTGATCCTCGCGACCCTGTTTTTGCTTGTTCTCTACGTGTGGCTCGACGAGCCCGCCTACAACTTCTTCCCGACGGCGCTCGCGGTCGGGGCGACGTCACTCGGGGTGCTCGTCCTGACCGCCCCCCTCGCGATCTTCGGTCTCCTCGTGCTCGGGCTTCTCGTGCCCGTCGGGTCGTTCACCTTCCAGGTGCATCGCAATCGCTCGGTCGAGGCGGCGACCCGTCACTTCGGCTTCGTCGCGCTTGGCGGATGTTTAGGCATCGCCGCGCTCGCGCTCGCGGCGAGCCTCCCGCACGAGCAGCCCGCGAACACGTTCGTGCTCTTGGTGGTCGTGCTCGTCGTGGCGTTCGCGCTGCTCCTGGCGGCCATCCCCTTCCACACCCACGCGGCGCTGGTCAAGGTGCAGGACCTCTTGCACGGCATCGGATTGACCTCGGCCGTCGGGGGCGCGTTCCTTGCGACCGGCGCGCCGGACCTGCGCCGTCTGGTCGTCTACTCGGTGATCTCGAACCTCGGCGCTGCGCTCGTCGGCATCGCGACGCTCTCAGGACCGGGCATCATCGGCGCGCTCGCGAGCGTGATCGTCACCGGGGCATCGGCCTCGGGTCAGCTGCTCGCGGCGGGAACGCTCGAGCGCCGGAGCGCGCCGGAGCGCCCGATCGCGCGGAAGGCGCCGCTCGCCGCGCTCGCGTTCGTCGTCGGTGGCTTCGCGATGATCGGCGCGCCGCCGCTTCTCGGATTTCCCGGGCGCTTCTTCATGGAGCTGATCGCCTACCAATTCGCGCCGTTCACCGGCACGGCGCTCGTGCTCGCCACGCTTCTCCTGATCGTCGGCCAACTGCGCGCCTTGCTCGCTCTCTTCGGGAGCGGTGTCGAGCGTTGGTTCATAGAGCCGCGACCCGTTGCCGGGATCATTGGCGCCGTGATCTTCGTCGCGCTCCTGATCGGCGGGATCCAACCCGATGGATTCCTGCGACCGATCGCGTCGTTCGCTGACGAATTCCTTAGGGCGCTGCGACCTCTCTAGGCGCGGAGCGAGCGGCGGGTCCTGTCCCGGCTCGCGGGGCTCTCCCTCAGCGCACCCTCCCCGCCATCGCAGCTCGCGTTGCTCACTGCTGGCGGGTCCCCGGGGCACCCGCGCTTCGCGAGAGCCCCTGCTCGCCGTGCCACCCGCCGCAGCTCCTCTGCGCCCGGTCGCCTAGCTGGGCGCTTTGTCTTCGATCATCCAGCGATCGATGTCTCGTGTGTATTCCACGATCCCCTCGGGGAACCAGAGCTTGATCTCGGATGCCGCCGTCTCGGGCGCGTCCGATGCATGGACAAGATTGCGCAAACCGACCAGCGCGTAATCGCCGCGGATCGAGCCTTCGCTGGCCTCGTGGGGACGAGTCGAGCCGACCATCGCGCGGACGACGGCGATCGCGTTCGGGCCCTCGAGGACGGCGGCGACGACGGGAGACGCGGTGATCACCCCAACGAGATCGTTGTAGAAGAACTTCCCCTTGTGCACCGCGTAGTGCCTCTCGGCCATCGTGCGGTCCACCTTCAAAAGACGCACCGCGACGAAGCGCAGTCCGCGTTTCTCGAAGCGCGAGAGGATCTCGAAGGCGATGCCGCGCTGAAGCGCATCGGGTTTTAGCACGACGAGCGTGCGCTCGGCGCTCATGACGCCATCACGACCGCGACGTCTTCGGCGGCCGACGGCGCGATCGCGGCGAGCGACGCGCGGGGTCCGATGGCGGCGACGTAGGCGAGCTCGGGACGCAGGTATTCGCGCGCGACGCGCTGCATGTCCGCGGTGGTCACACCGTCGATGAGCGCGGAGACTTCCTCGACCGAACGAACACGCCCGAGGAAGAGCTCCTGCCCCGCGAGCCATCCCGACACGCCGCGGGTGTCCTCGAGCTGAAGCTCGATACGGCCCTTCGCAAAGTCGCGCACGCGCTCGATCTCCACGTCCGGCACGAGCTCGTCGCGGAGCCGCTCCACCTCATGCATGATCGCCTTGAAGACCTCGGCGCCGTTCTGCGGCGCAAACCCGGCGTATACGACGAGGTGGCCCGCGTCGGAGTAGTTCGCACGGTAGCTGTGCACGTCGTACGCGAGGCCGCGCTTCTCACGCAACTCGAGAAAGAGCCGACTCGACATGCCCTCGCCGAGGACCGCGTTCAGAATGTCGAGGGGGTACCTGTCGGGATGGGTCGTGTGTACGGCCCGCCAGCCCACGCAGAGGTTGGTCTGTTCGGCCCGCTTGCCGAGCAGCTTCGAATGCGATCTCCCGGAGCGCGGGGCCGGCTTTGACCTCACCACCTCACGCGGAGCGAGACCGCCAAGAGCCTCGTCGACCGCGGCGATCGCTTCATCCGCCCGTAGCGGGCCGGCGAGCGCGACCACGGTCCGCGACGGCGCGTAGCCACGCTCCATGAATTCGCGCAGGCGATCCGCGGTCATCCCCAGCACCACCTCCTCGCGTCCAGCCACTTCCCAGCCGAGCGGGTGTCGCGGATAGAGGAGCTCGTCGACCAGCGTGTGTACGCGGTCCTGCGGCTGATCGCGATACATGCGGAGCTCTTCGACTATGACGTTGCGCTCCGACTCGACATCCTTCGGGCGGAGCATCGGTGCGCGGATCAGGTCGGCGATGACGTCCAGCGCGACAAGGTAATGGCGCGCCGGCAGGCGCGACCAGAAGACGGTGACCTCTTTGTCGGTCGACGCGTTGACCACGCCGCCCTTGCTCTCGATGACCTGGCTGATGTCGGCCGCGGTCGGGCGCTTGGCGCTCCCCTTGAAGACCATGTGCTCGAGGAAGTGGCTCGTGCCGGCATCGTCCTTCGTCTCGATGCGCGATCCAACCCCGACGTACACGAAGAGAGAGACCGAGCGCGTCTCCGGCATCTCCCCGACGAGGATCCGCAGCCCGTTCGGCAGCGTGACCTTGCGGTATTCCATCGACTGCGAACGCTATCAGAGCGTCGCTGTGCTAGCGGCAGAACACCATCGTCATGTACATCGCGTCCGACCCGTTCACCGCGCCGACGCCAACGCGTCGGAAGGCCGCATCCATGATGTTGGTGCGGTGATTGATCGGGGCCCAGGGTTCATTCATGAACTCGATGTGCAGCGCGTCGACGTTGCCGTTCCAGATCTTCCCCGTGTTCTCGCCGTACCAACCGGTGCCGCACGCCGGCACGTCGCGCGAGCTCGCGGTCCCGTCGAGGCCGTCGTGATACACGTAACGAACCTGCGCTTCGGCGGCGCTGTGCGCGCGTGCCGTGTCCGCGACGCCAATGTCCATCGCGAGCGGCACCAGACCGCCGAGCGCGCGCGATGCGTTGATGAGCTCGAGCATGTGGAGCTCCGCCGACCGGGTCGCGGAATTCGCGAGCGCCGCGACGGGACGCGGCGTCGGGCGTGGCGTCGGCTCTGGGGTCGGATCGGGTGTCGCCACCGGCTCGGGTTCGGGCTCGACCGTCACTTCGGGATCCGGCTCCGCCGTGGCTTCGGGCTCCGGCTCGACAGTCGCTTCGGGCAGAGCCTCGGGAACGGCCGTGACGGCTGGCGCTTGAGTGAGCTCGGAAGTCGGTGGCGGCGAGACCGTAAGCTCCAGATTGTCGATGTCGCGCCCGCGGACGAGACCGCGCGACATAGGCGCGATCCGCGCCGCAGCCGGCTCGTCGTCGATCGTCGGCGTCGCGCTCACCTGCGCGCGTCGCGTCGGAGTCACGGTGAAGCTGGCCACGACGAGGCCGGCGAGCATCGTGTACAGGCCGAGGCGCGCGGCGAGGCTCAGCGGCCCGTCCTGCTCATGACTCGGCGACGCTCCAGGCACCTGAGGAGATAACGAGGCTGGCACCCGCGCGTCGCGCGGCGGCGAGATGTTCGCGCTCGGCGGCGGCCGGATCGAGGGGTCCCTCGGTAGCGGCAACGAACGGTGCGTGCTCGTCGACCGTGAAGTACGAGACAAGCGGTCGGTCGGCGAATGCGGCGAGGCGCGCGACGATGTCGAGGCCAGGCGCGCCCGGCTTGACGATGATCGCGTCGGCGCCATCTGCCATGTCGCGGCGTGCGCGCGCGACGGCCGCCGCGGCATCGTCGGCTGGGATGAGCGGTACCGCGCGCTCGGTTATCGGGATCGCGTTCACCGCGGCGCGGTGCGTCACGTAGAGGGAGCTTTCGAGCTTCACCATCGCGGCGATCGGCAGGTCGGAGCGGCGTGGGCCGAGCGCGTCGCGCAAGGTGTGCACGGTGCCTTCGAGCATCCCCGACGGGATGAGCAGGTCGGCACCCGCGTCGGCGTGCACCTCCGCGATCGCCGCGAGGCGCTCGAGAGTTCCGGCGACGTCCGCGCCATGCTCCCCGAAGAGCACGCATTGACCGTGCGCCGTGTACGCGCAGATGCACACATCGGTCGCCACGCCGAGCTCGGGCACGGCTTCCTTCACCGCGCGGATCGCGCGAGCCACGACGTGGTCGGGTTCGCTCGCGAGCATGGCGTGCTCGTCCTTGCGGTCACTGATGCCGAAGAGGAGAAGCCCGGCGAATCCGGCGGACGCGGCGGCGCGTGCCTCGCGGACCACTTCGGTGAGCGACAGTCGCTCGAGCCACGGCGCTGCCTCGATCTTCTCGCGATCCTCGACCGCGCTTCCCACGATCACCGGAAGGACCACTCGGCCGGCGAGATCCGCGCGCGCAAGCGCTCGCGACCAGACCGGGTGCTCTGCGAGCCTTCCTCGCGCGAGCGTGACTTGTCGCATGACGCGGATGTTACGCACGATCGCCATATCAAGCGGTGACCAAGGGCTACCATTTCAGCGATGCGGAGACGCCCCGCCGCCCTTCTCGCGCTCGGCGTGGGGGTCGTGCTCGCCGCGAACGGCGCCGCGTTCGCGGCTGCTTCCCCTTTGTCCAGCCCGGCTCATAGCGTTGCCGCGCCAGCCGCGGATGACGGCGCGTCACTTTCAGGGCAGGTGACTCTGAGCGCACCCGCGGCCGAGCCCATCGCGGCCGCTATACCCGCGCCCGAGCCGAAGGCCGCCCCGGCGTCGGTCGTGTTCGACGACATGAAGCACGTCTGGCAATCGCTGAACAACTGCGGGCCCGCGTCCGTGGTCATGGCGCTGTCGACGTTCGGGATCGACGTCTCGCAGGAGTTCGCGCGCGTGCCGCTTCGCGGGACGAACGTCCTCTCGGGCATGGGCCCGCAGAAGGTCGACGGCTGGGTGAACGCGAATTTCGGTTTGCGTTCGGTCTGGCGGAACAACGGGACGAA
>WNGH01010887.1_pt1 | contig 10341 bp, 8 predicted proteins | sample 5400631 | NCBI WGS metagenome assembly WNGH01 (sample SAMN13153373, study PRJNA577476) | soil metagenome | isolation source: 115 cm soil or saprolite under Garry oak tree replicate 1 | place: USA:California | collected 2016-06-15 | reverse complement strand
AGTGAGCTTGGGATCTGGATTCATTTCAGGGTCATCGACGAGCGCCTGTCTAATACTTACGCCGTGTTCAGCCAGGACTCTGGCCGCATTTGCAAGAATTCCGATCTCGTTCGGATTGTCCGATGCTATCTCAACCACTCCTAACCCCATCTGCTTGGCCACCGCTCGGAACGAAGGTCCCGCTGACTCTAGTCCCGAAAAGACCAGCTTGATTTCCTTGTCCTTGTTGATGGTTCCAATCGTCTCCTTTACAGTGCGCCGGTCGACTCCGACAACTCTTGCCACTTTGAGGGTCGGGACCTCGACTTTATTGACATAGATCTTGTCGCCTTTGACTGAAAGCCCATTTTGGAGCAGAAACCTGGCAACTTGAAGCCGTTCGGGATGAGCCTCGAAGAGATTGTGTATTCTCTCCCACATTACATGTCGAGAGAAGTGTTCTGTTCAAAGAACCTTAAAGAGTTGCACTGCAAAAACGCCAATGTCTTTGGCAATAGCGCATGGAATACGAGGTCGTCACAACGGCAGTTGAAAAGTTCTGAGCCCGACACACTCGGCGCCAAGAGATGCCTTTGACGAGGCAATGTTTCAGGGAAAGATTGTACGGCTTATTGCAATAGAGAAAAAGCCTGAGGAAGCGCTAGACGCCCTCTGCGCACACTACCGAGTAGAAAGACCTACTTTGAGGATCGGCCTACCTAAGGGAGAGAAAAGGGCTCTTGGATGTTACGTGCACAAAGAGCAGACCATCTACATGTCGAGTGAAGAATACTTGTTTGATCCATATGTTCTGATCCATGAATTCTACCATCACTTGAGACATGTAGACGGAAAGCACAGAGGAACTGAGCGACACGCGCGCGACTTTGCTCTTTCATTCTTGAGGAATGCTCAGAGGAGCGGCGATGGGCCGCTATGAATGCTTGAGTTAGGCTTTGAACCAGCTAAAGACGAGATATCGTATCTCGTCCAGCTTAGCGTCTGGAATCGCTATGATGAATTGCTTCCTAACGGTCGTTGCTAGCCTTCCAGCTCGGACTACCTCGAAGGGCCCCATAATGGACTCTGGATCTTCGACCGAGACGATGAAGGGAGCATGATCTATCCCAGGTCCATGCTCGTATACGGCAAAGTCAGCGCCGAACTTTATTCCAGGCGTGACGATGTAGCCCTTGTTTCGCAAGTCTTTGTATACTTGGTACGCCTGACTGAATCCACGATACGTCTCTCGCGCTTCTCTCAGTAAGAGTGATTTGCGAACAGGTTCTTTGGTCCTTCCATCAATTACGGATATTCTGTGATGTTCGAGAAGGTAGAGTCCTTCCATGAGGTCGAGCAACAGCGGGACGTCGAAGTCTTGGTCTGGTTTTGGTTTCGGTATTCCGACTGGTTTTCCGAAGAATCCCGAGCGGTAGATGTCGAGCCCGGTCTTGGCGTCCCATACAATGAGGCGGGTTCCAATAAGTTCCGCTTCACCTTGAAGTGTCGTGGGCTTCATGATCCTTCTAGGCCGTCAGGGCGATTACCCTGATCAGGTCTACAACGTCCACTCCTAGGTCGGCCATATTCTCCATGTGAGCACTAAGGTCTCTGACTAAGAGGAGAGTTCGTAACGGAATCTTCTCATCTAGTACTTCGAGGTCGAGAGATCGATAAGCCATATCGACTTTCTTTTCCGTTTCCTCGACGCCTCTGGAGAGCTCCATGGCTTTAGTTGGGTTGAACCCGAGGGACATCACCGTCTCTCTTATCTTGGACATCTCCTCGAGAACTAGAGCGTTCAGTTCGGCCAGTCGCTTGGTGTATTTCTTGTCGACCTTCCAGTTCCGGTCGATTACCGCGGACAGCCTGTAACCGATGCCCTGCGCATAGTCGGCTACCTCGCCGATCTTGAAAATGAGTCTGATGAAGTCCTCCCGGTTGCTCAGGAGGGTTCCGAAAGAAGCCACCTCTTCCAGAAGTTTCTTCTTGGTTGCTTCGAAGTCTCCTAGAATCTTCAGCATGTTTTGGTAGTGTTCCTTTGCTTCCTTTGACTTTCCATCCGAAACGTTGTCGGTCATCAGGGCTAGTTCGCGTGTTATGTCCACGACGTTTCTAGTTTGTTCTCTGCATATGTCGAGTATTCTTCGTCGAATGTTTGCCTCGGTTTCGACTGGAAAGGTCATCAAGTAGCACTATCTCGCAACGTGAAGCTATCCTTGCCATAAAAAACTAGCAGCAGTCTAGTCTAGGTCATTTTGACGGTTTGAAACCTTCTTTCACTATAGTGTGGATGGTCGATGCGAGGGGTCCAATAGGGGTTCTCATTTGGCTCCAGCTGTCGCGGTCTCGGACTGTGACCGTGTCGTCTTTGAGGGAATCATAGTCTATGGTGATTCCAAGAGGTACGCCGGCCTCATCCGCCCTGGCATATCTCCTTCCTATGGAGCCTGACTCGTCATAGTCTACTCTAAGCCCATCCGCGATGAGCGTTTCGAACACCTCGGTTGCCCGCTTTGGCAACCCATCTTTGTTTACCAGGGGGAAGACGGACGCTTGTACGGGAGCGAGGTTGAATGGGAGGCCCAGAATGAGTCTATCTTCCTTCATTGTAAGGTTGTATTCGAGGGTCGTGTAGAGGAGACGTTCCACTCCGAAGCTTGGCTCTATTACGTGGGGGAGAAAGCGGGTGCCTGTTTCCTTCATCTCTTCCTCAACGACGTCGAAACAGTCAGGGGGAACGGTGTACGACCCGATTCTTACGGAATGTCCGGCCTTCTTGGCTCTCAGCAGTTTTTCCGGGTCGTCTTTGGATACTAAGTCAGCGACTCTTCCTGCTTCTTCTTGAAAGTTCTTTTTGATGTTTTGGTGGTTTGGCCTTATTGATTTGACCTTACGGAGCCGGGGTGTTGGATAGGGTTTGAAGACCCGCAGGTCTTCTCCGGTGGCTTCCATGTGTTTTCGCAAGTCGTAGTCTGTTCTGTAAGCGAAACCTGCGACTTCAGTCCAGCCCCAGCGGTCCAGCCTAACTTCGTGGTCGAATGTTTGGGCTGAATAGTGGGCTCTTTCAGTCGGAAGTTTTTCGAAAAATCTTTGATGTTGCGCTTCGACCCCTAGTTGGCTCAGGAACCGTTTTGAGAGTGCCATGAAGTATGCCGCCCATGGTGCTTTGATCACTTGTTTCTTGACAGCTTCGCCTACTTCAACGCTGATCCCATTTTCTGTGCCTTTCTTTCTACTTTCTTCCGTGACGATTAAGAGCTCCTCGGATGAGACTTCATCAAGGTAGGGACAGTCAGGCTCGTCAGGGTCGAAGAAGAGCTCGAAATCCATTATCGTGAACTCACGTAGTCGTAAGGGACCCTGTCTAGGTGATATTTCGTTGCGGAGAACTGTCCCGACTTGGGCTATTCCGATTGGAAACTTCTCCCTCATTGTTTCAAAGATTCGGCGGAAGTTGACGAATATTCCCTGAGCCGCCTCCGGGCGGCCGTAGGCGGGGTCCTCGCCGTATGGGCCTATGCTAGTCTTGAACATTGTCATGAAATATTGAGGGGGCCCTAATTCTCCGCCGCACTCAGGACACTTCACATGTCTTTCCTTCAGGAGCGAGGCAAGTTGTTCAAGACTCATTCCTTCAGTCTCTAAGCCTGTAGCTTCCTTTACGAGTTGGTCGGCTCTGAATCTTCTATGGCAGTTACTGCACTCCGTCATCGGGTCTTTGAAGTTCTCAACGTGACCTGAAGCTTCCAAAACCTTGTGAGGGGTGATTATGGGAGTCGAGACTTCGACGAAACCATGGCGTTGAAGGAAGAATTGACGCCACGTGTCCTCAATCTGCCTTTTCAGTCCCACGCCTAGAGGCCCTAAATCCAGGAATCCGCTGAGGCCACCGTAGATCTCGAATGAGCCCCAAAAGAATCCTCTCCGCCTGGCAGTCTCGGATAATAGCTTATACTTGTCTTTGATCTGTTGCTGCACTGTTTCTCGGCTCAGATTTGACCAGAACGGATTAGGTTAGGTATATCCGCTTTACGAGCGGACGATTGGCCTGACTATCGTGCCTTCACATGCTTTACGATTGGAGGTCTTACTTTTCGAAGTATTCTGTAGCCGCAAAACGGGCATTTGATCTCCGGCGTCATAGCAAGCTGATCAGCTGTTAGCTTTGATCCGCAGTTGATGCACTCATAGATCAGTCCGCCGGGGTTGCGTTCGCGTGGCGGGGACTCTGGTGGTGTTGATTCGATGATGGGTTCTTCGGGGCCGGATTCCATTGTTCTTGTTCCGAGAATACAGAATTTGCCCTCGAGTTCAAGTTAAGGATTTCGAGGTGGCGTCCCCGAGCTAGGTTTTGGTTTTCCGCCTGTCGGCTTGTCTTTTGTCATCGGCTCAGGGCTTGGGACCGGCTTCTTTCGGAAGAGGAAGAAGAGGAGGATGACGAGCGCCGCGGCGACTCCTATGATTGCTGGGACGAGCACTTGCAGGCTACCCTGGAGGACTGAGACCTGTAGGGTTCCTGTTATGAGTGGTGCCCCATAGTCGGGTGATAGGAAGGCTACAGTGTATGCTCCGACGCTTGCGGGTGCGTTGAAGTTGAATTGGGCATCCTTGGTCTGCCCGGGAGCTATGATGATTCCGGAGACGCTTTGCAAAGCCTTGGTGGCGCCTGTGCTATCCTGGATGTTCAGAGTGATAGTGATGTTCATGTTGACAGTCGTCGAACTGCTCTTCAAATGAAGGACCAGGCTCATGGGCTGATTCTGAGTGGCTGAAGGAATGCTATCGAGCGTGGACTGGAGGAGGGTTGACTCTTGGGATGATTGTCCCTGGACCGTAATCGCGAAGCCTGTTGGATCGATCCCAAGAGTCAGAAAGACGAGTTTGCTGGCGCCAAGTATTTTTCCAGAAGAAATGGTCGACGAGTAGGCTCCGTTAGCGGCCGACGTGAAACTTCCTGAGGCCAAGAGGCGTCCCGGATTGGGAGCATTCACAAGCACGTAAGCGTAAGCCGAGGACTCCAGACTGTTGGTGCAAGATGGAGCACAGGCACCCGACCCCGAAATCGGCTGGCTCGTCACCGTTATCTTGAAGAGACCAGCATGCTGGCGCAGACTCGTAACTGGCGGGTTACCCGGTGGCAGGGTCGCGGAGACGGGTGTCCCGCCTTGTGTGATTCCCCTTACCAAGATCTGGATTCCTGCGGGAGTGAATGTGGCATCCAGCTCAAACACGTAATCCTGATGCAAAGTGAACGTGTCGTAACCGGAGGGAACTCGAATGGTTATGCTGGAACCGTGGGTCACCCCGCTAACATATTCGTGATCGATAGTCAGACTTGCGTTCATCTTTGTTCCGGCGGCATAGGCAGAGTTGACTAGCGTGAAGAAGACCCTCAAGGGTTGACCAGAAGTGAAGACTCCGTTGACAAGGCTGACGTTGGAGACGTAGACTCCAGTACCGCTCGAAATCGTCGGAGTTGTCAGTGGTGCGGCTCCAGCACCATTGTCGATAGCGAACACGTAGCCGTTAACGTTGATGTTGGAGGGATTGGTGGGCGAAAAAGTCAGACTTCCTTGAGTGTTCAGGCGTTGATTGGATCCTGAATATGAGAATCCTGTGACTCCAAGCTGTTCGAGAGTGAAAGACGTAGAGTTGTAACCGAAATCAAACCCGTTGGTGAATGTGCTGTCCACGGTCCATGGCCCGAACAGCGTCGTATCTTGCGGAATTGGATTAGTGAAGTTCAGCAACGATGTCCCTTCCCTCGTATTCGCAAAAGTCTGAGATACTCTAACAACTCCTGTTTTGTTTGCCGACACATAATCCGAACCGGTTGCATTGACCCCTTGGCGCAAAGTGACTCGTACCTGAAGTAGGTCGCCAGTTCCCCAGGTTGACGTTGGGATGCCACCTAGAGTAGTCTCGACGTTAGCACTGAGGTTGACCGAGTTAGCGCCTATGATGATCAAGGCGTTCTTGATTCCGCTTGTCATGTTCAAAGAGACAATGTGCGAGTCCCTGCTGCAGAAGAAGAATGTTGGGCAGTTGCCCTGAAGGATGGGGAAAGGAGGTGAGATCGTTGGAAAGATGCTGGTGCCGTTCTGGGAAATCTTGACCTGAGTGTAAGAATTCGGGTAGTAAAAGCTCAGAATCATCTGTGACCATGTATGGTTCAGCTTGCCGGTTCCGATCGGCCTAGGATATGTCACGTTGGAAAAATACCCCGTGGGAATTAGAAGATCTGCTTTATGGTTCACTATCATTCTTGTCGGATCAGTAAGATCCAACCCCATAGAGTGGGAGTACGTGTTGATAGGGGACGCGTCCGCGGCTACGAGAGCAATGTTGTTTACGTTGACGTTCAGGCCTTTTCCTGTGGAATTTGAGTCAAATCTAAAAGTCAGTGTTAGGTTGAACCCAATGTATTTCGTAACATCGATGCAATTATCAGCAGGCCCGCAACCCACTGGGGTACTTCCCACGATAGCGGCGGGCGGTCCACCAGTGATTGTATTGGTAATGTTCTTGCTGATGAAACTCGAAAAGGCCGGATGTCCCGTCTCATTGTAGACGAAATAGCTTGCCTTCGTCGAATTTCCAATGATCCCTCTCCAATCGAACCTGAGATACGTCGTGGAAGACACGTTTCCCTTCGGGACCACGATCATGTTCCAGGTGACGTTCTCGGTGGCGGATGTGCTGCTCGCGATTGTCACGTTGAAACTGGTCCCAGAAACACTTGAGCCCGTTTGTGAATTGTTGAAGGTGTTACCAAACGGGGTAGGTGGAGCAGTCCCAACCGTTACTGCGCTTGCCAGTGTGTACAGGTCGAACTGGGCTCGGGTGGCGTTAAACGCGTATGCTGTTCCATTGGGATCATGCGCAGCAATAAACGGCAATGAGTGAGTTTGTGGTCCTGACTGGTAGTGACTAGTTTGAGAAGGTAGGGGGATGGCCGGCAGTAGAGATAGAATTACGAGAATTATGCATAAGCTCCCCCGGATCAAGACCTTTCACGGCGTGAAACGCGACAGCCGGACGGATTCTATTTAACCTTTGTAAGTTATGATGTTCCGGTTGGGCTGAGTTAGCTCAACTTCATGAGCGAATCGTGAGTTGCTCTCTGAGTTGATAGTTCTGAACTACTGAAACGCTTCACGGGGCTAGGAAGAAATAATGGGCAAAAATTTTTGAGGCAAGTTTTTCCTTCAGTATCAAAGCCCTGTAAGTCATAGTTGAGGACTGAAACCACCTAATGAAAACGTGGTTTCGAGGTCCGCTGAAACGACGAAAAATACCTAGCGCTTTGGTGGCGGAGACACGAGTACTACGTTGTCTCCTCGAACAATTATAGTACCGAGCTTCTTCGTCGACTCAGTATTCGTTACGTCTTCCGCGTCTTCCAGCACTAAGTTCATGTGCTGGTCGAAGCTGTAGAGTCTTCCTCGCACAGTCCGTCCACCTTTGAGCTGAACCAGTACGACTTTGTTCAGGCTCTCTTCGAAGATCTTCGCTGCAACTTCAGACATTCATCGTTCAACCGGAGATTTGCGGTTGTCCGGCGAAGGTACTCTTTTAAAGATTGTCTCCCTTTGAGGGTCACGAAAAAGTCTTGACAGTTAGAACCATACTAAAAGATCGAGACTCTAAGCCTCTAATTGAAGAGTTGCGACGTCTCCCGAACCAACAACATCTCACCCACAAATCCAGAGTAGAGATAGAGACTGTCAAAGACTCAGAGATCGTATTCGTCGATGGTGTCGCCATCGCTTTTAGGCGGAAAGGCGAACTTGCACCAGTACTAACCAATACCTCTGCCCTAGACAGCATGCCAAGGATCGTCGTCGATATGGGAGCGGTTCCACATATCGCAGGAGGGGCCGATATCATGGCCCCAGGAATCAGGAAGGTCAATGGAGAGTTTGGCGAAAAGCAATTCTTGGTAGTCGTAGATGAGAAGCACGGCAAATACCTCGCCGTGGGAAGAGCACTCATTGGATCGGGTCCAATGGCAGCGACAAAGAAGGGTAAGGTCGTCGAGAACTTCCACTACGTTGGGGACCTGATTTGGGAGGTCATAAAGCCCAAGGGCCCGGCCTCGCCAAGCTCGAGTTGACGCTTTCTATCGAAAAAAGTCAGGGAAATGTTTAAAGTTGAACCGGGTCCAACCCCGATGATAAGCTCCCAGAGCCCAGCCTGATCCTTCCCAATGCAGCATTCTACGATCTACGTCAAAGCCCTCCCACTTCAGGAACTGGATGATGTGGAGACGATTAAGGGGGAAGTTAGAACTGGCAATATTCTCATCGTAAGAATCACTCCCTTGGCGCGAAAGAGCGTGGAAGAGACTAAACTCGCAATCACCGAGCTAACGGACTACACGAAATCGTTGGGGGGAGACATTGCTCGTCTGAAGGAGCGATCCCCGCTGTTCCCATTCAGAACGAAGCTGTTCCCGGAACACGCTGACGTTACAGTCTATTATCTGAGTCTTATTGATTCGAGTACATCGGGCACGACTGTTTTGATTCCAAATATGCGGTTGACGTTCTGAGCGAATAGGTCAGACTTTCTTCTCTCTCCGTGGTTGACGATAATTTTCGTCGGCTTCGGAGTCATTCTCTTAATGAACCCTAGGAGCTGGTTCCTATCCGAATGCCCTGAAAACCCTTCTATTGATTCTACTCTCATGTTCACCTTGACCATTTCCATTTTGCCGTCGTGGGCGTAGAGAGAGACTTCCTTGAGACCGTTCTTGATTCTGTTCCCTAACGTTCCGTCCACTTGGTAGCTGACGTAGGCAAGTGTATTTCTCAGGTCGGGTGCAAGGTGTCGGAAGTAGTCTATCGCGGGGCCGCCTTCGAGCATCCCTGATGTAGCGATGATTACGCAGGGTCCACCGGCGATTATTTCCTCTCTATCGCTCGGATGAGTTACTGGGTGGAAGTATTCAGATTGGAATGGGTTGATGTCTTTGTGGAGGATCTGTTCTTTGATGTCGCGAACTAGGTATTCAGGGAAGGCTGTGTGGATTGCGGTTGCCTCATTGACCATTCCTTCGATGTAGATTGGGAGTTCTCGGAGAGCGCCGTTCTTCATGTACGCGTCTAGGACGAGCATTATTTCTTGAGCTCGTCCAACTGCGGGAACTGGTATCAGCACTTTCCCTCCCTTTTCGACTGTGTCGTTGACGATGCTGACGAGCTTGCCCTCTACCCCTTCTCTGTCAGGCATAATGTCGTCGGGTCCTCCGTACGTGCTCTCGATGATGAGTGTTTCAGCTCTCGGGAACAATGCTGTGGCCGGATCGAGCATCATGGTTCGTCCGAACTTGAAGTCGGCGCTGTAGACTATGTTGTGGAGACCCTCACCTATGTGGAGATGGACCATGGAACTTCCAAGAATATGACCCGCATTATGGAAGGTGAGTTTGATATCCGGAGCCACATCCGTAACTACATTGTAGCGCAGGGGTATGGTGTGAGTTACGACTTCTCTGACGTCTTTTTGGTCATAGGGAGAGTGTTCGCCTTCCCTGCTGTGAACATCGAGATAGTCTAACTGGTGAAGTGTCATCAGGGTCTGTGTCGGTTCCGAGCAGTAGACGGGTCCGTCATAGCCATACTTGTAGAGGAAGGGGAGTATTCCGCAATGGTCAAGGTGGGCGTGAGAGATGACTACTGCATCAAGCTTTTCTAGGTCAAATTCGTCCGTATCGAATCGTGGGTATGCGGAAGTTGGGTCTTGGGCTCCAGGGTTTATTCCGCTGTCGAGCAGGACGCTACTTGATCCTGCTTGGATGAGCATGGCGGCTCGTCCAACTTCATGAAACGCTCCGAGGGTTACGAGTCGAACATAGCCGGCCTTGCTAAATGTGGGTCGAAAGATTCTTTCTCCGACGTCACGGAGGATCCTGCTGCGCTCTTCGCTTTCGGTGTGAAGGATGTGTCTGGTGCTTGAAATAATCTTGGAGTGCAGGGGTGGCGCTCTAAGGATTCTAGGCCGCCATCTTGTCTCTTTGACGACCTGTTGCAGGACTGTAGCCTCTTTCCCGATTGCGACGCCGGGCTTGGCTGCTTCCACCACTACCTCTCCGAGGCTAGGGTCGAAGTTGATCGAGGAAATTTCAGCTTCTATGGGAATGATTTTTCGAATGTACGCCTCGGCCTCTCGTTCCGGAAGCCGTATGGATTGGTCAGATCGGATGACGATTCTCTTGTGAAGGAGGTTAACGATCTCGGTCACAACATAGTTCTGTTCAGCAAGCAGACCAACGTTCTTTACGTATATCGCAAGTCGTGGCCCTTCGAATTCTATACGAGTTATTTCGGCGTCTTTCGGCATATGCTCTACGATGGT
>WNGH01007536.1_pt1 | contig 10342 bp, 14 predicted proteins | sample 5400631 | NCBI WGS metagenome assembly WNGH01 (sample SAMN13153373, study PRJNA577476) | soil metagenome | isolation source: 115 cm soil or saprolite under Garry oak tree replicate 1 | place: USA:California | collected 2016-06-15 | reverse complement strand
TCCAGCGGATCATCGACGAGCACACCGAGCCCTGGGGCATCAAGGTGGCGAACGTCGAGGTCAAGCAGATCGACCTGCCCCAGGACATGCAGCGCGCGATGGCCAAGCAGGCCGAGGCCGAGCGCGAGCGGCGCGCCAAGGTCATCAACGCCGAGGGCGAGTTCCAGGCGGCGGCCAAGCTCGGCGAGGCCGCCGAGGTGCTCACGCGCTTCCCGGTGGCCGTGCAGCTGCGGTATCTGCAGACGATGCGCGAGATCGCCTCGGAGCGGAACACCACGACGTTCTTCCCGCTGCCGATGGACCTGCTCGGCCCGCTCTTCCAGCAGGTGCGGGGCAAGGACGGCGACGCGAAGTGACGCGCGGGGTTGGAGCGCCCGCGGATCGCGTGTAAGATACGAACGCTTTCGACTCGGGGGGTTAGCTCAGTTGGGAGAGCGCGGCGTTCGCAACGCCGAGGTCGAGGGTTCGAATCCCTTACCCTCCACCATGATCGAATTGCCGCAGAAGCAGCGGGGATTCACGCAGCACCAGCGGGTGATCGGGGCTCAGGGGACCACTGGGGACCAGATGGGGACCTGAGCCCCGATGACCGTGAGGGCATCGGATGGCCGAGAAGAAGCGCCGCAGCCGTCGAGTCGAGATGCACGAGTCCGGCGAGAGCGTGCCGTGCGAAGAGTGCCGCGCTGAGATCCGGCTCCTGACACGCGCGCAGGAGCTGAAGGATCAGGAGGGGCTCGAAGGCCGCGAGCTGGTCGAGGGCGTGCTGACGAGCCTTGAGCGTGAGCAGGAGTTGGAGACGATGTGGCGGCGAGGTTCCCGACGGCCGAAGTGACGGGGAGGGCGCGAATGGCAAAAGAGTGGTGGCAGGTGACATCGCTCAAGAAGGAAGTCAACGAGCGGGTCCAAGCGGATGACGCGAACGAGGCCACCCGCATCGTTGAAGAACGGCTCCGGCGCGAAGGCCGCAGCGTACCGCCGAGCATCGAGCTGACCGCAGCTCGCGAGAAGCCAGTGACCGGAGCGGACTACGGCAGAACGTAAAATGGCTGCTGTAGCAGGATGACGAAGGGCCGGGAGTGTGGTTCTCCCGGCCCTTGGTGTCTCCGCTGGTCGCTGTCGACCTACTGCTTCGCCGGCAGCTCCAGCATCCTCTCCATCCCACCCAGCTCGCCACGGTTGCCGATGCGCGCGTGGTAGTAGGTGCCGAGCGTCTGCTGCAGCGAGGCGTGTCTGAGGTACGCCATCACCCGCAGCGGCTCTTCGCCCGACTCCAGCGCCCACGTCGCAAACGTGTGCCGGGTCGCGTGATACTTCTTCGGCTCCTGCTTCAGCTCGCGCTGCAGCGGCGTCCAGAAGTGATCGTAAAACGCGCCCGATGACGCCTCCAGCCGGTGCGCCCGGTTGGGGAACATCAGCTCCGCGTGTCGCTCGCTCTTCCTTCCGCGATCGTCCACGCAGGGGATCGTCGTGCCCTTGTAGCCCTCGGCGTTGATCAAGGCGATGTGCTTCTGCAGGGCGCGCCGCAGCTCCTTGGTGAGCGGCACGCGGCGCTTGTCGGAGTCCTTCAGAGGGCCGACCGCCTTCGCCTTCTCTGACCACGCGCGCTGGACGTAGACCGTCCCCCGCTCCCACTCGATGTCACCGATCTCCAGCGCACGCCCTCGATCCGCTTCTGCCGGAAGCTCGGCGCGAAGCTCCGGCGCGAGTGGATCCTCACCCGTCTCGCCGGCGCGCCGCTCCGCCGCCTCGCGCGCGGCCGCGAGCGATGAAGTCTCAAGGCGTCGGGTGCGCAGAGGGGACACGATCGAAGCTCTGCAACACCCGAGCGCCGAGTCCTCTCGGCGCTCGGGTGGGTGCGACCTGTTACGGGTTGTTGTACTCTTCGATCACCAACGAGCGCTTGCCGGCCACGGCTCGGGTCCCGGGGTCCGCCGGCGCATTCGGGTCTGGGCTCACGAGGCTGTCCACTTTCACTTCGACGTAGTGCACGCCGCTGCCAACGTTGTTCCGGTAGAAGTTGAAGTGATTCGCGTTCTTGGTTTTGAGGAATAGGTCCAGGGTGATCGCATCCGTGACCTCGACCGTGAGCGAAGAAAATTGCAGACTCACGGTCTGCTGGCGGTCGCAGTACACGACCTGCCCGGGCTCGGCCGGCACTCCGTCGACGTAGACGGTGGCATTCACGGCAGCCCTGGCTGTGGACGTCGTCCTGGTGCCACCCTTTGTGGCCGTGGTGCTCGTCGAGGTCCACAGCGCGCACTCCATCGAGAACCCGATCATCAGATCGCCGACGCTCGACGTCTTCATGTACCCGGAGAGCACGACGCCGCCGTTCGGGTTGAGGATCTCGGTGACGCCGGAGCCGAAGTACGCCTTCTGAGACGCCACATTCTGAGCGTGGGCAGGCGTCACGGCCCACAGCAACATACCGCCGGCCGCCAGGAGCGAGAGTGTGCGTGACACGCCGAGTGCAGAGAGCGTCTTTTTTAGCTGCATCATGTCCCTGGGCCTCCTGTGAGGTTCTGTGCGCGCCAGAAGGAAGACCCCATCGTTCCGCCAGGGCTGCGGCCCCGCCTCGCGACGGGTGTGCCCTTTCGGGAGGGGTCGTCCCCCTTGGGGGAGGTGGGTGCAGAGGGGATGCCAGGCAGCGGTCGCGCCGGGTCGAGGCGCCGAAAATCCGGAAATCGTGGGGACCTCAGCGGTCGCGGGATAGTCGATGCGCGTGGTGAGCCGAACGGTCGAGCGCCATCGAGACACGACCTTCGACAAAGAGCGTCACGCTGCAATCGCGCCACTGGTCAGAGACGATGCGGAGGGCACACGCCGAGCCGACGAGGAGCCGTCTGGCGCGGTGGCGTCAGTCGGCCGAGGGCGGGGTCCACGACGGCGGCAAGAGGCGGCGCTTGCCGTCGCTCGCGAGCCTCACCGTACTGCCGCGCGGCCGCCACGCAGTCCGCCTCCCCCCGTTCCAGGATCCCCTCCGCCTGCTCGAACGTCGTGATACCGCCGCTCGTCACGACGGGCGTCGCGTGGCCCGCGTCGCGGAGCGCTCGGCGGATCGCCGCGGCCAGCGGCACGTTGCGGCCGAACGGCCCGCGCGCGTCGGAGAGGACCGTCGGCATACACTCGTAGCCCGACTCGCCCGTGTACGGGTAGACCGCCTCACCGATCTTCGGCTGCTTCGCGTCCTCGAAGCGGCCGCCCTTCGAGACCGAGAAGATAGTCGACACCGCCTTCGGCGAACTTGATTCCGAACCACCCGGCGTCGTCGACACGGCTGCCGCCCTCAACGACCTCGTCGCCGAGGTAGCGAATGCCGACCGGGTAGTCGGGGCCAACGCGCGCGCGCAGCCTCAGCGTGGGCGATAAGAGTCTCCTTTTCGATACCCTTGCCCCCGGGCCCTCGTACTCCGCCGGGGGTTGTGGCGCCGGGTGGCGCCAGGCCGTCGCGTGGTGCATGCTCCTGCCTAATGGTGCGCGACGGATCCCTGATCTTTCACCATTTCGACGCGCCCCGGCGGGGAGGCCGACATGAAGGTCGAGGAGAAGCTGGCGAAGCTAGGGCTGGAGCTGCCGAACCTCGAGGACCTCTATCGCACGAACGCCTCGGGCGCGCACTACGTCTCGCACTTCCCCGTGCAGAACCTGCTCTATCTGTCCGGCACCACGCCGCGGAAGAACGGGCAGGGATACCTGCCGGGCGTCGTCGGCAAGGACGTGACCCTCGAGCAGGGGCGCGAGGCGGCGCGTTACGCGGCGCTGACGACGCTCGCGGCCGTGAAGTACGCGCTGGGCGATCTCGACCGGGTGCAACAGATCGTCCACATGCTCGGATTCGTGAATTCGGCGCCCGGGTTCAATGACCAGCCGCGCGTGATCAACGGCGCCGCCGACTTGCTGGTCGAACTGTTCGGCGACCGCGGCAAGCCGACGCGCGCGGCGATCGGTTGTCAGGGGCTGGGCGGGGGCGCCTCGGTCGAGATCATCGTGACCCTGCTGTTCTCCGGCAGCGACGTGCGGCCGCCACTGGCGCGCGACCAGTTCGTGAAGTAACCGCGTGCGCCGCGCGCTCTTCGCGGTGGCGGCGATGCTGCTCCTCGCGGGTTGCCGCGCGGCGCCGCGCGGAGTCACGATCATCGCCAGCGTGCCGTGCCTGCCGCCGGGCGTCAGAGGCGACTTCTTCGGCTGGCCCGTGGTCGCCTTCCAGCCGATCGTGCTCCGTCAGGAGGCGGGCGACGACGTGGAGGCTCGCATCGTGCGGTATCAACACGGGCGCGATGCGGTCACCGTCGTGTGGGTGGGCTCGGATCTCGTGGCCGTCGATCCGAGTCCCGACACCTCGGAGCCAGACTGGGTGGACGACTCGCTCGTCATGGACGACGAGCTGACGCTGCGCGCGCGGCCCGAGGCGCCGTGTCAGTGGCGGCGCCACAAGTCGGCGACCTGACGCGCGCCTTCCGTCAGCGAGTCGCCGTCGGGGCGCTCAGGACTTCTTCGCGGGGCGCGCGGGGCAGGACTTGTGATACCACGTGACGCCGAGCTTCACGTGGTTGCCGTTCTTGCGAATGCGTAGCTTGCACTTCGGACACGTGCCCATCCGGCGACTCCTTTTCGTCGAGGCGGTTCGATGAACGCCGTATTATAGCAGCAACGTTCGGGAGGGTCCGTGACCGACTGCGTCTTCTGTCGCATCGTCGCCCGCCAGACCGCCGCCGACATCGAGTACGAGGACGAGCACGTGATGGCCTTCAAGGACATCTATCCGAAGGCGCCGGTGCACCTCCTGATCGTGCCCAAACGCCACATCGCCTCGATCGCGGAGCTGAAGGACGACGATGCCGAGGTCATCGGCCGCTGCTTTCTCGCGGCGCGACGGCTCGGCGAGGCGAAGGGCTTCGGCGAGAAGGGCTATCGCATCAGCGTGAACACGGGGCCCGAAGGCGGCCAGGTCGTGTACCACGTCCACTTCCACTTCACGGCGGGACGCCAGCGGGGTCACGGCGCCTAACGGCACCGACCGGGCTCGCTAGGCCTTCGCCTCCAGGGGAAATCCCGCGTTCGCCCACGACCCGAGCCCGCCCTTGAGGATGCGCACGTTGTGGAAGCCGAGCTGTCGGAGCCGCAGCGCCACACGGGCGCTGGTCATCTCGTCGGGTCAGGTGCAGTAGGCGACGACGACGCGGGAGGGATCCGCCGGCACGCTGGTGCCGTCGGCGAGCGCATCGAGGGCCACGTGGACCGAGCGCGGAATGCGGACCGGGCTGCGCGCGTAGGCATCGGAGGCGCGCACGTCGAGAATCGTCGGCGGCTCGGGCCCTTCGATGAGTCGCATGACCTCCGCGGGACGGATGCGGAAGCGGTTGCGCTGCCAGCGGCGGAGCAGCAGCGCCGCCCAGCCCGCCGCGCTGACGACGAGCATGCCGATCGCCACCTGCGTCCACGGCAGGAGCGGCTCGCGCTTGAGGCGCTCGGCGTTCTCGATCGTCATCCGCCGCACGTCCGGCAGTTCCGGGAGCAGCCGGTTGGCCTCCATCAGCTCCGCGCGCGCGCGTCGGTAGTTGCCGGCGAAGTGATCGCGCAGCCCCGCGTGCCACGCCGCGTTGAATCGGCTCGGCTCGCCGCGCGGCACCGGCGTGCCCTCGAGAAATTTGGTGACCGCCGCCGACGGGATGACGAAGTTGAAGCCCTGGACGATGTTGCTCTGCGCGTCCGAGGAGAGCGTGACGAACGTGAGCACGCCGACGACCTCGCCGGCGTCGTTCACCGCCGGCCCGCCGCTGTTGCCCCACGCCGCCGACGCGTCCGTCTGGATCACGGGCTGATTCGCGCGATCCTGCTTGAAGCCCGAGATGGCGCCACCGGTGACCGACGCTTCCATCTTGGCCGACGCGTTCAGCAGCTCGTGACTCAGCACGACGCCGGGAAAGCCGATGATGTGCAGGCGGTCGCCGATCCGTGCCTGCGCGGAGTCGGCGAGCGGGAGCGCCGGCATGTCGGCCGCCTCGAGCTTCAACAGGGCGAGATCCTGACCCGACATCGCCTCGCCGGCGACGGGCGGGCTGTACTTCACGACGATCGCGGGCATCCGCACGCCGTTGGCCAGGAGCACGGAGATCGACGGCTCGAGCTTCGCGCGCCCCGCCCCCGCCATACCGCCGCACGTCTGCTTGATGGCCTTCTGCGTCTGCTCCCGGGCCAGCCACTCGGGCGGATGATGGGCCGGCGACACGACGTGCCCGTTGGTCACGAGCCAGCCTGCCGAGGCGACGAACCAGCCGGTGCCCGTCTCGCGGAAGGGCGGCGGCGTCACGGTCGTCTCGGCACCGGCACCGCAGCGCACGGTGACCGCACCGCCGACCTCGGAGACCACGAGCGCGACAGCGGGCTTCGCGCGCAGCAACGCCTCTTGAAGGGAGAGCGCGGGCTGAGCCGTGGCGAGCGCGGGTGCGACCAGCAGGAACAGCGCGCCGATGAGACTGCGCACGAGGGCGATTGTAGCGGAAAACGAAAGGCTCCAGGAGGTTGCCCTCCTGGAGCCCTGATACTGCAGACGGCTGATTGGAGTTACTTCATCTCCGCCAGGGCCGCCTCGGCCTTGGCCCTCGCCGTCGTCATGTCACCTTTCGCGCACGCCGCCTCGGCCTCCTTCACGAGGTTGAAGGCCTTGCTGGCACCCGCCTTCGAACCGGCGAGCGACCGCGGCGACTGCACATCCTGACCACGCGGGCTCTGGATGTCCTGACCGCGGGGGGACTGAATGTCCTGGCCACGCGGGCTCTGGATGTCTTGACCACGCGGGGACTCGACACGCTGGCCACGCGGGCTCTGAATGTCCTGACCGCGCGGGCTCTGGATGTCCTGACCACGCGGGGACTCGACACGCTGACCACGCGGGCTCTGGATGTCCTGACCACGCGGGCTCTGGATGTCCTGACCACGCGGGCTCTGGATGTCCTGACCGCGCGGACTCTGGATGTCCTGACCACGCGGGCTCTGAATGTCCTGGCCACGCGGGCTCTGGATGTCCTGGCCACGCGGGGACTCGACACGCTGACCACGCGGGCTCTGAATGTCCTGACCGCGCGGCGACTGAATGTCCTGGCCACGCGGCGACTCGATCTGGCGCGCACCCGCGAGCGAGCGCGGCGCCTGGACGGTGTCAGCCTTCGCCATCCGCGTGCTCAGCTGTTCCTTGGCCTTCGCGACTTCGGGCGGGCACGACGCGGTCTGGGCCTCGACGGTCGCCGTGGCAAACGTGGCGATCGCGAAGGCGCTCATCAAGCCTGCAAGCACTCTCTTCATATCGTCCCTTCCAGTTGGTTAGAGGTGGGTTGACTGGCGCGACCCCCATTGGCCGCCGCCCGATCTGGTCACTGCGGATCTACTCCTGCGATGCTCGAACCGTTGTCCCGGTTCCTGAAACGATCGGTAGGGGAATTAGCAATGCGGCTGCCAAGGGTCAGCGAGAGGTATATCGTGCGGAATTACAGGTAGTTGTCATTCATGGGGCCCGGGTAAAGAGGGCGATGTGCCCTGCGGGCTCCGATCGCATTGCCCGGCAAAATGCCCGGCCGCCCTCGAAGGGTCGGACCGACGAAGCAAAGGCCAAAGACGCCTGCCGTGATAGGCTTTTAGGGCTTATGGTCCGGATGGCGCCTCTCACTCTGGCGCTGGTGGCCCTCACGATGAGTTGGGGATGCGGCGCCGTTCGGACCGTCACGCGGCCCGCGCCCACAGCGACCGGCCCGACGCGTCACGTCCTTGCCAACGGCATTCCGGTCATCGTCCAGGAGCATCGCGGCAGCGACGTCGTCGCGCTGCAGTTGTGGGTGCGCGCCGGCGCGCGCGACGAGAGCGCCGCCGAGCTCGGGCTCGCGCACTACCTCGAGCACATGCTGTTTCGCGGTACCACGTCCCGCCCGAGCGGGTTCGTGGAGCGCGACGTCGAGGGCGTCGGCGGCCGGATGAACGCCGGCACCTCGTGGGACTACACCTTCTATTACGTCACGCTGCCCGCGCGGCGCGTGGTGCCCGGGCTCGAAATGCTCGCCGACATCGCGGTGAACGCAACGCTCGACGCCGACGTGCTCGAGAAGGAGAAAGAAGTCGTCCTGGAGGAGATGCGCCTGGGCGACGACAATCCGCGCCGCCGGCTCGGGCGTCAGCTCTACACGCATCTCTTCGAGGGCCACCCGTACGGCCGACAGGTGATCGGTACGCCCGAGCTGGTCCAGGGCCTCACGCGCGACACGCTCGCGAGCTTCTACCGGCGCCACTACATACCCGAGGCGTTCGCCGTCGTCGTCGTCGGCGCCGTGAACCCGCAGCAGGTGCTCGCGACCGCGGGCGCGACGTTCGGCCGGCTGCCGCGCCGGGGCGTGGCGCGCCTCCCCGTAGCGCCGCCGCCTGCATTCCGCCCGCGGCGCCAGCAGCTGACGCATCCGGGCACCCACGCGCACCTCGGCATGGCGTGGCCCGCGACGCGACTCGACCACGCCGACACGCCCGCGCTCGATCTCCTCGTCTCCATCCTCGGCGGCAGCCGCTCGTCGCGCCTGGTGCAGGCGCTGCGCGAGCGCGACGGGCTCGTCGTCTCCGTCGGCGCATCGTTCTCGGCGCTGGAGGGCGCCGGCGGCGTCACGGTGAGCGCTCAGCTGCCGCCCGCCAACCTCGAGCGCGCCGAGACGCAGATCCTCGCCGAGATCCGCCGCGTCCGCGACGCCGGTGTGACGGACGCGGAGCTGCGGCGCGCCATCACCGCGGCCGAGGCCGCGCACGAGTTCGAGACGGAGACAGCGGAAGGCCGTGCGATCGCGCTGGGGCGCGCCGAGACGATCTGGACGATCGAAGACGAGCAGGCGTACGTCAATAGGATACGTTCGGTCACGGCGACGCAGGTGCGCGCGGTTGCCCGGCGCTACCTCGATCCCGAGCGGTACACGCGGCTGGCGCTCCTGCCGCCGGGAGGCGCGCGATGAGGCGGGCGCTGCTCACGCTGGCCGTGCTCGGGGCGCTGGCGACATACGCCGCCGCGCAGCCGCCGGCGATCGTCCGCCACGTGCTGCCGAACGGGCTCGTCGTCCTCGTGCGCGAGGATCCGGCCGTCGGCGTCGTCGCCGCGTCGCTCCTCGTGCAGAGCGGCTCGGCCTTCGAGACCTCCGACACGGCCGGCGTGACGAACTTCCTGCAGCGGGCGATGCTGCGCGGGACGAGGCGCCACTCGGCCCTCGCGCTGGCCGAGGCGGCCGAGGAGCTGGGCGGCGCGCTCGACGCTTCGGGCGATGTTGACTACGCGGAGGTCCGCGGCACGGCGATCGCACGCCACTGGGAGGCGCTCCTGGCGCTGCTGGCAGAGGTGGCGCTCGAGCCGACGCTGCCCGCCGCCGAGATCGAGAAGGAGCGCGCGCTGATCCTCGGCCAGCTCCAGACGCGCGCGGACCAGCCGTTCCCGCGGGCCTTCGACACCGCGCTCGCCGACCTCTACGGCGGGCATCCCTATGCGTGGCCCGCGCTCGGGCGCGCCGAGAGCGTGGCGAGACTGACGCGCGACGCGCTGCTGGAGCGCTACGCCGCCGCGTATCGTGCCGGCCGCATGGTGCTCGCGGTCGCTGGCGGTGTGCCGCGGCAGCGCGTGATCGCTGCCGCCGAGCGCCTGTTCAAGCGAGTGCCCGGCGCCGCGGCCGCCGCCGCGGGGCCGGTCCTCGAGGCCGCCCCGCGCGGTGAGCGCCGGCTCGTCGAGCGCGACGCGCGCCAGGCGCAGGTGCTCGTCGGCTTCCTGGCGCCACCGCTCACGCACCCGGACTACGCGGCGATGCGCGTGCTCGGCGCCGTGCTCGGCGGCGGGATGTCGAGCCGGCTCTTCGTCGAGCTGCGCGACCGGCGCGGGCTGGCGTACTCCACCGGCGTGCTGACGACGAATCGCGCGGGCCCCTCGCTGTTCCTGCCGTACCTCGGCACCGCGCCCGGCAACGCCGACGCCGCGGTCGCCGGCGTGCTGGCGGAGGTGGACCGGCTGCGCCGCGACCGCGTCGAGGAGCGCGAGGTGGCCCGCGCCAAGGCCTGGCTCCTCGGCAACCTCGCGATGGACCGCCGCACCAGCGCGCGCCACGCGTGGTACCTCGCGTTCTTCGAGCTGGTCGGCGGCGGCTGGGACTGGCCCGAGCGCTACGCGCGGGCGGTGGAGACGGTGACCGTCGCCGATCTCGCGCGCGTGGCCGAGCGCTACCTGGCGCGGCCGACGGTGGTCGTGTTGCGGCCGCCGGAGGCGACGCGGTGATCCCGCTGCGCGACGATGTCCCCAACCGCTCCGTGCCCGTGGTGACGATCGTCCTCATCGCCCTCA
>WNGH01007535.1_pt1 | contig 10343 bp, 10 predicted proteins | sample 5400631 | NCBI WGS metagenome assembly WNGH01 (sample SAMN13153373, study PRJNA577476) | soil metagenome | isolation source: 115 cm soil or saprolite under Garry oak tree replicate 1 | place: USA:California | collected 2016-06-15 | reverse complement strand
AAATGCACTGTGCGCCGCGCGTGCTTAGCAATATCCGCTTCATGAGTGACGAGAATGATCGTGTGGCCGTGCTCATAAAGCGTTTCCAAGATCGACATAATTTCTGCACCGGTTTTGGAATCGAGATTGCCGGTCGGTTCGTCCGCGAGAATTATCGACGGCTGGTTCACGAGGGCGCGTGCAATTGCAACGCGCTGCCGTTGTCCGCCGGACAACTCGTTAGGCTTATGACGCAATCGATCGCCCAGGCCGACGTCGCGCAGCGCCTGCGTCGCGCGCTCTTCGCGCGTTTCGGGGTCCAATCCCGCGTAAATGAGCGGCAACTCGACGTTGCGCAAACTGTCGGAGCGCGGCAGCAAATTAAACGTTTGAAAAACAAAGCCGATTTCGCGATTCCGGATCGCCGCCAGCTCGTCGTCGTTCATTTCCGCGACATGCTTGCCATTGAACTCGTAACGCCCGCTCGTCGGCGTATCGAGACAACCGAGCATGTTCATGAGCGTCGACTTTCCGCTGCCGCTCGGGCCCATGATCGCGAGATACTCATTGCGTCGGATTTGCAGCGACACGCCGCGCAACGCGCGCACGATCTCTTCGCCCATCACGTAATCCTTGGTGATGTTTTCGATGTCGATGACGACCGGGCCGAGTTGTCTGACTGATTGCCGCGCGTCCATCGTTAGATCGACATCTAGCCGCGATGCATTCTACTTTGTTGCTTCCTTGTCGTAAGTCACTTTCGCGCCATCTTTGAGCTTGCGACTGATCGCGCTGTAACTGCCGGAAATCACTTCGTCGCTCGGTTGGACGCCGGTTTTGATTTCCATGTAAGTGTCGTCCGAAATTCCCGTGGTCACTTTGACCGATTGCGCTTTGCCGCCTTTTTTCAAAAACACGACTTTGGCCAGTTTTTCACGCTCTTCTCGTTGCGCGGCCTTTTCCTGACGCTCGTTCACGTAATCGGCATTGTTGTCGCCTTTATCGCGCGCAGCGCTTTTCAATTTTTTCTTTTCTATTTCTTCCGGGCTTAGGTTGCTATCGCCGGTTCGAATGGTGACTCCCTGCATCGGCACTGCGACCGCGTCTTTCACCATGTTCGTCTCAATGTCGGCCGTGCAACTCAGACCCGGCCGCAGCAGAACATCTTCCCGCTCCAAATTGATTTTAACTTCGAAATTGGTGACTTCTTCCTGCGTGCCACTGCCGGTCGTCTTTCCGGTGTTCCCAATTTGCGCCACCGTGCCTTTGAATTTGCGGTCGCCGTAGGCGTCGATCTTCACATTCGCCTTGTCGCCAATTTTCACATTCGGCACGTCGTTTTCGTTTACATCGATCACGGCTTGCATGCGCGAAAGATCGGCCACACGCATCACTTCAGTGCCGGCGAATTGCCCGGTGGCGACGATGCGCTCGCCCAATTTGCTGTTCAGGATCGTCACCGTTCCATTGATCGGCGAATAAACCGTGGTCTTGGAAAGCTGATCCCGCGCCTGGCTTGAGCCCGCCTGCGCCCGCTCGATTTCGTGCAGTGAACTTTCGTAAGTATTTTTCGCAACGTCGGAAGCGGCCTGGGCGTTGTTGTATTCCTGAATGGAGATCGTCTTCTTCGCGTACATGTCCTCGGCCCGCTTAAGATCCTGTTCCGTCTTCAACATCGTCGCCTTCTGTTGAAGATTGGTCGCTTTGGCCGCGCTGATGGCTGCCTCCTGTTGCTCGAGAAGGGCTTTGTAGGAATCCGGTTTAATTTTAACGAGCAAGTCGCCCTTTTTGATCCCCATCCCGTCGGCCACAGGCAGCTCGATGATTTCACCCGCCACTTCGGGTGAAATTTTTACTTCCGTTTCCGGCTGCACCTTGCCGGTGGCGGAAACGGTCTGGAGAATCGTCTTACGCACTGCCTTTTCGGTTGTGACCGGGATCGGCTTCTCGCGCTTCGACAACAAGATCGAAACGATCAGCCAGAGCACCAAGAAACCAACGGCGCCTATAATGATTTGGCGTTTACGGGTGCTACGACGTTTCCGCGCAACTTTGGGCGCGGTTTCCGGGGCGGCTGCGGCTTGATGCATACGAGGACTCAGGGGCAGGAAACGGTCAGAAGTAACCTTAGTTTAGACCTTTGCAAGCAAAACGCGTTCACAAGACCGATAATTGGATGTAGCAATCAGGCCCGTTGGATTCAACGAATTTACTTTTGAAAACCGGACCGCTCGCGGATTCGGTTGATTGCCCATGCGGCATGTTCTGCAATCAGAGGTTCCGAATCCAAGGCTGCTCGCTCCAAGGCCGGCAAATCTTCTCTCGTGCCGATATTACCGAGCGCGACGCAAACGTTTCGCAAAAATCCACGTCGCTTGATCCGTTTTATTGGCGAATTACGAAAACGATCGCGGAACTCCACCTCGTCCAGGCGCAAATAATCTCGCAGCGCATAGGCGGCCGTCGATTTTCGCGCGGCGAACGCAGACTCACGCGAGACTTTCGCAAACCGATTCCATGGGCACGCGTCCAGACAATCGTCGCAGCCGAAAATGCGGTCGCCGATCAACGACCGAAGCTCGAGCGGAATCGAGCCTTTCAGTTCGATCGTGAGATACGAAATGCAGCGCCGCGCATCTAATTTGTGCGGCGCTGTGATCGCACCCGTCGGACAAGCATTGATGCAACGCTCGCATGTGCCGCAACGATCTCGCGCCGGGTCATCCGCCGGCAATTCGAGCGTCGTCAAAATCTCCGCCAGGAAAAACCACGTCCCAAGTTTCTCGTTGATCAGCATCGTGCTTTTGCCGTGCCAACCGATTCCAGCCTGCGCCGCATGATCGCGCTCTAAAACCGGGCCAGTATCGACGTAACATTTTTGCTGCCCGCCAAATTCGCGCAGGAAGATGTCGATCTTGTCCAGTTTGGCCGCAGTCACATCGTGGTAATCATCGCCCCACGCGTAGCGCGCGATGCGTCCCCTTGATGCAGTGGCGGCCGTGTCGGCCGCGGCTCTATTCGCGGGCGACACGCCCGCCTCTACACCCTGAAAATAATTCAGCCCCAAAACAATGATGGATTTAGCACTCGGCAAGATCTTTTGTGGATCTCGCCGCTTGTCTTCGCCGCGCGCCATGTACTCCATCTCACCATGCGCGCCTTCATCCAACCAATCATCGAATTCGTCAGCATGGGCTGGGGGAGAACACGCGGCGACGCGACACGAGTCAAAGCCAAGCGTTCGCGCAAATTCAACCAGCCGTGCCTTCACCTCATTGTCTGCCGCGCCGAAGCGCTGCGAAGGCGGGTCGATCTTAGCAGTCGCGGTCATTGTTGGAGCGCAGTGACTTCCTCCAGCCTGTTCAAAATGGTCTCCGCAACTTCATCGTGAGTCAGCGCGGACGTATCGACCCGTAAATCCGCAGCTGCGGCATAAAGCGATTCTCGCTCTCTGAATAATTTTGAAAAGACTGCGCGCGGGTTCTCTTTTTGGAGCAGAGGCCGATCATTCCGCCGCGAAGCCCGCTCGAACAAGGTTGCCTCATCCGCCGTGACCCAGACGACTGTCCCGAGCCGTTTCAAAAGGTCAAGATTCTCCGTGTTACCGACAATTCCGCCGCCGGTCACGACAATCGCCGGCCTCTCCGGCGCCAATTTGCGGAGCACGTCTGTTTCCGCGATGCGGAATTGCTCTTCACCATGCTTTTCAAAAATTTGCGCGATCGGAACGCCGAATTGGGCCACCACCATTTCGTCTGTGTCCAGGCGAGCCAGCCCCGTCCGTTGTTGCAGACAACGGCCGACGGAAGATTTCCCGGCTCCCATCATTCCGATAAGGACAATCGATTTGGCCGCGTTCACGTCACAATATGTCGCCTGAGCGACGAATTGAAAAGTAGTTGCGATGGATCAATGGCCGACCAAACTCCGGTATGCCGCAGCCGAAATCTTTGGTCGCCGTCGTGATGGGAAGTAAGTCGGATTGGGAGACGATGCGACACGCGGTTGAAATGCTCGACGAGCTCGGTCTGCCTAACGAGTCGCGCGTGCTTTCGGCGCACCGGACGCCCGATGCAACCGCAGAATTCGCGCGCAACGCGGCGGACCGCGGACTTCGTGTCATCATTGCAGGCGCCGGCGGCGCTGCGCATTTGGCTGGAGTAATTGCCGCGCACACCGTGCTCCCCGTGCTTGGCGTTCCGATCCAATCAAAGCTACAAGGCCTTGATTCGCTCTTGTCCACCGCGCAAATGCCGGGCGGAATTCCCGTCGGCACACTCGCGATTGGCGATGCCGGTGCAAAAAACGCTGCCCTGCTCGCAGCTGCAATCATCGCTACCGCCGATAAGAAGCTGCGCCAAAAACTGGAAGCCTATCGCAAGAAGCAATCCGACAGCGTTCTTTCCGCCAAACTGCCGAAGTGAAGACGGAAATTTCAACCGACCGCAACGCGGCGGTTGAATTGCTGCGCAACGGCGAAGCGGTCGCGCTGCCGACGGAAACTGTTTACGGACTTGCCGCCGATGCGTTGAACCCAATCGCGGTCGCCAAAATTTTCGAAGCAAAGGGACGTCCGCGTTTCGACCCGCTCATCGTTCATCTTCCCAATCATGATTGGTTGGAAAGAATTGCCGCGCTTCCAGCGCAAGATCGACAACTGATTTTCCAGCTCGGAGAAAAATTCTGGCCCGGCCCATTCACCATGGTTTTGCCGAAACGAGAGATTGTTCCGGAAATTGTGACGGCGGGCTTGAAGACAATTGCCGTCCGAATCAGTGCGCATCCAGTCTTCGCCGAAATCATTCGTGCATTTGGAAAGCCGCTCGCCGCGCCCAGCGCCAATCGCTTCGGTCGAATCAGTCCGACAACGGCGAAGCACGTCCTGCAGGAACTCGACGGACACATTTCGCTCATCATCGATGCGGGCCTAACCACGCACGGTATTGAGTCCACGATCGCCGCTGTTTATGACGGAAAGATCGACATCTTGCGGCGCGGACCGGTCACATCGGAACAATTATCGGTATTCGGTAAAGTCGATATTGCGACAGAGCGTGAGAAAATTTCTGCGCCGGGACAGTTGCCGTCACACTACGCGCCCAAAACGCCGTTGCGCATGGTTGATGATTTAAAATCGTTTGCGCCGGAAACGAACGAGCGTTGCGCATTGCTCGCGTGGAATCCAGTTAAGAGCGACGAGCGTTTCGTTGCTATTCGAACTTTGAGTGAGAAACAGGATCTCCGCGAAGCGGCCGCGAATTTGTTTCGTTTCTTGCGCGAGCTCGATGAGCTCGATCTCGATCTTATCGTTGCAGAACGAGTTCCTGCTCAGGGACTCGGGGCTGCGATTTTGGATCGGTTGCAGCGTGCGTCGCACGCTTAGGATCGAACGCGAGACAGGCTTGAATGAAACCTTTGAATAGCGGGTGCGGCTTGTTCGGCTTGCTTTGAAATTCCGGGTGATATTGGCAGCCGACGAAATAAGGATGGTCCCGAAGTTCAATTAATTCCGCGAGCGTGCCATCCGGAGAAGTTCCGGAAATGACGACGCCTTTTTCGTTCATCCGTTCGCGATATTTCATGTTGAACTCGTAACGGTGCCGGTGGCGCTCCATCACTTCGGACTGGCCGTAGATTTTCTCTGCCAGCGTTCCTTTCGCGATCTTTGTCGGCCACGTTCCGAGTCGCATGCTCGCGCCTTTGCTGTGAATCTTCTCCTGCTGCTCCTCGAGCAATGAAATAACCGGGTCGGGTGTCTCCGGATCGAATTCTGTGCTATTTGCTTTTTTAATTCCGCAAACGTCTCGGGCGAATTCGATCGTTGCGACCTGCATGCCAAGACAAAGCCCCAGATACGGAATCCCATGCTCGCGAGCGTAACACGCCGCTTTAATTTTTCCTTCGACGCCGCGCTCTCCGAACCCGCCAGGAATTAAAACACCGACGACATCCTTGAGCTGGGTGCCGACGCGGTCCTGGAGCGATTCCGCATCGACCAGTTTCAAATCGATCCCACAATCCTGACTCGCCGCCGCATGAGTGAGCGATTCGTAAATGCTTTTGTAAGCGTCCTGTAAATGAATGTATTTTCCGACGACCGCGATCTTGACTCGCTTTTGCGGACTGATCACGCAATCGACAAATTTTTTCCAACTGGTCAGATCCGGTTCCGGAGTCTTCAGTTGCAACAGATCGCAAACAAGTTTGTCCAAACCCTCTTCGTGCAACATCAGCGGGACTTCATAAACCGTGTGCGCGACGTCGCGCGCTTCGATCACTGCTTTTTCCGAAACGCTGCAAAACATCGACAACTTCTGCCGCAATTCGCGGTCGATCGATTTCTCGCTTCGGCAAATTAGGACCTGCGGTTGCAAACCGATCTCGCGCAATTTGGCGACGCTTTGCTGCGTCGGTTTCGTTTTCAACTCCGCCGCCGCTTTGATGTAGGGAACGAGCGTGACGTGCACGTTCACCACGTTCTGCCCCCCGACTTCGAGAATGAATTGCCGAATCGCTTCCAGAAATGGCAGGCCCTCGATGTCACCGGTCGTGCCGCCGATTTCGGTAATGACAACGTCGCACTTCGTTTCGTCGGAGATCTCGCGGATCCGATCTTTGATCACGTCGGTGACATGGGGAATCACCTGCACGGTTTTCCCGAGGTAATCGCCGCGGCGCTCTTTTAAGATGACGCTCTCGTAAACTTGACCGCTGGTGAGATTGTTGTGGCGCGAGAGAACGCAATTGGTGAAGCGCTCGTAATGTCCGAGATCAAGATCGGTCTCGGCGCCGTCGTTCAGCACGTAAACTTCGCCGTGCTGGAATGGATTCATCGTTCCAGGATCGACATTGAGATAGGGATCGAACTTTTGCAGAACGACCCGCAAGCCGCGCGCTTCCAGCAGTGTCCCGAGGGAAGCAGCCGCCAAGCCTTTGCCTAACGAACTGACTACGCCGCCAGTGACAAAAATGTACTTCATCGAGAGACTCCCCGGCGCTTTGCGCGAGCCAGTTTTTGCTCCAGCGCTTTTGCGTCAGCCGGCGTGTCTACGCCAGGCGATCCATGTTTCGTGACGAGCACATGAACCTTTACACCATTTTCAAGAGCGCGCAATTGCTCGAGTGATTCTGCGCGCTCCAACGGCGTCGGTTTCCACCTCACGAAATCCAACAGCGCGTTGCGGCGAAAACCGTAAATACCTTGATGCCGCAAATACTTTATCGGCGCGGTGCGATTGCGAGGAAAGGGGATCGCGTAACGCGAAAAGTAAAGCGCGTTGCCAGCAAGATCGACGATTACTTTCACCTGGTGCGGCGACGAAGCTTCGGCAGCGCTCCCGAAAGGATGCGCGGCCGTCACAATGTCGATCGTGCGATCGGAACGCAGCGTTTCCACGAAGCGATCGAGCAGAGCCGGTTCGGTGAGCGGCTCGTCGCCCTGGATATTTATGATGAAATCAAACTGCTTCGTTTTTCGGGCGACTTCGGCAATTCGATCGGTTCCGCTTTGATGGCTTGGTGAGGTCATCGCGACTTCGGCCCCCCAATCGAAAGCCGCTTTGGCGATGCGCATGTCGTCGGTGGCGATGATGATTGCATCCAATTTCTTCGCGCGACGGCAACGTTCCCAGACGTGTCGAAGAAGCGGTTTGTTTGCAATGAGATGCAGCGGTTTTCCCGGGAAACGCGTGGACTGCCAGCGCGCCGGAATGATTCCTACCGCCTTATTCATTTGTTGCCTTCAGGATGATTTCGGCGCCAGCCGGGAGATCTTCGGCGACCCAGTCGGCGCAGCTGCCGTCGGTCATTTTGTCAAAGCCGGTCCGAACGCGGATCGCCCGGACGCCGGCGTTGTGGGCGCATTCAGCGTCGATCTCCTTGTCGCCGATCAGAAAAGAATGCCCAAGATCGACATCGTGGTCGCGGGCCGCTTCAAGAACCATCCCCGGCGCCGGCTTCCGGCATTCTGAAGGCTGGCCCGGCGGATCGGGACAAAAATAGGTCGCGTCGACCAAGTTGTCGCCGAGCTGGCGCGCAACTTCAGCCTCTACCGCGCGATATTGCTTTTCGGTGAAAAAGCCGCGCCCGATCCCGCTTTGATTAGTAATGACGATAATTTTGTATCCGGCTTTTTTCAGCCGGCTTAAGGCCGCAGCGGCTCCCTCAAAAATCTGAACTTGTTTCGGATCGGAGCAGTAATCGGCGTCGTGCATAATGGTGCCATCGCGATCAATGAACACGGCGCGTGATTTCGCCCTAGTCGAAGTCATGTTCGAAGCTCGAAATCAGTTCGTCGCGGGTTACTGTTGCCGTGCCCAGTTTTCCGACGACGACGGCGCTGGCGTGATTGGCGATTTGCGCGGCTTCGAGCGGCGTCGCGTTGCAAACCAGCGCGAGCGTGAACATCGCGATGGCGGTGTCACCCGCGCCCGACACATCGAAAACATCTCGCGCCTTGGTTGGAATGTGATGCGGGCGTTTGCCTTTCTCGAAAAACATCATCCCATGTTCGCCGAGAGTGACGAGAAGGTATTGCACGCCCCATTTTTGAAGAAGTTCCTTTCCGGCATGGACAAGATCGACATCTTTCTTCGGCGATATCTCCAAATCGCGGCTTGGAATTCCGGCGGCAAGAAATGCTTCCGTGCGATTGGGTTTCACCGCCGTCATTCCGCTCCAGTCGATTAAGTTGTGCGGATTCGGGTCGGCCGTAACGATTTTCTTGGCCGCGCGGGCCTGCCGCGCGATTTGCGAAACCAGCTCGCGCTTTAAGAACCCTTTGCCATAATCCTCGAAGATAATGGCGTCGATATCGGCCAACTTTCTTCCGACTGCGGCCACAACTTTCGCGACCTGCTTGGCCGACGGCGGAGCGACTTTTTCGCGGTCGACCCTGACCACCTGTTGATGGCGGGCAATGATCCGCGTCTTAACAATGGTCAGGAACTTTTCATCTTCGAGTGAATCCGAGATGTCGATCTTGCGCTCGGCCAGAAGTTCGCGGAGCTGTTGACCGCTCCGGTCTTTCCCGATCAATCCGATCACTGAAACTCGATCGACAAGTTCGCGAAGATTGCGGGCGACGTTGGCGGCGCCGCCGGGAAAGAAACTTTCGCCCGTCACCTCGACCACCGGCACCGGCGCTTCCGGCGAAATCCGGCCGACTTTGCCCCAGACAAATTCGTCGAGCATCAGATCACCAATTACGAGAATGCGCTTGGACGCAGCCCGGTCGAGAATTAGGCGGAGCCTTTTTAAGTCCATAGGGCGGGCGACGTGCGACGGTCAGTAGAAGGAATATACTGGCGTGATAGGCTCAAAATAGTTAGGCGCTGGGATTTGTGTGGAGATGCAGTTCTGCTTAGAATGGTTTCATTAATCCTGAATACTAAGCCAAAATCAACAGTCGAAGCTGCCGATGATATCCTTTTCTAAAAGTTTGAAATTTAGCGTAATCGCGTTGCTTGGAGTAACGCTCTATGCTGGCGCCGTTCCGGCGCCACAACGAATCGACGTCAAGCAGATGTCGAAGAAAGTCGAAAATGTGGTCGTTCCGCTGCCGAATGAAATATTCGGCGCACTCAATAAGCTCGGCTCGGTCAACTGGCGAGAATTCGTGCGCACCGAGAAAAGCAGCAACTTCACTGAGAGACCGCGGATTGCTCTCCTTCTCGGCACCGTTATTGCCGATGGCTTCATCGCCGTCCAGGCCGAAGACGCTCCGGCAGTGAAGGAGATCGGCCAACGGGTCTTGAGTTTGTCCAAAGGCATTGGCGTTGGCAATTCGATCACACCCCACGCGAAGGCGATCACCGAAGCAGCCGATAAGCGCAAATGGGAGAATGTGCGTCAGGAACTCGATCGCACCCAAAGCAGTGTCCAAGCCGCCATGAACGAAGTGCACGACGAAAAATTATCGCAGCTGGTCAGTCTCGGCGGCTGGCTGCGCGGCACTCAGGTGTTGACCTCGGTAGTGACGAAACATTTTTCGGCCGATGGCGCCGAGTTGCTCCATCAACCCGATCTGCTTGTTCATTTTCAAACCCAACTTCAGGCGATGCCTGAATTTAATCTCCCGATCATCCGCGACATTCAAGGTGCGCTCGGCGAAGTGAGACCCTTGGTCGATGTCGGCACGTCTCGCATTTCACCGGAATCCGTCCGGAAGATCAACGAGATCACAAATCGGCTGGATAGCGGGATCGTGACACGGGATTGAGGACGCTTTCATGAACGGCTTCACAAAAATCGGCTTGCGGGTGAGTCTGTGCCTCGTCGTTTCCTTTGCACTTCCGAGCGGCGCGGCCGGAACGGTGGATGACGCTCAATCGTTCGCGCTCCAGGCGGCCGAGCCCTACGTCAAA
>WNGH01016086.1_pt1 | contig 10344 bp, 11 predicted proteins | sample 5400631 | NCBI WGS metagenome assembly WNGH01 (sample SAMN13153373, study PRJNA577476) | soil metagenome | isolation source: 115 cm soil or saprolite under Garry oak tree replicate 1 | place: USA:California | collected 2016-06-15 | reverse complement strand
ACGCCGGGTCCGGCCTGGTGCCGAACGCGCCGCCGATGATCAGCATGGTGACGATAGGGAACGCGAACACGAACGTCAGTACCAGCGGATCGCGTGTCATCAGCTTGATTTCGGCCCGGACCAGCCGTCCCACTGTGGTGCTCATCGCCGTCCTCCGATCAGTTCGCCGTTGAAGGATGTGGCCGCCGGCTGCTCATCGTGGCCGCCGTTCAGCAGCCCGAGCAGGGCGTCCTCCAGGCCGGGCTGGGAGATGGCCAGGTCGGCCGGCACCGGCTCCCAGCGCACCAGGGCGGCACAGACGTGGGCGACGATGCGCCGGTGGCCGCGCACCGTGATCCGCGCCCCGGACCGCGTCACCTCCCGCACCCCGTCGAGCCGGCGGACCTGGTCCAGCAGCTGCGCGGGGGGATCCGGCATGCTGAACCGGATCACCGCCGTGCTGGCGTGCCGTTCGACCAGGTCCGCCGGCGCCCCCGCGTCTATGACGTGGCCCGCGCGCATCACCGCGACCCGGTCGCAGAGCGCCTCGGCCTCGTCCATCTCGTGGGTGACCAGCAGCACCGTGGTGCCCTCGTCGTTCAGCTGGCGGATCGCGGCCCAGACGTTGCGCCGCGCCGCCGGGTCCAGGCCCTGGGTCAGCTCGTCCAGGATCACCAGCCGCGGCCGGTTGAGCAGGGCGAGGACGAGGAACATCCGCTGCCGTTCCCCGCCGCTCAGCGAGGAGAACACCGACCGGCGCCGCTGTGTCAGCCCGAACTGCTCGAGCAGCTCGCCGCCGTCCCGGGCGTGCGGGGTGCTGAACAGGTCGAGTGCCTCGGCCACCCGCAGCCGGTCGGGCAGCGCGGACGACTGGAGCTGGCTGCCCACCAGCGGCCGGAGCTGCTCGGCCTGCGTCACCGGGTCGAAGCCGAGCACCCGCAGCCGCCCGTCATCGGGCTTGCGCAGCCCCTGGATGCACTCCACGGTCGTCGTCTTGCCGGCGCCGTTGGCGCCGAGCAGGCCGACGATCTCTCCGGCGGGGACGTCGAGGTCCAGCCCGTCCACCACCATCCTGGTCCCGTACGACTTGCGTAGACCTCGCACGGTCACTACCTGTTGCTCGCTCATGGCACGAGCGTGCCGGTTCAGGCCCGGCCGGCGCGTCAGGCCAGGGGTAGAACCTCCCCTCTACCCCTGGGTAGAGAAACGCCCGACGCCAGCCCCGTGTCGTAGGTCTCTGCCGGTTAGGTGTCCGCCATCGCCGACACCACGGACGTTCGGGCGGCCCGGCGGGCGGGCAGGGCCGCGGCGGCCAGCGCTGCGCAGACGGCGATCGCCGCGTACAGCGCGATGTGCGAGTACGGGATGGACAGCAGCCCCTGGCCGTCCGTGGACTGGACGAACGCGTGCACCATGACGACGCCGAACGTCACGCCGAGACCCGCCCCCAGCACGATGGCCAGCGCCGCCATCAGCAACGCCTCGGTCAGCAGCATCCGGCGCAGCTGGCCCCGGGTCAGGCCGAGCGCGCGCATCAGGGCGGATTCCCTGGTGCGCTCGATCACCGACAGGGACAGCGTGTTGGAGATGCCGAGCAGCGCGATCAGCACCGCCAGCCCCAGCAGCGCGCCGAACAGTGTCAGGATCTGGTTGACCCGGCTGGCCAGGGTCGCCTTGTAGGCGGCGATGGTGTTCACCGCCAGCAGCGGGTCGCTGGCCGTCGCGGCGTTGACGGCGGCGCGGGAAGCCGCCACCGAAGCGCCCGGTGCCCGGTTGACGAACACCATGTCGGCCCCGGCGGGCCGGAAGGCGCGCGTGTAGTCGCTCTCCGACATGAGCACGTCCGGCAGGTTCAGGCCCGCGCTGTCGTACACCGCGACCACCCGCTGCGTCTCGGTAGTCCCGGACGGCGCGCGGATGACGAGCGTACCGCCCTGGTGCGCGCCCAGCTTGGCGAGCTGGCCTGAGTCCACGCCCACCGTGCCCGGGCCGATGGCGGCGAGCGACCCGGAGATCATGGCGGGCCTCACGCTGACGCCGAGCGCGGCCCGGCCGATGGCGCCCACCTCGGCCTGGACCCCGTTCACCGGTGCCTGCCTGGAGTAGTCGGCCGCGACGACGCCGAGCGCGGGGGCCGACCGCAGCGCGCCGATGACACCGGGCGGGACGACCTGGCCGCCGTTGCTGGCCTGAACCACGTAGTCGAACGGGTAGTGCTGATCGATCAGGCTGTCGCTGGACGCCTGGGCCGACGAGACGATGACAGTGAACAGGGTCATCAGGGTCAGGCCGATGGTGAGCGCCGCCGTGGTGGCGGCCACCCGGCGCGGGTTGCGCCTGGCGTTGGCCGTGGCGAGCCTGCTGACCGGCCCCGTCAACCGGCCCGGCAGCCAGCCGAGGAACGAAATGCCCGGCGGCACGATGAGCGGCCCGAGCGCGAGCACCGCCAGGAAGCACAGGCAGCCGCCGGCCGCGATCTCCACGAAGCCGGACTCCCCGCTGACGTGCCGCAGGCCGGTGAACGTGGCCAGGATCCCCGCGCCGGCGCATACGGCGGCCGCGGCGACGCGCAGCCAGCGGGCCCCGGTCCGGGTCGGCTGCTCGTGCTGGCCGCCGAGCGCGGCGACCGGGGCGACGCGGGTCGCCGACCTGGCGGGTATCACGGCCGCCGCGACCGTGACTACCAGGCCGGCGGCCATCGAGATGGCCACGGCCGACGGCGGCAGGACCACCGGTCCCGACGGCACGCCGGCGCCGAACCCCGCGAACAGCCGCTGCAGTCCCCAGCCGAGGCCGAGCCCGGCCAGGACGCCGGCGGCCGACGCGATCAGGCCGACGATCGCCGATTCCAGCAGGGTGCTCCGGAACACCTGGCCGCGGCTGGCCCCGACGCAGCGCAGCAGGGCCAGTTCCCGGCCACGCTGGGTGATCAAGATGGTGAACGTGTTGTAGATGACGATGCACGCCACGACGAGCGCGATCAGCGCGAACACCAGGATGGCCGAGGTGAACTGCTGGGTGAACTGCACGGCCGCGTTGGCCTCCGACGTGGCAAGCTGGCCGCCGGTCTGCACCTGATAACGCGACATCCCGGGCAGTGCCGCGATCGTGGCGGTCAGCGCGGTCTGCGACGTGCCCGCCGCGGCCCGCGCGACGATCTGGTCGTAGCCCGGTCGGCCGGTGACGGCGAACCCGGTGGCCGTCTGGAAGGCGGTCACCGTGGAGTCGCCGAACTCGTGGTCAACGCCGAGGTCGATGGTTCCGACCAGGCGGAAGGAAAGGATGTGCCCCGAGTGGTCGACGATCTTCACCGTCTGGCCGACCCTGAACCGTGCGGACCTGGGACAGCACGGCAAGCGGTATCGAAGGATTGTCCGGGCTGCCCGGACGACGGGACCCTGGCGCATGCGGGGTCACGGCGGCGTCGACGTTCCTGGCCCCGGCCGCGAAGCTGGCGAAGTACGCCTGATTCATCGAGGCGCCCATCACCAGGGTGCCGGAGACGAAGGCGACACCGAGACCGATCGCGAGGCAGGACAGTACCAGCCGCGCGGTCCGGTAGCGCAGGCTGGTCAGCGTGGTCCGCAGCATGGCAGTGCTCATTCTCGGGCTCACTCCCCGCCCAGCTTGAGGTGATCGAGCACGGACTGCGGCGTCGGCGCGTACAGCTCGCCGCTGACCCGCCCGTCGGCGAGGAACACCACCCGGTCGGCGTAGCTGGCGGCCACCGGGTCGTGCGTCACCATGATCACGGTCTGACCGAGCTCGCGGACCGACGCGCGCAGGAACCCGAGTACCTCGGCGCCGCTGGCCGAGTCGAGGTTGCCGGTCGGCTCGTCAGCGAAGACAACGTCCGGCCTGGTGATCAGCGCCCGCGCGCAGGCGACCCGCTGCTGCTGGCCGCCGGACAGCTCGCTGGGCCGGTGCCCGAGCCGGCCCGCCAGGCCGAGGCGGCCGATGACCTGATCCCACCAGTCCGGCTCTGGCCGCCGCCCGGCCAGGTCCAGCGGCAGCCGGATGTTCTGTTCGGCGGTCAGCGCGGGCAGCAGGTTGAACGACTGGAAGACAAAGCCGACGTGGCTGCGGCGCAGCAGGGTGAGCGTCCGGTCCGACAGCCCCGACAACTCGGCGGTGCCGATCCGGACCGAGCCCGACGTGGGCGTGTCCAGGCCGGCCAGGCAGTGCATGAGCGTGGATTTGCCGGACCCGGACGGGCCCATGATGGCGGTGAACCGCGCCGTCGCGAACGAGGCGGTAACACCGCCGAGCGCGTAGACCGCCGTGTCTCCCGAGCCGTATACCTTGACCAGATCGGCGGCCGCGACCGCGGCCGGGGCGATGACAAGAGGGCTAGTAGTCATACCGGCACGCTAGGGACGCGGCCAGGTCCGGCGCGTCGGCCGGGAATCTGGTTTTCGCGTCCCCCTCAGGGGCCACGGCGGTCAGCCGGGAGGACTACCGTGCCGGACTAGCGGGCCCCCCGCGCCTTCACCAGACCGCTCTCGTAGGCCAGGACCACGGCCTGAACCCGGTCCCGCAGGCCGAGCTTGGCCAGGATGCGGCCGACGTGCGTTTTCACCGTGGCCTCGGAGACGAACAGCCGGGTCGCGATCTCGGCGTTGGACAGACCGGCAGCCACCTGGATGAGGACCTCCCGCTCCCGCTCGGTGAGCTCGGCCAGGTCGGATGGCGGGGGACCGCCGGCCGGTAGCAGCGGCACGAACCGGTCGATCAGCCGGCGGGTGGTCGACGGGGCCACGACGGAATCGCCCGCATGCACCGAGCGGATCGCGAACAGCAGCTCAGCCGGCGGCACGTCTTTCAGCAGGAAACCGCTGGCCCCGGCCTTGAGCCCGGCGAAGGCGTACTCGTCCAGGTCAAACGTGGTCAGCATCAGCACCCGCGGCAGCTCCCCGGCGGCGCAGATCCGCCTGGTCGCCTCGACGCCGTCCAGCCGCGGCATCCGCACGTCCATCACCACGACGTCGGCCGGATGCCGCCGGGCCATCTCGACCGCGGCCAGCCCGTCCGCCGCCTCGCCGGCCACGGTCATGTCCGGCTGCGCCTCGAGCACCATCCGGAACCCGGTCCGGACCAGCTCCTGGTCGTCCACCAGGATGATCCGGATGCTCACGCGGGCTCCAGCGCCAGCGGCAGCCGCGCCACGACCTCGTACCCGCCGCCGGGCCGCGGGCCGATCCGCACCGAACCGCCGTAGAGCTCGATCCGCTCCCGCATGCCCGTCAGGCCGTGCCCGTCCCCATCCGAGCCTGCACCGCCCGGACCCGCACCGCCCGGCACCGTGCTGTCGGGCACCGCCGGGCCGCGCCCGTCGTCGGTGACCCGGATCACCAGCCCTTCCCCGGCGTACCCCAGGCTCACCGCGGCCGTCGCCCCGGGCCCGGCGTGCTTGCGGACGTTGGTCAGCGACTCCTGCACGACCCGGTACACGGCCAGCGCCTCGCCCTCGGGCACGGGCCTGGGCACCCCGGAGACCGTGAGCGACACCGGCAGCCCGGCCGCGCGGGCTTGCCCGAGCAACTCGCCGAGCTCGTCGATGCCCGGCTGCGGGCCTAGCTCGGGTCCGGCCGCGAGATCGACGTCCCGGCTGGCCGGATCGCGGAGCACGCCGAGCAGCGACCGCATCTCGGCCAGCGCCCGCCGCCCGGTCGCCGAGATCGCGCCCAGCGCCTCCCGGGCGCGCTGCGGTGAGCCGTCGAGCGCGAATGCGGCCCCGTCCGCCTGCACCACCATGACACTGACGTTGTGCGCGACCACGTCGTGGATCTCGCGCGCGATCCTGGTCCGCTCGGCGGCCGCGGCCACCAGGGCCTGCGCGTCCCGTTCCCGCTCCAGGCGGGCGGCCTTTTCCTCCAGCGCCTGATAGTAGCCGCGCCGCCAGCGCGCCGAGTCGCCCAGCAGCCAGGCCAGCAGCACCGGGCCGCCGAACAGGGCCGTTTCCACGCCGACCGTATACAGGCCGTCTACAGGGTGGACCGGGTGCCACCGCCAGGTGGCGACCGCCGCGCCGGCCAGGCAGATGGCCAGCCCGCGCAGCGATATCCGTCGCGGCCGGTAGGCGGCCAGCGTGTAGAGCACGACCAGCACGGATAGGTCGGCCCCTATCGGGCGGCGCAGCAGCAGCACCTGCAGCGCGCCGACGGCGATGACCGCCGCGAACGCCGCCGCCGGGTACGCGCGCCGGAACACGATCGGCACCACCATGCCGAGGGTGAAGGGCAGCGTGACCAGCAGGCGGGCGCCTCCGGGATAGATCAGCAGCAAGGCCAGCGCGCCGTCGACCAGCCTGGGGTTCCGGCGCAGCCAGGCGTACAGACTAGGCACCTGACCAGGGTACGCAGCCCCACTGCCTGCCGTCGTCCGCCTTCGGGCTGACCCCGGCGTCGCCCGTGAGGAGGACGCCCGGCCGGCCTAGCCGAGGTATCGGGTCTCGAGCCGGGTCTCGGTGACCCCGGGTTCTACCCGGTACGCGCCCGCGCCTGGCCGGTCCGCGATCAGTTCGGTCAGGTCGTCGTCGGTGAAGTGCGCCGCGGCGCCGTCTTCGCAGGCGATGCCCGCGGCCAGCGTCCCGTCCGCGATAAGCCGGTGGTACAGCGGCCGCCGCCCCGGCTCGGAGTCGTAGTGCGGGCAGTAGCTCCCGGCCAGCAGCCCGAGACCGTCGGTGAACGCGCGCAACTCATGGCCGAACGAATCCGTGGTTCCCCCGTCGAACCAGCAGATGCCCCCGGCGCTGGATCCGGCCAGCACGATGCCCGCCTGCCACGCCTTGCGCAGGATCCGGTCCAGGCCGTGTACCCGCCACACCGCGAGCATGTTCGCCACGCTGCCGCCGCCGACGAAGATGACGTCCTGGGACAGCAGCAGGTCCTCGGGGTCGGCCACGTTGGGCATCGGGAACAGGGCCAGGTGACTGAGCCGGGCCGGGTGCCCGGCGAAGCGGTCGTACATGTGCAGCGTCCACCGGGGATCATCGCCACCCGCGGTGTTCAGCAAGCAGAGCCGCGGCTCCGGACGGCCGGTGAGCTGCAACGCGTAATCCATGTGCACGGGTATCCGGCCGTCGGGGACGCGCATGCCGCCGCCGATCGCGATTACGTGCCGTCGCCCGTCCGCTGCCATGGTTGGCACGCTAGCGGCGTTACAGGCTGCGAGCAAACCGGTGCCCGCTTTACACCGTAAGTAGCTGGATGGCCGCATTTTGAATTCTTTTTTGACCGAACGGGCCGGGTTTACCCGCAACTGTGATGTATCAGGGGCACCGGTCGGTGCTCCTTCCGGTGAGGCCGGGAGCAGGCCCGGTCGTATCGCCACGAGGGGAAACCGATGACCGTTACCGCCATTCAGGCCGTGACCGCACGGCCAAGGCTGGCCCCGTACACCGCGGCCAGCGGGGATATCGTCCTGCCCGGCTGCTATGGCGTCAGCCGCGGCCAGGCCATCACCGGCGACCTGATCAGGCACTCGACCGGTCCGCGGCCCAGTCACGCCTTCATCTACGTCGGCAACGGGCGGATCGTCGAGGTCGCGCCGCCGGCCGTGCGGATCGCGCCGGCCGCGTCGCACCCGGACGCCATCTGGAACGCGCGGTGCTCGCTGACCGCGGTCCAGCGCCAGAGGATCTGCGTCCGGGCGCTCGCCCTGATCGGCCGTGCGTACGACTATCCGGCGTACACCGACTTCGCGCTGAAGGTCCTCAGGCCGCGCGACGGCGCCGAGCTCGATCCGGTCTTCAAGGCGGATCACTGGCAGGTCTGTTCGGCGCTGGTCGCCGACTGCTACGCGTACGCGGGCATCCGACTGGAGCCGGGCCTGCGCGATCTCGGCCTGGCGGGCGCGGCCGGCCTGGACACCTGGGTCGCCCAGTCGGCCTGACACCGCCGGGCTAGACGGTAACCGCGCGGCCGGGCTTGCCCATCGTTCCGGGCGGGCAGTACCACGTCATGATCTGCACGGTGAGCCGCCCGGCCCGGACCGCGGGATCAGCCTCGGCCAGCTGCCGTGCCTCCGCCAGCGAGCCGGTCCGGTAAAACGTCAGCCCGCGCAGCGAAGGGTCGGGCGGCTCGACGACCGGGCCGTTGGTCACGACCTGGCCGGAGGCGCGCAGCCGCGCGTGATGCGCCAGGTGCTCCCGCTGGATGCGCTCGAGTTCCGCATCGTCGTAGTCCGGCGGATTCTCCGGCCGGCGCAGTAGCACCAGCTCAAACGCTTCGAGATCCATACGTCATTGTGGCAGGCGCCGTTTCAGCCTGCGGCCGGCGGGCAAGAGGTCATCGCGATCCAACGGCGGGTGGGAGGACCGGATGGCGGTGCTGCGGATAGAAGACGGTGAGCTGGCGCTTCATCTGTCCGCGGCGGAGAAGGTCGGGGCGGTCCACGGCGATCTGCGGATTCCGCTGTCCGCGGTGCGCCGCGTGGAGGTGCTCGACGACGCGCACGAGCCGGCCGATCACGGCATGAAGCTGGGCACGAGGATCCCAGGCCGGACCGAGGTGGGCACGGTGCGCGGCGACGGCAGGAATATCTTTGCCGTCGTTCTCCCGGACACGCCGCGTGGGGTGCGGGTCGTGCTGGACGGGTCGTTCTACCACGAGTGGATCATCGGCTGCGCCGACCCGGAGGCGGTGGCCCAGCAGATCACGGCCAAGACGGCGCCGGGCTAGCGGCCGTCACGCGCCCTGCTCCAGGACCCGCATCAGGACCCGGGCCCCTTCTCGCAGCCTGGCTGCCTCCTCGGCGCGTCCGCCACGCTCGTACTCGCTGGCCGCGGCCTCGCGTTCGGCGGCTTCGCGCCGGACGATCGCGACGGCGTCGGCCTCGGTGAGCCGGCGCCGCTGCGCCTCGCCTGCGCCCAGGCCGGCCACCGCGCCGGCGAAATGAGGGCTGCCGGTCCCGCCCGGGCGGACCGCCGCGGAGTCGACCGCCTCGGCGTTGCCGATCGCGCTCATCGCCGAGCGAAGCGCCGACACCGATCCGGCCTCCCTGGCCTTGAGGGACACGCCGAGCGCCCGGCGCAGCCGGGTCATGATCTCGTCGGGCGGGCACACGCCCGCCACTATACGATCCACTTCTTGCCGGGCCCCTTCTACCCGGCCCACGTCCCCTGTCCCTACGATGTTGGCGTGTGCACGGATGACAGCCCGGCCAGCGTAGCCGCCGCGGTACGGCACGACGTGGAGCCGGCCTTCGAGATCGACCTAGAGCCGGTGGACTCGGTGGCCGTGCTCACCCTGATGGACAACGTCACCGACAACCTGATGGCTGACCACGGCCCGGCGCGCCGGGCCGATCCGACGCGGAGCCCTTGGCGGCCGCTGGCGATGATGGCCGAGGGACGGACGCCCGACGGGCTGATCGCCGAGCACGGATTCTCGTTGCTGGTCACGGTGACCAAGGCCGGGCAGGAGCACAGGTTCCTGTTCGACGCGGGCACCAGCCCGGACGGCGTCACCGAGAACATGCGGCGCCTGGATATCGACCCGTACTCGATCGAGGCCATCGTGTGCAGCCACGGTCACTTCGATCACACCACCGGGATCGACGGGCTGATCCGCGCCGTCGGCCGGCTCAACCTGCCCGTGCTGATCCACCCGCACTTCTGGCGACAGCGGCGCCTGCAGCTGCCCGGCCGCGAGCCGCGGGAGATCCCGACCACCAGCCGGGCCGCCCTGGTCGGCGCGGGCTTCGACATCATCGAGGAGCGCCAGCCGAGCTTCTTGTTCGGCCGGTCGGTCCTGATCACCGGCGAGATCGCCAGGACCACCGGGTATGAGCCCGGCTTCCCGCCGCAGCAGGCCTGGCTCGACGGGCGCTGGCAGCCCGACCCTCTCGTCCTCGACGAGCAGGCGCTCATCGTCAACGTCCGCGATCGTGGCCTGGTCGTGATCACCGGATGCGGCCATGCGGGCGTGGTCAACATCGCCAGGTACGCCCGGCGGCTGACCGGCGGTCAGCCGCTCTACGCCCTGCTGGGCGGCTTCCACCTGGGCGGCCCGCTGTTCGAGCCGCTGATCCCGCGGGTGCTCGACGACCTGGCCGCGCTGGATCCAGGCGTGCTGGTGCCCGCGCACTGCACCGGCTGGCGCGCCCAGCACGCCATGTCGGCCCGGTTCCCCGACGCCTACGTGCCCAGCGCGGTCGGCACTACCTTCCTGCTGTGACGGTGATGCGTCCCCAGGCCAGTTCGGCCGCCACCGGCAGGTCGAGCACGCCGTCCACGGCGTACGGTCGCACCAGGTCCTCGACCGCGTGGCCGAACGCGGCGGCCGCATCGGCGGTCATCAGCTCGCGGGCCAGGCTCGCGGTCGAATGGAAATGCTCGACGTAATCCGCCACGGGCTGGCGGAA
>WNGH01007533.1_pt1 | contig 10345 bp, 11 predicted proteins | sample 5400631 | NCBI WGS metagenome assembly WNGH01 (sample SAMN13153373, study PRJNA577476) | soil metagenome | isolation source: 115 cm soil or saprolite under Garry oak tree replicate 1 | place: USA:California | collected 2016-06-15 | reverse complement strand
AGTGGCTTCCTTGCGCGGAAAGATCGGGGCCAGCAGATCGGCCCGCCGCGGAAGCGGCCGATCCTCAGTGGGATCGATGCGGAAGACCAGGGGGCCCCGATATCCTTCGTCGACGAGCCAGCTGAGCGACGGCGGCAGGGGCGCCTCCGACCGAAGGTGCGCCTCCGAGCCCGCGTAATCGACGAAGACGAGCTGCCCGCGACGGTCGAGCGTCAGCGCGGTCCCGCCGAGGAGGTGGTTCAGCCCGACGGCGACCGGCTGAAGCCGAGGCTCATCGCCCAGGCGATAGATGCGATTGCCGTTCTCCTCGCCGAGGAACAGGCTCCCGCTGCGGGGATCGACCGCGAGACTCCCGAGAACGGCCTTTCGAATCTGGTCGGCGAACGGGATAACGACGCGAGGCACACGCGAGGCGTCGATCGGCAGAGGCGCGCGGAGGTCGAGGCGGTAGATTTCACCGGCCGCAGCGCCGGACGCCCCGGAACTCAACACGACCAGCCGGCCGCGAGGATCGAGGGCGAGCTGGATCGGCCGAGGAACCCCGGTGGCCACCACGTCGATTCGGAACCCCGGCGCCACCTCTGCGCTCGCCGCCGGTCGAGGACTCACGACGAATCCTGTCAGCGTGAGCCACACCGCCCACCAGACGGCACCGGAGAGCCATGTGAGCCTTGACATCCCCGAACCGCCTCTGCTAGCCTCCCCGTGGCTCGGCGCGGTCGCGTGCGCCGACGGAGCGACGCGAAGGATCGGGGCGTCGGCTCGAATCGACAGCAGGTAATTCACATCTTCTCCTGGAGAGCACACCGATGATCACTAGGGCAATGTTCGCTGCGCTAGCCAGCTTGCTCGTTGTCGGTCACGCGAGCCTTCCGGCGGATGCCCAGGACCAGAAGGTCCCGGAGCCCAAAGGGATCAAGGCCAGGGGGCTTGTCACCTCGCTCGGCGGATTTTCCGCGACGGTGAACGAGCCGCTCTTCGTCACGGGCGCGACGGTGGAATTGGAGCCCGGAGGGCAAACCGGCCGGCAGCAGTTCCGCGTCCCAACCTTCATCTTCGTCATCGAGGGTCAGCTCACCACGGACTATCAGGACGGCCCCGTCGGCATCAAGGGCGCTCAGTATCATGCGGCAGGCCAGTCGTTCATGGACAACGGCGGTTGGTGGCACAACCACGCCAACCGCTCGGAGAAGCCCGTCAGGTACCTGATGCTCCACCTCGGCTACCCCGGTCGTCCGGATCCGGTTCTGAAAGGGGACAAGGAAGACTAACGTTCTTCACTTCCCGACCCCGCCCGTAATCCCCTGGATGAATCGGTCCAGGAAGAAGTTGTAGAGAATCGCCACGGGGAGCCCCACCATCAGGGCTGCCGCCATCAACGAGCCCCAGTAGTACACGTCGCCCCGGATCAGCTCCGTGGGCACTCCGACCGTGACCGGCTTCTGGTCGCCCGGCGCGACGAAGGCCAACCCGTAGAGGAAGTCCTGCATCGAGAGCGTGAAGGCGAAGATCACGGCGGTCAGGATTCCCGGGATGCTCACGGGGAGCACCACGCGCAGGAGCGCGCCGAGGTAGCCGCATCCATCGACGCGGGCCGCCTCTTCCATCTCCATGGGCACGGTCTTGAAAAAGCCCATGAGCAGCCAGGTACAGAATGGGATCGTGATCGTCGGATAGACCAGCACCAGCGCCCACCAGCTGTCCTGTAGCCCGAGCATCGACACCACCCGCGCCAGCGGAATGAAGAGGATGATGCCCGGGACCAGATAGGTCATGAACACCGCGATCCCGAGGTTCTCGGACCCGGGGATCCGCAGGCGCGCCAGCGCGTATCCCGCGGGCACCGCGATGAGCAAGGTGATGACGGCGACCCAGACCGCGATGACCATCGTGTTGACGATCCAGGCGCCGTAGTTCGTGCCGTAGAACAGGTAAGTGAAATGTTTCAACGTGGGCGGCAAGTGGAACCAGAGCGGGAACTGATCCATCCGGTAGAGGTCGGGGTCCTGCTTCAAGGCCGTGAGGGCCATCCAGTAGATCGGGAAGATGGCGAGGACGACATAGGGCGTGATCGCGGCGTAGATCCAGAGGTGGCGTCGGATCTCTTTCTGGCGTTGCGTGCGTGGAGCGGCCGCCATCGGTCAGTACTCTCTGCGCTTGAGGTTTCTGAGCATCAGGATCATCAGGGGCAGCAGCAGGGGGAAAAGAAACAGGGCGATCGCCGCCCCTCGTCCGAGCGCTCCGGCCTGGATCCCAACCTGGTAGGCGAGCACGGGCAGGATCTTCGTGGCGTTCGCCGGACCGCCCTGGGTCAGGAGATACACGACGCCGAGATCGGACAGCGTGAACACGGTGTCGAAGAGGAAACCGATCAACAGGATCGGCGCGATCATCGGTACGACGACGTGACGAAAACGCTGAAAGAAGCTCGTCCCGTCCACCCGCGCGGCGTCCAGGATCTCGTTGGGCACCGACGTGAACCCTGCGAGCAGCACGATCGCCGAGAACGGAAAGTTGCGCCACACGTTGACCATGATGCACGCGGCCAGCGCCAGGTGAGGCTCGCCCAGCCACACCGGCCAGTCAGCGGAGCCGTAGGGTCCGATGACGCCGATCCGGCTCAGGAACCAGTTGATGACACTGAACTGGGAGTCGTACATCCACTTCCAGCCGAGCACGCTGATACTGATCGGGAGCGTGAACGGGATCACGACGAGGCCGCGAATGAACTTCTTGCCCCGGAAGGGCTGGAGCAGGAGAAACGCGAGGCCGGTTCCGAGCATGCCCTTGAAGACGGCGGCCACCAGGGTGAAGCCGATGCTGTTGCGGAGCGCGATGAAGAAGACGTCGCTCTCGAAGGCGGACCGGAAATTCTCCAGCCCGACGAAGCTCGCCGTGGTGTCGGCGACCGAGGCATCGCTCAACGCCAGAAAGAGCGAGAACAAGAACGGAACTCCGACGAGGAGCAACACGTAGAGGACGGCGGGCGCGAGCAAGAGGTAGCCGAAGGCGAGTCGCCTGGTCGTCTGGCTCGCGAACCACCTTCGAGGGCGCGCGCGAGCAGCGACCGAGACGGCAGCGGCCCGGGCGCTTGCCGCGTCCGGGCCGCCGCTCGGCGAGCTTGCGGTCATGCCTGCTTGTGCTTCGCGTAGATCCGGCGGTACTCTCCCGCGCCCCACTTGATCGCGTCTTCCATCGCCACGCCGCGACAGAACTTGGTGATCATGTCCGGGAAGACGAACGTGTTCACGATCTCCTGGATCGGGGTCGTCGACGGCCCGGGTTGCCCGTAGAACGCGACGATCTTCGGAAAGTCCTGGAGGATCTGCAGCTTGGGGTCGGTCCCGATCACGGGCATGGGCTTCTTGTAGCGGTCGTTGAGGTACGGCATGTTGTAGCCGCGGCTCTGCGTCATGCCCTCGAGGTCGTTGTCGATGAGGTACGCCAGCCATTCCTTCGCCGCTTGCTGGTTCTTGGAGAACTTCCACACCATCCAGACGTTCGGCGCCGCGCAGCTCACCCGCCTGCCGGGCAGCCCCTGGGGCTCGAGCCCGAGGAAGGTATTGGCGAACACGGGAGGATTGGTGTCCTCGGTCGTGCGGTACGCCGAGATCGCGTCGTGGACCCAGCACGCGATACCCGAGGCCAGGTAACGATTGTCGGATGCGTCGTCCCAGGAGAAGACCTCCGGCGTCATCCCCTCTTCGAAGATCGCCTTGGCGAACTTGAGAAACTCGCGCAGCTCCTTGGAGTCGATCGTGGGCTGGTCGCCGGCGGGCGTCGCCTCGGTGCCGCCAAAGCTCCAGAACATCGACCGCCAGAAGAGGTTCGCGTCGGCGCACTGGGACAGCGCGATCCCCGTGGGATGTCCCTTGGGCTTGAGCGTACGCGCCGCCATTCGTGCGAGCTCCCACGTGTCCGGATATTTCAGGTTGTTGGCGTCGAACAGGTCCTTCCGATAGAGCATCGGCGCCAGGATGTAGAAGATCGGCAGACCAAACCAGCGCCCTTCCACTTCAACGAGCGACCGAGCCGCGGGAATCCAGCCGCCGTACTTCTTCGCCGCCGAATCGGCGACGTCGGTGAGGTCCACCAGGTTCTTGTAGTAGAGCCGGGTCAGGATGGACGAGCCGTTGTAGATGATGTCGTGGCCGGCCCCGGCCGCGAACTCGGCCGCCATACGCGCCGGAATATCGAGGTGCGGGATGTGGTCGACGCGCACCTTGACGCCATTCTTCTCGCCCCACTCCTTGGCGAACTTGTCGTACCAGGCGTCGTACGCGGGGATGAAGTGGCTCCACTGGAGGATACGCAGCGTCGTCCCCTTGATCTGGGCCGGGGCCTGCCTGGCATCGAGCATCGTGAGGAGTGAGCTGCCCGCCACGCCTGCTCCAGCGACCGTGAGGAACTTCCGGCGGTTGACGGCGGAGATGGGAGTCTCGGCCGGTCGAGGATCACGCATTGTCAGCCTCCTTGGCTGTCCGGGCACCAACTGACCTAATGACCTAAAGGATTAGCTTCTTTATGCTTTCAGGCCGCCACTTGTCAAGTGCTGTCGGACGCGCGCTGCGGGCCGGTGCTATCCTCGCCGCCATGCGTCGGCCGCTCTCGGCGCTCCTGATCGTGCTCGCGGCGATCGGCATCTTCGCCGGCGGGCTGGCCTGGCTCCTCGACACGCCCCGTCCGGCGGCTGGCGCGCCCCCTGTCGAGCGACTCTACCTCGGGCTCTGCTCGACCTGTCATGGCGTCGATGGGCAGGGCTCCTGGCGAGCGGCGCTCTTCCTGATCCGCCCGGGCACCCTGGGTAACGGTGGGGCCGTCGGCCGCCGCACCGATGAGTACCTGTTCGACATCATCAAGCACGGCGGGGCGCCCATCGGAAGGCCGGGCATGCCGGGCTTCGGCGCGACGCTCGGCGACGCGGACATCAAGGGGCTCGTCCGCTACGTCCGCGGCCTCGCTCGGCCGCGCTGACTCAACGAAGCTTCTCGATGCGGAGCAGGACGAGCTGATCGTGCTGCTGACGGACCGCGAGCTTCACGCGGTCGCCCGGAGCGAGCGAGACCGGATCGAGGAGGGCGGGCGACGCGGAGATGGCCATCAGCTCCATGGCACCCATGCCGAGGGGCGCGACGGCCTCGTGGCGAACGAGGATCAGGTCCGGCGCCGGACGCGCCACGATGGTGCCGCGAACCTCGTAGGCCGAGGGCCGGAGGACCGTGCCCCAGATCCCCGCGGCGAACGCCGCGAGCAGCGCCGCGAACAGCAGCGCGGCAACGGGGCGAGGAACGAAAGGTCTAGAACTTGATGGTGCCGTCCCTCTCCCAGTCGAAGGCTCTGATGTCCGCTTCGGGCCGGAGGTCGTCACCGACGAGGTACCATCGACCGCCGCATCCCTCTCGGGCAAAGTACGCGGCCGGTCTCGGCGCGGACCCCACGGTGAAGAGCATGATGAGGACCCCGGACGCGACGCCGGCGACGCACAGGACGCACTTGCCGGGGATGTAGAACACGTTCGCGATACCGGCCCCGACGTTGTAGGCGGCCGCGTCGGAACTGCGCGAGCTCGAAATGGGCTCGGGCTGGGGCAAGGGCGGCGGCGCCGGTTGCTGCGCAGCCGGCTCGGGCTGCGCGGGAGGAGGAGGCTGCTGGGCGAACGCGATCGGGGCCAGCGGGCCAGTCATGAGCATGAGGAGCGACACCGCCACGCCGAGCATCCTCATTCCGGTCTTCATCAAGGGAACCTCCTCCCTGTAGTCCTCAGGGAGACATTGTCCGCCCCCAAGGGGCTCTGCCCGAAGCATATTCCCTAGACGCTCATGATAACAAATGGACCGGCGGCGCGTAAACTCGACAAACGCTATAATCGGCGGCACATTCTGAACTGGGAGGCCAGTCACCCATGAAGCTCGTGCGCTTCTCCACGAACGGCCAGCACCCGCGCCTCGGCGCACTCCAGGGCGACCGGATCGCAGACCTTCAGGCAAGCCTCGCCGCCACTCTGACGCGGCGCGGCGTCGTGCGTGCCGCCGAGATCGCCGCGGCGCTGGTCCCGACCAGCACCCGTGCCTTTCTCGAGGGCGGCTCCGCCGCCGAGGAGGCGATCGCCGGGATCAAAGAATGGGTGACGGTCCCCTCCGCGTCGGCGCGCCTGCACGCGCCGATCAGCGATCCCGGGAAGTTCATCTGTATCGGGCTCAACTACAAGGACCACGCGGAAGAGGCCAACCAGCCGATCCCCAAGGAGCCGCCGATCTTCGCGAAGTGGTCGAACGCGATCATCGACCCGGGCGAGCCGATCCTGCGACCCCGCGGCTCGCAGCAGCTGGACTGGGAGGTCGAGCTCGGGGTGGTCATCGGGCGCACGGCGCGCTTCGTGCCGAGGGACAAGGCGCTGGACTACGTCGCCGGCTACACGATCATCAACGACGTGAGCGCCCGCGATTTCCAGTTCATCGGGAGCCAGTGGATGGCCGGGAAGATCGCGGAGACCTTCGCGCCGGTCGGTCCGTACATCGCGGACCGCAGCGAGGTCCCCGACCCCCACGTCCTCGAGCTCCGGCTCTGGGTCAACGGAAAGCAGATGCAGAACGGGAACACCAAGACGTTCATCTTCGACGTGCGCTACCTGGTGAGCTACCTCTCGAACCTCATGACCCTCTCCCCGGGCGACCTGATCGCGACCGGCACGCCGCCGGGCGTCGGATTCGCGCGCAAGCCGCCGGTCTTCCTCCAGCCGGGCGACACCTGCCGTCTGGAGATCACCGGCCTCGGGCAGATCGAGAATCCCGTGAAGGAGGCGTGAGGAGGTGGCGATGCTCGACGTGATCGCGCCGCTCGTCATCTCGAACACAACGAAGATCGTCCTCGTCTCGCTCGACGGGCTCGGGGGGCTTCCGCGACCCGAGACGGGCCGCTCCGAGCTCGAGACCGCGCATCTGCCCAACCTGTCGCAGCTCGCCACCGAGGCCGCCTGCGGCCTCATCCGCCACGTGGCGCCCGGGATCACCCCGGGCAGCGGTCCCGGGCACCTCGGGCTCTTCGGCTACGATCCGCTCCTGTACCAGGTGGGCCGCGGAGTGCTCGAGGCGCTCGGCATCGAGTTCGACCTTCGAGCCGGCGACGTCGCCGCGCGCGGGAACTTCTGCACCGTGGACGGCATGGGCCGTATCACCGACCGGCGCGCCGGCCGGATCGCGACCGAGGTGTCCGTGCGCCTGACCGAGCGGCTCCGGCGCATCAAGCTTCCAGGCGTGGAGCTGTTCGTCGAGCCCGGAAAGGACTACCGCTTCGTGCTCGTCCTCCGCTCGAAGGGCAAGAGCGGCGGGCTCTCGCCGCGGCTCTCCGAGACCGATCCTCAGGTGCTCGGCAAGCCGCCGCTCGCGGTGAAGGCCCTCGAGCCACGGGCGAAGACCACCGCCGGGCTCGTCAATCGCTTCGTCATGGAGGCGCGTCGCCTGCTGGCCGACGCCGCGCCCGCGAACATGGTCCTCTTGCGCGGCTTCGATCAGCTGCCGAAGCTCCCGCGGTTTCCCGAGGTCTTCGGTCTTCGCAGCGCGGCGATCGCGGCCTATCCGATGTACCGCGGCCTCGCGAGACTGGTCGGGATGGAGATTCTGAAGACCGGGAGCACCTTCGACGACGAGCTCGCGACGCTCAAGGAGCACTGGGCCGCCAACGACTTCTTCTTCGTCCACTACAAGGACACCGACAAGGCGGGCGAGGACGGAAACTTCGACGCCAAGGTCCAGGCGCTCGAGCGTCTGGATCGGGCGATCCCCGAGATCCGTGCGCTCGGGCCCGACGTCATGATCGTCTCCGGCGATCACTCGACGCCGTCGATCCTGTCCGGCCACGGCTGGCAGCCGGTCCCGGTCATGATCTGGAGCCGCTATTGCGGCGCCGACGGCGTGACGGCCTTCACCGAGCGCGCCTGCGCCGCGGGAAGCCTGGGCGTGATCCCCGCCCAGCATCTGATGCCGCTGGTGATGGCCAACGCCTTGCGCCTCAACAAGTTCGGCGCCTGACGCCGGCGACCAGCCGGCTCGCCGACGGGGCAAAATCCGCTTGCCCCGCGCCTCGGCCGCGTCATACTCCGTGGTGAGATGGAGGAGACGGAGCGGCTGAGCGAATCGATCAAGCAGCTGCTCGGTGAGGGCCGCGACGAGCGGCTCGCCGACCTCCTGGAGGACGCGCACCAGGCCGACGTGTCGCGCGTCATCCGCGAGCTGCCTCCCCAGGACCAGGTCCGCGTCTTCCGCCTCTTGAGCCCCCACCACGCGGGTGAAGTGCTCGCCGAGCTCGACGACCCGACGCTGCGCGAGCTGGTCGGCTCGCTCCCGGAAGTCGAGGTGTCGCGCGTCCTGGACCGGATGCCGCCCGAGCACGTCGTGGACGTCGTCGAGGAGCTGCCCAAGGAGCAGGCGGACGAAATCCTCGAGCTGATGGAGGAGGAGAAGTCCGAGGAGGTCCAGGAGCTCCTCGAGTACAAGGAGGGCACGGCCGGCCGGCTGATGTCGCCCGAGTTCGTCGCCGTGCGCGAGGAGACCACCGTCGCCCAGGCGATCGAGCACATTCGCAAGGCCGCGACGGGCGAGGGCGCGTTCTATCTCTACGTGGTGGACGACCACGACCATCTGGTCGGCGTCGTTCCCCTGCACCGGCTCCTGGCCGCCGACGCCGCGACGCCCGTGCAGGCGATTCGCACCGACGAGGTGGAAAGCGTGCGCGTGGACACGGACCAGGAGGAGGTGGCCCGCCTCGTCCAGCACTACAACCTGATCCAGATCCCCGTCGTGGACGTCAACCGGCGGCTCCTCGGCACCATCGGCGTGGACGACGTGATCGACGTCATCCGCGAGGAGGCGACCGAGGACATCCAGCGGCTCGGCGGCGTCGCCGGCGACGAGACCGTACTCGATCCGCCCCGGGCCGTCTTCGTCAAGCGCAACCTCTGGCGGCTGATCAACCTCGGGACCGCCGTGCTGGCGGCCTCGGTCATCGGCCTCTTCGAGTCGTCCATCAAGACCCTCGCGACGCTCGCGGTGTTCATGCCGATCGTCGCCTCGATGGGCGGCATCGCGACCACCCAGACCGCCACCGTCGTGGTTCGCGGCATCGCGCTCGGCGACATGACCGCCGCCGTGCTGCGGCGCGTCCTCTGGAAGGAGCTCTGGCTCGGGATCACGACGGGCGCCGCCAACGGTCTGGTGATCGCCGTGATCGCTTACCTCTGGAAGGGGCAGATCCTGCTCTCGCTGATCCTCGCGGTCGCGCTCGTCTTCAACATGATCGTGGCCGCGGTGGTGGGCACCCTCATCCCGATGGCGCTCAAGACGTCCCGGGTCGATCCCGCGATCGCGTCGAGCGTAATAATCACGACCTTCACGGATGTCTTCGGATTTTTTTCGTTTCTCGGGCTTGCCACGCTCTTGATCAGGTTCCTGCTCTAGCGGTGGGCACGCGGGCGAAAAGTCACTTGGCAACGCCGGCCCGCCGTGGTTAGAATGTCGGCGGCTCTCGGCTCGGACCGGCCTCAATCCCAAATCGACTTCAGCGGAGGGCTCTGAGTGGACGCAGCGTTAGAGAAGAGGCAGGTCGAACGCGCGTACGAGCTCCTGGCTCCGGTCTACGATTTCGTCTTCGACTGGATCTTCGCTCCCGGACGTACCGCGGCCGTCGAACAGCTTGCCCTCCAGCGAGGCGACTGCGTCCTCGAGGTCGGCATCGGCACCGGCTTGAATCTGCCGCTCTATCCGGCGACGTGCCGGCTGACCGGCATCGACCTGTCGCAGGAGATGCTGGACAAGGCGGTCGAGCGCGTCCAGACCCTCGCCATGCCGAACGTCATCCTGAAGGTCATGGACGCGACGTCCCTGAGCTTCGGCGACAACGAGTTCGACAAGGTGGTGGCGACCTACACGATCTCGGCCGTGCCCGATCCGGTCGCCGTCCTCCGCGAGATGCGGCGCGTGGTGAAGCCCGGCGGGATCCTCGTGATCCTGAATCACTTCCGCAGCGAGCGGCGGCTGACGGGCTGGGTCGAGGACATGCTGGCGCCGGTCTGCACACGCCTGGGCTGGAAGTCGAATCTGCCCCTGGCGCCCCTGCTCGAGCAGGTGGGCCTCGTTCCCGAGTCGATCGCCCACGTCAACATGTTCGACGGGTGGCGCCTCGTGACGTGCATCAACCGGAAGTAGCGCGGCTCGCGGCGCTTCTCTTCGCCTTTCTCCTCGTCGTCCCCGTCGCGCAGGCCGCGTGGTCTTCGCTGCTGGCCGGCGCGTTCCTGCTGGAGTTCCTGACCCACGGACGACCCCCGGCTCTCTCGACGCTGACTGCCGCGCCG
>WNGH01013439.1_pt1 | contig 10346 bp, 15 predicted proteins | sample 5400631 | NCBI WGS metagenome assembly WNGH01 (sample SAMN13153373, study PRJNA577476) | soil metagenome | isolation source: 115 cm soil or saprolite under Garry oak tree replicate 1 | place: USA:California | collected 2016-06-15 | reverse complement strand
CGCTGTCCATCACGTAGGGCTGCTTGAAGTCTGTCGTCCAATGCGGAACATGCAATGTGCCGTCGTTGAGCTCGAGCAGATGTTTGACCTGTTCGCGGCGGCCATAAGGCGCCAGCCCCATCAGCTCGCCGCATTTGTTCCAGTCGCCGAAAATGTAGGTCGAGGCGCGGCTGTAAAGCGCGCCAAGCCCAGGCATGTTGTAAAATTCATCGCTCAGGAAGCCGCGGTCGGGTTCCATCCATACCTTCTTCAAGCATTCGATCGTTGCACCGCTGAATTTGTAATAGCTCTCGGACTCACGGGCGAGAGGCGTAGCGGCATCGGTTGCTGGATAGGGTTCCACGGCGTCAGATCGATAGCTGCCGACGCCGTCGACAATCATCACAGCGCCATCTTCAAAGGGCGACACGGCAAACGCGCTGTAGGCGTGCGCCAGATGGTGGGATATCGACACGACCTTGTCGGAACCCGTCAGATACAGCGGATGTTTGGCAGCCTCGGCCCGTTCATATTCGGGAAGGAACCCCGGCATGTCCTGATAGACCAGCCGCTCTTCCATTTCGGCAACCGGAAGGATGTAGCAATTGCGAACGATCAGATCGACATCCTCAAGCGCGATGTCCTCGGCGTTCAGGCAATAATCGATCACCTCCTTGTAGAAGCCAGTGGCGTGCTTTTCCCGCGTGATTCGCTCCTTGGCGATGGCAAATGCGATGGCGCCGTCGCGCAACAGGCAGGCGCTCACGTCATGGTCATAGGTATTCAAGCCGAGAACATAGGTGTGTTGTTTTGGCATCTGCACTCTTTGGGAGGGATTGGGGTGGGGGACGATCAAGATGATTGGGCTGCGCAGCCGGATTTAGTCTCTTGCCAAGCACATTTGCCAGGTGACATGACCGAGTAACATTCTGGCAGATTAGATGCGTTCATTCGCCGTGAAAGAAATTGCGCGATGCACAATATCTGCAGGCGCCGCTCCGATGTTTGAACCCTTCTTCACTTGCTGCCAACAGGGACTGTAACTTGACCCCTCTTGGCCTTCTCAATAGCATCTCAAAAAAGCCGTAAGAACACTATCAAGAACACTATATTGCGAATGATCTTGGCGCGCACTGGAACGGAAATCGGTCTTCCAAGTTTGGATCAGGCAAGTTTGGAAGTTTTGGTGACTGGAACTACCGGGAGATTCGGAATGGCTAAGAAAACCGCTACCGCACGCTATACTGTTCTTACGCGCTGTCTGGCGGCGTTGGCTTTGATGTTCGTCTACGTTGTCAGCACGTCTGCTGTCCTTGTCGGTGCGACCACTACATCGGCACAGGCCCGAGGCTGGGGCCGCGGCGGTGGCTGGGGCCGTGGCGGCGGCTGGGGTCGCGGCAGAGGCTGGGGTCGCGGCAGGGGCATCGGCATCTATGGCGGCTATGGCTATGGCGGTGGATGCTACTTCAGCTACCGCTGGGGTCGTTACATCTGCCCGTACTGATCCAGGTTAAATCGGCGGAATCGTTACGCACGATCAGGACAGACAGAAAAATCAGGTGCGTCGGTCAACCGACGCACCTGATTTCGTTTTGGACACCATTTGCGTTGCGACGCTTTTCCCGCCCTTCCCGCCGATCATTCGCGATTGTCGCAGCCAATTTAAACCCTCTTAAAACTATTCAAAGCGCTCCAGTTCATTTTGAAGATCGGTGCGACGCATAAGATAGATCAAAGCGTCGCGGGCGTGCGCGGGCACAATCTCATCGTGATGGGTGGATAGCGAGCGTGGCCTATGCCAAGCAGCATTTCAAAATCGGTCCGGCGAGAGTCACCGCACCGGGTGACGCTTCCAGAGCCTGACACCGCACGCGGAATTCATCAACTGAGCAAAATGGACCGGGCTGCGGCGGACGAACCGACCGATTTCGCGAATTCCGCCAACAATAGTCACAGCGCCGAGCGCCGGAAGGCGCAAGCGCCGGTTTCAACGCATCAAGCTGGCTATTCTCGGTTCAGCTACGCGAGTTGTCGAGACCGACACGACCAGGACCAGCGCGAGGGCGCTTAGGACACACAACTTCATCCGCACCGTCTTGTAGTCGGTTATCGGCAGGAGGAAGATGAAGAGCATCGCAATGACGAGAACACCGTAGATGACGTACATGGGATCGCCCCCTTGTTTCGGGAACAAGCTGGAAGTGATCCTCGAGTTGCGGAAGCTCCTGAGGCGATGCGGCAAGCCGCCCGCATCGTGAGCGGATTTTTCAAGATCGCATTTGGCCGTTATGGATGGTCAGCCTTTCACGGTCGGTCCACCCGTGCCTTCACGGAGCGAGGCGAGAGCGGTATTCGAAAAATCCTGTAGCCTTCGATTTCGGGAAACGTCTCCGCCGCTTCTGGTGACTCCAGAGTCAGAACCGCCGCCGGCACTTCGCCACTGGCCACCCGATTGATCGCCGTTGTTTGACCCTCGCTCAGTTGGACCCCAGCCGCTCCCGCGGCCGCGATCGCGGTCCGAACACTGGCGCTGGATGGGGATTGCCTGTCATCGATCGCAATGCTCTTGCCGGCCAGATCCGATACCGATTTGATTTCCGGGCGGGCCAGGAGAATCGCAACCAGCCCGTCAGCGTTGTTCGGCGACCCAGCCGCGGTCTTTTCGGCGTCGCCGCGCACAGCTTCCGGATGGTCGGAACGGTCGGTGTTGTCAGCTTTCGATTCCGGCGCTGGAACCGCTGTGGCGGCGGCACCGCCTGCAGGACGCGAATCCCCGTTCTTCGCTCGCTTTGTATTGGAGCCGGCAGCGGCGTTACCCGCGGGCTGCAAATTCGCGATCTTTGCTCGCGGCACTTTTCTGGGATGTGCTGCGACCTGTTTTGCTGTCCGGGCGTGCGCCGCGGGCTTCGATTTTTCTCCGCTGATCGCTACCTCGCGCCGGGCTACTTCCTTTGATGAACTCTGCGAAACCGCCGGTTGCGCGGGCGTTGACGACACATCACGGGAGGAGACCACAGCAACACCGTCGCTGATTCGACCACGGTCGTCGTCATGGTGGACGGGCTGAACGAGCATCATTGCCGCGGCAATGGCCATTTTAACGTAAGTGATGAGCATTCGACGCCCCCCTTGGTCGACCGTCACCGCGGCGTTACGAAGGGTCGGGCCGTTTTTCGCCCTGATCCCCGATGCTTTCAGCCGGTTCGATCCCAATTTTGGGCGCAAGTTCTCACGCCCCGGGATTGAAAGGCTTAAGCGGGGCGGTAAATGAAATCTGACCCGCGACGGATGGTTTATGAAATCCACCGTGGCGATGGACGGAGACTACCCCCGCACCGGGCGGAGTACCCACGCACCGCGCGCAGACGTGCAAACCTTAAAAATTTCCTACCGAAGGCGCGCCCGTTGAACCTGCCGCGCATTCCAGCGACCAACGAAAACGGGGGCTGTGTGCCCGTGTAGTTGTCGGCCGGCGGCGTCGTGCCCCCGGCCCCGCGTTGCAGGTGGTCGGTATGAGTAGAGAGATCATCAGACTTTCGATCCCAATCGGGACCATTGCCATTTCGAGCGTGGCGGTTTTCGCGTTTAGCTGGGTCGGCTTGGCGCTGCTAGGATATTAGGGCGTTTTCAGGCGGAAGCCTGCCGCGGACTTGGTCCCGGGTGGACGCAGGTTGGCGTCAAGAAAACGCGTGAAATCAGGAATCTGAAGCCCTTTTCATTCTATCGAAACGGAAAAGGCTGTAGGGCGCTACGCGCGCCAGGCACTATCTCCGCGCCATACTGTCGGTCGCGTCCTCGCGGGCCGGCGCTGTCATGCAGTTGCTGCAAATCCTCAGCTTATTTTTCAGCCTGATCTCGTCCGCCTGATCGGCGGCCTCTTGCTGCGCCCACGATTCGCCGGCTTGAGATCGGGAACTTGGCGCCGCAGCAACGTCGCCGAGCGGTCCGACGATAATTTCTCGCCTCGGACGGGTTTTCTTCTTCTTCGGTTGATCTTCAGAAACCTCAGCCACGTCCGTCGGGGGGGAGCCGAGACCGTCCCACGCGATCGGCGCTCCCGCCACCGGCGCGTAGCAGCCATTTCCCGATATGCAGCAACCGCCGAGCGCGATCGCGCTGAATAGAAAGACAATAGATTTTGATATCATCGGGATGTCCGTTTGAGCTGCGGGAGAATGACGTCGATCAGGCGTCACTTCAAGCTCAACGCGATACCACGCCGCCACTAAGCTGCCATTAAAGCGTGCAGGCGCGCCGGTTCACTTTTAGGTCCAAATAGGGCCGGCTCGGCGATCGCTCCACCATGAAAATTGCCGCCGGCATCAGCGCGCAAATGTGATCAGCCGCTTCCGCTGCCTTACGCGCCCGCATATCGCATCCCGGCCAGATATTTCTTGCAAGACCGGCGGTAAAAAAAGCTGAGGATGAATGACAACATGACCGAACCTCGTTGTTTGATCGAGGCGTTTTATGGGGCATCTCGGTTTCAGGACGTCTTCGCCGAGCCGTGAAAATAGCTTCGCCGGACCCGCCCAATTGTTTCGTGGCCGCCGGCGGACGAAACGGATTCACGCAATCGCGATCAGCCGTGCGGACCGTGAGGCTCAGTCCCACGCCGCTCCTTAAAGGGGGTAACCGTTCTTTTGCTGCATTTGCGTGACGTTCTGGTGGTCGCTGAGCATCCGGTTTAGGAGCCGTGGCTGAATCGTCCCAGCGGCGGCTCTTTCACAGCGGGGACCTGATGAACTATCAAGCGTTCACGAACGACACCCTCACCATGATGTACCAGGGCGTCCGCGGAGCGCTCGCGGCTGACGATGCGTTGAGCGAGCTGGGCAAGGAATCCAGGTTTCGCGTTCGGGAGACGCCCGAGTGGAAGCGGCATGCCGCTGATCTCGAAGCGGAGATGCACAGGCGCGGAATGGTTTTCGAGGTCATCGACTGGATAGAGGTTCAGCCTTCGCTGCCCTTCGAGGGATAACGGGCGCGACGCAGCAAATGATAACGGAACAAGAACCGCGTGTCAGACTCACTTCAGAATCGCGAGGGAAAGACCTAAGGGGATTCAACGGCGTTTTTGGTCGGGGCAGCTGGATTCGAACCAACGACCTGCAGTACCCAAAACTGCCGCGCTACCAGGCTGCGCTATACCCCGATTATCTGGGAAACGACGTCGATACACGCTTAAACCGCCGCCAGCAAGGCGGCTTTCGACCGCCTCAATGGCCGTTAAACAGCGGATGCGCCACCTGGTCGCCGGGCGCGATCCCGTATTTTTTTGCCGTACCGGCGATCACCTCAAGCACCCCCTTCGCCAGCCCCCTTGAGGGGATGATTTTGGTGGATTGCGGCTCGGTATTCTCGGCAATTCGCAGGATCCGGCCGTCCGCCCGGATGAAAATCATGTCGAGGGAGATGAATGTGTTTTTCATCCACATCGACACATCCTGTTCAGGCGAGAAGTCGAACAGCATCCCCTTCCCGTCCGGCAGTTCCTTCCGGTACATCAGGCCGGTGGTCTTTTCCTCTTCGGTCGTTGCCATCTCGACCGAGAACATCTGCACGCCGGATTTGGTGACGATCTCGAGCGGCTGGATGCTCGCGGCTCGCGCGCCAAAGGCCGAAACTACGCAAACTGCCAGGACCGCAGCGAAAGGTATCCAGAGCCGCGCGCGCAGGCGATCCGGATCAACACCTCGACCAAAATTCATAAACACAATGCTCGCCGCAGCCTTGGAGGGATTTCGCTTGGGCCGACCCTAGCCCAACGATCATGGCAAATACCAGACCTCCGGCGCGGCGCACGAATGCATTTTCGTGCGCCCGGCTAGCAGCTAGGTTCGTGGACGCGGATCGCGGCGCGATTAGTGCGACGACAATCCCGGCGACCCGGTTTCCGGCTGAATCTCGGCAGCCATCATCCCCTTGGACCCGGGCCCGAACCGGACCAGCACGAACTGGCCAGGGCGCAGCTCGGTCATCCCGAAACGGCGCAGGGTTTCCATGTGCACGAAGATGTCCGGCGTCCCCTCGCCACAGGTCAGAAAGCCGAATCCGCGTAAGCGGTTAAACCATTTGACCTGCGCCCGCTCCAGACCGCTGGTCGGCGTGACGCTGACATGGGTCCGTGGCGGCAGCATCTGCGCCGGATGAATCGCCGTCGACTCGTCCATCGAGAGGATGCGGAACGCCTGATAGCCTTTCGCACGCTGCACGCACTCGACGACCAGCCGCGCGCCTTCGTAAGCGGTTTGATAGCCGTCGCGTCTAAGCACGGTGACGTGCAGAAGCACATCCGCCGCTCCATTGTCGGGTACGATGAAGCCGTAGCCCTTTGATGCATCGAACCATTTGATAACACCGCTGATCTCGACGAGATTAGCGGCGCTATCGCCGAGGCCCGACAACGCATCGATCGCCGGGTCGCGCTCGGCGCCCACCGAATACTCACTCTGCCCCAGCCTGTTCGGCCCCCCGCTTAACGGTGGACCTCCGAGCTTTTTGGACTCAAAACCGTCCGACCCCATGACCCCGGACCCCACACAAAACACGCGCCCATCGATGCCAATTCATGATGCCCCACGCGAATCTTTCGCATTGAAGATAACACTCCCGCCCGCGACACACACATAAAAAACAAAATTGTCGCCAACTTTAAACAACCTTGCGTGGTTGCGAATCAGTTGGACATCAGTTTCCGACGAACGGCCCCAGGGTTTCCCCGATATCGTGCCGGATCACCAGATCAGCGATTTCATCCTGTTCGGTGGGTTCGTTGTTGATGATCACCAGTCTGGCGCCGCAATTTTTGGCCAGCATTGGAAATCCGGCGGCCGGCCAGACCACCAGCGAAGACCCGATCGCAATAAACAGGTCGCAATGCTGGGCAAGCTCGGTGGCACGGCGCATCGCGTCTTCCGGCATCGCCTGACCGAACGAGATGGTGGCGGTCTTCACCGGCTCGTCGCAGATGGTGCAGTCGGGTGCACCGCCTGTTGCGTCGAAGCGCTGCCTGACCCACGGAAGATCGTAAGCATGTCCGCAGCCAATGCAGCGGGCGTAGGTGGTGTTGCCGTGCAGCTCGACGACGTGTTCGGCCGCGAAGCCCGATACCTGATGCAGATTGTCGATGTTCTGGGTGACGATGGCGGGAATTTTGCCGGCCTTGTAGAGCGAGGCCAGCGCGCGGTGACCGCGTCCCGGCTTTGCTGCGGCAAAGGTCGGCTCCATCGCAAAGCGCCGCCGCCACGCCTCGTCGCGGGCATCCTGGCTGGCGACGAATTCATCAAACGGAATCGGACGATTGCGAGTCCACAATCCGCCAGGCGAGCGGAAATCGGGAATTCCGCATTCGGTCGAAATACCTGCGCCGGTGAAGGGAAGGATGGCGGAGGCCTCGGCGATCATGTCGCCGAGCTGTTCCACCCCGCTGCGAAGATCCGGTGCGATCACTGGAATTATCCGAATGTTTGGCCGCGCTCTTTATAGCACGGCCGATCGGATTGCTAAGTCAATGCCCCCGCATCGCCGGCAAGCCCCAACATTCGGCCCCCATCAGGCCGCGTCCGCGATCGTCACCTCGTGGCTGGTCTCGTCGTTCTTGCCATGTCGTTCTTGGCCGAGTCGTTCTTCTTCTCGTCGCGCTTCTTTGGCTTTGCTGCCGGAGCTGCAGCCTGCGATTTCTTCGCCGACTTGCCGTACTGCGAGAATCTTCCAATTTCGGCTTCAGGCTCGGCGTGCCGCGCCGCGACTTTTTCCGCCAGCTTCTCTATTGCCCCGTTGCGCAACGATGCGAGTTCTTCGATGTGAGTGAGTCCAGATCTATCTTGTCTCCCGTGCGAGAACCTCGATTGAGGGCAACCACAATCCTGCAACTCAATCTCCGCATTCGCGCCCCATTCGCGTCCACCATGGACGCAGGACACGAATCAAAGGGACAGGCATGACCGAACAGCAAAACGTGCTTGCGGCAGAACGCGAAGAAATCGCCACGCGCGTGGCAAGCTTCAAAGCCACCCAGGAGAAATTCCAGCGCGAACGCGAAGAATATTTTGTCGCGACGCTGCAAAAAGCGCAGCGAATTCGAACGCCTGCCATTGTGGTCCTGGGAACTACATTGCGCTCTGATCCTGACACTTTCATTGCGCAGCGAAGCAATCCAGAAAGCCGCAACTAAGCGGCGGACTGGATTGCTTCGTCGCTTCCGCCTTCCGCCTCCGCTCTGCGAGCTACGGCGGACGCGGTCGCTCGTTGAGCTACGGCGGACAAGTTGCTCGTCGCAGTGACGTGGCGCACGACTCAATTTAGCGATCGAATCAAAAAAGCCCGGAAGCGATGCTTCCGGGCTTTCTCGTTACCAGCGATGGTGCCAGTAGCGGTGCCGATAATAGGGGCCGCCGTAATAGGCGTAAGGCCCATATCCGTAATAGGCCGGCCGATAGTAACTCGGTCCGTCGTCGTAATAACCATAGCCCGGACCGTAATAGCCGTACGCGCCCGCCGCGCCGGCGGCGAGTGCGCCGGCAGCCAGGCCGAAAGCCAGTCCGGGGCCGATGCCCCGTCCCCGCGCTTCAGCCGGCGCCGTCACGGCGGTGGCGCCAACTGCGGCAACCGTCGCCAAAATCGCTAGCGTTTTCCTCATGCGCATCTCCTGACATTAAGTACACCCGAGATAACGCAGAGGTTTTTCGATTGTTTCAGCGGGAACCGGGTTCCGCGGCGGAAATTGTCAGGACTATTTCTTCTGTCCTTTCCATCTTCGTTTCTCTGCGGCCGCGGCAGAGAGCCGTGCGGTTTTCTTTTACTCTCCGAAATATTCGCGGATGATCTTGCTATCCAGCTCTTTCCAATGCGGCCTTTTGAGCAACAGCCGGAGCTCGGTTTCAAATCGTTCACGAACCGATGGCAGCTCGGCCAGGACAACGGATTGCCGAGTTGCGAATGCGGCGTGGACGGCCCGCAGAATCGTCCAGTTCAGCGCCACCATCAGGACTTCGTGCGGGCGGCCCGCCCATTGCGCCGCGATCGAATGCTCGAGGTCAGTGAGACCATCGACCAGATGTCCGGTCACGAACGATCTTACCGGCAGCCTGACTTCGGGAGGCCACGCGCCAAGAGCTTCGGCATAGAGATTGTCAAAATCCATCGCAATTGAGTTGCTCAGTATTGAACCTTTTTCCGAGCGGCACGCACATATCTGTACTGGGGAATTGCCTATCCAGTTCTACGGCAACGCCGCCGAGCGAACATACTCCGCTCAGGCGGCGTTGGTGTTCTGAACCTTTTTTCGACTTTCACAGACACAGTACGGAAGCAGATCCCCCGCCCGATTGCTAGCTTCCTTAAAGAAGCCCCGCTTTCTCCAGGCGGGGTTTCTGCTTTTTCAGCGTTCCGGGCCCACACGGACGTTTGGTGTCTTCTGCAGTGGGTGACGGCTTCGTATATTCCAATGAAGTTTCCGAAACGCGACATCGACGCGCGACAGGAGGCACTACAAAGAAAAGTCCTACCAACGATCCTGACAGGCACCTCTCAACGCATGGAAGAATAAGAATGGGCCGATTCTTTATCTTCATCATCATTGTAAGCATCACGCTGGTGCTGGGTATGGCGTTCCTTGTCACTCACTTCTGAAGCGCGCGGATCCTGATACAACGCGCCACTCGCACGATGGCGGAAGGAAGGATCACATTCCCACCACGTCTCGCCACACGCCGAACATCGGCAAGCGCTTTTATCCACGGCGGGTTGGCGGCGTTGCGGTCGTGCCACTTGAGTTCATGAGGTGTTCCAGCTCTCTCCGCTTGCGAGCGATGAGCAACCGAGCCGAGGCGCTATCCAGTCCGGGCCTTCCGTAATTGTCGTATGGAGCTACCCAATTCTGCGATCTGGCCCCGAAGTTCGGCCAGTTTGAAAGCCAGGTCCGTGTCCATTTGCTGCCTCGTGACCGTCGTCAAGAACAAACTAAGAACATTAGAGCAAGCTGCGACCAGTAGGTGTTCTCTCGGTGGAACACCCTATGGCTGAAATGCCTGGCCTGCGCTCGCTTACCGCGGGCGCAGGAAACGTCATGAACGCATGGAGCGAATATTTAGGGGGGCAGGCGGTTATCGCCGACGGATACGCAAAGACGATGACGACGGCTGAGACCATCAAGGAATTCGCCGACAGCGCGGGACAGCTTCCGCCATGAGGCAGGCGTTGAGGATGAGAATCCCACCTGCAAAAACTGATTGCCCCTCGAACGGCGCTATTCAGAATTTCCGGCCCGCCCGCTTTGTTTTCATGCACGCAATCCGCTCGCAAACGCCCTGCCCTCGTCCGCATTTTGCTGCTATTGAGTTTCCGGAAACCGACAGCAATTCTTC
>WNGH01009010.1_pt1 | contig 10346 bp, 5 predicted proteins | sample 5400631 | NCBI WGS metagenome assembly WNGH01 (sample SAMN13153373, study PRJNA577476) | soil metagenome | isolation source: 115 cm soil or saprolite under Garry oak tree replicate 1 | place: USA:California | collected 2016-06-15 | reverse complement strand
GACCTGCGCGCGCACCGGCGGCTGGCCTACCGCCGCCTGCGGGGACGCCGGCTGTTCCGCGAGACGGGCTGGGTCTACCTCAGGACCGACTACCTGCCCCGCACGATCTCGGAGATGCTGCGCGTCTTCGACCAGATGCGCAGCCAGTTCGGCGGGCGGCCCCCCCAGCCCTGAGGAGTCGCTCGCGGAGGCGGGGTTTGACAGCAACCGGAGTGGCCTCTACCATTGAAAACTCGTTGCCACCCCCCGTGCCGGAGTGGTGGAATTGGCAGACACGCACGTTTGAGGGGCGTGTGGAGAAATCCGTGCGGGTTCGAGTCCCGCCTCCGGCACCAACCGACCGGCTGGGGGGATGTGACCGAGCGCACACGGCCCGTTCACAGGGTCGTGTCACGGTTGTCACGACGCGGCGAGGAGGCGGACACCCGCCTAGCTCGTGAGACAGGTTGCTTCAGGCGTCCCTCCCCATCGGTGGCGCCTGACGCATCGAGGGTCGTCCACTCCTAGAGGTGTCGGCGGGCCGTGAGCCCACCTGTGCCTCCGAACCATGCCTCTCTCCCTCCCCAGGGGTGCTCCGCACCCGCGGCCACGTGTCATCCTGTATTCCCACGACACCATGGGCCTGGGCCACATGCGGCGGAACCTCCTGATCGCCCAGTTCCTGAGCGCGGCGGGCCTGGAGGCCACCATCCTGATGATCTGCGGCGCCTACGAGGCCGGAGCCCTCCACATGCCTCCCGGGGTCGACTGCGTGACCCTGCCCGCCCTGCGCAAGGGGATCAGCGGCTCTTACAGCTCGCGGCATCTGAGCCTCAACCTGCACGATCTGGTCGCGCTGCGCGCGCGGACGGTCCAGGCGGCCATCGAGGCCTTCCGTCCCCATCTGCTCGTGGCCGTGCGCGACGTGCTGGACGACCCTTCGGTCGTCTGCGCCGAGTGGCGGAGGGCCAGGAACGAGGAGGCCGTCCGCGACTACTATCAGGAAGTCTGGGTCTACGGCGACCCGCGGGTCTACGACCTGGCCCGGGAGTGCGCCTTCGCCCCCGACATCGCGGCCAAGGTCCGCTATCTCGGCTATCTGGACCAGCGACCGCGGGTCGACTACGTGCCGGGCGGCCGCGGCCAGCCCGATGGGCGACTCCCGGCCGGACCCTTCGCCCTGTGCACGGTGGGAGGAGGGCAGGACGGGTGGCGGCTGGCCGCGGCCTTCGCCCAGGCCAGCGCCCCCGCGGGGGTCGAGCGGATGATCCTGGCCGGTCCCGATATGGCCTCGCCCGACCGCGAGCGCCTCCAGGACCACGCCCGGCGCGACCCCGGCCTGCGCGTTCTCGACTTCGTCCCGGAGCCCGCACCCCTCGTCGAGCGCGCCGGCTGCGTGGTGGGGATGGCCGGGTACAACACGGCTTGTGAGGTGATGTCCTTCGGCAAGCGCGCGCTCCTGGTGCCCCGGGTGGAGCCTCGGCGCGAGCAACTGATCCGGGCCGAACGGCTCCAGCGGCTGGGTTTCGTGGACATGCTGCACCCCGACGAGCTCGATCCTCGGGCCCTGACGCGGTGGATGCAGCGGAACTTCGGATTGCGCAGCCAGGCCCGGCCGGACCTCGGAGGGCTCCCCCGAGTGGAGCAGGCGGCGCGCGAGCTGCTGGGCGCCCCCTACCCGCTCATCGATTCGCGCCGCCTGATCGAGGCGCAGCGTGCCAGCAGCTAGCGCCTCTTGAGGTGCGTCCCATGACGTCGCCGCCGCCAGCGCTTCAACGGAACTTGCCGGGCCTGTGGCAGATCCTGAAGTATTTCTGGCCGCACGTCCGGCAATACCGGACCCTCATCGTCTTCTCCCTGCTCGCGCTCTTCGCGGAAGTCGGCCTCCGTCTGCTCGAACCGTGGCCGCTCAAATTCGTATTCGACCACATCATCGGCACCAAGCACACGCCCACCTCCCCCTTGCCCGACCTCCTGGCTTCGCAAGACGCGATCGCGCTGCTGACCCTCGCCGCGGTCGCGGTGGTTGCCATCACGACCCTGCGCGCGGTCGCATCGTATCGGGAGACCATAGGATTCGCGCAGATCGGCAACCGCGCCCTCACCAAGGTGCGCAATCAGCTCTACCGCCACGTCCAATACCTCTCCCTCTCCTTTCACACCACCGCCAAGACCGGCGACCTCGTCATGCGCATGATGAACGACGTGGGCATGTTGCAGGACGTCGCCGTGACGGCGCTTTTCCCGATGCTCGCGAAGGCGCTCATCGTCGCGGGCATGATCGCGCTGATGTTCTGGATGAACGGACCCTTGGCCCTCATCGCGGTCGTCGTCTTCCCGCTGTTCTGGCTGCGCAGCATCTCTCTCAGCCGCCGCATCCGCGAAGTCGCCAAGAAACAGCGCCGACAGGAAGGCGCCATGGCGGCCACCGTGGCGGAGTCCGTTCAGGCCATCAGGACGGTGCAGGCCCTCTCGCTGGAGGACACGTTCGCCCGCGCTTTTTCAACCCAGAGCGAGAAGACGCTCAGGCAGGACGTGAAAGGCAAGCGCCTCGCCGCCGCGCTCGAACGCTCGCTCGACGTGCTCATCGCCATCGCCACCGCCCTAGTGCTGTGGTATGGCACTCGCCTGGTCCTGGGCAAGCAGGCCACCGCCGGCGAGCTTCTCGTGTTCCTCGCGTATCTCAAGTCGGCTTACCGGCCCGTGCAGGATTTCGCGAAATACACGGGCCGCCTGGCCAAGGCCTCGGCGGCGGCCGAGCGCGTGATCGACTTGCTGGAGCGGGTGCCGGACGTGCGCGACCTACCGGGAGCGGTGCGGGCGCCCGCGTTCCAGGGCCGCGTGCAGTTCGATGACGTGAGCTTTGCGTACGAGCACGGCCAGCGACTCCTCGAAGGCATCCACCTCGACGTTCGAGCCGGGCAGCACGTCGCGCTTGCCGGGCCGTCGGGCGCCGGCAAGAGCACGCTCGTCAGTTTGATCCTCCGGCTCTACGACCCGGTGCGCGGCCGCGTCTTGATCGACGGGCGCGACCTGCGCGAGTTCACCCTCGAATCGCTCCGCTCCCAGATCAGCGTCGTACTCCAGGACAACGTGCTCTTTGCCGCAAGCGTCCGCGACAACATCGCCTACGCCGCGCCCGGCGCATCGGCGGAGGAAGTCGAGCGGGCCGCGCGCCTCGCCAACGCCCACGAGTTCTCCGTCGCGCTCCCCCAGGGCTACGACACGATTCTCGGCGAGCGCGGCGTGACGCTCTCGCACGGCCAACGTCAGCGCATCGCCATCGCCCGCGCCGCCATCCGCAGAGCACCCATTCTCATTCTCGACGAGCCGACCACCGGGCTCGACAAGCAGAACCAGCGCATGGTGCTCGACGCGCTCGAGCGACTTTACGAGTCACGCACGACGTTCCTCATCACGCACGACCTGCATCATGCCCTGAGGGCCGACGTGATTCTCTTCCTCGAAGCCGGCCGCATCCTCGAACGCGGAGGGCATGAGGAGTTGATGAGGCTGAACGGACGCTACGCAGCCTTGTTCCGCGCCCGATTGCCCGGGCCGTCCCGCGAAATCGCACCCAGCGGGACCCTGGCCGCCTTGCAATCGTGACGGCGCCTCGCGGCGATGCCGAGCCAGCGTGGACGCAGGGCGCTGCAGCAGTTGGCCGCCGAAAGCGCCGTCGCCAACACGTTCATTCCCGGCCTGCCGGGCTTCAAGCGGTCGCGGAGAAGGGAGCGGAGGGCATGACAAGCATGCCGCGGCCAAAGATTGGCTACGTTGTGAAAATGTTTCCACGCCTCTCGGAGACTTTCATTCGCAATGAAATCCTGGAACTGGAGCGGCAGGGACTGGCGCTGCGCATTTTTTCGCTCAAGCTCCCCACCGAAGCGGAGGCGTGCTTCGCCGACGGGATCGTGCGGGCTCCAATCACTTATCTTCCCGGCCGCGTTTGGCGCGAGCCGTTTCGTGTCCTGCGCGCGCAGTTCGGCGCCTTTCGGCGTTATCCCCGTGGTTACCTGAGCACCGTGATGCACGTCTTGCGCGGGCGGGAACTCCGTTCGCTCGGGCGCGGGCTGAGAAGGTTCTGCCAGACCTGCTGCCTCGTCCACGAGATGGCGGGGGTGCGGCACCTTCACGCCCACTTCGCGACTGATCCGACCCGACTGGCCTCGTGGGCACGCATGATTTGCGGCGTCTCTTACAGCGTCACCACTCATGCCAAGGACCTCTATCAGGAGAACCGAATGGCCTCGCCTGGCCTCCGCTACAAATTGAGCCACGCCCGCTTCGTTATCACCAACAGCGACTACAGCGCTGCGCGGCTGCGCGCGTCTTTCAACGGCGAGGCGCCCCCAAAGATATTCACAATCTACAATGGCCTCGATCCATGCTCCTTCCCGCCACGGCGCGGCGAGCCAGCCCAGCCAATCATTCTCAGCGTCGGCCGGCTAGTGGAGAAGAAGGGGTTTCAAGTCTTGCTCGAGGCCTGCCGAATTCTCAGGGACCGCCGGGTGCGCTTCAACTCTGAAATCATCGGGTCCGGACCGCTCAAGGACACTCTCCAGCATTCCATCGAAGGCCTCGGTCTCGAGGCGACAGTCAGATTGCGGGGCCAGATGCCCCAACACGAGCTGCGGGCTCATTATCTCAAATCTATGATCTTCGCCCTCCCCTGCATCGTCGCCGCCAATGGCGATAGGGACATGCTGCCGAACGTATTGAAGGAGGCGATGGCTCTCGGCGTGCCCGTGGTTACCACGCGCCTGGCCGGAATCGAAGAGTTAGTCGGCGACGAAGAGAGCGGCCTTTTGGTGCCGGCCAGCGACAGCCACGCATTGGCCGAGGCGTTGGAGCGATTACTGGACGAGCCGGCGCTGCGCGCTCGTTTGGCGGCCCGCGCGCGCGCAGTCGTGGAAGAGCGGTTCGACCTGCAAGCTAACTTCGCCCGGCTTCGCGAGCTGCTGCTCGAGGTGATTGGGAACCAACGCGCGGGTACAACTCGACTCGAAGCCGGCCAAGGCCCGGACCCCTTCCAACCCGTTTAACCCTTCTGCAATGCGCATCGCTTACATCACCGCCGACCCAGGCGTCCCGGTCTTCGGCCGCAAAGGGTGCTCGATTCATGTGCAGGAGGTGCTGGGCGCCATGGCGAGACGCGGCGCGCAGATCGATTTGTTCGCCAGCAATTGTGAAGGCGCGGTGCTTGAGGGCGGGGCCAGTTTTCGCCTGCGTCCGTTGCCGTCCCCTCCCAAGGGCGAGTTGACCTTGCGGGAACAGAAGTGCCTCATGGCGAACGCGTCCCTGCGCGCTGCGCTCGAATGCGCAGGTCCCTTCAGCCTGGTCTACGAGCGCTATTCGCTCTGGAGTTTCGCCGGGATGGAATACGCCCGGCAGCGGAACACGCCTGGATTGCTCGAGGTCAATGCCCCCTTGATCGAAGAACAAGCCGAACATCGCGGATTGGTGGATCGCGAGGGCGCCGAGCGCGTCAGAGACCGGGTCTTTGCCGCTGCCACGGCGCTGCTTGCCGTTTCAGACGAAGTCGCCGACCATCTCGAAAGCTTCCCCGCGACGCATGGCAGAGTACACGTCGTGCCCAACGGGGTGAATCCCGAACGCTTCCCGCCCGCGCTCAAAGCCTCATTACCTGCGGTCGCGGGAACCTTCACCGTCGGATTCGTCGGAACCATGAAACCCTGGCATGGACTGGACGACTTGCTCGAAGCCTTTGCGCGGCTGCACGCGCAGTCACGCCACAATCGGCTCTTGCTCGTCGGCGATGGCGTCGAGCGTGAAAGGTTGGCGGCGGAAGTTTCCTCGCGAGGCCTGGCCACGGCCGTTCAGTTCACCGGCGCAGTCGCGCCGTGCGAGGTGGCCGGTCTGCTCGCTTCGATGGATGTCGCCGTCGCCCCCTATCCCAGGCTGGCGAGTTTCTATTTTTCGCCCCTCAAAGTTTATGAATATATGGCGGCGGGCCTGCCGGTGGTGGCCAGCCGGGCCGGGCAGCTTGAGAAACTAATCGAGGGGGGAGTAACCGGTTTGCTCGTCCCGCCGGGCGATGTTGGCGCATTGGCCGCGGCACTCCAACGCGTTCGGCGCGAACCTGAGCTGGGCCGGCGGCTGGGGCAAGCGGCGCGAGCCAAAGTCTTCCGCGATCACACCTGGGACGAGGCCGTCCACCGTATCCTCAGCCTTGCCGGAATGGATTTGCCGCGGCAGCTTCAACGCTCCCCGGCACCGTAAATGGCGCGACCTGAAGCTCTCCAATTGGCCAACGCCCGCGCAAGGCCATGACAAAGGTCACGTCTCTCCGCCGCATTGCTTACGTGCTCAAGGTGTTTCCGAAACTCTCGGAGACATTCGTGGCGGCGGAGTTGCTCGAATTGCGCCGGCGCGGAATCGACGTGCGAATCCTCTCTCTGCAGCCGCCTCGAGGGGACTTGCGCCACGACTTCGTGGCGCGCGCCGGTTTCGACCAGCTCACCTGCTACGAGCCGAAGGATTTCCTGGCGGTCGTCAACGAGTTTCGCCCGCAACTCTTGCACGCGCACTTCGCTACCGAAGCCACGGCCGCCGCCCTCGACCTGGCCGCAGAGCACTCGATTCCCTTCACTTTCACTGCGCATGGCTACGACATTCATCGCAAAGCGCCGCTGGATTTCGGCCCGCGGGCCGCCGCTGGCCGCGCCGTAGTGACAGTGTCGGAAGCCAACGCCGCCTATATCGCGCGGGCTTTTGGCGTGCCGCGTTCGCATATCCGCGTCATTCCCTGCGGCGTCGATACCGACCGCTTCCGGCCGCTCGCACACGCGGCGGAGGCTTCAGAGCCTGCGGGTTCAGGCGGCATCCCTGCCGCCGCACCGCCAGCATGGCACCAAGCTCCACTAATCGTCTGCGTCGCGCGGCTTGTAGCCGTCAAGAACCTTCCATTGCTCCTGGAAAGTTGCGCCTTGCTCAAGAGCCGCGGAGTGAGCTTCCGTTGCGCGCTCATTGGCGATGGCCCTTGCCGGAGCGAGTTGGAGGCGGCTAGTGCCCGGCTCGGCTTGCAGGACATTGTCCAAATGCCGGGCGCCGCCGAACAGCAGGAGGTGTTGCAATGGTGGCAGCGAGCCACGGTCGGAGTGCTGACTAGCGACAATGAAGGAATGCCGGTAAGCCTGATGGAAGCGGCGGCTTGCGGGGTGCCGGCCGTTGCAACCGCCGTGGGTGGCGTGCCGGAGCTGGTGCAAGACGGAGCGACAGGATTGTTGGTTCCGGCCGGCGACGCCGCGGCTCTGGCATCGGCTTTGGAGCGATTACTCCTGGATCGCAGCTTGAGAGAGCGCTTGAGCCTGGCGGCGCGAGGACACGCGGAGGCGAACTTCTCAGTGAGGCGCCAAGTCGATCAGTTACTCGCCCTCTGGTCGGAAATCGTGGCGGCCGGAGGCGCGACGAAGATCTTCGTGAGCGACCGTTTCGGCGCGGTCGCCGACTCGGAGATGCCCACCCTCGCCCTGGCGCTGGATCCCGTCGAAACGAAAAGGGAATTCAAGCGCCGCCTGCCACGCTTGTCTGGCGCGAGCGGCACGCTCCGCTTGAAGGCCATTCGCGTCGTGCGCTACAAGCCGGGCAAACGCTGCGTCGTGGAATACGATGTGCGAGTGCAGCGGCCGGGGCTTCCGCCCGAAGCTGTCACGCTCATTGGCAAAATTCGGAGGCGGCGCTCCGGAAAGGGGGGCTACCGGCTGCTCGAGCGGATTTGGAAGGCCGGTTTCGATTCCGCCAGCGCCGATGGGATTTCGGTGCCTGAGCCGATTGGCTTTATCCCGCGCTTCCAGATGTGGCTTCAACGCAAGGTCGCGGGCGAAACTGCCACGCGGCGGCTGGCCGCACCTGATGGCGTTGAACTCGCCCGCCAAATCGCCGCCGCGAGCCATAAGCTTCACCAGGCAAGCATTCCTGCCGAGCGTCGGCACGGCATGGCGGACGAACTGCGCATCCTGGGCGAGTGCCTGGCCAAAGTCGCAGAGCTGCGGCCGTCCTGGAGCACGCGCCTGGAACGCGTGTTGGCCGCGTGCGACCATTTAGGGGCGCGCGTCCCTGCTCCGCGCCTGCGCGGCATTCACCGCGATTTTTATCCCGCCCAAGTCGTCGTGAATGGCGCGCGCATTTACCTGATCGACTTTGATTTGTATTGCGCGGGCGATCCGGCCCTGGATATCGGCAATTTTATCGGACATATGACCGAACAAAGCTTGCGCGAGTTGGGGGATGCGCGAGCAATGACCGAACAAGAGCGGGCGCTGGAGGAGAGGTTCGTTGAGTTATCGGGTGACCAATGCCGTCCGGCAATTGAGGCCTACGCCACGCTCACGCTGGTCCGTCACGTTTACCTCAGCACCCAGACTGCCGAGCGGCAAAAGTTCACCGAAGCGCTCATGGAATTGTGCGAACAGCGGCTTGGCTTGTCCTAAACGCTTTTGCGCGGCACGTCATGACCCGGGTGTCTCGGCAAAGGTAGACCACGCATCCTGTCACGTCTGGAGAGCAGGAGTGGGTCATTTCCCTCGGTTGGTGCGAGCGAGGACTCTGCTCCGCGTGAACGCGAGAAGCGCGGACATGGGGAACGCGCCGGGTGGTCGGCGGCGGCTTCAAAACCCGAGGCGCGCCTGCAGCTCGATGCGGCGGTTGCCCGCCGAGCCGCCCCCGCCGGCGCCCGTGCCGAAGCCAAAGCTGCCGGCCGTCGCCACCGACATCCCGAACAGCGGCGAGCTGAGGTTGCCGATGGGCAGACCCGGGTTCGCGTGGTTGAGGATGTTCAGCGCGTTGACCGAGAAGGTCAGGGTGACGCGGTCCTCCGACCGGTCGCCGGTGCCGCCGAGTCCGCCGCGGTTGCCGGCACGGCTCCCGCCGCTTGGAGGGCCCTCTCGGCCGCGGGGGCGTTCTTCGCCCATCGGACCCGGATCACCGGGGGAAGCAGCGCCCCCCCGGCCTGCCTTGCCGGCCGCCGTCGTCTCGGCGGGCGGCCGCTGGCCGAAGCCGATGGTCTTGCCCACGGCGAGGTTCAGCATCACGAACCACGGACCGCGGCCGAGGTTGCGGGGGATGATCGTCTGCCCGGGTTCCGGGTTCGGATCGAGCAATCCCCACGCGGTCTGGACGACACCCGGCTTCTGGGGATCGGTGGCGTAGGCCGGGCGGTCGGTGAACACCGTGTCGCCGTTGTTGTCGCGGCCGGTGGTGATGTTGAAGGGGCGGCCGGACGAGACAATGGCGAGCGGGCTCAACCGGATGTTCCCGGGAAGCAGCAGGCTGCCGCCCAGCGTGAACCGATGGCGGACGTCGATGCCGGCCGGTCCATACTCGGCGGCGAGGTCGTACTGGTTGGCGGGGAAGGACCCGGCTCCGTCCGTATCGCTCCGAGCCCGGCCCAGGTAGTAGCGCACGAACAGCGTGAACGCTCGGCTCGTCCGTCGGTTCAGGCCGAGGATGAGCTGCTCCTGGTCGAACCGCCCCGTGGACTCGTACTGGTAGACGGTATCAGGCCGGCCCAGGGGCCGCTCGCCCGTTCCGGGGAGCGGAGCGTTGATGTTGCGCGAGCGGAGCATCCGCCGGATCCGGGTGGAGACCCCGACTGCGGAGAACGTCACGTTGCCCGGAAGCAACTGCTCGAAGCTCAGCGAGCCGTGGAGCGTCTGCGGCGCCTCCAGGTCCGGCGCCACCCGGCGCGTGGTCTGGGGCAACGCGAAGGCGGCCAGCTCGACCGTCGACGGCAGGCCGAGCACGCTGTCGTAGGTGAACTGCATCCGGTCCAGCACCGCGGGCGAGGTCACCAGGAACTGCTGCTGATTGAGTCCGTCGAACCGGCGGGCCTGGAGCATCAGCTCTTCGCCGAAGCGGTCGTAGAAGACACCGAACCCGCCACGCACCACCGTGCGCGGGCGCGCGTCGCCCTTCCGCGGCGAGAAGGCGAAGGCGATCCGCGGCGCGAAGTTCTCGTGGCTGTGGATGTTCGTCTGGTTCTCGTAACGCAGGCCGACGCTCAGGGTGAGGTTCCGCGTCACCTTCCAGTCGTCCTGGACGAAGGGGGCGACGTCCCACTGCCAGACCGTCGCCCGGGGGTTGCCGCCCGCGATGCGCAACTGCGTGGCCCCGCCGCCCAGGGCGCGGACCTCGGGGCCGGAAAGCCCCGCCTGCCCGAACAACAGCGTCCGCCGGTAGCGTTCGAGGGTGGTGAGGGTGGCCAGCACGGGCAGGCCGTCCGGACCGAAGACGACCTGGTTGTTCGCATCGAGGAGAGGGCCGAGGCCACCCCCGAAAGTCACGGTGCCGCCGAAGTTGTTGTGCGAGATGTCGTCGAGGCGCGTGCCCCGGAGCCGCAGCCCCCC
>WNGH01018966.1_pt1 | contig 10348 bp, 9 predicted proteins | sample 5400631 | NCBI WGS metagenome assembly WNGH01 (sample SAMN13153373, study PRJNA577476) | soil metagenome | isolation source: 115 cm soil or saprolite under Garry oak tree replicate 1 | place: USA:California | collected 2016-06-15 | reverse complement strand
CCTTCCCTTTATCTTGATGTCATGACGACGAACGGCGTCTCGATTCCCCCGGAACGCGCGCGGGCGGCGCAGGAAGTCGCCGCGGTGCTCGCTCCCGGCCGCCGCGTCGCCTTGACCACGCACGTGAACGCGGACGGCGACGGCGTGGGGAGCGAGGTGGCGCTGTGGCACCTGTTGACCCGGCGCGGCCTCGAGGCGGTGATCGCGAACCCCACGCCGATCCCCGAGCGGTTCCATTTTCTCCTGCCGAGCGGCGCCGACCATTCCGAGCGCGCCGTGCGGGAGATCGAGTCGGCCGACGTGGTGGTCGTGCTCGACATCTCGGACGTCGGCCGCCTGGGCGACCTCGCGCGCATCATCAACGACTCACACGCCGTCGCCTGCATCGACCACCACGTGAGCCGCGGCACGCTCCCGGCGGGCCCGCGGCTCGTGGCGCCGGAGGCGGCGGCGACGGCGGAGCTGGTGTTCGATCTCGCGAGCGCGCTCGAGTGGCCGCTCCCGCCGGAAGCGGCGCGGGCGCTGTACGTGGGGCTCCTCACCGACACCGGCGCGTTCCGGTTCGCCAACACGAGCCCGCGGGCGCTGCGGGTCGCCGGCGCGCTGCTCGAGCGCGGCGTGGACCCTGAGTCGATCTACGAGTCCGTGTACGCCAGCGCGCCGGAGGGCCGCATCCGGCTCATGGCCGAGGTGCTCGAGACGCTGGTCGTGGAACCGGAGATCGGGCTCGCGTGGGTGACCGTGCCGCCGGACGCGCTGCAACGCCACCACGCCACGGCGGACGACCTCGACGGTATCGTGGAGTACCCGCGCACGGTCGCTGGCGTGCGGCTGGCGCTCTTGTTCCGGCAGATCGCGAACGGCCGGGTGAAAGTCAGCTTCCGGTCAGTGGGGGAGGTAGACGTCGCGGAGCTGGCGCTCCGCTTCGGGGGCGGAGGCCACACGAAGGCGGCGGGGGCGTCGCTCGAGGGCTCGATCGCGGAAGTGCAGGAGGCCGTGCTGGCGGCGGCGCGGGACTATCTGAAGGGGCGCTAGCGCTCAGAACTCGCGCTTCTTCATCTCCGAGAAGAAGTCGCGCCGGTCGAGATCGTCGTCGGTGGTCTCGGGGGGAAGCGTGTTGTCGTACTGGCGCTTCGCCTTGCGCTTGGCCCTGGCGGCCTTGGCGGCGTTCTTCCTGACCAGTGCAGCCAGCTTCTCGTCGTCGCTCTTGGACATCCCGCTGCTCCTGGTGTGAGAGGGCACGTGCTTGACTAACTATAACCCGGCGCGCCAGCGTTCGCCGATCCTTCACCCGGTCAGGGTTCACTGTGAAAAGGCTCCTTATTGTCGCCGGCGTCGCGCTGATCCTGGTCGTGGCCGTCGCACTCGACCGCGCGCTGCGGTTTCCCTCGCGGCAGCCGCAGGTGGCGCCCGTCGCGCCCGAGCCGCTCGATTCGCTCGCGCTCGCCGAGCGCCTTGCGGGCGCGCTCCGCTTCCGGACGATCTCCTACCAGGACTCCACCCAGTTCGACGCCCGCGAGTTCGACGGCTTCCAGCGCTACCTGCGCGAGTCCTTCCCCAGGCTCCACGCCGCGCTCCGGCTCGAGAAGGTGAACGGATACGGCCTGCTGTACCAGTGGGTGGGCTCGGACTCGAGCTCGGCGCCGATCCTCCTGCTCGCGCACCAGGACGTGGTTCCGGTCGAGCCGGGTACGGAAGGCCGCTGGACCGAGCCGCCCTTTGGGGGTCGCATCTCGGCGGGCTACGTGTGGGGGCGCGGCGCGCTCGACGACAAGGGCAGCCTGATGGCCGTCCTCGAGACGGTGGAGCGTCTCGTCGGCGCGGGGGCGAAGCCGCGGCGCACGGTCTACCTCGCCTTCGGGTACGACGAGGAAGTGGGCGGCAGCCGGGGCGCCGCGCGCATCGCGGCGCTGCTCGCGTCGCGCCAGGTGCACCCGGAATTCGTGCTGGACGAGGGCGGCGCCCTCGCGGACGGCCTCGTGCCGGGCGTGGGTGCCCCCGTGGCGCTCGTGGGGGTCGCCGAGAAGGGGTACGTGACGGTGGAGCTCACCGCGCAGGCCGCGGGCGGGCACTCCTCGATGCCGCCCGCGGAGACGGCAGTCGGCATGTTGAGCGCGGCGGTCGTCCGGCTCGAGCGACACCAGATGCCGCGGGCCATCCGGGGACCGACCGCCGCGATGTTCGATTATCTGGGTCCCGAGCTGCCCTTCGTGAAGCGGCTCGCGCTGGCGAACCGCTGGCTGTTCGGCGGCCTCGTCGCCCGCGAGTTCGGCGCCACGCCGGAGGGCAACGCCCTGCTGCGCACCACGACCGCGCCCACGGTGCTCCAGGCGGGGGTGAAGGAGAACGTGCTCCCCTCCACCGCCCGCGCGCTGGTGAACTTCCGGATCTTGCCGGGCGACAGCGTGGCCGCCGTGGTGGAGCACGTGCGGCGCGTCGTGAACGATCCGCAGATCACCGTACGCCCGCTCACGGAAACCCTGAGCAATCCTTCGCCAGTCTCGAGCCCGGACTCGGCGCCGTTCCGGCTGCTCGCGCGCACCATCCGGGCGGTGGCGCCCGGCACCATCGTGACGCCGTGGCTCGTGGTCGGCGCCACGGACGCGCGGCGCTACGCGCCGCTCACACCCAACGTGCTGCGGTTCGTCGGCATCAGGATCGGCCGGGACGATCTGCGGCGCATCCACGGCACGGACGAGCGCGTGGGAGTGGGGCCGTACGTGGACGCGGTGCGGATCTACCTCCAGCTGTTGCGGAGTGAGGCGTTCTAGCGGAGGCGGGGGGGGCCGGCTCAGCGAACGGCGTCCCGTGGCCGTACCCTCTGGAGGACCGCAGTCCAAATTCACATCGGAGGAACACATGAGACCTCGTGTGGCATTGGCGGCCGCCGCCCTCCTGGCGCTCATCGGGTCGAGGGCGTTCGCCCAGACCCCGCCGCGCGCGCCGGGTGGTGGTGGGGGTAGGGGTGGGCGCATGGAGATGCTCTTCAAGGGCATCACCCTGACGCCGGCCCAGCAGGCCAAGGTCGACTCGATTCGGACGCGCTATCGCGCCCAAATGCCGGCCTTTACGCCGGGCACACCGCCCGATTCGGCGACCCGCCAGAAGATGCGCGAGCACTTCCGCCAGATGGCCGACGAGCTGCGTGCGGTGCTGACCGCCGACCAGCAGAAGGTGTGGGACAAGAACGTCGCCGAGATGCAGGCCGGGCGGCCCGGCGGTCCGTGACCGGGGGCTAGCGGTGGGGAGGCGCGCGCTAGCGGCGCGCCAGGCCGATCACGGCCGTACGGTACCAGCTCAGCGTCGTCCCAGCACGACCGCGAGGATGATCTCGACCACGATGAGCACGACGACGGCGGCCTCGAGCACCTCGCTCCGGACGGCCATGGACTCCGCGTTGAGCATCGCGTAGGTCTGCCGGATGATCGCGAGCTTGTGATCGATGCCGCCGCGCCACGCGCGCGCTCGGAACAGTTCGAGCGCGGCCGCGTAGACGCGTGCCAGGAACACGTCGTCGGTGACTTTGAGCGCGTTCTCGGCGCGCTCCACAATCTCCGTAGAGTCGGCGACCAGCGTCTGCAGTCTCGCGAGCAGCGCCGCGTAGCGCCGCCGGAACAGCGCGCGCCCGGCGGCGCGGCTCTCGGCGATGCGGTCGTACATGCGCGGCAGCTCGGCATCGAGCACGGCGTCGTAGTAGCGCAGCTCCAGCAGCTGGGCGTTCGCGAACTCGAGGATGAGCTGGACGTCGCTGTCGCCCTCCGTCGGATCCACGATGAGCGCGCTGTTCCAGGTGAGCACCGCCAGGTCGTCGGGATAGTAGGTGAAGCGGTAGGGGAGCAGCTCCCGGCGCGCCTCGTCGGAGAGCGTGCGTTGCTCGTTCAAGAGCAACGGCACCATGTCGAGGTCGCGCAGCCCCGTGGTGGGGAGCGGCTCCCCCGCCGCACCGAGCAGTCGCGTGACCCGGAAGACGATGTAATCCTCCGTCACCGGCGCGAGCTGGGGGCGCTCGATGGCCCCGCGCAGCTGGCCGGTGAGCCGACGGATGTGGCGCTCGAACAGCGCCGCGGACTCGCCATCGCACTCGTCCACCGCGTTCCCGAAGCGCGAGAACTCCCCCCACGCCAGAAGACCCGGGGCCGCGACATCGAGGCGCAGGGAGACGACGCCGAAGTCGAAAACGCGCGCTGACACCTGGACGGCCTGCGGACGGCCGTCCAGCGTGATCGTGTCGGGGCCCAGCGCGCAGGTGATCGGCGGGTTCTTGATCTGCAGGGCCTGTACTTCCGCCCGCGCCGAGCGTCGCTCCAGGGGACGGTCGGCGACGACCGGCTCGGCGGGATGGTCCGGATGGGGCAAGGTCAGGCGGAGGGCGGCGGGCTCGCCCGGGCCGGCTGCGAGCACGGCCATCGCGCGCTCGAGATCGATCTCGTACCCGATGTCGTACAGGCGGTACACCACCACGCCGCCCGCGACGCGCGTCTCTGGCGCGACCGTGGGTATCTCCTGGCGTACGTCGGCTCTGTGCAGGTCTCTCATGTGCCGCCCAGCATCGATGATCGGAGACTCGGACTCGGGAACCCACGGAATTTAAACGGCGTGGGTCGTGAACACGCGCCCTGAGAGGGCGCGCTCGGCCGGTCGGTTCGTGGAAGGCCTGCACGGGGCCCCGCACCGCGACTGGCGGCACGGGGCCCCGCACCGCGGAGGTTACTGACCCAGCGACTGCAACGCCACCCGGGCCGCGGCAGGCACGGACGAGCAGCTCGGCACCAGCGTCAGGTAGCAGTGCGCGAGCAAGGTCGCGAGGTCATTCAGCTCGGCCGCCGCGACGGTGGTGATGTGCTTCCCCGACTGCGCGCGCAGCTGATTCATGAAGTCGCTGATCACGATGCCCGCGTCGACGACGTCCCCGGCGTCCCGGTACGCCTCGGCCGTCGTGAGCTTGGACAGGAGCGCGTTGGCGACGCCGGCGTTGTCGATCGCTCCCGCCGCGAACAGCGCGTTGACCCGGTCCCGCACGACGGCGTACGCCGAGCGGCACACGACCGACAGCGTGAGGCGCGTGAGCCGGGCGTTGATGTCGAACGGGTTCCGCGGCCGCACCTGCACGGCGGCCGGGAGCGGCTCCGCGGGCGTGCAGTTCCAGGCGATGCCCGTCAGGTTGACCGTGTGCCCGGTGGCGACCAGGTCGCAGTCCTGGGGGGCCTCGATGAAGGGCGGGATCAGCGGCGCGCCTGCGAAGAACTGGCGACACAGAAAGCCGCCCGGGAAGAGATGACCCTCGTTCACGCCGAGCGCACTCGAGAGCACCGCGAACCAGGGCGGCGGCTCGCTCGGGTTGCTCCGCGCGACGGACACCTCGTAGATCTGCCCGGGGAACACGTCCTGCCCGGTCGTGCTGCTCGTGACGTTCAGGTCGCCGGTCCCCCACAGGTCGAGCAGGTTGATCCCCGGTCCGGGGAAGTCCTTCTCGCCGCCGAGGTCCACGTCGATCGCCGGGACGGTCAGGCTCGCCTCGACCCCGGCCTCGGTGCCGACGTCCGTGTGCACGTGCCAGTTCTCGTTGCCGAGGATCCCTTGCAGGTTCTCCGTCCCTTCGACGAAGCCGTCCGCTCCGGCACCGAGGGCGAAGCCGAACACACCGTCGGCGATGCTGAGCTTCACCTCGGCCTTGGGGCCGAGCGAGACCTTGACACCCACGTCGCCCAGGTCCACTACCTTGGCGCCGGCGTCGAAGTGGCCCGCCGCGTCGAACTGGGAGTCGAAGCCGCTGCTGGTGGAGATGCTGCCGCCGATGGTGACGGTGTCCGAGACCGCGACGTGGGGCTCGATCGTGCCGTTGAACGTGCCCTCCGCGCCCAGGATGAGACCGACCGTCACCTCCCCCGAGAACGGGCCGACGGTGAATTCCCGCACGAAGCCTGGTCCCACTGGGACCTCGACGCCGAGCTGGCCGGTGGCGCCGAAGGTGCCGAACTGGAAGTCGATGTCGGTGTTGAGCTGCTCGTTGAAGGTCGCGTGCGCGTCGGCGCTCAAGCCCAGGATGTCGAGGTTGGCGCCGACGTCCACCCCGCCGGTGAGCGAGAAGTGTGCGGAAACGAGCTTGGCCGAGATGTTGCAGATTTTCACGATCCCGCCGCTCACGCACAGGTCGAAGTCGCTGAGGAAGAAGTCCTGTGGGTCGAAGTCAAACGGATCGACCGCCGCCCCGCGAGCGGTGTGGAACGGCGGGGCGGCCTGAGGTCTCTGGCCCGGTCGTCCCCGCGCCCCGCGTGAAGGGGATGTGGATGGCGAAGGGCTTGAGCACCTCGTTCCACGCCGCGGGCGCCAGCTCGAGCGTCAGGCGATCCGCGCTCCGGGCCACGGAGAGAACCCGGCCGAGGAACAGGCCGCCCTGCTTTCCGGCGACGTAATCGCCGGGGCCGATCGCCGGCACGGCGCCGAGGATCTGGAAGACGTAATGGCCAGCCGCGCGATCTGCGGCGGTCCCCGCGAACGCGAGCCGGGTCGAGTCGAGGACAATGAGCCGGATCGTGGGTTGCAGGGCTGCTGGTGGCGTCGAGGGTTGCGGCGGCGCCGTCATCCCCGCGTCGCCGTTGCACGCGGCGATCGCCGCGATCGCCGCCAGGGTGATGGAATGCGAGGTCCGCACGGTACGCTCCTGCTCGGGTTGCAGCGGGCACGTCTCGGCGGACTCGGAGTGGCGTCGGGGAGCGGCGTCAGGGCGAGGCGGGGAGGCGTGCGACCCGCCACGATGGTTGCACCGACCATCATGCGGTCAGGAGCGACCGGGGGCAATAGATCCTTTGACCTATGCGGCGCGCCGCGTTGCCCCGCTCCCTCACCCCCCTCTACCTTTCGTCTATGCCTGCCGGCGACGCACTCCGGGCGCGCGTCGAGCGCGCCCTGTCACAACTCAAGAACCCCCGCCTCGGCAAGGACGTCCTTACCGCGGGCATGGTGCAGGACCTCACCGTGGAGGAGGCCGGGACGGTCTCGTTGACGTTCCGGCTCGGCCGCGACGACCCGGGCTCGCTGGCGCGGGACGTGCGCAAGGCGGTGCAAGCGGTGGAAGGCGTGAGCGCGGTGCGCGTCAACGTCACCGATGCGAGCGCCGGACCAGCCGGTGGTGCTCCTGGCCAGGCCCCCCCCGGCCCCCGTCCCGCGCCCGGCGCCGTGCCGCCGCCCCCCACGCCCGTCGAGCTGCCGCACCTCGGCAAAGTGCTGGCGATCTCGTCCGGCAAGGGCGGGGTGGGGAAGTCCACCGTGTCCGTGAACCTCGCGGTCGCGCTGGCGCGCGCCGGCCACCGCGTGGGCCTCATGGATGCCGACATCTACGGGCCCAATATCCCGCGGATGATGGGCGTGGACGAGAAGCCGCCGGTGCAGGGGGGCAAGATCCAGCCGCTCGCGGCCCACGGGGTGAAGCTGATGTCGCTCGGCTTGATCGTGGAGCGCGACGCGCCGGCGATCTGGCGCGGGCCGATCATAATGAAGGTGATCGGGCAGTTTCTGCGAGACGTGGAGTGGGGCCAGCTCGACTACTTGCTCGTGGATCTCCCGCCCGGGACCGGCGACGCGCAGCTGTCGCTCGCGCAGACGGTCCACATCCGCGCCGCGATCATCGTCACCACGCCGCAAGAAGTGGCGGTGGGCGATTCTTTGCGCGGCGCCAAGATGTTCGAGCGTGTCGGCGTCCCCGTGCTCGGCGTGGTCGAGAACATGAGCTACTTCGTGTGCCCGCACTGTGGCGAGCGCACCGAGATCTTTCTGGCGGGCGGCGGGACGCGCCTCGCAGACGAGCTGGGCGTGCCGTTGCTCGGCCAGGTGCCGCTGCAGGCGCACATGGCGGACCTCGCGGACGCCGGGAAGCCGATCGTCGCGGCCGAGCCCGATTCGCCCGCCGCGCGGGCGCTCGACGCGGTCGCGCGCCGCGTGGTGGACGCGCTCGCCGCCGTGCCGCGCCCCGCCTGACGTGCGGCTTGTCGTCGCCGCGCTGGTCCTGCTCCAGAACCCCCGGGCCGAGCGCCCGGACGTCCGCGCCGGGCTCGACACGCTGTACAGCGGCGGCTTCCCCCCCGCCGCGGCCTATTTCACGCAGCTCGCGGCGCGCGACAGCGCCGACGCCGCACCCGTGATCTTCGAGGCGAGCGCCCTCATCTGGTGGGCTGCAGCGCTCGAGAACGACGACTACGAGGCGCTGACGATCGACTCGCTGCTCGATCTCGGGATCAGGCGCGCCGCCGCCGACCCCGCGGGCCCGGCCCGCGATTTCTGGCTCGCCACCGCGCTCGGCTACCGCGCCCGCCAGCGCGACCTGCACGGCCACTCCTGGGGTGCCGCGAAGGACGGCAAGGCGATGCGGGACGCCTACCGGCGCGTCCTCGCCGTCGACTCGACATGCGTCGACTGCTACCTGGGCTTGGGCGTGTACGAATACGGCCTGGCCCGCGCCGGCCTGCTCGCCCGGGTGGTCGCCAAGCTCATCGGACTTGGCAGCGGCAACGCGGCGACGGGGATCCGTTACCTGCGGCGCGTGGCGCACGACGGCGACCTGGCCCGCGTCGAGGGGACGTGGGTGCTCGCGGCGGCGCTGGTGCGCGAGGCGGCGCGCGACCCCGCCGGCCGCGCCACGCTCGAGCGGGAAGCGCGCGACTATGTGCGGCGGCTGGCCGAGCGCTACCCCGGCAACCCCGTGTTCCAGCGCTTCCTGAGGGATGTCGCGGAACCTTCACCCTGAGGACCGTGGCGACGAGGCAACGCTTCCATTCGTTTGGAAACTGGTTAGCGTGCTAGAAGCGCTCCCGTGCGGGGGGGGCGGCGTGACTTTGTCCCGTAGGCTCGCCCGCAGGTAGACCAAGCCGCCCTAAGGTGATGGCGCGCGCCCCGCCGGCTGGATACAGCGGAGACTGGATGATCCAGTCACGGTTGCTGAGACGCCTGGGGCTGCTCGTCGCTCTTGCTGCCGCGTATGTTGTCGCGGGCAAGTTCGGCCTGCGCCTCGCCTTCGCCAACCCGAGCGCCAGTCCCGTGTGGGCCCCGACGGGCATCGCGTTGGCGGCCTTCCTCCTGTTCGGCTACGGCGTCTGCGCCTTTCTCGTCAACCTCACGACCGCGGGCTCGGTGGCGACGTCCATCGGCATCGCGGTCGGCAACACGCTCGAGGGATTGACGGGCGCGTACCTGATCAACCGATTCGCCCGCGGTCCCCGAGCCTTCGAGCGCGCGCCGAACCTCTTCAAGGCGGTAGTCCTCGCCGGCGTGGTGAGCACGACCGTGAGCGCCACCATCGGCACCACCACCATCTCGCTCGGCGGGCTCGCACGGTGGGCCGAGTACGGGTCCATCTGGCTGACGTGGTGGCTCGGGGACGCCGTGGGCGACGTGGTCGTCGCTCCTGTGATCGTGCTGTGGATCGCGCACCCCCGTGTTCACTGGCCCTGGCGCCGCGCGCTCGAGGCCGCCATCCTGCTGCTCTGCGTGATCGTCGTGGGCCTCGCCGTGTTCGGCGGGTTGTTTCCGTCGCGGGTCAAGGACTATCCGCTGGAATTCCTGTGCGTCCCGTTCCTGGTCTGGGCGTCGTTCCGGTTCGGCCCACGGGAGGCGGCGACGGCCGCCGTCGTTCTGTCGGGCGTCGCGATCTGGGGAACGCTGCGCGGGCTCGGCCCGTTCGCGCGAGGGACGCCGAACGAGTCGCTGCTCCTGCTCCAGGCGTTCATGGGCGTCATGGTCGTAATGACCCTGGTGCTCGCTGCCGTGGTCGCGGAGCGCCGCGAGGCGGAGGAGCGGTTGCGTCGCCTGGCGGTGAGCGACCCCCTGACCGGTCTCGCGAACTACCGCCAGCTCGTCGCGGCGCTTGACGCGGAGATCCAGCGGTCCAACCGGACCGATCGGCCGTTCGCCGTGGTGATGCTTGATCTGGACGGCCTGAAGCGGATCAACGACCGCCACGGTCACCTGGTGGGGAGCATGGCCCTGCGCCGCGTGGCGGAGATGCTGCTGGGCTCGTGCCGGCGGATCGACACCGCCGCGCGATTCGGCGGAGACGAGTTCGCGTTGGTCCTTCCCGAGACCGGAGACGCGGCGGCGTGGCACGTGGCCCGCCGCGTCGCGGACCGCGTAGCGCGGGACGGTGAGCATCCGGCGATCTCCGTGAGCTTCGGTGTCGCGGTGCATCCGCGCGACGGCGCCACCCTCGAAGCGATGCTGAACGCGGCGGACCGCGCCCTGTACGCGAACAAGGCACGACGCGGCACGGTGCGGGTCGGCTGACGGGGCGCGCTGGTTTGGCGCCGCTCGTTGACCCCCCGCCTCCCGCCCCCGTACCTTCCGCCCCCATGACCAGCGT
>WNGH01011551.1_pt1 | contig 10349 bp, 6 predicted proteins | sample 5400631 | NCBI WGS metagenome assembly WNGH01 (sample SAMN13153373, study PRJNA577476) | soil metagenome | isolation source: 115 cm soil or saprolite under Garry oak tree replicate 1 | place: USA:California | collected 2016-06-15 | reverse complement strand
GAGGAGGCGAAAGGGGGAGGGGCATGAAGGCCACCAAGCGGGACGGGATCGCCCGGACGTGCCGCACGGAGGTGATCGTCGGTGCGCCGGTGGGGGCGGTGTGGCGGGTCGTCGCCGACGTTACCCGGACCGGTGCGTGGAGCCCCACGAGTGCCGCCAGGTGGTGTGGCTGCGCGGGGCGACTCAGGTGGCGCCCGGTGTGCGGTTCCGCGGGCGGGACCGGTCGGGCTGGCTGCGGTGGAGCCGGGTCTGCGAGGTCATCGCGGTCCAGGCCCCGCGTGAGCTGGGGTGGCGCACCATCGCCACGCCGGTGTTGCCTGACAGCACGGAGTGGCGGATCGCCTTGGAGTCGGTCGGCGGTGGGACCCGGATCGTGCAGAGCTACCAGGTGACCAGGTGTCCTGGCTGGTTCCCGTGGGTGGTGGTGCGGGTCAACCCGGCGCACATCGATCGCGGTGGCGCGCTTGGCGAGGACCTGCGTCGGAGTGGGGTGATCGCTGCCGGCGACGCACGGGTCGTGGAGTCGGCGGGGTGACCGGTGGCAGCACCCGGCCGGCTGCTGGTCGGCTGCTTCCGGGCGACGGACACCTGTACTGGCTGCGGCTGGTGGCATCGGCGGACCGCGACGCCGGCTGGAGGTTGTGATCGCGAGCGGGCCCAAGCGGATCGGGCGCGGACGTGGCTGTGCCGGTGTCATCTGCCAGCGCCTTTTGATGGAGGTGATGTTGAGCCGTACGCGAGCGTTCTTCCGGGCCCGCTGCGACCCCTTCTGTACACGCCCCGGCAGGGTGTGTAGCCTTCGGCTGCTCTGTCGACGAACAGGAGGCACTTGCATGCGCCGAAGCATGGCCGTCTCCATACTCTCTGTCGCAGCGATGGTTGTCTCGGTGGTGGCGTCGCTCCCTGCCGCGGCAACGCCGGCAAACGTCGACGTGAGCCGGCGGCACCTGAACGAGTCCGAGGAAGCCATCGCGGTCAACCCCACGAACCCGAACAACATCGTCGTCGTCACCAACGTCGGCCACAGGGAGGCGGGCCTGGAGGCCGGGATGTTTGCGGGCGTCTCCTTCGACGGCGGCCAGACCTGGGCGACGCGCCTCATCGGGAACAACGACAACCTCGGCGACGCGTGCTGCGACCCCAGCTTGTCGTTCGACCAGCACGGCAACCTGTTCCTGACCTATCTGTACCAGGTCGAGAACGTGGTGCCGGTCGCACTGAGCACGGACGGCGGCCTGTCCTTCCACCTCGTCGCGAACATCGGGGCGGGCGGCAGCGCCACGGCCAGCCGCTCGGGGACGGACGATCGGGGGCTCTTCCGGTTCGTGGACCAGCCCACCATCACCGCCGGTGAGGATGAGGCCTGGGTGATCTTCAACGCCGGCGGCCCGATGGTGGCGACCGGCGCGCGGGTCATGGGCCTCGGGCAGGTGGGGAGCTTCGCCCCGGTCGAGGTGGTGTCAGGGACGAACAACTGCACCTACGGCGACGTCGCGATCGGGCCCTCGGGGCAGGTCATGAACGTCTGCACCCTCACCGAGACCGGGCAGGGTGGCGGCAAGCTCTTCGTCAGCGTCGACCCCGACAGGCTCGGTCCGGCCTCGTTCGGCAAGCGCGTCTCGGTGACCGACACCCACATCGGCGGGTTCGACTTCATCCCGCCGCAGCCCGACCGCTCGGTGGACGCAGAGCCCGGGCTCGCATGGGACCGGACAGGCGGGCCGCACAGAGGCCGGGTGTACCTGGTCTACACGCTCCCGCTCGGTGGACGCAGAGCCCGGGCTCGCATGGGACCGGACAGGCGGGCCGCACAGAGGCCGGGTGTACCTGGTCTACACGCTCGAGGTGAAGAACGAGAGCGATAACACCGACATCGAGGTCCGCTACTCGGACGACGACGGCGCGACCTGGAGCGCCCCGGTGCGCGTGAACGACGATGCCACGGCGAACAGCCAGTTCCTGCCGAAGATCTCGATCGACCCGACCACCGGGAACATCGCCGTGATCTGGTACGACTCCCGGCAGGACCTCGGCACCGGGGGGCCTGGTGACACCAACGGCATGCCGAACGACGATGCTCAGGTGTGGGGTGCCTTCAGCACCGACGGCGGTCGGACGTTCACCCCGAACGTGATGATCAGCGCGGGTACGTCGAATTCGCCTGACTCAGGCAACGGCATCGACTACGGTGACTACTCGGGGTTGTCGTTCTTCGGCGGGATCGCCCACCCAGCCTGGTCGGACAACTCCAACAGCACAGGGACCAACCCGGACGGGGCCCTCCACCAGCTCGACATCTACACGGCAGCCGTCCACGTCTGACTGAGGCGAGAGCGAGGTGCGGTGACCATCGGAGCTCCAGACATCGGCCAGTAGGCCCGAGCCTCATACGACGACCGGCTCAGGTTGTCCGAGACCATCCAAGGCAACATCCTGGCGCCGGCTCAAGCTGGACTATAGGCACCTTATCCGAGCAAGAACACCAGTTCGTCCGATGATGAACCTTCTAATCGATTCATGAACTATTGACACCTGCGGCCAAAGCGGGCAAAGCTTGTCCGCCCAAGCAGTATGGGGCGATTCGCCGATCCGCCTCTCCTGGAGGTGTCATGCGCAAACGACCCAGGCTCCGCGCCCTCTCATCCCCCTGCTGGCCGCGGCCTTCGTGCTGGCCGCCCAGCTCCCCGCCTTCGCCCCCCAGGCCGGCAGCGATGCTGCGATCGAGCCGCTGGCGATCTGCCGTGACGGCATCCGGTTCCTGTTCTTCGCCGACTACTACCCAGCCGGCACCGCCGACTCTAGCGAGGACGAGGCACCCTTCCGCGTCCAGCCGGTACAGGCGGCCACCCCGGTGCCCGCCTCTGATGCCAACGGTCGGATCACCCCACCCGCCGACACGCTGGTGCTGGACACCACCGTGAACGTGCCCTACGCCCCCCAGCAGGTCGACTTCTCCACGGTGGCGGCACCGCCGACGTTCGCCAAGTACCCGCCGCACGTCACGCTGTCATGGCCCTACCCGCAGCCGGTCGGCCTCCAAGACGTCAAGTACGTCGGCGAGTACACGTTGCGGTGGGACCACAAGCTCAAGGCGGGCCCGCGGGCGGTGGTGCTCAGCTTCGACCGCTTCGACCTCACCAAAAACAGCGCCGAGATCATCGCCGACGTCGACAAGTGCCACCTGTTCAACGGCAACCACCCCCGCGACACCGGCTAGGCGTCTCGAACCCTGTGCTGAAATCACGGGTGAGAACAGCCGCGCACCACGACACATTGTCCGAGCACGCTTGAGGATCGACGGCTTCCAAGTGGTGGCGAGGCCGGTGCCGCTCGGGACCTGCGGGCGGCGGGACCCTACCCGCCGTCCTCGGCCCCGGCGGCGACCGCCCACCCCAAAGCTTGAGGACAGTCGCTTCGACGAGCGCGCCAAGACCGCCATTGGTCTGGGTGGTCTCGTCTGCGACTGTCCGCTGCGGTGGCACTGCGGTCGTTCTGCCCTGGGGCCGGCCGCGCTGTCCGGTTCCATGGGCGACGCTGCAGGCTCCCCCGCGAGTATCAGTTGCCCGTGCAAGACAAGCTGTGTTGTAGGACACGGCGCGCATGTGCCGTCGATGACGCCGCCCGTCCCGTAGCAGCCTGCGTCGAAGTGTTTGGCCGCGAGGGCGCAGCCTCGAGCTGACCAAGTACCCGAAACGTCAGACGGCCTCGCGGGCCGCCGACCGCGGTGCGCGCGCACCCGCCAGCGTCTCGACCTGCTGGAGCAGGGCGTCGACGTCCACCGACCCTATCGTGGCCGCACCGGGCACCGGCGGAAGCGGGGGGGCGGGCGGGAGCGTCGTGCCCGTCAGCCGCTCGAACGCGCGGCGGTACTCGACGTTGGGCGCGCGCTCGTGCAGTTCCCGGTAGAGCGCCGCTGCCGCCGCCCGAGTCCCGGCCTGCGCCGGGCAGAACTCGACCAAGGCCTCCAGGATCGCCGCCCGTTCGGGCGTGTCGGTCCAAGCGTGCTCAAGGACGCGAAGCTCCCTGGCGGCATCGCCAGACGGCATATTGTGGAGGGCGACCCGCAGCCGCAGCGACAGCAGCCGCGCCCGCAACTCGATGTCCCGCTCGCCGTGATGCACCGCGACGGTCAACGCCTTGTCGTTGAGCGGCTCCGCTTCGCCAGGGCGGCCGGCCGAGAGCAGGAGCTGGGCGAGGGCATGCAGCCATTCGCACAGGAAGTGCGGTGCGTTGAGGGTCCGGGCGAGCCGGATCGCGCGCGTGAAGCGATGCTCGGCGCTCCGGAGGTCCCCCAGGGCGGCGGCAGTCGCCCCGAGGCTGGCGACGCGGTTGGCCACGCTCGTCCAGTCGCCGAGCTCGACCGCGATCCGCAGCGCGTGCGCAAAGCAGGTGGTGGCCTGCTCGTACCTGCCCCGTTCGAGGTACAGCTCGCCGATGTTGCCGATGATCACGGCGGCCATCTGTCGGTAGCCGATCTCCTGGGCGACGGTGAGGGCCCGCTCGACGCAGGCCAACGCCTGCACGTGGTCACCTCGGGCGGCGTACAGCATGCCAAGGTTGTTCGCCGCATGGATGACGCCCCGGCGGTCGCCCGCCTCGGTGGCCGCATGCAAGGAGCGCTGGAGCAGGTCCACTCCCCCGGCGCTGTCCCCGGTGTGGCCGCGGACGAGCCCGAGGTGGTTGAGGGCGACGCTCATCCCGGCGAGGTCGCCGGCCTCGGTGGCGATGGCCAGGTGCCGCTCGGACACGGCCGCCGCCTCCGGATAGGAGCCCTGCTGCCAGAGCGCCCAAGCGAGCCGGTCGAGCGCCCGCGACAGCCCTTGCTGATCATCCAGCCGCTCGAACTCGTCGGCGGCCAGCGTCAGCCACTTGATTGCCTCGGCGTACGACTGCGTGTAGGTGAACAGGTCGCCGAGCTCCCGAGCACCCGCGGCGAGCAGCGAGCGGTCGTCGGCGTCCCGGGCGATGCCCAGTGCCCGAAGGTAGGCGCCCTGCGCCTCACCCCAGCGACCGGTGTGCTGCCAGACCGTGCCGAGGTCGACGAGCGCTCGGCCGGCCTCGGGCTCGGGGAGCAGCGGCAGCAGGCGCTGGTAGTACGCGACGGCCGCCCCGTTGGCGAACGCGGCCCTGGCCGCGTCGGCTGAGGCCCGGAACCAGGTGCGCTGCTTGTCGCGCCGATCCGTGCGTCCGTAGTGGTAGGCGAGCGTGTCGATGAACTGGGCCAGCCGCTCGGCGTAGTTGGCCTCGATGTACTCGGCGACCCGTTCGTGCAGCAGCTTCTGGAAGCGCCGGGTGAGGCTCTGGTACGTCGCCTCCTGGGTAATCGCATGCCGGAAGGCGTACTCAGGGTCCTGCGGGGTTGTCTGCAGGCGCGTGAGACCCAGGTCGTCCAGCCGCCTGAGGTGTCGGGCCACCTCGTCGGGCGGGCCGGCGGGCGGGTAGCACCGCGAGATCCACTCGGGGCGGAAGCGGCGCATCACGCTCGCGACCTTCACGACCGCCTTCTCGCCCTCGCTGAGCCGGTCGACCCGGGCCATCACGACCCGATGCACGCTGTCGGGCAGGTCGAGGGCGCCGGCCAGGCTGGGGCCGCGGGCATGGATCAGGCTCAGCAGCTCCTCCAGGTAGAAGGGATTGCCGCCGGACCGCTCGACGACCTGGCTGACAGTGTCCGCTGGCAGGTCCCTGCCCGGACCAGAGAGCTGGCGGACGCGCTGCCTGGCGAGCTCCATAGCGTCGTCGGTGGGCAGCTCCCTGAGCGTGATCCCGGTGAAATGCGGGAGGCGGGCGAGTGCCTCCAGCGGGTGCGGCTCCGCGTCGGTTGGACGTGCAGTGAGCACGAACAGCACCGGCCGGTCCACCAGGTTGCGAGCCAAGGACTCGAGCAGTGTCCGGGAGGGCGGGTCGATCCAATGGCAGTCCTCGAGCAGCAGCACGACCGGAGCCGACGTCGCCCGCTCGCGCAGCACGTCGAGCAGGAGCGAGTGGAGCAACTCAGCCCGGGTCGGCGGGTCGAGCGGGGAGGTCAGCTCGCTGTCGGGCAGCGGGAGGTTGAGGACGGGCGCAAACAGCGGCGCGCGCGCCCCGAACCGGGAGACGAGCGCTGCCTGCTGCTGCTCGAGGGAGCTCGAGGGATCTACCCCCAGCAGGTCGCACCAGATCGGCCGCCACACGAGGTAGCTGAATTCCGGGCCGAGCGACCGGCAGGCGCCGCTGTAGGTGGAGAGGCCGCGCCGCCGGGCCAGGCCGACGGCCTCCGCGGCAAGCCGCGACTTGCCGATGCCTGGCTCGCCGCTGATGCCGAGCACGGCGCCCCGCCGCGCCGCGGCCCCCTCGACCAGCGCTCGGATCGCGGCCAGCTCGGCCTGCCGCCCGACCAGCGGTGGCGCGGCAAGCGGCGACGGCTGCTCGACCCGCTCGCGGACGTCGCGAACAGCCCAGACGTCGACCCACCCGCTCCTGCCCTTCACCGCCACCGGCAGCAGGGGGCCGCCGATGGCCGTCCCGCGCGTCCCTTCCCAGGTGGCGCCGTCGGCCAGCGCCTGCCCGGGCGCGGCCACCTCCATCAGGCGGGCGGCCAGGTTGACCGGGTCACCGACGATGGCGTACTCGCGGCGGGTGTCCGAGCCGACCTCGCCGCACCAGGCGCGACCCGTGGTCATGCCGGCCCGGAACGGCCCGCCCGGCAGACGCAGCAGCTCGACGCAGCAGCGCACCGCGCGCTCCTCGTGGTCCTCGTGCCGGACTGGGGCGCCGAACGCCACCACGAGCACGCTGCCCTTGTCGCCCAGGTCGACCTGGCGTAGGTGGCCGCCCCAGCGGTCGATGAGGCGCACGGCGACGCTCACGTACCGCTGCAACCGGTCGACCGCGTCGGGGACGTCGTCGACCAGGTCGGGGAATCCGATGAAGGCCATCGTCACGGTGCGGTGCTCGTCGACCAGGCCGCCATGACCGCGGCGGATCCGCTCGGCGATGGCCGGGTGGAGGAAGGCGGCCAGACTGCCCTCGGCCGCCGCGGCGGTTGGAGACGGGCGCGAAGCCGCCCGCTGGACGCGGCCGGACAGGCGGGTGACGAGAGCGGGGGCGCCGGGATCGCCCGCGGACTCGATCCCGTGGTCGCCGTCGAGGAGCGTGGCGTCGGCCACTACCTGGCCGCTGGCGGCGCGGCGCTCGGCGGCCACCGCGCGGTCGACCGCCTGTCCCGCCAGGACGTGCTCGAGCCGGATCGCCGGGTCGCCGACGACGGCGACGAGCACCCGGCCGGCACCGAGGCCGGCCCGCATGGCCAGCGGGAAGGTCCCGGCCCGGGTTGCCACGGCCTGGAACCCGCTCGTCGCCGCCTGCATGCCCAGGGCGCATCCGACCGCTCGCCGCACGGTGCGCCGAGCAGTGGACCCGAACGGGAACAGCGCCGTGATCGCGTCGCCGGCGAACTTGGAGACGGTGCCGCCGTAGCCGGTGACCAGATCGATCATTCGGGCGAAGAAGCCGTTGAGGATCTCGCTCAGCTCCTCGGTGCCCTCGGGCCCGGCCTCGGCCAGGGCGGCGCTCATGGGGGTGAAGCCGACGATGTCGGCGAACAGGACCACCCCATCGACACGCTCGACGAGCGGCGGCGCCCCAGGTTCGAGGGCGAGCAGCCGCACCACGTAGTCGGGGAGGAAGGAGCCGTACATTGATCGCGCACCTCGATGCAGCCGGATAGCTCGGCAAATCTACGAGAAATCTACGAGTTCCTGGGACGGCGCACGAGCATTACCGTAACGGACAGCCGGGCCGAACGACCTGGACTGGCCCAAGGACATGGGAGGCTGGATGAGCTGGCAGGCGGGCAGCGACGTCGGTGTCCAGATTTTGCTCGTCGCTCGCGACGGTCTCCGCTTGGAGGTGTTCGGTCTCCGCGTGCAGGCGGACGATCATTCCTACACGCTTCGGCCCCTTCCACCGCTCCAGCATCCACCACCCTTCCGGCGCGTGTGGATCCAGGCCGCCTCACCGCCGCCGCCCCGCATCGATGGCTGTCCCTGGTACGAGCCGTTCGCGCAGGGCGGCCACCTCCCACATTGGCTATTGAACCGCCAGGCCACCGTCTCCTCCCCGTATGACGGGCTCCCCAAGCTGGGCCTGCCTTCGCCGGACTCGGTCGTGCTCAACCAGCAGGTCAAGCTCGACTTTGAGCGGGGACGACAGATCGAGATCACCCGGCCAGAGCCCGGCGACGCGATGGGCTTTCCTGCCAATGGCTATCCTCAGCCGACAGATCCGGTCGATGCGGACTTCTACGGCGAGCACGAGCTGGCCTGGGCTCGGCCGCTGAGCCCGGGCGCCTGGGTGGCGCTGAGCTTCGACCGCTTCGACCCCCATGCGCTCAGCACCGCGTTCCTCATGCGGGTCACCGACGATTGGCTGTTCGACCCGCCGCAGCCTGCCCCAAAAGCTTACGCCGCGGGCTGACCGTCGCCTCAGACCCGCGGCTGGCCCGGCGCCACGGGGTCCCGCAGCCCCGCGTCACGGCGGTCGGAGCCCAGGACACCGGGACCCGGGCGCGGTACGGGAAGATGTTTCCCGACCTCGACCCCTACGAGGTGCCCCTGGAGCTCATCGACGAGCTGGCCAGGCGGATGCACCATGAGGACGGCGCCGATCTTGACCATCCGGACCTGCCGGCCGGGTACACCTACTTCGGCCAGTTCCTGAACCACGACCTTACCTTCGACCCAGTCTCGAGCCTGCGGTTGCCCAACGACCCCGGTCAGCTCGAGGACTTCCGCACGCCGAGGCTCGACCTCGACGCGGTCTACGGCAGCGGGCCGGGGGACATGCCGTACCTGTACGACCAGGGGGCCGAGCCCGGCGGCGCGTTGCTGCTGATCGGCGACAGCAGGGCTGAGTTCGGGGACAGCTTCGCGGTCGAGGACCTTCCCCGCAACATGGAGGGGCGGGCGCTGATCGGCGATCCCCGCAACGACGAGAACGTCATCATCGCCCAGCTCCACCTCGCCTTCCTCAAGTTCCACAACCGCGTCGCGAGCGCGTTGCTCGATGGCGAGCACGCCAGTTATTGGTCAGGCGATCCCGCCGAGCTCTTCTGGGAGGCGCAGCGCATCGTCCGCTGGCACTACCAGTGGGTCGTCGTCCGTGACTTCCTCCCGCGGATCGTGGCGGAGGGGCTGATCGAGGACTTGCTCGCGCGCCCGTCCGGGTCGAAGCGGACGCGCCGTCCCGGGACGCGCTCCCGACCCGAACGACGCTTCTTCCGTTTCGACGACGAGCTGTTCATGCCGGTGGAATTCTCGGTCGGCGCCTACCGCTTCGGCCACAGCCTGGTTCGACCGAGCTACGAGCTGAACGCATGGGCCACCAATGTGCGGGTGTTCGTGGAATATCCCGACCCTCTGGACGCAGGCCATCTCGGTGGGTCCCGACCGCTGCTCGACCGGCTGGTGATCGACTGGGATCGGTTCTTGAGCCTGACGCGCAGGCGGCCGCAGCCCGCCAGGCGGCTCGACACCAAGCTGGCCGGGCCGCTGACCAACCTGCCCGCCGGCGTCGCCCCACCAGGCGAGGCCGGCCGCTCCCTCGCCTGGCTCAACCTCATGCGGGGCCGAGCCATGGGACTGCCATCGGGTCAGGACGTGGCCGAAGCCCTGGGTGAGCCTCGGCTGGACGACGATGACCTTGGGCTCGACGGCGCACCGGCGCCGCTGTGGTACTACATCCTGGCCGAGGCCGCGACCCGCGGCGGCAAGCGGCGCCTCGGTCCGGTCGGCGGCCGGATCGTCGCGGAGGTGATCTTCGGGCTACTGGACGCTGACAGCCAGTCGTTCCTCGGCGCGAACCCGGCATGGACGCCGTTCCTTGGGGACAAGCGGGACCAGTTCACGCTCGCTGATCTTGTCCGCTACGCCACTGAGTCGTATTGATCGCACCCTGAATTTTTACCCGGCCGGATGATGGGCCATGGCCTCACCACCAGGACCCGGCCGGCACGACTGCTCGGCCGCCCTACCACGCCGACCTCCACCGCCAGCCGCAACGCCGCCTCGGCCGTCTAACGGTCGCACAGGAACTCTGGCCTCCTGCCATGGCTTGCCCGCCGGCTCGCCCAGCCCCCACTTGGCGAACGCCGCCCGAAGCGTCTCCGGTGTCGCGTGGAGCTGCCGGCCCGTCTCACGCCAACCGATCTGGTTGACCAGCTCGAACGCGGCCATGGTCGCCTCGGGGTCATCCGCAATGGTCGAGCGTTGCTCGAGCCGTGGCACTGGCGGGAGCTCCCAGTGCTCCAGCACCTCGACCAGCTCATGGGAGTTGTTCAGGCCCAGCTCCATCGCCGCCCGCCACACCCC
>WNGH01009782.1_pt1 | contig 10349 bp, 7 predicted proteins | sample 5400631 | NCBI WGS metagenome assembly WNGH01 (sample SAMN13153373, study PRJNA577476) | soil metagenome | isolation source: 115 cm soil or saprolite under Garry oak tree replicate 1 | place: USA:California | collected 2016-06-15 | reverse complement strand
GTCGATCAAGGTCGGCTTGCTCGGATCACCCCAGCCTTCGGCATTGAAATGCAGGCAAAGCACAAGATCGGGATGCATCTTTGTGTTCACGAGCACGGCGCGGCGACGGATCTCGCTGTAGCGGTAAAACAACATTTCGCTTTGCCATCGGATTGTTTGCTCTTTTTCGGGATCGTTTGGATCGAGAACGTCCCCGCCCATGCGGGGCTGAGGCAGGCCGTTTCTGATAAGGATTTTTCGGGCGAGTTTTTTGAAATCCCCCGGCCGCTTCGGAGTGATCGGGTCGGTGCTGTTGCGAACGTACAAAACTGTGGCGCCCAGTTTTCGCAATCGCGAAGCGAGCATCCGCGATACCCGCAATGTCAGATCGCCTTCCGTCACCGGTTTTGTGTTGCCCACTTGAAACCAGCGCTCCTCCATCTTCGCCCATTTCCCGCCGAGATGACCGGGATCGAGCGCGACGCGCAATCCCAAGAGCGGTTTTCCAGGCTTGGCCGACGGCAGCGACTTAGCAGGACGCCAAAGTCGCGGAGTATGAGCCTCCGAATTCGCATCCGGCGCAAAACGCAGAGTGAAAACGTTGTGCGATTCGCGGTTGGCAAGAATCTGCGCGGCGTCATTGTCGATCTTGATCAAGTCTGCCGCGAATCCGTGTGTGCAATAGACGTCGTTGATCAGATGCGTGAATTCGTCGTGAGTAATGGTTTCCTGATAATGCTCGAGCACCTCCCACTTTGGTTTGCTGCCGAGAACTCCGAGGTTGTCCGCGGCATGTAGCGTCAGCGGAAAGAGCAACAGGAGAAATGACGAAGGACGAATGACGGAATTACGAATTAATGACAAATGACGAAGGACGAAACCTGAGGCGGCGCCGAAACCGCCAGACAGGCTTTCGTCATTCGGGCTTGAATATTCATTCGTCATTCCTTCGCCATTCGTCATTTATTTCGCATCGACGTTTTGAACCTCTTCAATACGATCTTGTTCAATGCTAACGGTTCTTTTTCTCGGTGACGTCGTGGGCGAGCCCGGACGCAATGCCGTCATCGCCCGGCTGCCGGAACTAAAGGAACAGCACGGCGTCGATTTTATCGTGGTCAATGGCGAAAACGCCGCCGGCGGCCGTGGCATCACCGGCAAAATCACGATCGATCTTTTGCGAGCTGGTGTTTCAGTCGTGACCACAGGCGACCACGTTTGGGACCAGAAAGATATTTTGTCGTTTATCGACACGGAGCCGCGGTTGCTCCGACCGGTAAATTATCCGCCGGGGGCGCCCGGAGCCAAGATGCGGGAGGAAACTGCAAACATCATTGTCGATGTTCACGGTGAGACAACGAGCGAGAAAATCGCGATGGGACGTTTTCTTGATGGGAAAGTCTCGGCCGTGATTGGCACGCATACCCATGTCCAAACTGCGGACGAACAAATCCTCCCCGGCGGGACTGCGTTTTTGTGTGATGCCGGGATGTGCGGTCCGGTGAATTCGATTCTTGGCCGGACGATTGAACCAATCATGAATCGCTTCGTTTCGAACATGCCGGCCTCGTTTCCGGTGGCCGCTGGTGAAGTTCGCTTGCACGGCGCGTTGGTCGCGATCGACGAAAAAAGCGGCCGCGCTGCGCGGATTATGCGCATAGACGAGCCCGGCCCGGCGCAACCAGCCACCGAGCCCGAGCCGAAGATCGACAACGAACAGTCGCCGATGCCGGAACAGACGTGACTCAGGGCGATTCAGCGAAGAATTATGATCGCCAACTTCGAATTGTTTGGGCAAGCTGATCGTCAATAATCGCTAACCATGAAAACACTGTTTGTTGCCTGCCTCGTAACGACGCTCGGACTTTCAATGGCAAAATCCGCCCAGCAAGAGGGAAGTCCGGAAGCGGCGAAAATTGCCCGGGAGGGAGCACAAGCTGCCAAGGATCAGGATTGGAATAAAGCGATCGAGCGTTTTCGCAAAGCCGCTGAGATCGATCGAAAATTCACGCAGAACCTGGCGATTGCTTATCAACAGCGTGCATTTTCCTACGCCGCCGATCAAAGGTTCCAGGACGCGCTGAATGACTTGAATGAATCGATAAAAGTCAATCCGCGAGATGCGCGGGCTTACGAACAACATGCGGCGATCGAAATGAAGATCAACGATTACGATAAAGCGCTGGCCGATTACGGGGAGGCGATCAAGACGAATCCGGGCGAGATCAAATACCATCTTTATCGGGGCTACATTTACGAACTGCGGGGCGACTTACAAAACGCGATGGCCGATACCGATGCTGCGTTGAAGATCAATCCGAAGAGCAAAGAAGCCGTGGAACGAAAACAGCGTTTGGAAAAGATCCAATCGCAAACCGCCCCGCCTCCGGCAAATGCGACTCCGGTAGCGGCCCCGCCAAAGAAAAAACCGTAAAGTCGACTTCGAGATTGCGGCCGTTCAGGATTTGCTGCCGTTCTGAGAATCGGCGGCCGCTTCCTCCTTCGGAGGAGGCAGGAAACGTCGCTTCCGTCGGTTCGCCGGCAGCGGCGTCAAAGTCATGGTGATATTGCGTCCGGTAATTTTTGGCTCCATCTCCACCTGAGACATTCCGGAAAGATCGTCACGCACTTTTTCAACTAGCTGCATGCCGAATTCCTGGTGCGCCATTTCGCGACCGCGAAATTGAAGCTGGACCCGGACTTTATTGCCGCGCTCGAGAAATTCCTCGCCGTGCCGAACCTTGGTCAGATAATCGTGCTCGTCGATATTGACACGAAACTTGATCTCCTTCAGCTTCGCACCGCCGGCTTTTTTATCTTTGTCGTGCTTGGAAAGATCGTAACGGAATTTTCCAAGCGAAACGATTTTGCAGACCGGCGGATTGGCAGTGGGCGCCACTTCGACCAGGTCGAGCCCGCGGCCTTGCGCTTCACGCAAGGCATCGGACAATTTCATGACGCCGAGCTGTTGGCCGCTCGCTCCCAAAATGACCCGGACTTCGCGAGCGCGAATGCGGCCGTTTACACGAAATTGCGGTTGCAGATTAGTCTGATCTCCTGGACGGCGAAGCGGGAGTGCGCCATTTCGCCGGTGTTTCTTTCATCGCATAATCAGCGTTCACTTTCGCACAACGCCGATGCACTCTGCTTCGCCGCGGCTGCGATGACCGCCACGAAGTGCCCGCATCATTATTCGCGAGCCGAAGGGAAGTTGTAGGCAACATTTCGATGCTGGCAAGATGAATCTCGTTCCCTATTGCGATTTAAAAGAAGCAAGGTGCGGGCCTACAAACGAATTCACTTTGGCGGCGGACCACCGAAATGCGCCTTATGCGCAGCATATGCGGTCGCGTCGTCCAACATGCTGTCGAGCGTCGCCGCCAGCGGTTCGAATTTCACCACTCCGGAAAAAATCGCGCGATCTCCGATTTCGGTGTCGATAACGAAAGAAGGTCGCTGCGTGATCTGCATCGCGTGGAATTCTGCGGTGCTTGCACGGATCCGCTTTTCCACCGCGGAGGATTGCGCCGTCTCGAGCAATTTCTTTTTTTCCAGGTTGCCTGCAGCCGCGCCAATTTCGGCGGCGACGTCCCAATCGCTCACTTTTCTCCCCTCCCGCAAGGCTGCGCTGGCCAGCGCAAGCCGAACGCGGTCATCCGTAATGCCGAACTCCTTCGCGGCCTCAGCCACCGCGTTTGGAGCCAGCCACTCCTTTAAAGTCGGGTCGTACCAATCGGTCCGGAGCATAAACGGCGAACGCATCATCATTCCGCTGCGGCGATAAAACCACTGCTCCTGCTCACGCGAAGTCGGCAAGCCGGTCGGATCCATCAGCGCGATCTTCCATTGAAACTCAACGCGTCCGTCGTAGTGCCTTTTCAGTTCTGCCCAGGTCGGTTCCGACCAGAAGCACCACGAAGAAACGACGTCGAGATAATCAGTCACAGTGATTCGCATATTCTGAATTGAGCGTTGGACGTTGAGCGTTGGACGTTGGACGTTGGACGTTTGCTGCCAGTCAAGCTCAACGCTCAACGCTCAACATTCAACTTTCAACGCTCAACGGCTGCGGCGGCTAAATCGGCACATTGGATTTAAATCACATCTTCTTGTTTATTGCGGTGACTACGCCCCTGCTTGTCCTGGCCCGAGCCTGGCGGCCGGAAGGAATTTTTCGCGGCTGGCGAATCGCCGCGGTAATTGTGCTCGCCATCACCGGTGTCGCCTGGCTGTTCTTTCGTGAATACGCCGGTTATGTGGGCGGTGGCGCCTGGTTCGCGCTTCTGTTTCTCCCAGCCGTCGGATTGCGAAAAGCATCGCAACTGGCCGCGCATGGCCGCTACCAGTCGGCCAGACGATTAACTGCCCTGCTGCAATTCCTGCATCCGACTGCGCAGGTGCGGGATCAGCTTCAACTTTTTCGAAACTTGGAATCACGCGCGCGCTCGGGCGACCAGATTCAAGGCCAGAGCCCGCCACAAGATCGAGAACGTCGATTACAACGTGCTCCGGCCGTAATTGCCTTCATCCTGCTTAATGTCGGAGCTTTTTGCATCGAGCTGTGGCGAGGCGCGCTGACCAATCCGATTATCCTGCATCGACTCGGCGCGCTGGATTTTTATGCCGTTATCAGCAAAGGCGAATTTTGGCGGCTCTTCACCGCGCTTTTTCTCCACTACAACCTGCTTCATCTCGTTTTTAATCTTTTCGCTCTCTATGTGCTCGGCCCTCCTTTGGAACGGACCATCGGCACAGTCCGATTCGCAATGTGCTACCTGATCGCCGGAGTCGGATCAACGGCTGGCGTTGTATTGTTGACGGTCATAAAAATTGTCCGGCCAGCTGAGCTTGTTGGCGCGTCTGGTTGCGTGATGGGAATTGTCGGGGCCTGGGCCGGATTTCTTGTTCGCCATCGCCACGTTTGGCAGGCGCGGCAACGACTTCTCAACATTCTGCTCATCATCGCCATCCAAATCGTGTTCGATATTTCGACACCGCAAGTCAGCACATCAGCGCATTTATGCGGTTTGGTAACCGGTTTTGCGATTGGCCTGGTGGTCGCGCCGAAGAGAACCTCGTTTTGACGACCGCTCTAAAAGGAAATTTGGCGCGAGTTATGCATCTTGGACGCTAAGAAACTTGCCGCTCGAGGATTTTTCGACAATTTGCCATTTCGCCGCCACTCATGCCGACTTTTCAGATTTATAACGTAATCCCCACCCTTCCCGCGGTGCTGGAGCCGCTTCGGGAAATGACTTTCAATCTGTGGTGGACTTGGGAACCATCGGCCCGCCGGCTTTTCCGCCATCTCGATCCCGATCTATGGAACCGGACCAATCATAATCCGGTGCGCATGCTTCAGCTCTCGCGACAGGCGCGACTGGAAGAACTCGCCCAGGACAAAAGTTTTCTTCGCGAACTGAAGGAGGTCCACGATGCTTTCCGAAATTATCTCGCCCGCCAGGACACTTACGGGAAAACCGGAGCCGGCGCTGCGATCAAAAGACCGGTCGCGTATTTCTCGGCCGAGTTCGGATTTCACGAAGCGATCCCCAATTATTCCGGCGGCCTTGGCATTCTCGCCGGCGACCATTGCAAATCTGCGAGCGATCTCGATCTAAACTTCGTCGCCGTCGGCCTGCTTTATCGGCACGGCTATTTTCGGCAGGAAATCGACAAGGACGGGGCACAACACGCGGTCAGTCTCAATCAAAATTTTCACCATTTGCCGATCCGCGAGGTCCAGCGCGATGGTGCAGGGCTTCTTATTTCAGTCCGAATTTTGGACCGCGAAGTGTTTGCCAAAGTCTGGCAACTGCCAGTCGGCCGAATCGATTTGTTTCTGCTCGACACCGACATTCCGGAAAACAATGCCGAAGATCGGCTCATCACCGCCGAGCTTTATGGCGGTGACCAGGAAATGCGGATGCGGCAGGAAATCGTCCTCGGTATTGGCGGCGTAAAAGCGCTCAAAGCGCTCGGGATCGATCCGGAAGTTTTCCATATGAACGAAGGTCATTCGGCCTTTCTCGCGTTGGAGCGCATTCGCCGCAAAGTCGTGGAGAAAAAACTCGAATTTTATTCGGCGCTGCAAATCGTGGCGTCGGCGAATATTTTCACCACCCACACTCCCGTCCCCGCGGGCAATGATTCATTCCCGCGCGAGATGATGCGCGAATATTTCGGGGATTTTGCCAAAGAGCTGGGCATTCCATTCGACGAGCTTTTCTCATTCGGCCAGACCCGGGTCGACCGTTCCGATCCGTTCAGCATGACCATTCTCGCGCTGCGGATGAGCCGTCATTCCAATGGCGTCAGTAAATTACACGGCGAAGTCAGCCGTTCGCTTTGGAGAGATGTTTGGAACGGCGTGCCCGTGCATGAAGTGCCGATCACCAGTGTGACCAACGGTATCCACACAAAAACGTGGATGGCGCCCGAGTTTTCCGCGCTCTATCGAAAATATCTTGGCGAATGGGAGGAGCACATCACCGAGCCCGATTTCTGGCGAGGCGTGATTGACATTCCAGATGCGCAGCTCTGGGAGACCCATCAGCAGTTGAAACATCGTCTGGTCGAGTTCGTGCGCGAGCGTGTCCGCATTCGCCGGGAACGCATCGGCGATTCGCCCGAAGCGATCCGCAATGTGAATCGGATTCTCGACCCGGAAGTTCTAACCATCGGTTTTGCGCGGCGGTTCGCGACCTACAAACGCGGCGCGCTTCTGTTTAGCGACAAAGAGAGATTGAAACGGTTGCTCAACGACACCACCCGGCCGGTCCAATTTATTTTTGCGGGCAAAGCGCATCCCCGCGATGAAGGCGGCCGCGCCCTCATCCAGGAAGTTTATCGATTCAGCCGAGAAGCCGGATTCGAAAATCGCGTTGTGTTCCTGGAGGATTACGACAGTTACATCGCCCGCCGTCTGGTGCAGGGTGTCGATCTTTGGTTGAACAATCCGCTGCGACCGATGGAAGCGAGCGGCACCAGTGGAATGAAATGCGCGCCGAATGGCGGAATTAATCTCAGCGTCCTCGACGGCTGGTGGCACGAAGGCTTCAACGGGAACAACGGCTGGGCGATCGCCGCTGAGATTTCCGATGGCACGGTCGAGTTCCAAAGCGCAGTGGACGCGAACAGTCTCTATCAACTGCTCGAGAACCAAATCATCCCGCTCTATTACGCGAAGCCTGACGGCAAACTTCCGCTCGCGTGGCTACAGTTGATGCGGGAATCGATTCGCAGCGTGACGCCGGTGTTCAACACCCACCGGATGGTCAAGGAATACACCGAGCGGCTTTATATTCCCGCGGCGCGCTCACACGAAAACTTTGCCCAAAACGGTTGCGAACCGGCGACGCAGTTGAGCCGATGGAAAGCACGAATGCGTAAAGATTGGCCGCAAGTTCGGATCCACGACGTGCAGGTCGGCAACAAAGATCGACAAAACATTTTGGTCGGCGAATCGCTCCAGGTCAGCGCGCATGTCTACCTGGGAGATGTCGATCCAAACCACGTTCGGGTTGAAGCGTACCATGGCGAAGCCGACAACGGCGGAATCAAAAACCCGTCCGTCAGCGTTCTAAACGCAAGCGGGCGCAACGGCGACGGCAGTTATCTTTACCAGGGATCCGTGCCCGCTTCCGAGAGCGGCGCTTACGGGTTCAGTGTCCGCGTTGTCCCGACTCATCCGCACCTCATGCAATCGCACGAGCTGCGCTTGATCGCCTGGTCGTAAACTAATCGATCGCGCTGACGGCGCGCATGAATTCGGAAAAATCCTTGCCGTTACGCGCGGCGTGATTAAGCGCATCCAGCCGTGCATCACCGAACGCTTCAGGCAATGCAACGCGGCGTGAGAGCGCGCCGCTGGCAAATACGAGTTCGTCCCATTGAATCGACGCGATCTGGTCGTTGAAACGCGCGACCGAGCGGCCGCGGAAAAATGCGCGGGTTGTTTCGGGCGGCGTAAAGATCGCGGTCTTGATCTCTTCCTCTTTGGCGAGACGTCGAATCGATCCCTGACGCGCCAGCTCGTAATACAAACCGGATTCAAGATCGACATTGTGATATTCGAGATCGATCGATTGCAGCCACGGATCGCTCCAGGAAAGCTTCTCTTCTTCCTGCAAAGCGTTGAGCAAAAACTTCTTGGCCACCCAATCGACCCGGTCGCGCGTGGTCATGACATCGCGCTCCAGATCATTGAGAACATTTTCCCATTCCCGCAAAATCCATTGTCGATCTTCGTCGGAAGAGTCATGGTCAATCTTGGCAGCGGCCTGCAAATAGATTCGCTGCACTTCAATCGCGGAAATCTTGCGACCATCCTTCAACTCGATGATCCAATCGCAATTCTGGTCGCGGCTGATCGATTTGTTGGCGTCGACCGGTTGAGCGATTTCGAGCTGCGGCGCTTCTCCGCGTTCGATCAAGCCGAGCACGAGCGCAGTCGTCCCGATTTTTAACGCAGTCGCCCATTCGCTCATGTTCGAATCGCCCAGAATAACGTGAAAGCGGCGATAACGGCTGGCATCGACGTGCGGCTCGTCGCGAGTGTTGATGAGCGGACGCCGATTCATGGTGTCGATGCTGACCACAACGCTGAAGAAATCCGCGCGCTGCGAAATTTGATAAAGTCCCGGCTGGCTCGAAGTGCTTTCTCCTTCCACGCCCATCTTGCCTGCGCCAGCGAAAATCTGGCGCGTGATCAAAAATGGCAGAATCGAGCTGACGATCCGGTCCCAGGGCACATCGCGCTGCATGAGATAATTATCGTGGCAGCCGTAGCTGTGACCGAAGAAGTCGGTGTTGTTCTTGTAGAGACGAACTTCGTGGCCGTTCGGCAATTTCAAATTTCTACGCCGCGCACATTCCGCCAAAATGCGCTCGCCGGCTTTGTCTTGAGTTACGATCTGGCGAAGCGTCGTGCATTCCGGGGTGGAATATTCCGGATGCGCGTGATCGTTGTAAAAGCGCGCGCCGTTCGACAGGACGAGGTCGCTTTTGATTTCCTCGAAACTCAGTGGGCGGTTCTTATCGATCTCGTAATAAGCTGACTCGTCAGTGTCCTGCATCAGGGCCTTGGCGCGAAAGCCGCGCGCATCGAGATGCGGGTCCTCCAGCTCGTAATCCCATTTCATATGCGCACCGTGATCGGTGTAGCGCCGGACGAGCTCGATCGATTCGGCCACAACATCGACAGTCTCCGCGCCGTTGACGGTGATGCCGTATTCCGTCTCGAGACCAAAGACGCGGTTCATGTGTCGCGCCAAAGATTAGATGACACCGGAACTCGGGCGATCCGCCGAATCCGCGACTGGCCTGACCGGCGCAATCTTGACCACGTTTTCCGGATCATAATCGATCAGTTTAAGCCAATCTTCGGTGATATCGGTCGTCGGAAAGATGTCGTTCTCGGTGTACTCCGCGTCGAAGGCGAGGTGCAAATCCATTTCCCGAATCCCCTCCTCCTGCTGAGTGGCGATCGCACGCTTAATTGCGATCGCTTTCGCCCGCTCAACAATCGAGGCGATAATTGCGCCGCTGATGAGATCGCTCCGGTAAAGAATTTCTTTGCGTCCGCTGCGGAGCGTGACTTCGAGAAACTTGTTTTCTTCCCGGCGGGTAAATTGCCAATCGACGAAGCGCTCGATCAGTTTGTCCACCGCGGCTCCAATGTTTTCGGCTTCTTTGCCAAGCGCGCCGTCATATGGAAGATCAGGCGTAAGATAAATCCGATAAACCTCCCGGGCGCCCTCGCGATTCGGCCGATTCACTTTAATTTTACGGTCGATCCGGCCGGGCCGCAGAATCGCAGGATCGATCAAGTCAGCGCGATTGGACGCGAGAATGATCACGACATCGTTTAACGAATCGATCCCGTCCATCTCCGAGCAGAACATCGGCACGAGCGTGGAAAGGATATTCGAATGGCGCGAGGCGCGGCGCGTCCCGAGAATTGATTCCGCTTCATCGATAAACAGAAACGGCATGAATCCGTCGCGCCGTTTCTCGCGCGCGGTTGCGAAAATCTCGCGAACCATGCGTTCGGATTCGCCCACCCACATGTTTAAAATCTCGGGGCCTTTGACGTGCATGAAGTATTCCTTCATCTGCGCGCCGGTCTGTTCGCCAAGCTGTTTGGTCAAGTTGTAGGCGGTCGCTTTGCCGATGAGGGTCTTGCCACAACCAGGCGGGCCGTAGAGCAGGAATCCCTTGGGCGTGGCGTGTTGAAATTTTTTGAAAAGATCGACATGCAACAACGGAAGCTCGATCGCGTCCTTGATCGCCTGGAGCGCTTCTTCCTGGCCGCCGACTTTTTCCCAGGGCAACTCCGGCACAACGTCGAGATAATGTTCGTGCGATTT
>WNGH01027745.1_pt1 | contig 10350 bp, 9 predicted proteins | sample 5400631 | NCBI WGS metagenome assembly WNGH01 (sample SAMN13153373, study PRJNA577476) | soil metagenome | isolation source: 115 cm soil or saprolite under Garry oak tree replicate 1 | place: USA:California | collected 2016-06-15 | reverse complement strand
CACCCTATGCGGAGCTCGGTTTCGACATGTTCGAGCCGGACTATGCGCCGCCGAACGGCGAGACGTGGGAGATCTTCCATGCCCGCGTTGATCGTGGGTGGGCGCTCGTGCAGGAAACGGCCGCCACCGTCGATGGGCATGTAGCCGTGGTGACCCACGGGCTCGTCTGCCGCTCCCTGGCCGCCCGCCACCTCGTGCTTCCCCCCGGGGAGCCGGCCCCTCTCGTGTGGGGGAACACCGCGCTCACCATCGTCGACCATCCCGCGCCGTGGCGGGTGCGGCTGCTCAACTGCATCGCCCACCTCGACGATCTCGAGGTCCGGCCCCTCCGGGATTCCGGCGCGGTCTGAGGCCGTTCCCGGGCCTTGACAGGCCCCTTCCCGCGGCGCAATCTCTCAGCCTGCGCGTCGCGCAGAATACATTCCCACGCGGGCGATCCCCACAGGAGGGCTGACATGAAAGCTGCGGTATTTCACGGTCCGCATCAGGCGCTGACCATCGAGGAAGTCGACATCGACAAGCCCATGGGCCGCGAGGTGCTTGTGCGCACCGTCGCCTCCGGAGTCTGCCACAGCGATCTCCATTTCGTGGACGGCTTCTACCCCTTCCCCACCCCGGCTATCCTCGGCCACGAAGCGGCGGGGATGGTCGAGGAAGTCGGCCTCCAGGTGAGCGAGTTCAAGCCCGGCGATCACGTCATCGCCTGCCTCTCCGTCTTCTGCGGACACTGTGACTATTGCCTCACCGGCAAGACGCATCTCTGCCAGACGCGTCCCGCGCGCGCCAAGACGGATCCGCCCAAGCTCTCCTGGAAGGGCCAGCCCGTGAATCAGTTCGCGAATCTCTCCGCCTACGCGGAGAAGATGCTCGTGCACGAGAACGCTCTGGTGAAGATCGCCGACGACATGCCCCTCGACCGGGCCGCCCTCATCGGCTGCGGCGTGACCACGGGGGTGGGCGCCGTGCTGAACACCGCGCGCATCGAGGCCGGCTCCACCGTGGCCGTGTTCGGGGCGGGCGGGGTGGGGCTGGCGTGCATTCAGGGCGCGCGCATCGCGGGCGCGCGCATGATCATCGCGGTGGACACCGTGGAGGCCAAGCTGACCACGGCCAAGGAGCTGGGGGCCACCCACGGGGTGAATGCGAAAACGAGCGATCCCGTGAAGGCCATTCGCGAGCTGACCAACGGCGGCGTGGACTACTCCTTCGAGGCCATCGGCCTCAAGGTGGCCGCCGAGCAGTGCTTCGACTGCATACGCCCCGGGGGCACCGCCACCGTGGTGGGAATGATTCCCGTCGGGCAGAAGGTCGAGCTCGACGGCCCTATGTTCCTCCGCGAGAAGAAGATCCAAGGCTGCAGCATGGGCTCCAACCGCTTCAAGGTGGACATGCCGCGCTACATCGAGCTGTACCGCCAGGGCCGCCTCAAGCTGGACGAGATGATCACCCGCCGCGGCAAGCTCGAGGACGTGAACGAGTTCTTCCGCGCCATGAAGGCCGGCGAGGTTGCCCGCTCCGTCATGATGTTCTAGCCGGCGGACTCGATGGTCGACCGGGGTGGAGGCATGGCCTCCGCCCCGGATCGAGCCCGTCCTCCGAGCAGAAACGGGCGGGCAGAAACCGGCTGGAGGTTTTGTGCCGGGACCGCCCCGCCCGCGTGATACGGTTTTCTTAGCTGGAATCTCGCTACTCGGGTGACCTGATCGCCATGCCGAAGCCCGCTCCCATGCTCGCTCCCGAAATCTACGCGGCGGCTCTCGACGGCTCGCCGTACTTCCGGTTCTACGAGCGGAGCCCGGTCACCCGTCTTCTCCGGGAGACGATTCCCCGCTATCTGCGACCGGGAGCCTCCGTGCTGGACATTGGCTGCGGCAACGCCATCGGGGCCTGCCATCTCGTGGCCGCAGGGGGACGAAATCTGACCTATGTGGGGATCGACGCGGACGCCACGGTCTGCGAGTGGGCGCGAAAGGTCCTCCGCAGTCTCTCCCCGGAGCGACTCCAGGGCCGTATTATCACGCAGACGCTTCAGGAGCATCTCGTCTCTCCACCCTCGCGTTTCGATCTGATCCTGTCGAGCTGGGCGTTTCGAAGCTGCGTGGACGTGAGACTGAGCCATACTCATGAGCCGATCAGCCGCGCCATCGCCGGGCTGCTCTCTCCCCGGGGAGTGCTGCTGGTCGGCGATGCCTTCATCGCGTCGGGGGCGACCAGCGAAGAGATCGGCCGCATTCACCGCCACCATGCCCGCCTCGTCGGCGACCGCGGCACCGGTCATCCCATCTTTCCGCCCGAGCTGATCGCCACTCTCCTCGAGCGGGCGGGGCTCGAGCGTGTCGAGCGTCACGATGTTCCCGCCCTGCCCCTCGGCCAGTTTCTCCGCATCCCCCACGACCGGTTCTGCCTGCAGGTGTTCCGTCGCGAGGGTGACGCGGCGTGAAAGCATCCGGAGGCCGCGCGCTCGGCTACGGGCTGGTGATGAGCCTGCTCCTGCTCTGGGAGGCGGCCAGCGTCACGCGCCTTCTCAACCCTTTCTACTTCCCGCCGGTGCACGAGGTCGCGCGAAGCCTCTTCGACGCCGCCCTCGACGGCCGCCTCGCCACCGCGCTCCTCACGAGCCTCGGTCGTGGCTTCGCCGGCTTCGCGGCCGCGGCCATCCTCGGCGTGGGGCTGGGTGCCCTCGCGGGCCGTCACCTCTTCTTCCGCCGGCTCATCGATCCGATCGTCGAGCTTCTCCGCCCGCTCCCCTCTCCCGCCATCATTCCCGTGGCCATCCTCCTCCTCGGTATCGACAGCTCCATGAAAGTCTTTATCATCGGCTGGGCCTGCTTCTTTCCCATCCTGCTCAACACGATCGACGGCGTGCGCAGCGTCCCCCCCGCCCTCGTGGAAACGGCGCGGAACTTCGGGCTCCGCTATGCGGAGACCCTCTTCACCGTGGTGCTGCCCGCGGCCACCCCCGTCATCTTCACGGGTTTGCGCATCTCGCTGGCCGTGATGCTCATCCTCACCGTGGTGACGGAGATGGTGGCAGGCAGTAACGGCATCGGCTTTCTCCTCCTGGAAGCGGAGCGGACCTTTCGGATCGCGGACATGTACGGCTTCATCGTCGCTCTCGCTCTCGTCGGCTATGGCCTGAACCGCGTGTTCCTCCTCGTGGACCGCCGCGTGCTTGCCTGGCATCACGCCATGCACAAGGCCCCCACGCCATGACCACGTCCATCCTCGGCGTCCACGGCGTGGGCATGACGTTCGACGGCGCCGGAGGGCGCCACCCCGCCCTCGAGAACATCAGTTTCGACATCGGGGCGCGCGATCTCGTGGCCATCGTCGGGGAGAGTGGCTGCGGCAAGACCACCCTGCTCCGGATCATGGCCGGCCTCCAGCGTCCGACCGCGGGCGAGGTCAGGCTGGCGGGAGTGCCCATCGTTCGCCCCGAACCGCAGGTATGCCTGGTCTTCCAGCACTACGCGGCCACCCTCTTGCCGTGGCGGAATGCCCTCGACAACGTACTGTTCGGCCTGCGCCCCCGCGGCGCGGAGGGTCACCAGCTTCGCCAGTCGGCCCTCGCTCTTCTGGATCGCATGGGGCTCGCCGCCGACGCCCGGCGTTTCCCGTGGGAGCTCTCGGGAGGCATGCAGCAGCGCGTGGCCCTCGCCCGGGCCTTGATCAGGCGACCGCGTGTCCTCCTCCTCGACGAGCCGTTCAACGCCGTGGACGAGCGCACGCGCGCCTCTCTCCAGGAGTTACTCCTGACCCTTCATCGCGAGGAGACCTGCAGCATCGTGCTCGTCACCCACGACCTCGACGAAGTCCTTCACCTGTCGCAGCGGATCGTCGTCCTGGCCGGCCGGCCCGCACGTCTCCGGCAGGTCATCGACGGCGCGGCCGGGCTCTCGCGAGAGGCCCTGCGCTCCCACCTCAGTATCGTCCGCGGCCGCCCGTAGACGAGACAGCGGCTCGATCCCATGCCTCTCGCCCTCTCGAAACGGCTCGGCCTCCTGATTCTGGGCGCGCTCCTCCTTCCGGCGGCGGCGGGCGCCGCGCCGATGTTGCGCGTGGGATCCATCCCCATCGCGGGCAACGTCGCGCTCTACTGTGCGATGGACTACGGGGGGCTGGCCGCGGAGGGTATCGAGATCCAGTCGACGGACTTTCAGAGCGGCACCCGAATCGTGGAGGCTCTGGCCGGAGGCTCCCTCGACATCGGCCTCTCCGCCACTCTGTCCGTGCTTCAGGCCGTTCAGCAAGGTCTGGATCTCGTCATCGTCGCCCCCGCCTCCTTCAAGGCGTCGGACAACCGCGCCCCCACCAGCGCCCTCGTGGCTCGAAGGGACGCGGGCATCGCCGGACCGGCTCAGCTTCGGGGCAAGACGATCGCCGTGAACTCGCTGCGAAGCCTGGACTACCTCATCGCGGCCGAGTACCTGGGCCGAGGAGGCGTATCGCCGCGCGACGTGACCTGGCAAGAGCTGAGCTATCCCCACATCGTGCCCGCGCTCGACAACGCCCGAGTGGACGCCGCCTTCGTCGCCGAGCCGTTCCTGTCCATCTTCCGCAACGGAAACCGCGTCACCGTCCTGTCTACCGCCCTCGACATCATCCCGGGATCCTCGACGGCGTCCTACACGGCCCTCCGCTCGTGGACCCAGAGCCGGCCGGCCGTGCTGGAGGCCTTCCTCCGTGGTCTCCGCCGCGGCATCGACGTCTGCGAGCGCGATCCCCAGAAGATGCGTGATGCCCTCGTCAAGCACACCGGGGTCAAGCCGGCCCTCGCGCAGCAGATCGGCCTGCCTGTCCTCCGGCCCACCCTCCGCGCGGTTGATCTTCTCCCCCTCATGGAGCTGGCGCGCCGTCATGAACTGCTCGTCCGCGATGTGGACATCGAGCGTCTGCTCTCACCCGGAACCACGCGATGAACGATGACGACATACTGGCGCGGGTCATCGCCCTCGCCACGAGCATCGCCGGGCCTGAGCGGACACCGGAAGAGGTCGGGCCCGATACCCCTCTCACCGACGGCGGATTCTGGCTCGACTCCGTGGCCCTCGTCGAAGTGATCGTGGCCTGCGAGGCCGAGTTCTTCGTGGAGTTCGATTCGGAAGAGGACCTGACCAGCTCTTTTTCTCGCCCTCACGGCGGGCTCGGCCGTTGCCATGGTCCTCTCCGAGGACCCGCGAACCTGGCGGACCTCGCCGCCCATCCCTGCCCTTACGCCGCTCGTCCTCACCCCGGAGCAGGGACAACTTGCTGACCCCGCTCAGGCGTGCGGCTTCCGGCCCGTGATCGTGCCGAAGGGGAGGGCAACCCCGGAAGGGCAAGACCTCTCCATCTTCACTCTTCCTGCTCTCATCTTCGCGAGCTCGGGAACCACCGGCTTGCCGAAGCCCGCCTACAAGGCTACCGCGGGCATGTTTCGATCGGCGGCGGCCACCGCCGAGCTGCAAGGCGTTCCGCGGGGCGCCGGTATCATCGGGGCGTTGCCGTTGAGCACGAACTACGGCTTCCTGTCCGGCCTCGCCCTCGCCACTGCCGTCGGCGGGCGGCTCGCTCTGCTCGAGCGCTTCGACCACCGCCTCGTCCTCTCGCACTTCGGCTCGCGCGAGTTCCACTTCTTCTCAGCCACCCCCCTGATGGCGGACATCCTCAGCCGTTGCCCACTCGACGGGTCGCCGCCGCCGCCGCCGTCCGCCGTGATTTCGAGCGCTGGACACCTGCCCCCGGCCGTGTTCCGCGCCTTCAAGAAGCGCTTCGGCGAGGGACCCCGAGGAACCTACGGCTCCACGGAGGGGAATCTCGTCTGCGCGGTCCGCCCCGGCGACCCGGAACAGCCAGACTGCGTGGGCCGTCCTGCCCCCGGCGTCGCGGTCAGGATCGGCGATGACCCGCGCCGCCCGGCGTCGGCCGGCACGTCGGGGCGCGTCTGGTACTCCTCGCCCTGGTACATGGAAGGCTACGGCTTCCCGGGCGCGCTCGAGCCGCGCGAGGAAATCGAGGGCTGGTATCCCACGGGAGATCTCGGCGTGCTGGACGCGACCGGCGCCTTGATCCTCCTCGGACGCATCGACGACTGCTTCAAGACGCAGGCCGGCTATCTGGTCAATCCGGCGGAGGTGGCCATGGCCCTGCGCCGCCACCCTGTCGTGATCGACGTGGCCGTGGTGCCTCTGCACGCCTCTACGGGGGCAGTCATCGGAGCCCTCGTCGTGTCCGATGGTGCGCTGGATCCTGCCTCGCTCAGAAGTCACGCGGCACGCGTGAAACCGCGTTCGAGGCCGCTCGAGCCCCTGCAGGTCATGCTGCTGGACGTGTGGAAGAGCGTGCTCGAGATCGAGACCATCGGGATCGACGAGAGCTTCGTCAGCGTCGGCGGCACCCCGGAACGGCTCGAGCAGATGGTCGACGGCGCGGCCGAAGTCTGCGGGCGACCCATTCCGCCGGATCTCCGCCGGATGGCCGTGACCGTCGAAGAGCTCGCGGCGGGGCTGCAGCGTCCGGCGCGCGAAGCCGCGCAAGGCCGACGTCCCTATATAGCGCGCAATGTGGACCCGCGCGCGACGCGACCGCCGTTTTTCTTCCTGCACGGTGACTACGGCGGAGGCGGGCTCTACTGCCTTCAGCTCGCCGTCCATCTCGGCCGCGACCAGCCGCTCTACGCGATCGCGCCCCACGGGCTCGACGGCGAGCCGCTGCCTCCCACCATCGAAGCCATGGCCGCGGAGCGGCTCGGGACGCTTCGCGCGCTCCAGCCCACCGGTCCATACTTCTTGGGCGGCCACTGCAACGGCGCCATCGTCGCCTTCGAGATGGCGCGGCAGCTCTGGGCGGGAGGCGAGCGCGTGGAGCGGCTCGTGCTCGTCACTCCCGTCGTCTTCCCGCCCCTCGCGTCCCTGGAGAGCGTCGGTCGCCTGAAGAGCGTGTCGCTCCGTGCCCTGCCCGCGCTCGTGCGCGACGGTCTGGCCTGGCGCCTGAGGAGCCTTTCCTCACGATGGCCAGGTCGAAAGATCCCTCCCCCGCCTCGGAGCAGCCATCCGGGAGTGGCGGCGGCGGCCGCGGCTCGAGAGCAGCTCACCGTCGAGTATTCGCGTCGCATGCGGACCTACTGGCCCCGGCCCTACCCGGGCACGGTCACCCTGCTCCACACGCGCCCCGCCACCGTCAACGCCGCTTCAGATCCGAGCGGGCCGTGGTCACGCCTCGCCGCGCGCGTGGAGGCCCAGGCAATTCCAGGAGAGCATCTCTCGTGCATCACCACTCACGTGCGCGAGCTGGGACGCTGCATCCGCGCCTGCCTCGATGGGCGGGCGGGGTGACGTCGCCCCTCGTCAGGACCTCACCCCGAGGCTCGCGGGCAGGGTCTGTCCCTTCACGGGATCGGCGACGGCGGCCTCGAGGGTGCGCGCCTGGCGCCATTGGCTCGCCGGACGAACGTGGCCGTCGGTGCCGATCTGGTCGATGTTCCAGTAGATCTCCAGGTTGTTGCCGTCCGGGTCCGTGAACTCGATGGCGATCTGGCAGCCCGCGCGGCGACGACCCTCGAAGACGATGGGCACGCCGTGCTGCCGGAGCCAGGCGCGGGCGCGGAACACCTCGTCGAGTGATCCCACCTCGAAGGCAAAATGATTGAGGCTGCCCCCCGCCACCTTGGTCGCCTCGCGGTCGCCCGCCGCCTTCCGGCCGCCTCCGACCAGGGCGATCCCGTGATGGTCGACATTGACGCAGAGGAAGACCATGCCCCCGGGCATCATGCTGTCCGGATAGCGGTCGGTGACGCGCAGGCCAAGCACGTCCGTGTAGAAACGCGTGGAGACGTCGAGATCGCTGACGTTGAGCACGACGTGCCCGATCTTCCGGAGCTGGAATTCCATGTCGATCTCCTTTTCCGTTATCCGCCGAGGAGCACGAAGCGGCGGCGGCCGACCTGCCCTTCGTCGAGCGCGCGCCAGGCCGCATCCGCCCGGGATTTGAGGCGCTGCCAATCGTCGGACCGCATTAAGACCCGCCCCGTGGGCGAAGCGGCGAGCAATGCCGTCGCCTCCTTCTCGCTCCTGATCTCACGCACGGGAGTCCGCAGATAGAAGTCCCAGGCGAGATTGGCGTCGGGATAGGCGAGCAGTGTCTGCGAGGGATCGAGCTTGGCGGCCACCCGCCGGGCCACCCCAGGGTAGTCATTGACTCGGGTGAAGCGGGGTGGATATTCCAGCGCCGTCACCGTGAGCGCGATGCCGAGGCCGGCGGCGAGCCAGGCCGAGGCGACGAGACCGCTCTGATCGACGCGGAGGCTCAGGAGTGCCGCGGCCGCCCCGACCACGATCGCCACCGCCACCGTCCAGCGCTCCCACGGGGCGGCAGGAAGGAAGACCGCGTCGGTGCCCGAGACGGTACCCCAGATCAGGAAGGCTCCCGTCCCTATCATCACCACGAGGTAGACGGCGGCCGCCCAGTCCAGGAGACCGCGCGCCCGCTCCGCGCCTCGCACGCAGAACTCCGCGACGAAGAGAGCGAAGAGCGGCCAGAGCGGCAAGAAGTAGCGCGCCCGCTGCTCACCGGACAGACTCAACAGCGCCATGAGAGTGGCCGCCCACAGCAGGAGCCTCTTTCGGTCAGGGTCGGGCTCGCGGGTCCACCACCATGCCGCGGGAAGCAGGAAGAAGGCCCACGGCAGGAAGCGTGCAAGATGGACGGCCACCTCCGCGAGGCGGGAGGTGACCGCGCTCCTGAAGTACCAGCCAAGGTAGTCCGTCAGCACCACGGTGCGGCCGTAGCTCTTCTCGCCCTGGAGGAGATAGGGCACGAGCCACGGCAGGGCGGTGAGCGCGATGAGAGCCAGGCCCAAGGCGAGCCGCAGGCGCTTGAGGCCGCTCCAGCCATCGGCGGCCAGCGAAGCCACCACCGCGGCCGCCAGCACCATGAGGGCGGCCGGCCCTTTGCTCGCGAGACCACCCGCGACGCACAGGTAGAACCAGATGAGCCACCGCCGCGGATTCTGCGCACGCCCGGCCGCGAGATAGAAATAGAGCGCCCAGGTCATCCAGGCCGTCAGCATCATGTCGGTCAGCACCTGGTGGGCCATGAAGAAGTAGAACGGGCTGGTGGCGAGAACGAGCGCGGAGGCCAGGCCCACGGCCGCCCCCCAGAGCAGGCGGCCGATGGCAAAGACGGCGAGCAGTCCCACGAGAGCCGAAACGACCGAGGCGATCGGCGCGGTGGCGTCGGTGACCGCGCGGAAAGGCAAGGCGAAGAGCGCCACCGTCCAGAAGAAGAGCGGCGGCTTGTTGAGATACACCTCGTCACGAACACGGGGCAGTATCCAGTGGCCGTGCTCGGCCGCCTCGCGCGCGAGCAGGCTGTAGCGAGCCTCGTCCTGATTGTCGAGGGGGCGCCGGCCCAACGGCAGGGCGAAGATCACGGCGCTCACGAGGAGTAGCGCGGCCAGAGCCAGGACCACGTCGCGCGCGGTGACGCGGCGCTTGGCGGCATGGCGCCTGGTGACGCCTCGCTTCAGATCACGCCCGCACGTCGCGCGCGGTCCGCGATCTTCTTCGCGCGGGTAAGATGGGGCTGGTCCATCATCTGGCCCTTCCACGCGAAGGCGCCCGCACCCTTTGTCGCGTGTTCCTCGAAGGCGGCGATGAGAGCCAGCGCGTCCTCCGCTTCCGCCTTCCCCGGCGTGAACTCCTCGTTGATCACCGCGATCTGCCCCGGGTGGATGGACATCTTGCCGCTGAACCCCATGGCCACGCCCTCGCGGCACTCCCGCCGGAGCCCCTCCAGATCAGGAATATCGGTGTAGACGGTGTCCAGCCACTCCACACCCGCGGCGGACGCCGCCACCGCGCACATGACGCGGGCGTGGCGCGGGATGTCGAGGTAGCGCCCCGCCTCGTCGCGCACGCGCGGCAACCCCATGGCCGCGGAGAGATCCTCGATGCCCCAGGAGATGGCGGCGATGCGCGGGCTCGCCGTGGCCACCTCGGCGATGTTGAGGAGGCCCTGCGGCGTTTCCGTGGCGATCAGGATAAGCTTGGTCGACCCGAAGGGCAGCCCGTGCTTGTTCTCCAGGCGCTCGAGCTCGGCGGCCACCCGACGCACGTCGGCGGCGGTGCGCGGCTTGGGCACGAGATAGCCATGGGGCCGCGCCGCGATAGTCTCCTCGAGGTCGGGCACCGCGTGCTCGGTAAAGATGGGATTCATCCTGATCCAACGCTCGCGTCCGCCGAAGTCCAGCGTCTCCAGCCAGCGCCTGACCAGAGGTCGCGTGGCGGGCTTCAGGGGCGGGGGCACGGCGTCTTCGAGATCCAGAATGAGCCCGTCGGCGGGAAGGGTGAGGGCCTTGGCCATCATCCTCTC
>WNGH01007526.1_pt1 | contig 10351 bp, 10 predicted proteins | sample 5400631 | NCBI WGS metagenome assembly WNGH01 (sample SAMN13153373, study PRJNA577476) | soil metagenome | isolation source: 115 cm soil or saprolite under Garry oak tree replicate 1 | place: USA:California | collected 2016-06-15 | reverse complement strand
GGCCTTACCCCCGCCGAGCACGTAATACAACGATCGCTCATTGGTGCGGACCACCACGGTGCCGGCCGAATAATTGCCAGAGAAGCCGACGATCTCGCGGGCTTGCGCGGACTGCGGTATCGCCGTGGCCGCAGCAAGTGCAAATGCGACCGACGGGGCTGTCAGCCATCGTGAAACCTGCATGACTGAATCGTCCCTATCTGTTCTGCTCGCCCCTTGATGGCGGCGCCGGGTTCAAAATTCCCCCTACATCGGCGCCGTAAACACTAACAAAGTGCGCGCGCGATCTCAGCCGAGCAAGCGCGATGTCAGGAAGCGGTTAAGATTGGCGGCGAGTGTGCCGTGCACGCCACAGTATGAGCGGCGTTTCAGCCGAACAAACTGCATGCAAGGATTGCAGAAATATCCATTCGCGGCGGTCAGCCAGAGGGTACGCCGCTGTGGCACTGACCCCCGAAGTCCGCAACGGGTCAAGCCCGGTCCTTCGGTTGTCTCCGCTCCACGTCCGCTCAGGCGCCGCAAGCGGAATTCCAAGGGGCGCCGCTGATGTCGCAGTCGTGCCGCTATCGGACATCCGTCGCAAACCCCCTGGTCCCGAGCCGGCCGCAGTATTTCGGGTTGGAGCAGGGGTCCGGGAGCTCGATGCGACACCGCCGTCAGCGAAGTCCTGCACGGGAACAAGCGGCTGGGCATGGCGATGGTGCGGCGGCTGCGCGCCCGTTTCCGGTGTGGGCCGACCTGCTGCTTCCGCCGCCCAGAAAGCGCCGAGGCGTCGCGCCGCGAAGCAAGCCGCGGCCTGACCGAGGTTTTCGCCGGGAGCGGCTGTCCACGTCCGGTTCGGGGCGCATTACGGGCTCGAGGCGGACGAGTCAGCCCAGGTCCGAAAAGTGCCACAAGCCAGACTAACGCCCGCTGAAATCCCTACCGTCCAGCCAGGGCAATCATGTGAACGCACGCTGCCCTTCGGCATATTGTTCGAGCCAGCAAGCGCAAAATCGACAGCCGCGATTGATCCGCCCGCGTTTGCAACACTTTCAGATAGACCCATCATGCGCGAGAACCACATAAATGTTTGGCAGCATAGCCCTGGACAGCGCGTCCGGCTCGCTCACTTCACGCCCGGTTTCGTCGCCTCCGGCCCGATCACGTTTTGTGTCTACCTTGTTGCGCTGCAGCATTTACTCCCTATCTATAGCCGGAGGGACAGCAAGCCATTGGAGGCAACTGCATGAGTAATGTTACGGCTAATACGCGAAGGCTCGCCGAACACAGTGCAGCGCAGGCCAAGAGCACATTCGATAAGGCGGGCGCCGCGAGCGCGGAGGAAACGCGTCGTGTCGAGCAGAGCGCATTGACCGCCTTCAACGGGGTGCGGGAATGTTATCTCAAGATGCTCGAGATGGCGCAGGAAAATACGGTCGCGAGTTTCGATCTTGCGCGTGAGCTTGTGAGCGTCCAGACACCATCGGAGCTCGTCGAGGTTTGGAGCGGCCGGACTCGCGAGGCGTATGAAACCTTCTCGGAGCAGACAAAAGAGTTGTCGGCTCTGGTGCAGAAAGTAGCAAGCTCAACTGCGCACCCGCTTGCGAACGGCCTGACGAATCCGTTCCGTGTAGCGTCGTAATAATTCCAAAGATTGCGAAGCCCGGGCGGATGCGCGTCCGGGCTTTGCCCAATTCGTATGTAGGACGGAGGTGACGGTGTCGAATTCGAACGAAGCTAAGGCTCGTGCCGAGGCCAATTTCAAACGGAAAGAAGAGAAGGCCCGGGAGAGCAGCAAAGCCTGGGCCGACTATCAAGTCCAGTATCGCGGCGTTGACGAGAAGATCGCGCGGTTAAGAGCACTCCGGTTGGCGAAAGAGGCAGCTGAAGCCGACGCTAAGGGTAAGAAGGAAGCGCAAGGTAATAATAAGGTATCTCCCCGCTCTCGGTGGAACCGGGACCCACGCAAGATCCTTTCGCTCGACCTTCAGCCGCACGAGTGACGGACGCGGCGCGATCGGCACAGCCGGCGTGTGGCTTGCGATTTGCCTCGGAAGCCCCATATGTGTCTTGCAGGCAAGCGGTGGCTTGTCTGAGAGCTGCCCATAAAACAGAGACATACCGAAGTCTCCGTTCGAGCCAGTTTGGCAGCGCCGATGCCGTCGGCAGGCACAAGATACTCCCAATATAACTGCGTTCCATGCGGGTCCTTTGGCACCTGCATTTGGTACGTCCGCGCGCCGCTTGCGGCGCAACTCTCTCTTATTAGAAAGCAAAGTTATGCAATTTCCTTCAGAAACCAAGCCTGCCCTTTGGGGCGTAGCGGGTGGAGCTATCCTTCTCGCGCTTGTCGGATTCACGTGGGGCGGCTGGATGACGACCGGGACCGCCAACAAGCTCGCGGACCAGCGGGCCGACTCGGCCGTCGTGGCGATCCTAACGCCGATCTGTGTGGACAAATTCCGGCAGAGCGGCGACGCGATCGTGAATCTCGCAGCCCTGAAAAAAATCTCGTCGAGCTGGGAGCAGGGCAATTTCGTGGAGAAGGGCGGCTGGGCTACGCGTCCGGGAGCTGCTTCCCCCGATTACATTCTGGCTAGGGCATGTGCCGAGAAACTGGTTCAGGCCAAGAGTGCAGCCCAGTGATCTGAAAGTGGACCGGAGACGACTTTTTGATCCTGCCCGGGCCGTTTCTAATAGAGAACCCCGGTAGATGAACCACACCGGGGTTGAAATTGACTGCTCTCCAAGATCATGAATACGGACTGGAAGTCGCGGCGTTTCTCTGCTCCCCAGCGAGGAGGGTCCGACACCGGCGACGTTGGCCCGTCGCGGATCCGACTCGACTCCTTCTCGGAAAGAGCCTAAGCAGACCCGCATGTTATCAATTCACAGAGCCATTTTAGTAGCAGCCGGGCTAACGCTCTGGGATTGCGGTTCGACAGCTGTTTTGCCGCACCTAGTCCCGCACGCGTCCGCAAAGGAACTGGGTATTGGAGACCAGCACAATCGTCGATCCGAGCCAACGTCCGTTACGCGGCGCGAAGCAAGGTCTGATATAGCACCCGGAGCGCCTTATAGCAGTGCCACGACGCCGACCGTCGATTCGCCGGAGTGGAGGAGAGACGCGGCGGAGAGCGCCAGGAGAGATAAGGAACTCGCTCGAAAACTGAACGGGGTCTGTCGTGGCTGTTGATTTTGATCGACTAGAACCTGACCAGGAGCGGACGGGCATACATTCTGACCTCCATCGCCCGAGTTTTGCAGGAAGAAGGCGGAGGAATGTCTAAGCCTCTCTTATCGATTACAGACCCAAAAAGGCAGGTGGCGGTTCTCAAGCTTGCGAACCGGTGGGTGCACCTCGCAGAACAATTACCGTTCCCGGAAGCCGCATCAGGCGACACACGATAAAGCCTCGACCTAGAGATGGTCCCATGGCCCTCGAAAATAGGGAGCTCTACAGCAGCCCAAACGGCGATAGATGGTTGCTCGCTTGTGAACCCGAATCAGCGCGCGTTTTTGTCAGGCACATTCCTAATATGCCATCTGGTGGAAAAGCGACTGACATTGAAATTGGCGCATTCCTTTGTGAGCGAAGCTACGGACCTCAGCATACGGAGTTGTTGCGCCTGATCGGAACACTGGTTGAGAAGCGTTCCGATCCCGGAGGCCAGGAACCCCGACCGCCTGGTTAGGGGGCAAGTAAGTTCGATGCGCGAAAGCGTGTTTTGGCATTAGCCCTTCTTCGAGCTCGCTACTGCTACATTGCCTGTCGTCGCCAAATCTCGACGGCCACCCGGTGCCAGTACTCGGCATTCTGTGGGTCGCTCGCCCTCCTCACCGCTTCCTCTGCTGCACCGTTTCGGAATTCGACACGGCCAGGTGCGTGGACGAGCATTTAACCGGAACCGACGCGGGTGATTCGCGTTCAACGGATATCGATCCTATGGGGAGGGCTCCATGCGCAGTTGCCTGCTTACCGCTGCAATCCTCGCGGCGAGCGTTTGCGCGCTACCCGCGGTGGCTCCCTTGGCCGAGGAGATCCGTCAACCATGGGCGGCAACGTCCACATCCAGGGACCCCCATTACAGCGAGGACACCTGGCAATCGATTTTGCTCTCTCATGACGTTCAGGGTGCGCTCGGCAAAGAGGTCCGCAGCGGGACCGGGGAGAACCTGGGTCGTATCGTCGATGTCCTGGTCGATCAAGGCGGGCAGGTGCGTGCTGCTGTGATCGATTTCGGCGGTTTTCTCGGCGTGGGCAGCCGAAAGATCGTAGTTGATTGGGGCGCGCTGCATTTTGCACCCGCCCATGAGCGAGATCGCATCAGCCTCAATTTGACCCGCGATCAGGTCAGCGCGGCTCCCGAATATAAGCCCGGCCAGCCCATTGTCGTGCTCGGCGGCCAGGGACTGACCGCTGTTCCACCGATGTAGGCCGATCTTGAGCATCATCGGCCCTTAGCGCGTCGCCGAGCGGTCATTGATCTAAAAGAGGCCCCTCCTCCCGCGGCACCGGCCCCGCGGACTTGCCTATGCAGCGGCCAACGAGGTTCGATCTGGTCATTAACCTCAAGACGGCGCCCGTTTCCGCGTGCCGGTCGGCCTGCTGCTTTCGCCGCCCAGAAAGCGCCGAGGCGTCGCGCCGCGAAGCAAGCCGCGGCCTGACCGAGGTTTTCGCCGGGAGCGGCGGTCCACGTCCGGTTCGGGGCGCAGTACGAACTCGTGGCGGACCTCGGGCCCGGTACGAAAATTGCCCCGCCAGCGGACCTCCTGCCCTCTGATCGAGACCGCCAAGCTCAACGAGATCGATCGGCTTGGCTCGCCGATGGGCTCGAACGGCAGCTGCCGGCGCGACCGGCGCGACCTCGTTCACGCCCCCAACGCGGCGGGTTGCGTGTTGCGCTCGCCCGGATCCTCGTCAACGATCGAGAACGCGCGCCGTAGACAAACTACGTTAACCTCGGTATGGGACGGCCAGACCCAAGGGCACCACGATATCAGCCATGCGATCGGCGCGATTTATGAGGTACTCGCGGCGCATCGCCCGCGAGCGAACCATCGCCGCGCTTAATCGCCTCGCTCGCCAAGCCGGCGGAAGCGCGTTCCGCCTGGTCCCGCCCGACGGGGTGGCTATCGACTTCGGCAAAGGGGAGCCCGCCTTCACGCTACGTGCCCACCGCCCCTCTGGGCTCGATGCGCTGGCCTCGCTCGACGCGCTCACCATCGCGCACGCCTACATGGATGGGGACCTCGACATAGAGGGCGATCTGTTGGCGGCGTTCTCCTACCAGGAGCGCCTCGGCGACTTCCATCCTGCCATCTACCTATGGCGCCGCGTGAAGCCGATCCTACTCGGCCGCCCGCGCGTGAACCCAGCCTGGATCGCGCTGCACTATGACGCGCAGAACGCTCAGCTTCACGCCGCCGAGAGCATCTGGCACACTTACACCCCTGGGGTCTACTGCTCCGACGACGAGGCGCTCGAGTCGGGCGCCGATCGCAAGCTCGCGCTGGCTTTCGAAGCGCTGCGCCTCGAGCCCGGCCAGCGCCTGCTCGAGGTGGGTTGCGGCTGGGGTGGGATGCTGCGCTACAGCGCGCAGCGCGGCGTGCAGGTCACCGGCCTCACGCTGTCACGGCTTCAGAAGGAATATGTGGAACAGCGGATCATGGAGGAGCAGCTCCTCGCCGAGGTGCGTTACCAGGATTTCTTCACCTTTCAGCCGACGGAACGCTTCGACGCCATCTCCATGATGGGGGTGATCGAGGATCTTTCGGACTACCGCACGGTGATGCGCTTGCTGTCGCGCTGGCTCAAGCCGGGCGGCCGCACCTACCTCGATTTCGCCGCTGAGCGCAAGCGCTTCGACACCCACAGCTTCGTCACCAAACACATTTGGCCGGGCACCTTCCGGATGGTGTTCATGCCGGAGTTCATGGAGGCGGTCCGCGAGTCGCCGTTCGAGCTGATGCGGGTCGACAACGACCGGCGCAACTATCACCTCTGGGCTCGCGGCATGTACGAGCGGTGGATGCGCAACCGCGCGCGTATCACGGCGGAGCATGGCGAGCGCCTGTGGCGGACTTTCCTCCTTCTGTTCGCGACGGTGGCCGCGACGATGGACCGCCGCTCCCATACCGCCACCGCTTACCGGGTGGTGCTGGAGCTGCCCTCCGACAGCGACGGCGAGTTCCGCGCCACCAAGCGCGTCGCGGCGGTCGATCGTGCCCGCAGCGTTTTGCGCGCGGTCCGCGACCGCCTGCTCAGCCTCTGGCCCACGAGGGATCGCGGCAGCTCCTGAGCCTTGCGGCCGCAATCCCTTCCGCCGCTCCTCGGTCTCGCGGCCGACGGGTAGGAGGTTTCAGAATCTCTCGGAGCACAATGCTCGACCGGACCAACGCACTCGCCTTGCTATTTTCGACCTTTGGATGGATTGGTTTTCCTAACAGAGTCCTCCACGATTACCTCGTTCATCGCTGAACGCACTTGGCCATATTCCTCTGCAGTCAAAAAACGCGACATTCTCACGGGGATATCATTCAACGTATGAGTTCGTGCGAACACCCGTGGGTCCTTGCCGCGTGCCTCACGGTAGAACTTGCGCGCCTTGCATAATGCCTCTTGATCTGTGGGCTCCAATGCCTCGATGTCGGATTTCGTATATGATTTCTCCGTGGTCTTCGCCAGCGCCTGATAGTCCACGTCAGTCAGCGAGCACGGCAGCGCGAACACCTGAGTTGACAGGCCGAGGCACAAACAGATTGCTAGAGCGATAACGTTTGGCATCTTCAGGGCTCATGGTGGGAGGGAATACGCTTGGAAACGGGGTTACGCTATTTCGGCGGGTTCACCAATCCTTTTTCGCGGATCGATCTCGCCACCTTCTACGGTACGCGCGCCAGCACCCGACCAGTGGAGGGCCTGACCTCGCGGTAACACGAGCTATCGCTGCCCCTTCCGAAAAACTCCATCCGGCCGGATTGGAGTGGTGGGGCAGAATTAGCGCGTGATCCTCGAACCCGCCTGCGTACGGTCCTCATTTCTAATTTTGACAACGGAAGTACACTCCGAACTTAATCAGCCGGGCTTTTTTCACCGCTTCCCGATGACAGTCGTAAGGTGAACCTCGCTGGCAATTCTTGAGCGATTGACGGTCTGCGTACGAACGTGTAGAGGCTAAAATCTGAACACTGGACTTGGCGCACATCGATTAATTTCAAGCGTATAATCTCATCGAGACCCGATCGAGCGGAGTATTCCGAGATGACGGCGAACGTTCTGGTCACGTTCTACAGCACCTACGGTCACGTTCACCGAATGGCGCTGGCCGTGGCGGCGGGCGCGGAGAGCGTGCCCGACGTCACCGTGCGGCTGCGCCGGATCGCGGAGCTCGAAGAGGCGCGCAGGGTGCTTTCGGCCCAGGACGCCTATGTGCGGGCACAGCAGGCACAGGCCGACATTCCCGCGGTCACGCACGACGACCTGCGCTGGGCCGACGGCATCGCCTGGGGCACGCCGACCCGTTATGGCAACATGAGCGCGCAGATGAAGCAGTTCGTGGACACCACGGGTGGCCTCTGGCTCAAAGGCGAGCTCGAGGACAAGGCCACCGGCATTTTCACGAGCACCGCCACCATCCACGGTGGCCAGGAGACGACGATCCTGACGGCGCTCGTCCCGTTGATCCACCTCGGCATGGTGTTTGTCGGCACCCCATACGGACAGAACCCGCAAATCCTCGTGACCGACGGCATCGGCGGCTCGCCCTATGGACCCGGCACCCTAGCCGGAACCGACGGCTCGCGGCAGCCGGTCGAAGCAGAGCTCACAACCGCACGCAACCTCGGCAGCCGCCTTGCTCGCGTCGCGGGCCGTCTCAAGGACCTCAGGGTAAGCAGCGCGGCCGCGCCGTAGCTTGGGAGACCATCCTCACGGCGTTGTGACAAAGACGACGGCGCGTCGGTCTATGTCGTCCGGCAATGGCGTGGACTGCGGTCAGGCAGCGTTGAGACGCTGAGACAAAAGCAGGCCGGATTGCCGCCGCAGAAAGAAGCCCCGACTGCACCGCCAGCGACTGTTGTGAACCTGATGGACGCGCTCAAACGGTGGCGCTTCATCGGAAGTAGCGGGCCGGCGTTTGCATCGTTGCGACTTGATCTGCCAACTTGGTCCAGGTTTGCGCCATTCGGACGAAGATTGCCTTATCGCGCGGATCGACGGCGGTTCGCGCCCATCGAAGGCACTCCCAGGCATTTTGGCGATAGTCGTCACGCGTACTCACCGGACTTCTCCTGTCCAATGATATTGATCCGCCATTGAGTTTCAGGGATGCGGGCATCTAGCGTGGGGTGCCGCATCCGTGCTTTTCACGCCATTTCGGTCCGGGACCGCGCATGTAGTACGGCTCGGGCCGGTAGGGATCGAGCATCTTCCGCCGGCGACGAGCAACCAGATCGACGCCGCGCGCCGGCACGTGAGCGGCAAGCAGCACCCGCAAGACATACGAATCTGAGAAAGCGGCCATTCGGACCTCCGTTCGCTGAACCGCACCGATCAACGCGGCACCGGGAACGGCACTGCCTTTTCCGCCGCGACGCCACACTGGCAGCCCTGTCGCCGCTTTTGATCGGCTGCTCGGATACTATTCCAGTGAAAGCCGGCAATTCCATTCTGCAGAGGTTGATCCGCATAATCCCTTGGGTTGACCGCCTCATACTTAGGTGGGACTTGGTCGGCTGTTATTCTGACGAGCATTCAATGGCGCAGGACAACGCCGGCGCGGCGCGAGGATCGAAACGTCCACCGGCGCCGCTCCTGCTTTGCTGCTCCGCTACGATGCCGACGATCCTGGGCATGCGCACGCCGGTTCGAGGATAATTTTGCGCGCCTTCATCGAGCCGCTTCGGTACGCATTTGTGAGAGAACGGGGCTTATCTCTTCAACAATGGCGAAATTCACAATCCGAGCGGCCTCGCCAATGAGCAGCCGAGTGGACGAAACGGCGGTTATCAAATGGTGCCACCCCCAATCTCGCCGCCCGGGGCGATGTGGTGTTGACGGCGGGTGACAGCGGCTTTGACTTGGCGAAGCCATTATCTTCCTCGCGACAGATCGCTCTAGTTTCCTCCAGGGCGCGAAACTCGCCGTTGATGGAGGCAGAACCGCCCCCTAATTCTTTGGCCTCCGAAGGATGGCTCCCCCTCGATCCGCAGAATTTGTCCGGCGACCCGCGTATGCATTGGTAAACCAAGGTATAGGGCTCACATACCGATACGACATTCGAATCAACCTCAGTCGGATGGAGTCGGCCGTCTGAGGAAACTAGTCTTGGGGTGCCGTTCAAAACGAACGGACCCCGGAGTCCGTAGCGGGTGGAATCGCAGGAGTGCCGATCATGCTCACGGTGTTGGTTCTCGTCTGCTCGGTGTCCGTCACCCCCGACTATTTGCGCAATTGTGACCGCAACAATGCCGTGCAGGTCATGCAGCTGCCTGAGCAGATAGCCTCGCCGTCGATGTGCGCGATGCGCGGACAGGCCTACCTTGCCGGGACAACGCTCGGCCAGGAACTCGCTGAGAACGAGCGGGTCAAGGTGCTTTGTATCAGGAGCGGGACCGTGGCAGGTCACGTGGGCTAGATCAAAATGGCAGCTTGTCGGGCGGATCTCGTGCAGCAGCTTTCGGCGGCCTGGCTCAGGAATGTCTTCGCCGGCCTTCTGGCCACAACAGTTCTGATCTTATTCCTGATCCTGCTTCCATGATGTGATTTCGTCGACGGCCGCCCAAGAGCAGCAAGCCACCAACTCGCGGCGAGCGAACGAAAGCGATCGCCGCGCCGATGCGGTATCCACCCGCGGCGGCGCGCTTCAGCGGAATCGCGCTTCCTGCATCGGTCGAAGACCTCGTGGGCGGTGCCCTTCATCCTTCCTTGACGCCGAACGCGCCTATCTTCTCTGGGAAAAAGCAGCCGCCCGGAAGGAAAGGCACTAGAATATTGGCTTCGGGCGGAGGCCGAATGCTCCACGGAGCCAAGCGCGGATCCCCAGTAATGATCGGACGAAGAGTGAGTTGGCTTGACCAGGGCGCCAATGAGGGGAGCCATGGGCCGGCTCTTGCGGTTATCCTCCATCACCGGACAACCTGCAGCTCATGACGGAAGTAGCATTTGTGCCAGGAACTGACTCATGCACCGCAGCAAAAAAGTCGTTACGCAGCCTTTCGCCGGAGCCGGGCGGCGACCGGCTAAATTGCATTGGGCAAGACGTGCCAGGAGAGAAACTCGCGCTCAAGGAAATTCGACGCGTTGGGAGTATTAGTCCCAGGTGCGCGAGACGGACTTGAGGCGAGTTGACGCGCGCGGGTCCGGTCG
>WNGH01016373.1_pt1 | contig 10353 bp, 8 predicted proteins | sample 5400631 | NCBI WGS metagenome assembly WNGH01 (sample SAMN13153373, study PRJNA577476) | soil metagenome | isolation source: 115 cm soil or saprolite under Garry oak tree replicate 1 | place: USA:California | collected 2016-06-15 | reverse complement strand
CGACGTGACCTCCACGTGTGATTTTTTCCTCCAGTGGCATTTGTGAGTTGATCATCTGTTGAGCTTCGGAGGCTTTAATCGACATCCGCTCCATCAAGCGGCTTAGCTGCACCTCGTACGAACAGGCCACCACCACCACCACTCGGTCGCACAATGTTTCACCGCCGCTTTCATAAAGGAGTGGAATATCAGCAAAGAAAAAATCGGGAGAATTGCGATGCCTTTCCGCCTCGGCCCTCCATTGGCGGCGAATCCGCGGATGGAGGATCCGCTCAAGCGCACGTTTCCTGGTTGCGTCGCCAAATATTATCGCTCGAAGTTTCGCTCGATTCAAGGCTTCATCACTTGAAAAGATCCCGCTCCCGAACTCGGCTCGAATTTCCTGTTTCACCTCAGGAAGCTCAACGAGAGCGTGCGCCGCTTCGTCGGCATTGAAGAATTTCGCTGCGGGAAGAATCTCACGCAGACATCCGCAAAACGTGCTTTTGCCAGTGCAAATTCCACCGGTGATTCCGATTGCAGGCATGAACTGAACCTTACCGTGGCATAAGTAACACGCAGAAAACTGAACGTCGTGCAGTCATAAACGGGCAGAGTGTAGCGAAGACCGGCAGCTTTGCGATGCCTGAAATGCGGGTATCATGCAGAGCTTATGACGCAGCAAGTTTTGTCAGGAAAAATTGGCTTGGTGTTCGGGGTGGCGAACAAGCGCAGCATTGCTTGGGCGATCGCGAAGGCATGGGCCGGCGCGGGCGCGCACTTGATTTTTAACTACCAGGGCGAGCGATTAAAGGAAAACGTCGAGGAGCTGGTCGGTGAATTCGGGGAAAAAACGCCGTTGTTCCCCTGCGACGTTTCAAGCGACGATGAGATCAGAGCATTTTTCGAAAGCGTGCGGAACGAAACCGATCGCGTCGATTTGATGCTGCATTCGCTGGCATTCGCGCCACGAGAGGCGTTGGAAGGCGATTTTGTGAGCACGACGCGCGAAGCGTTCCGTGTCGCGCACGATATCAGCGCTTACTCGCTGGTGACGCTCACGCGTGAAGTAGCGCCGCTGATGACCAACGGCGGAAGCATCGTCGCGATGACTTATTACGGGGCGGAAAAGGTCGTGCCGCATTACAACGTGATGGGCGTAGCCAAGGCCAGTCTCGAAGCGAGCACGCGCTATCTTGCCTACGATCTCGGTCCGAAAAAAATCCGGGTAAACTGCATTTCCGCCGGGCCTGTGCAAACGCTGGCCGCCCGTGGAATCAGCGGGTTCACGTCGATGTTGAAACATTATCAGGAACGCGCGCCACTGAAGCGCAGTTGCGATCCGGCTGAGCTCGGCGCCACTGGGGTTTTTCTCGCCAGCGACGCTGCCGCGGCGATCACCGGGCAGGTCATCTACGTCGATGGCGGTTACCAAATAATGGGCATGTGACAGTCTCTTTCTCTTCCTCTTACTCTTGCTCTTGCTCCATATGATTGCTCGCATCTGGCATGGATGGACGAAACGAGCGGACGCGAAGGCATACGAGGAAATGTTGCAGACCGAAATTTTTCCGAGCATCGCGGCACGAAACATCCAAGGGTATCATGGCGCCGAATTGTTCATCCGCGAAGATGGCGATGAAGTGGAATTCGTCACGCTGCTGCGGTTCGATTCCATGGATGCCGTGAGAGAATTTGCCGGTGCGGACGAAAGCAAGCCTGTGATTTTCCCAAAAGCCGAGGCGCTCATCGCGCGAATGGAGCGAGCGCGGCACTATCGAATCGCAATTTAGTCTCGTGCTCATGCCCGTGCTCCTGCTCCTAATCAGCTAGGTTAGATCCATCGCGAGCATGAACACGAGTCTGGCCGAACAAAACCCGCACCTGCCTGAAGGTTCTCACGCAATGAGCCGGTTTCTATACAAAGCTGCCGTGCTTGCGGTTGCCTTGACGAACTCATCGCTATGTTACGCTGGCAACGAGGACTTCAGCGTAAAGAAGATTTTTACTTCGCCAAGTAGCCATCACGATCTCGTTGTTGTCGCCTATCCCTCACCGATTGGAGCGAAGAATCCGCCGCTTGAAAAAATCGGTAAATTCCTCAACGGGATTTTTGTCGAAGCGACGAATCTGGCCCACACGGTTTACATGCGAGAGTACCACGGCAACGGGTGGATTTTGGACCAAGCGGACCATTGGATCGCTAGCCGATACCTTTGGGCGGCTGACGAGTTCGGTCTGTTCGTCGCCGATGCGGAAACAAACACGATTCTTTTTAATAACGTTCTTGAGGCTTACGCCAAAAATCCTGCTGCCGACGAATGGGTCGCTATCAGATTCCGGCCAAGCGCCAGAATTCAGGAATACTTGGAGGAGAAGTTCCAAGACAGTTTGTTGTTAGTTGATCCAGCGCATATGGCAGCACAATCCCCTCGTGATCTTCCGGAAGATTCGTTGGCGCACGTTAAATCGATGCGAATCGATGGAGTCGCGCTTGCTCCACCTGAGTGGGCGGCCGACGGCTCACGATTCGCCGTTCTTGTTTGGAAAAACGGAGCAGTGGCCGCAGTTCAGTACGATACTAACCTGCGAGAGACAGCAAGAACTGCGATTGACCTACAGGTTGACCGGGAGACCGCTTTATCAGTTTGGCTCAAAAAGGATTTGGCACCCGCGGCCAAAAAAATCTTGTCCGACCCTAGAACCTTTCAATCTGCAACGGCCAGTCCGTCACCCTAGCTACTGCAACCGACGTGTTGGTAACGAATGCGGCTTTGCCGCCTGACATTTGCACCTTCGGCGATTGTTCTCCCATCGTCTTGAGGACAAGCTGATACATCATTGGCAACCCCGAAAGCGGTCGGGGTTGCCCTACAACTCAGGCGCGCGACGTTGGTCTGTATGCAACTCGCTTCGAAGCTCCGAGAAGTCCTGGGCAACGACATTGTCGTTAATGATCCGGACACGCTCGCGGCGCACAGCGGCGATAAATGGTTCGCCGCACATCAGCCGCAAGTTGTCGTCTTCGCAAGATCGACAGGTGACGTGAGCAAGCTGCTTCAGTTCGCGTCGCGTGAAAAAATTCCGGTAACAGCGCGCGGCGGCGGCTTCGGCTACGTGGGTGGATGCGTGCCGGTTCGCGGCGGGATCGCCCTGTCCCTTATGCGGATGAACCGGATTAAGGAAATCAGTTTTGCCGATGCGGTGGCGATCGTTGAACCCGGCGTGTTTACTGCCGAACTGAAATCGGCAGTGCGCGCGCAAAAATTATTCTATCCGCCAGATCCGGCGAGCATGAAAGATTGCACCATCGGTGGAAATGTCGCCACGAATGCGGGCGGCCCGCGCTGCTTGAAATACAGCGTGACGCGCAATTATGTGATCGGTCTGGAAGTGGTGCTCGCCAAGCTTCCTCCCGCACGCACTACACTGTCCGCTGCGTTCGCCGCGGCCACACAAGCCGCCGAAGCAGTGCAGGCGATTTTTGCGGCGGGATTTCTGCCGTCTTCATTGGAGATCGCCGATCGTTTCACACTGGAAGCGGCGCGACGCGATCTGGGCAAAATGATCGTCCCCGAGGGAAACGCGCATCTGCTGGTCGATCTGGATGGGCAAGAGGAAAGCGTCCGCAGCGAGTCCGCAGCGATTCGCGATTTGCTCGAGAAAAGAAAACCGAACACGCTCGAGATAGCAACCGGCGAAGCAGATTGCGAAAGGCTCTGGGCATTGCGCCGCGAGTTCAGTAATTCACTGCGCGCCACGGGTCTGACAAAGTTGAACGAGGATGTCGTCGTGCCGCGCAGCCGCTTAGTCGATCTGATGGAATTCGCGGAATCGCTGCAGGCAAAACACGGGTTCCCGATCGCGTGCTTTGGTCATGCCGGGGACGGCAACATTCACGTCAACATCATGGCAGACCGTTACAATCGCGATGCCGCAGTGCGCGAGAGAGTCGAGCGCGCACTCGACGATCTTTTCGCCCAAGTCCTGACCTGGGGCGGTGTGATTACGGGGGAGCACGGAATTGGTCTCGCCAAAAAACGGTGGTGGCCGGATGCGACCAGTGAGGTCGCGCGCAATCTGCACCGCCGGCTGAAACAAATTCTCGATCCAAACGACATCTTGAATCCGGGAAAATTTGTTTAACCAAGAAGATCGTGCCCGCGAATCACACAAATTGACGCGAATAAGGAAAGGATATTTTTGTTATTTGCGTGTATTCGCGTTATTCGCGAACGGATCTTTTTGATTGACGAATCCAAATTCGCATTGAGATTCGGCGAGCATTTTTTAACGGCGCATCTGAATTGGCCGCGACTGACGCGCATCCGCGTCCTCGTGAACGAACCAATAAGAAAGACCTACGTCTTTCATTAGCGCTGCCTTGGCACCACAAATGAAACCTGGAAAATTTACTCACACGATCGCGGTCATCCTTTCGTCGATCACGTCTCTTTTCGCCCATGGAACGCCTTCAAAAGCGGAGCCTGCGAAAACAAAGTTCAGCAAGAAATCTCAGAGATCAGGAGACGACCGTTCGTTCGATGTTACTTCACTCGCGTTCACGCCGGGGCAGTTGGCCAAAAATGCGCCTGAGCCGGGACAGCGTTTTCCGTGGAAAAGGGAGATCGTAACGACGGTGTTCTGGGTCGGCGAGAAACCAGCCGGTAACAATCCGATCCCTAATCGCACAAGCTCTTGGGACAAAGATTGGACCAAAAACTATGGCGGGTTTGACGATCCTGATACCGCCCATCGCAGCAATTACATTCCTGCAAAATTCACGCCCCGACTAAATCCATTTTACTGCGCGCTTCCCTACAACGACAAAGCGAGGGAGGGCCATCGACCCGAAGCGCCGCGCGTTGTTCCATGGTTCAACGAAGCTTATCAAGGCCCCGCTGTTTCGACTTGCAAAGGGCGCTGGATCGCTATCCGTAAGGGAAATCGAGTAGCTTACGCGCAATGGGAAGATGCCGGGCCGTTCCGCACCGATCACTGGCAATATGTGTTTGGTAACGAACGGCCAAAACCTAATCTCAACAAAGGCGCCGGCCTCGATATCTCGCCCGCTGTCCGCGATTACCTCGGGCTACAACCAACGGATGTGACCGATTGGAGGTTCGTGGATTTCAGTGAAGTGCCGCGTGGGCCGTGGTCAACGCTGGGCGAAAACAATACTTTCGTCATCAACGATCGGAAAAAAGGCGCGGCGCTGGTCGAAAAGCTGGGCACAATCGCACACTGAACGCGCAGTAAACGTGTCGCGTTCCGCGTGCTGCTGGGGAGCGCAGGCTGCCAGCCTGCAGGTCCCGGCAGCTTGCCGAGACCGGGAATTGATTACCACTCGAGCTATGAGCGAAAAGATGTTGCCGGCAGGGCTGCCGGCAACTACAGGCTGGCAGCCTGTGCTCCCCAGACCGCCCCGAGACGCATGCGCTTAGCCAATCCGCGCAATCTTTCGGTCGAAATCGATTCGAAACGTAAATGGAAACGCGTTGCCGAGTTCATTCTGTTTCTTGTGCGATCTTCATCGCAGCGACTTTCAGCCTCGGTGTTTCAATTGGAGCGGCCGCAGAGAGCGGCACTTTGCTCACCGGAAAGGCCGCGATGGGCGATTGGACAAGTGATGCACCCGGAGTGCGGCGCAAAATCACCGTCACCGACTTGCCCACGCCGAGTTCAAATATTCTGGCAATTAACCGGGCGCACGTCGTCGAGCGGCCAGCAGGCGCACAGCTTCGTGTGCCGCCGGGTTTTACGATCGAATTGTATGCTGGCGGATTTCGTGATCCGCGATTTCTGCTCACCGCGCCGAATAGCGACATCTTCGTTGTAGAGAGTCGCGCCAATCGAATCAAGGTGTTGCGTGACACGAAGCACGCCGGTCAACCAGACGTCACTGAGATCTTTGCAGAGCAGGGTTTAAACAAGCCGTTCGGGATTGCGTTTTATCCGCCGGGTGACGATCCCCAATTTTTGTACGTGGCGGATACCGACGGCATAATTCGTTTCCCCTACCGCAACGGTGATCTGAAAGCGCGCGGACCGGCGGAAGACTTGGGCGCGCATCTCTCTGCTGGCGCGGCGCGCCTGCGCAGCGGCGGCCACTGGACGCGCGACATTGTTTTTTCACCCGATGGCAAAAAAATGTATGTCTCAATCGGTTCACGCTCGAATGTTTCCGACAGCGCTGCGGAAGCCGATCGCGCCCGCATTTTCGAGTTCAACCCCGACGGGACAGACCGGAAAGTTTACGCGTGGGGAGTTCGCAACGCCGTCGGAATCGCATTTCGACCCGGCGCAAACGAGCTGTGGATGAGCACAAACGAGCGCGACGAAATCGGCGAAGATTTGCCGCCGGACTACATCAGTAGCGTGCGCACCGGTGGCTTTTATGGCTGGCCGTGGTTTTACATCGGCAACCACCCTGACCCGCGCCACAAAGGAAAACATCCTGAACTCGCCGACAAAGTGATCGTTCCCGATGTGCTCGTGCAGGCGCATTCCGCCACGCTTAACTTGTGCTTTTACACCGGTGACCAATTCCCCGCCGAATACAAAGGCGACATCTTCGCTGCCTTCCACGGTTCATGGAACCGGATGAAACGCACCGGTTACAAAGTGGTGCGTGTGCCGTTCGACCACTCGACCGGCAAAGCGCGCGGCGAATACGAAGATTTCGTGACTGGCTTCGTCACGCCCGAAGGCAAAGTCTGGGGTCGCCCGGTCGGAATCACCGTCGCCAAAGACGGCAGTCTTCTTTTCAGCGAAGACGGCAACGGCACTATCTGGCGTGTGGGCTACCGTAGATAATTCGAAAGTCGTTAACCTAGCAAAAGAACATTGCTGGTCGCGGCGTTGCGCATAATCTGCTTTAGCGCGGCATGAAGATTGGTTTTGCTCAAATTAACCCGACCGTCGGGGATTTGAGGGGTAATTGCGACTTGATCATCGGCGCCTATGAGCGTCTTGCGGCTGCGGGCGCGGAACTAATTCTGACGCCGGAACTGGCCATCACCGGCTATCCGCCACAGGATTTGGTTTTCAAATCGCGTTTCGTTCTGGAGAACCTTGCGATCCTGGAAAAGCTGCATTCTCGCGTTGGCGAGGCAGCGTTGCTGGTCGGTTTTGTCGATCGCAACGAAGGACGGGGCAAGCCGTTTCATAACGCCGCCGCTCTGCTCGAACGCGGCAAACCGCTAAGGAAAGCGCACAAATCGCTTCTACCCACCTACGATGTTTTCGACGAAGACCGTTATTTCGAGCCGGCCAGCCGTGTGGAGCCGGTTGATGTCCAGGGAAAAAAAATCGGCGTGACGATCTGCGAAGATATTTGGACTGAACATTACCTGCCGCGACCGCTCTACGACGTCGAACCAGTGGGCAGTCTGGTGGAACAAGGCGCAGAGATCATCGTCAATCTAAGCTCCTCGCCGTTTAGCTTGCATAAACCGGCGATCCGATACGAGATGGTGGCGGGGCTCGCACGCGCTCATCAACGGCTAATCTGTTACTGCAATCTGGTCGGCGGCAACGATCAACTTGTGTTTGATGGCAATTCCTTCGCGGTGAATGCCGCTGGCAAGTTGATCGCGCAACTGGCTGCATTTCGTGAAGACGAAAAAGTCGTCGATACGGATTCAACCGCCGCAATCGAATTTCACGAAGGCAAAACGCCGAAGGAACTTTTCGCCGCGCTTTCTCTGGGAGTTCGCGATTATTTCCGCAAATGCAATTTTCATTCCGCCGTAGTCGGCCTCAGTGGCGGCGTTGATTCCGCGGTCACGGCTGTGATCGCGGTTGATGCGCTGGGCGCGGAAAACGTGACCGGAGTTTCGATGCCCAGCCCATACTCATCGCGCGGCAGCATCGATGATGCGCGCGCGCTGGCGCGCAATCTCGGAATTAAATTTCTCGACATTCCGATCACCGACGCGTTCAGAGATTTCAAATCACAGTTCAAAGAAATTTTTAAAGGTCTGCCCGAAAACGAGACTGAGGAAAATATGCAGCCGCGCCTGCGCGCGATGACCTTGATGGCGCTCTCGAACAAGTTCGGTCATCTGTTGCTGACCACTGGAAACAAGAGCGAACTCGCCGTCGGCTATTGCACAATTTACGGCGACATGGCCGGTGGACTGGCTGTGATCAGCGACGTGCCGAAAACAATGGTTTACGAGTTGGCGCGCTGGATAAACCGTGACCGCGAGATCATTCCACGATCCACAATCGACAAACCGCCCAGTGCTGAGTTGAAGCCGAACCAAAAAGACCAGGATACGCTGCCGCCGTATGAAATTCTCGATCAGATCTTGCAGCTTTACGTCGAAGAAAACCTGAGCGCCCGCGACATCATCGCGCGCGGGTTCGACGAGAAAACCGTGCGCTGGGTGCAGCGCCGGGTCGATCTCAACGAATACAAGCGCGAGCAAGCTGCGCCCGGAATAAAGGTAACAAGCCGCGCCTTTGGACTTGGCCGCAGAATGCCGATCGCGCAAAGATACGTCGATTAACAGATATGTCGCTGAGCGGAAAACACGCGCTGATCACCGGGAGCTCCCGTGGCATTGGTCGAGGAATCGCCCTCAAACTGGCCGACCACGGTGTCAACGTAGCAGTTCACTACTATCAAAACGAGGCCGCCGCCTTGGACACGCTTGCACAGGTGCGCGAACGAGGCGCCGATGGCTTCGTGGTCCAAGCGGACGTGTTGGATTCCAAACAGATCACCCAGATGTTTGGCAAAGTTAAAGCCGAATTCGGTAAGCTCGATATCTTTGTCAGCAACGCGCGACCCGAAGCAGCGGCGTTCTTTTATCCGCCGATGGACATCACTCTCGAACAATGGAACGCCGCGTCCGATTCGCAGGCAAAAGCGTTCCTCGTCGCTGTGCACGAGGCGGTTCCACTCATGGCTAAGGGGGGAAGAATCCTCGCGATCACTTACGCCCAGGGAAGCCGCACTGGCGGAGTGCAATCCTGGGTCGGCATGGGTTCAGCCAAGGCCGCGCTCGAGTCCCTCGTGCGGTACTTCGCGGTAGCTCTCGCCAAACGCGGTATCACAGTGAATGCCATCAGCCCCGGATGGACCGAGGACAGCGTATTGAATTCGCTGCCCGAGCAGATTCAGGAACTCATCCGAAATTGGCACGCGCGCGGATGGACTCCAATGGGCCGGCTGGGAACGCCCGAGGATATTGGGAATGTTGCGACGCTCCTTTGTTCAGAGCAAGCCGCCTGGATAACTGGGCAGGTGATTTACGCCGATGGCGGCGCGTCGTTGATGAATCCCGAGGTCCCGCCAGAAATCCAGCTGGGTTGATTTTTGGGTTGAGCAGATGGCTTAGAATCTGTATCTAGTCAGCCCCCTTCCACGTGCAAACGATCATCGCGCTTCTGTTTTGCTTACTACTTGGCGTGATGGTGAAGGCGCAGGGTTGGTTCGCGTTGCTGTGGCTACCACTTGGGTTCGTTATCGGCCTGTTCGTCACTGCTCAGATTGCGCTCCCGATACTGTTGGGCTTGCCTCGCGCGATTCACCTGGTGTCGAGTGGAGAGATGCGCGCGGCGGTATATCGGCGTCTGCTGTTCTCTCCGGTTCTTTGGATTGTGCATTTGTCTGTGATCCTGTTCCTGGTCGGATTCTTCTGGCCGTCAGCGGCAGCGTGGTTCGAGACAAATGGCGCGTTGAGTGCCGGCGTTTGGCTTGGCGTTGTGGGTATCCTGCTGTCAGCACTCTCGAAGAGGTCTCGTGCAGATTTCCAGGCAGACTTTGACCGATCTTATAGGCAGTTTTACGTCCATCGCGACGCGCGTCGCCGGAGGCCTAACCGACGCCGAAGCTCAACTGTTCCCTCGTAGAAGGGGTTTAAGGGGACGCGATGAGTCCCCTTATTTTCTCTTGCCGTTAGGCGGAAGCGAGAAATTTTCCGGCCGGACCCATGGATGTTGTTGTTGCCTTCGACGAGGCCGAATCAGGGGTGCATGAAATGCACCGTGCAGGAATCGAACCTGCAACCCAGTGATTAAGAGTCACTTGCTCTGCCAATTGAGCTAACGGTGCAAATAGCTATTTCCCAGGTAAATGCTGCACGAACGTGTACTTTCGCGCAAACCAAAATTGGTAGCAAATTGGTAGCATGAAATGCGCTGTTGTGTTAGCATTGGCCCCATGAAAGACCGGAAATTACTCATTCGAGTTCGTTGCACAACGCGGAAGTTCTATCTGCACCCTCCGCGTCCTGGTCGAAACGATTGGCATGTTCGATTTACCGCGCCCGCGATCGACGGCGGGCGGCGGATTTTTCGAAATACAGGGGCGAAGGAGATTGGGCCGGCAAAACGCATTGCCGCAAAAATAATCGAATCGTT
>WNGH01007522.1_pt1 | contig 10354 bp, 6 predicted proteins | sample 5400631 | NCBI WGS metagenome assembly WNGH01 (sample SAMN13153373, study PRJNA577476) | soil metagenome | isolation source: 115 cm soil or saprolite under Garry oak tree replicate 1 | place: USA:California | collected 2016-06-15 | reverse complement strand
GGCGGAAGTCGTATTGACCGTGGTAGCCTCAGCCAGAACATTGACCTGGCTGGCAATGTCGCCCGGCGAAAGCGTCACGTCAATGACGAGTTCTTGCCCGACTGCCAGTTTGATTCTCTGTCGAAGCTCTCTCTTAAAACCGTGCGCTGAAATCAGAACCTCATACTCACCCGGCGGCAGCAGCGGTATCAGGTATCGTCCTGCTCCATCAGTTTCGATCTCCCGAGACGCATCCGTGTAGATATTCCGCGCCGCGACCTTGGCCGAAACAATTGCCGCTCCATTGGAATCGGTGACGATTCCCTGAATGCTGGCGGTGACGGTTTGCGCCGAACTCGAACCATCGCAAATTAACAACATTAGCAGCAGTCCCATGGTAACTCGCATGACAAGATCCTCCTTCAAGAGTTAGTGCCTCAGCCGGCAAGAAGTTATCCGCCCGGACGTACTGGACATAGACGGATTAGGCGGGTCGCTATTCCTTGCGTGACGCCCTGGCGCGGAAACGTTTCCGAGTAGTCTCAGCACTCCCGTTGACTCAAGGTTTAGTTCGGAGCACTATAATCTATTCCCGAATCTCGGTGAAACTATAAGACCGCTCGCATCTTTTGCCAAGCAAACCAGGAAGCGGTCGTCGCGTGTAAGTTCTGGTGCGGATGGCCGACTAACACAAAAGCATGCTGGTCAAGAAACCTGGCGACATCAAGAGCAGCGAGACTACCGATCAAACGACCTATCTGAATCGTCGCTTTTTTATGCGCGGCGCGATTCTGGCGGGTTCGGTGACGGCTACCGGGCTTCTTTATCGCAAACTAAACCCGCCGCCTGCGATTGTGGAAGAGCGGCCAAGGATTGCCGGATTGGTTAAGCCGCCAACCGACGAAGCGATTCAAGGTGGTTTCAAGGTGAACGAGCCGCTAACTTCATTCGAAGATATCACCAATTACAATAACTTCTATGAGTTCTCGACCGAGAAGCGTTCTGTGGCCGAGGAAGCGCGCGGGTTTGTCACGCGGCCATGGACAGTAGATGTCGGTGGGTTGGTTGGCAAGCCTAAGGTTTTTGACCTCGATGATTTGCTGAAGTTAGCGCCTCAGGAAGAGCGCATCTATCGGCATCGCTGCGTCGAAGGATGGTCGATGGTGATTCCGTGGGCCGGATTTCCGCTCGCAGCGCTGCTGAAGCAGGTCGAGCCGCTTTCGTCCGCGCGTTACGCGGCATTCCAAACCTTGCTCGATCCCAAACGAATGCCAAATCAGAACACGGGCGTGCTTGATTGGCCATATGTCGAAGGCCTGCGTTTGGATGAAGCGATGAATCCGTTGGCGATTCTGGCGACCGGCATGTACGGCCAAACGATGCCGCCTCAGGATGGCGCGCCGATTCGTCTGGTCGTGCCGTGGAAATATGGTTTCAAGAGCATCAAGTCGATCGTGAAGATTATGCTGGTCGCGGAAAAGCCGCCTATGACCTGGAATATCCAATCTCCAAACGAATATGGCTTTTATTCGAACGTAAATCCGAACGTTGACCACCCGCGCTGGAGCCAGAAGATGGAGCATCGTATCGGCGAGTTTGGATCGCGCCCAACGCTCTTGTTCAATGGTTACGCCGAACAAGTTGGGCATCTTTATGAAGGGATGGATTTGAGGGTGAATTACTAATTTCGGTCAGTTGTTAGTTGTCAGTGGTCAGTTGGAAAGGAAATGCAACTGACGATTGACCACTGACAACTGACTATTTGACGATGAAAGACACACGCTTCGCCAAACTCGTGCTCTTCGTCAATGGCCTCGTGCCGCTTACGCTGCTCATGTGGGATGTGTATCGGAAGCAGGTGGGCGCTAATCCTTTGGAGTTTGTTACGCGCACGACCGGAATGCTGACGCTCGTGTTTCTGCTGATCAGTCTGGCGGTTACGCCGGCGAGGCGGATTACCGGGTTGAATTGGTTAATCAAGTTTCGTCGCATGCTGGGGCTTTTCGCCTTCTTTTATGGATCACTTCATCTGATGACTTATGTTGCCTTCGATCGTTTCTTTCATTTGAAAACCATTCCTGGTGATGTGGCGAAGCGGCCTTTCATAGCGATCGGAATGACGGCGTTCTTCTTGATGCTGCCGCTCGCGCTCACTTCAACCGACAAGATGGTCAAGCGTTTGGGCGGCAAGCGTTGGGCGCTTCTGCATCGGATCGTCTATGTTTCAGGTGTATTCGGCGTGCTGCACTACTACATGCTCGTGAAGTCAGACGTGCAGCTACCGCTGACGTTCGCATTCATTCTCTTCGTGCTGCTAGGCTTCCGTTTGTTTGCGAAGTATTACGCGGCGCACGCTCGCGTTTCCGAGAGCGTTGTTCCGCCACGATGACCTGCTCAAGTTTTTCGCTGATGAGTGATCCGACCAAGCGTTTCTCAGACCGCATCGAGAATTACATCAAATATCGTCCTGGTTATCCGGATGCGGTCATCGATCTGCTTACCGAAGAGTGCAGGCTAACTCAGCAATCAATTATCGCCGATATAGGTTCAGGGACAGGGATTCTGAGTGAGCTCTTCCTCAAGAATGGAAACCGAGTTTTCGGGATCGAGCCTAACGTCCCGATGCGTGAGGCCGGAGAGAAGTTAATTGAACAGTACCCGAAGTTTGTGAGCCTTGAAGGCGTAGCAGAAGCCACAACTTTGTCGGACCATAGCATCGATTTTGTCGTTGCCGGACAGGCGTTTCATTGGTTCGATCAGCAAAGCACGCGAGCCGAATTCTCCCGGATACTGAAGCCGAGCGGCTGGGTCGTGCTGATCTGGAACGAAAGACGGGTTGATTTTACTCAATTTCTGCGCGCTTACGAGCAAATGCTCCTAAAGTTCGGCACCGACTACCAAGAGGTTCGTCATGAGAGGGTTTACCAGGACGTGGAGTCGTTCTTTTCGCCACGCGAATTTAAGTTGAGAACTTTCGATAACCGCCAGTGCTTTGATTTTCAGGGCGTGAAAGGCCGCCTGTTATCCTCCTCTTACGTGCCCGCACCGGGTCATGAAGACTTTGAAGCCATGCTGGAAGAGCTGAGAAACATTTTTGAGGAATATCAAAAAGCAGGCGAAGTGGTGTTTGAATACGACACCAGAGTTTACTTTGGCCAACTGAAGAATTAGATTTTACCGAATGGACGACGAACGAAGATCAGATAAGCGCGTTGGCGTTAACCTCCCGACCAGGTGGCGCGGCATCATGGGCACTCATGAAGGACGCGTCGAGGACGTGAGCGCAAACGGCTGCTTCGTCAACACAAAAGGCGCAGCAGATATCGGCGAAATCGTTAGCCTGCTCATCAAGCTTCCGTCCGGCCAATGGTTGCCGTTGCGTGGGAAGGTCGTTTCCACCCAACAGTTGGTCGGGTTTAGCTTATCGTTTTCCATTCTCGACGAGACAGAGCAACAGTCTCTGCGCGAACTCATTGAGCTTCACGCCTGAGTAAGCGCCGCACAATAACCCAGTTACCGAAAGTGAATTGAGGAAGGTCCTAAGGCCGGCTACTGTGTCGCCAGGGTCGCAAGTCTGGCCATCGCATGCGCCAAATCCAAACGCGTAAATGCTCCCTGAGGGTTGAAAGTCATACCACTGGTTTTGATGAGGCCATTTTGCACCGCCACCGCTACGTATCCCCGCAGCGACGCGGGAATTGACGCCACGTCGGTGTAGGTCAGCGTGCAAGTTCCCGACTCGGCCTGCTGGCGCAACCCTGCGGCGCGCACCAAGGCGACCACGGCAGTCAGGCGATCGACAATAGCGTCCGGCTGAAAAGCTCCGCCCGTCACCACGCTCGGGAACAACGCACCGCTCGACGAGGCTTGCGCGCTCTCGACAAAGAGCATTGTTGCCTTGTCGCGCACGTCGGTATAGTTTGATTGCGCGGGCAGATATTGCGGGACGCGTCCTCCCAACACCAGTGCCTGGGCGAGATCCGCGCGTGTCACGCCAAAACTCTGACGGAAATTCTTTCCGATTGGCGACATCACGAGGCCGCGGAAATTCTGATAAATCTCCGACACTGATGACGGGTCGAGTGTGCCAAGGTCGGCAAGCGTTGCGTAACGAGCGCTAGTTATTTGGATGACCCCGGTGTAGGTCTGCGATCCCGTTTGCATGCCGAGTAGTTGAGGCGTCGACGCTTGCACGACGCTGACCGGCCCGGGCAGATTCTGGACACGCGCCAACCATGTTCCAACGCTGGGATTTTGCACGACCGTGCGTTGACGTCGACCCGTCAGCCCTAAGGGACTCGCGGCATTGGCGACTGATTGGTTCGCGCCGTATGGATCGATCATCGTCAAGTTGAGGTTGGCTGGGCTCTGCGTATCGCCCCACGCCACTTGCACCGAAGCGAGCAAGGCACTGGGCGGAATCGCCAACGAAGAGTCGTTCGAACCGCCCGGAGTTACACTGCCGCTAAATTGCTGGGGTGAGTTAACAAACTGAACCTGATTTTGATAAGCGACGCCGCGCCATCCGCCAAACCGCCGTTGTGAAAACGCTGCTTCCAGCACTGCGGCTTGCGCGTTCAGCATCCCCGCGCCGACTTCGTGAAGATAGTATGGCGGTAAAGGCGTCGCAGTGCGCTGCAAGATGTCGCGAATCTGCGCGGGTGTAAGTTGCGGATTTGCTTCCAACATCAAGGCAATTACACCGGCGACCTGTGGCGCCGAGAAACTTGTTCCGTTGCCGGTCGTGTAATACGGCAATTCGGAGGAGCTTAGCTGCGTGTCGTTGGCCCCAAGCCCGTCGATAGTCGTAACCGTCGCGAGCGTCGAAGCTCGCAAACTTACAGTATTAACTCCCGGCGCGACTAGCGTCGGACGAAACAGCGGACTGCCAAATTCACCGCGCGACGAAAAGTTAGCCAGCCGTCCCTGATCGTCAGTTGCGCCCGCGCTGATCACCCACGGGGCTACCGAGTACGGATTCAATGAATCCGTACCCGGTCCCGTGTTGCCCGCCGAGAAAACCACGTTCACACCGTGGTCAGTCAGCATCTTCGTCGCGATGTTAACGGGATCGTTGTAGTCAAAGACCGTGTTTGCTGAAAAACTACAATTGACGACTCGTAGGTTGTAGCTGGCGCCGTTTGCCAGCAAATAATCAAGTCCTGAGAGCACAAAGAGAAGACTGGCGTCGCCGGCGCTCAATCCTAAAATATTCGCGTTCGGGGCAACGCCCGCGTACTTGCCGCCCGACTGTTGCCCGTTGCCGGCGATCACGCCTGCGACGAAAGTACCGTGACCGTAAGCTTGATCGGTGTTCGGAAGGTTTGGCGCCGCGACTGGATAGTTGAACCCCACGCTGAGGCTTTGCGTGTCGGCGAGCTTGATGTTTTGCACGACGCGCCCCGACAAATCCCCATGAGTGGCGTCGACTCCCGTGTCCAGTACTGCCACCGTCACGCCTCGACCGCTTTCCGGCAAGCCTCTGTTTGCCTTGATCAAATCGCTATTGCGCCGCGCCAGTTCTACACCGGTCAGATTTCGCGCTGCCGGCTCAAGATTCCATTGAAATGTTCGGTTGCCATAGATGGATCGAACGGAAGCCAAGCGCGAAATTGCCTCGAGCTTCACCTTTGTTGTAGTGACTGCGATCATCGGCAGCGCTCGATAACGCGTGCCGCCCAACACACCAAGGCGTTGTAGGTCGGCAATGTCGGCATCGGCCGGTACTTGGTAATAGACGATGACGGCGTCAACGTTGCTGTCGTCGGTCATCCGATTGAGCAGTACGGCAAGTTCGGGATCGAGGCTCTGAAAACCGACTCTGTTCGTTGCGTCAATCAAAGCGGCGATGATGGCGTTGGTTCCCGTCTGAACAAAACTATCGGCTCCGCTAATCGTGATCCCGTCAGCCCCGGAAGCTGTAATGCCGTTCACTCCGCTGATCGTCACCGCGTTTGGAGTAATCGAGAAAATAATTCCATCCGCGCCCGTGGCGGTAATTCCATCGGCGGCGTTGATGGTCAGCGTGTTATCGGCGCCGCTGGCGGTGATGCCATCGGCGTGATCAATGATGCGTGTGTCGGCGCCGCTCGCCGTGATGCCATTCGTGCCTGTAGCGATGATGTTGTCTGCGCCGCTGGCCGTGATGCCGGTGGGATTTCTAACTACGACTGAATCCGCTCGATAAGCCGTGCCGTCGGCTCCGCTAATCGTAATTCCATCGGCCCCGCTGGCCGTGATGCCGTCCGCGCGCGTGATCGTTGTCGAGTCGGCGCCCGAAGCAGTGATGCCGTCAGCGCCGCTGGCGGTGATGCCATCAGCGCCGGATGCGGTGATGCCGTCAGCGCCCGACGCTGTGATTCCGTTCGGAGTGAATGCCAGAATGCTATCGGCGCCACTAGCAGTGATCCCATTTGTGCCGACGTAGCCGATGCCATCAGCGCCACTCGCCGTGATGCCATTCGATCCAGCGATCGTCAGACCGGCAAGGGCCGGAATAGAACTTAAAAGGGCCGTCAGGGTCAGCGCGATCAGTCGCCGAGATGTTTTGAAGAGACCGCTTATCATCCAACACAAGCCATCGCCACGGTCGGGTCAGCAACAGTGGCTTGTCAAAAACTACCGAGCGAGGTGTGATTATCAAAGAAACTGAGACGACGCCCGATTCTAAGCTAGCAGAGTTTAGGGCGTTGTTGCGTTCGGCTTGCATTTTTCTTCTTGCCTTTCGTCCAATAAGCTTCAGCTTGTCGTCCCTTGATCGGACGCCTTTGCTGGTCTCGCGACAAGCTGAAGCTTATCGGACACCTGTGCCCACCAGTTCCCGATATGTCTTCTGAGTCTGCATAGCCGGCTCGACACCTAATTCCTTTTGCAAGAGTCCGCGCAAGGTTTCATATTGCTCCTTGACCGCCACCCGATTTCCAAGTGCCGCCTGTGCTCGCATGAGTAGACAATGAATGTCCTCTCGAAACTGATCCTCATGCAGAATGCGCAGCGCAAGATCCATCGCGCGCGTCCATTCCTGTTTCTTTTCCGCAACGGCCGCCAGAGATTCAAGTATCCGCAGGGATTGCTCGCGATAGTAGGACCGCTGTTCATCGACCCACGGATCATAGCTGCCTTGCATGAACTCTCCCCGATAAAGCGCGACGGCTTGTTCGTAGCGGGCCAAACAGCGATCAAAGTCCCGTTCGCGCCTCGCGGTTTCCCCTTCAGCAATTAGTCTATCGAACTCCTCGGTGTCGATCCGATAGGAAAACTCAGGATTGAGCTGATAATCGCCGTCACGGCAAACCAGAAAGTTCTGCTTTAATGGCTGGTTGCTGTTAAGCGCCTTGCGCACATGAGACATCGTCGGATGGAAATTCTTTTCGACGGTCTTTAAATCGGTTTCGCCCCAGAACGTCTCGATAATCGCGTCCTTCGGCGCACGATGATGGCGGCGTGAAGCAATGAAGCACAGAATGTCTCGGGCCCGCCGCGTAGTCCAGGCGTCAGCGGCAAATGGCCGCGCTATATCGCGAAAGATTTCCACCGGTCCGAGCATGTTGATGGTCAGATCGACCAGTGACCTGGCGCTTAATATCGTCGCCGGAGTGACCAACGTTGTCGTGGTAAGCCGCGGGATGGCAGCAAGCTGTCCACGCAAATCGGCAGGCAATAATTCCTGCGCGTCTTCTGAGGTGAAGATTTCAGGATGAGCCGTAACTTCCTGCCGCAACCAATATTCGTAGTCGTAGCGCGCCGCAAGGTCGAGGACGCGCCGCAGATGCTCAAGCATTTGTGGCTCGCGCGACGATTTGAATTCACAAATTGCCAATCCTAAGCACGCCTGGGCTTCGTAGTAATAGAGCCCGTGCTGGTGAAAATACTCGAGCGCGAGATTCAATTCCTCGCGGGCTTCATCGAAATCAGGTTGCGCCAGCAGAATGCGACCACGCGCGAGCTTCGCAGTAAAGTGACCGATACTATTTTTGTCGGCGGGCCGACGATCCAATAGTCGCGAGATCTGCGCGCGAGCCCGCGCAACATCGCCGGCTTTCAAACTCATAAAGGCTTGCTCTTCGAGCAACTCGACACGAGAGAGATCGATTCCCGCTTCGTCATACGAGCGAGCCGCACGCTCGTAAAACTCGGCGGCGCGAGATAACTCGCCGCGCTCGCGACACAGATTTCCATACGCTTCGAAAGTTTCGCCAAGCTGCCCAACCATCTTGAAGAGCTGACAACGTTCGAGGGCGGCGTCCAGATGCTTTTCGCATTCGTCCATTTCACCGCGATATAGGTAGCAGCGGGCGATATTCAAATGAGCAGTTGCTTCCTGCGGGATTGGCGAATCCCCCGAATCTGTGCGCAACATCCGGCGGAACCAGCCCAGCGACTCGCCAAAATCGCCACGCATCATTGCCGGCAATCCGAGATTGTGAGTGATCAGCCGGATGTGATGTTCATCGCCACGCTCTTCTGCAGACTGCAACGCGACGCGGAATTCGCGCTCTGCCGCAATCCATTCGCCCATCGATACCAAGCAAAGCCCGCGAGTGTTGCCGCACTTGGTTCGGACGACGGAATCTGTTTGCGCTAAGTCAACCGCACGATCGAGACATTCAAAGGCGGTTACAAAGTCGCCGCGCCGCCGCGCAATCGTGGCCATTGAATGCTGCGCTTCAGCTTCTCCTTCGCGATCACCTTGCTCACGCAGTCCGGCGATGGCCCTGCGAAACAGATTTTGAGCGGATTCAAATTCGCCGCGCAGACGGGCGACCTCTGCGCGATAGGCCAACGTACGGGGCTGCCGCTCAAAAGCTGCCGCCGGCAAAGCTTCGCCTAGCGAGGCCAGCGAACTTAATTTGCCTGAGGCAATCCAGTCGCCGCCGTGCTTAGCGATGATTTCAGCGGCGCGTCCGAAATCTTCAGCCTCCAGCAAGTGGCGCACAGCCTGTTCCCATGCCGCTCGATCCAGGAAGTATTCCGCTAAGCGAGCGTGTTCAGCCGTGACGCCAACCAAACCCGATTCGGCGCGAAGCCGGCGTCGCAGAAAACTCTGAAACAACGGATGCAGGCGATATTCTTCGCCGCCAGCATCGCTGGCAACGGTCATGAAAACATTGCTGCGCACCAACGCCGGCAGCACGGCGGATGAAATGATCTCCGGGAAGAGCCGGGCGCAGCTCTCTACTTCGATTCGATCAAGCAAAGCTATCCGCATTAAAAAGTGCCGGATCTCTGCCGGTTCCGCCGCAAATACTTCTTCGGCAAAGTACTCGAAGATGTCGCGCTCTGACTGATGCAGTACGGCTAAGGGGTCCGGCGCTTTCTCTGGCGATGCCGAAACGACTTGGCGCTGCGCGACTTGACGCACGAGTTGCAGCGCCGTAATCCAGCCGTGCGTCCGCTCGCGATATTCGCGCAGTTGTTCGGGCGTGAGCGCCAGCCCAAATACTTTGCGAAACAACTCTTGAGTTTCTCGGTCGGTGAACAGCAGGTCGGCGCGATCTATGATCGAAAGCGAATCCTGCGAACGCAGACGAGCAAGCGTTAGTGGTGGAATATCGCGCGAGATGATTATCAAGTGGATTACTTCGGGCAGATAAGCTATCAAGCGATCCAGCACGGCGTGAATTGGCGTTTCCGCGCCCAGATGGTGATAGTCGTCAAGCACGACGATTAGCTGTTGCTCGATGCCTTCCAGGATTTCGTTCAGCAACACGTCAGCAGCTAGTTCGGGCTGCTGTGCCAACTCTTGGGCTTGTTGCAGATAGGCAAAAACCGTTTCACCAAAATTGGCGATCCGCTGCTGAACTCCGTAAGTCAGATATCCGAGGAACACAGCAGGGTCTGCGTCAGTGCGATCCAGTTGGTACCAGACATAGGGACACTCCTGCTTGCGTAGAAAGTCAGCCACCAAAGTTGTCTTTCCCGATCCTGCGTTCGCCGTGACCAGCGTTACCGGCAAAACCAGATCCGCCTGCAGACGTTCAATCAGGCGTGGGCGGGCGAGTATCTCCGGCGCGGGCCGGGGTGGCAGCAGTTTCGTGCGGAGAAAGAACGCGCCCGGCGAAGTTAGTCCAGGCGTGCCGGCCGGGCGTCCAGTTCGACGTTCCTTCGTGGCCATCGGTAACAAAAGCGAGGAATTTTTACTGTTGCGGAGAGTAGCATAGCCGAAAGGACGAGTTCTATCGACTAGCGGATGATTCGACAGTAAGGCGCCCCTTTCGGTGCTGACAGGTTGAATAGGGGATCGCTCCACTTGCAAGCATCTCCTGTCCGGGCTGCGGAAAGACTCTTTTCTCTAGCCCAGGCGTTCAGAGGTCTGTGTCAGAACCCGGAGCGGTAGCGATGGGATCACGAAATCAAGCGGAATTGCAGGATCCCG
>WNGH01014975.1_pt1 | contig 10355 bp, 8 predicted proteins | sample 5400631 | NCBI WGS metagenome assembly WNGH01 (sample SAMN13153373, study PRJNA577476) | soil metagenome | isolation source: 115 cm soil or saprolite under Garry oak tree replicate 1 | place: USA:California | collected 2016-06-15 | reverse complement strand
GCCGGGCGCCGGGGCTGCGGTACGAGCTCGATTTCCGGCCGACGCTGGTCCTCGGCGACCCGGACGCGCTGGAACGGGCGATCGGCAACCTGGTCGACAACGCGCTGAAATGGAGCCCGCCGGATGGCCGCATCCGCATTTCGGCAGTCGGCGGGACGGTCGAGGTCAGCGACGACGGGCCGGGAATTCCCGCGGACGACCTGCCATACATCTTCGATCGCTTCTACCGGTCCGCAAAGGCGCGGGCGCTGCCCGGCTCGGGCCTCGGCCTCGCGATCGTGCGCAGGATCATCGACATGCACTACGGAACGGTTGAAGCAATTCCGCTGCAGCAAGGGGTGAAATTCCGCATCAGCGTGCCGGAGACCATCGTCGACCCGTCCGGCGGGGTACTTCCTGGGACTCGCGGAGCCCCCGTCGGCTTTCGGTCAGCTCGCTCGGGTGACCAGTGATTCTGAAAACAGCCCTGGCGGGCACAAGATCATGGGATGCGGACTTCCTCGATCTGGACCGGGCGGTGCTCGCGGAGCGACAGCGTGCAGGCTTCGGCCACCCAGCCGGTCTCGATCGCATCCAGGATCGTGCACGGTGACGCGCGCCGGCCGGCCACCACCTCGGTGAACGCCGTCAGCTCAGCGCGAAACGCCTCGGCGAGCCGGTCCATGAAGAACGTGAACGGCTTGCCGTCCGGGAACGAGACGCCTGGCTCGGCCGACCGCAGCGGAAGCCCCGGTCCCAGTCCGGCCGCCAGGCTGTCCCTGGTGCCGTGCACCTCCAGCCGCACGTCGTGGCCGCGCGCGTTGTACCGGGTGTTGGAGACGACGGCCAGCGCGCCGCCATCCAAGGTCAGCACGGCCGAGGCGGTATGTACGTCGCCGAACTCGCCGAACCAATCCGCGTCTTGGTTCGTGCCCGCGGCGTACACCTCGGTCACCTCCTGGCCGGTCACCCACCGGACGGCGTCGAAGTCGTGCACGGCGCAGTCGCGAAAGATCCCGCCGGACGCGGCGAGGTAGGCCCGTGGTGGCGGGGCGGGATCGAGCGTCGTGGACCGGACCGTATGAACCACGCCGAGTTCGCCGTCGGCCACCGCGGCGCGGGCGGTGGCGAAGGCCGGGTCGAACCGGCGCGGGTATCCGATCTGGACCTGCACGCCCGCGTCAGCGACCCGGCGGGCGAGGCGGGCCGCCTCCTTGCTGTCGCGCGCTACCGGCTTCTCGCAGAAGGTGGGCAGGCCCGCGGCAACGCACAACTCGATGAGCTCGGTGTGGAAGTCGGTGGGGGCGGCAATGACCATCCCATCGACTCCGGACGCTAGCACTGCCTCGGGGCTTCCGGCGATCCGCGCGCCGAAGGGTCCGGCAACCCGTTCGGCCAGCGCCGGCACTGGGTCGCTGATTACCAACCCCTCGACGGCTGGCAGGCCAGCCAGGGTCTCGGCGTGAAACGCGCCGATCCGGCCGAGGCCGAGCAATCCGAGCCGCATCAGTCCATCCCTCCCAGCACGTTCTGGTCCCAGTCGATGACCGAGCCGGTGACCACGCCGGACCGGTCGGACAGCAGGAACGCCACGAACTCGGCGATCTCGCCGACCTGCCCGAGCTTGCCCATCGGCAGCGATGCGCCGGCCTTGGCCCGCCAGTCATCACCAGCGCCGTGGAATCGGCGCTGGGTGGCATCCTCGCCCTCGGTGTCGGTCCAGCCGATGTTCAGGCCGTTGATCCGGATCCGGTCCCAGCGGTGCGCGTGCGCGGCGTTGCGGGTCAGCCCGGCCAGCCCAGCCTTGGCCGCGACGTACGGGGCGAGGTAGGGCTGGCCGGCGTGCGCTGACGTGGACATGATGTTGACGATGGTGCCGGGGGCCTTGCGGGCGACCAGGTCGGCGACCACGGCCTGCATGAGGAAGAACGGGGCCTTGAGGTTCACCGCGATGTGCGCGTCGAACAGCTCGGGCGTCGTGTCAAGCAGGGTGCCCCTGGCGGTCAGCCCGGCCGCGTTGACCAGGCTGTCCACCCGGCCGAACGCCGTGATCACCGCCGCCGCGCAGGCTCGCGCCTGGGCCACGTCGGCCACGTCGGCCTGCACGAACAGCGCCTTGGTCCCGCCCGCGGTGAGCTCGGCGGCCAGCGCTTCGCCCGGCTCACGGCGCCGGCCGGTGACCGCGACGGTCGCGCCCTCCCGGGCCGCCGCCCGGGCGATGCCCGCGCCCAGGCCCGCTGTGCCGCCGCTGATCAGGACTACCTGGTCCCACAGCAGGCTGTGTGGCCCGCTCGTCTCTAGGGCCCCGCCCGTCTTCCCAGCGCTCTTCACCGGCGCCGCCTTTCCTGGTCGCTTATCCCTCGCTCCTCGGTCGGGCGGCGGCCCTCCGGCTCGCTCATATCTCTCCTGCGCTCCTCCTGGGTACGCCCCTCCGGTTCGCTCACGACGGCCTCCGGGGCTGGCGCCGGGCGCTCCAGGCACCGAGTTCGGTCTCCAGTTGCTGTCGTGACCAGCCTTCCGCCACGGCCCGGCCGAGGATGTCCGCCTGGGTAGGCGGCGCGAGCCCGTCGATGGGCTGGTCCAGGTCCAGGCTGGTGGGGAACGAGTAGCCTTCCGCGCACGCCGCGATCACGTTCCCGATCGCCGCCGGCGACGCCCCGTCGTCGGCCATGGCCTGCAGCGCCGGGGACACGGCGACCGACATCGCGGCCCGGTCGACGACCTCCATGGCCCGGCCGAACGCCGAGGACACCTGCAGCAGGTTGGCCATCCGCCTGACGTCGGCGGTACGGTTGGCGCCCGCGGCGTGGAATACGGCCGGGTTGAAGAACACCGCATCGCCCTTGCGCAGCGGCAGCTGCACGTGGTGCGCCTCGAAGTACTCCCGGAAATCCGGCCGCCGCCAGGCCAGGTAGCCGGGCAGGTACTTGTGCGAGTGCGGCAGGTACATGGTCGGGCCGGTCTCGGCCGGCATGTCGGTGTGCGCGACCGCGCCCTGCAGGGTGAGCACGGGCGAGAGCCGGTGCACGTGCGTCGGGAACGGCGCGGCCTGGGTTTCGGAGGCGAAACCCACTGCGAGGTGACCTGATAGCCGGGCCCCAGCCAGGCCCGGCACACGGCCGCGATGAGGTTGTTGGCGTAGTAGTCCGCGAACACCTCCGGCGCGCGCAGGGCCAGCTTCTCCAGCGCGTTCCAGATCCGGTCGTTCTGCCCGGCGGCGGCGAAGTGATCTCCGGCCGCGCGGCCCGCCGCCCGCTGCGCGGCGATGATCGCCTCGAACTGCCGCGTGGCCCGGTCGACGACCCACGGGTCATCGAACGCGCCGGCCAGCACCACGATGCCCGGCCCGTCGAGCAGCGCGCGGGCCAGCTCGGCCTCCACCCGGAGCCGGCCCGCCGGACCGTAAAGCTCCTTCCGCAGCCGTGCGCCGTCGTAGATCAGCATGTTCTGCTCGACCGCAGCGGCGTACGGGTAATCAGCCAGATCAGTCTTCTGGCTCACCAGGTCGATGAGGTCGGCCAGGCGGCAGTCATCGGTGGACAGGTGGCCCGGCGCGGCATCGGAGGTCATCTGCTTGCTCCTCAAGGGTTCTCGTGCGCGGACGCCATCGGCTTGGCGTTATCCCAGCCTCGGAGGGCCGCTACGACCGTGCCGGCGGCGGGACGGAATGGGACTTGATGACCGCCGCGGTCGGCGGTGTCGTGCCGACAGGCGGTGCGCCGTCGCGTCGCCGGCCGGCGGTCAGCAGCTCGCGCAGGTAGGCGGCGCTTTGCCGGACGTCCGCGACCGGGCCTTCGCTGCGGGGCTCCTCGGTGAGGATGGTGTCTTGCTCCAGGACGTACCAGCCGTCGTAGCCGTGGCTGCGCAGGTGGCTGACGATGGCGGCGAAGTCCACGTCGCCGCAGCCCAGCGGCCGGTACATGCCGCGCCCGACGGCCTCGGTGTAGGTCAGCCGGCCCGACCGGACCTGGGCCGCGATCTGGTCGTTGACGTCCTTGAAGTGGGTGTGCGCGATGCGGTCCGGGGCCTGCCTGGTCAGCTCAGCCGGGTCGGTCCCGCCGATCAGCAGGTGCCCGGTGTCCAGGCACAGCGAGATGGCCGAGCCTTCCAGCACCCGCTGGACCTCGCCGCCGCGCTCGATCATGGTGCCGACGTGCGGGTGCAGGACGGCGCGGACGCCGCGCCCGGCGGCCAGGACGGTCAGCCGGTCCAGGTTGCCGAGCAGCGTCTTCCAGCCGGAATCGTCCAGTTCAGGGCGGGTATCGTAGCCGTCCTGGCCGGTGGCGGCGGACAGCACGAGCACGTCGGCGTGGGAAGCGTCGTAGCTGTCCAGCAGGCGGTCGATCCGGGGGACCGGGTCGTGGCCGGGCTCGTGCAGGACGACGGGGGTGAACCCGCCGACTGCGGCGAGGTGCCGGGCGGCCAGCAGCTCGGCCATGACCGTCGGGTCGGCGGGGAGGAACCCGTCCGGACCGAACTCGGTGGCGGCCAGCCCGACCTGCTGCATTTCGGTCAGGACACGCTCGGGCGGGAGCTGGTAGCCCCAGCCGGGCACCTCGCACACGCCCCAGGAGATTGGCGCGCCGGCGATCTTGTCAGCGGAGCTGGTCATGTGTGATCTCCTTAGGGCGGCGGTGGGTGCGCCAGGCTGGGTTGGCGACGGCCTGCGGCTCGCGGCCGGCGAGCACGTCGAGGACGCCCCGGGCGGCGGCCGTGAAGGTGGCCGCGGTGGCCCGCCGGCTCAGCCCCATCAGGTGCGGGGTGAGGACGACGTCGGGGTGGCGGTAGAGCGGATGGGGGCGGGGCGGCTCGGGGTCGAACACGTCGAGGCCGACCCCGGACAGCCGCCCGGCGGCAAGGGCCCGCCACACGGCGTCGATGTCGATGAGCCCGCCGCGGCTGCAGTTGACCAGCACCGCACCCGGCTTGACCCGCGCGAGGAAGGCGTCGTCGACCAGGTGGCGGGTCTGGCCGGTCAGCGGGAGGTGCAAGGTAATGACATCGCTGCCCCCGGCGAGGTCACCGAGGCCGGCGCAGCGCACCTCGGCGGGTGGCTCGCTGACCGGGTCGTAGGCCAGGATCCGCATCCCGAAGGCCGTCCCCAGCGCCGCGGTCCGCTGGCCGATCCGGCCGTAGCCGACCACCCCGAGGGTGGCGCCCCCGAGGTCGCCGACAGGGACCTCCGTGCGCTGAGCCCAGCGGCCCTCACGGACCAGCGCGGTGAGCGGGCCGAACCGCTTGACCAGGTGCAGCGCCATGCCGATCGCGCCCTCGGCCACCGCGGCGGCGCCGGCGCCAGGGGTGATCACCACGGCGATGCCCTGGGCCGTCGCGGCGGCCACGTCGACCAGTTCGACGCCCACCCCGGTCCGGGCGATGACCCTGAGCGCGGGCGCCTTGTCGAGCAGCGCCTGATCGACCCGGGCGTCGGCGCGGACGATGGCGCCCGCAGCGAGACTGAGTTCGGCGTCGCCGGGGTCGGGGACGAACCGGCAGTGCCCGTCGAACACCCCGGTCACTAGCGCTGGGTCGACCGACCCCAGCGCCACCACGACCGGCAGGCGGCCGGCCATCAGGCGTGCCCGAACGTGGCGTCGGGAACCGGTGTCACCTTGTGCCAGGCGCCGTCCCGGGCCGAGACCGCTGTGGCCGAGATGACCTCGGCGTCGGCCAGCGCCTCCTCGATGGTGGAGTTGCGCTGGTCTCCGCCGCTCGCCGCGACCAGGAACTTCTTGGCCTCGATGACCTTCAGGTCGTCGTAGCCCATGCTGTTGCCCGGCCCCGGCTGGAACCGGCCGTAGTCGCCGAGGTCGGCATTGCCCAGGACGGTGGTGTACCCGGCGTTGGCCCCGCCCCGGCCCAGGCACAGCCTCAGCTCGTTCATCCGCTCGAAGTTCCAGGCCGCCGATCCGTCGGTGCCGTAGATCTCGAAGCCGAGCGCGCACTGCGGGCCGACGCTGACCCGGGACGCCTCCAGGGTGCCGACGGCCCCGGCCGCGTGAGAGCCGGAGCCGAACCGGACCAGGGCGGCGACGTAGTCGTCGTTCTCCACCTCGCCCATCTCGCCGTTCTCGATCACGGCGAAGTGGGTAGCCGATCCCATCGGCAAGATGGGCCGCTGCGCGTACACGGTGGACAGCAGCGAGCTGACCTCGGTGATCGGCGCCACGACGTACTGCATCAGGTCGACGACGTGGCTTAGGAGGTCGCCGAGCGCGCCGCTGCCGGCCTGGTCGCGGCGGAACCGCCAGGACAGGGCGCCGTTGGGTTCGGCAGCGTAGCTGTTGAAGAATGCCGCGCGCACGTTGGTGATCCGGCCGAGCTCGCCCGCCGCGATCAGCTCGCGGACCCGCTCCACGGCCGGGACATGGCGGTAGTTGTAGCCGATGGACGTCACGACGCCGGCCGCCCGGGCCGCCGCAGCGACCTCGGCGGTCTCGCTTACGTCCCGGCCTACCGGCTTCTCGATCCAGAACGGCTTGCCCGCCTGGGCCGCGGCGACGCCGATCTCGCGGTGCAGCATGTTGGGGGCGCAGATGGACACCACGTCGACGTCGGGGTCGGCGAGCACGTCGCGATAGTCGGTCCCGGCCTTGGCGTAGCCGAGAACCTCCCGGGCGTATTCGGTGCGGTCCGGGGCGGTGTCAGCCGCGTGCACGAACCGCGGCCGGATCTTCAGCTCGGGGTAGAGCAGCGGGATGGCCTGGTAGGCGCGGCTGTGCAGCTTGCCCATCCAGCCCACGCTGATCAGGCCGATACCGGGCTGGGCGTATCCGTCGTGGCTGGTCTTCATGGCGGGCGTCCTGTTCTGTCACTGAGGCTTGGATGAGGTGCGAGCCCGGCCGAGCTCGGCGCTGACCGCGGTCGCGAGCAGGGTGGTGTCCGAGCCGATGGCCACGAACGACCAGCCCTGCTCGAGCCGCCGGGCGGCGGCGGCGCCGTCGGTGACGAGCAGGCCGCAGGCCTTGCCGTGCCGCTGACTGGCCGCCTTGACGTGCTCGATGGCCTCGGTGAACGCAGGCGCGGTGAGGTCACCAGGGACGCCGAGGTCGTGGCTGAGGTCGCGCGGGCCGACGAACAGCACGTCCACCCCGTCCAGCGCGGCGATCGGCTCGGCGTTGCCGACGGCGGCCGCCGACTCGATCTGGACCACGCCGAGGACCTCGGAGCTGGCGCGGTCCAGGGCGCCCGGGTCGAGGCCGAACCGGCAGGCCCGGTTGTAGGTGGCCACGCCCCGGTCCCCGGCCGGGGGGTAGCGCAGGTGCCGGACCGCCTCGGCGACCTCCTCTACCGTGTTCATGCGGGGCAGCATGATGCCCGCGGCTCCGGCGTCGAGCACGCGTCCCATCCGGATGCGGGCCGCGGACTCCACCCGGACCACGGTGGGCACCCCGTAGCTCCCGGCGGCGGGCACGACGTCGCGGACCTGCTCCTCGCCGCCAGCGCCGTGCTCGAGGTCGAGCAGCACCCAGTCGACCCCGGCCGCGGCGCAGACCTCGGCGGCCAGCGGCGACGCGGTACCGATGAAGGTGCCGAGGGTGGGGGTTCCGGACCGGACTGCGGCGGCCAGGGCACCATGGTTGAGGGGGCCAGCGTTAGGGGTGACAGAGTTCAGCGGTCCCGCGCTCATCCGAACCACCGCTGGCTCTTCAGGTCGGTCTCGTACTCGGCCCGCAGGCCGGCGGTGGTTTCCATGGTCGATACCTCGGCCGGGGCGACGTCCCACCAGACCCCGGCGCCGGGCAGGTCGGCGTGCGGGATGACCGGCACCACGATCACCACCGGGCCAGGATGGCCGCGCGTCTCGGTCAGCGCGTCCCGCAGCTCGGAGGCGGTCGTGGCCCGGCAGGCGCGAGCACCGAGGCCGGCGGCGACCTGCACCAGGTCAAGGCGGAGGTAGTCACCCTCCAGCCGCGGCGCCTTGGTCACCTCTCCGGCGGCCAGCTGCAGCGGCTCGGGCCGGTAGCGGAACTCGTTGCCGAACTCCCTTCCGCTGCGCAGCATCTGCAGCCGGTGAATGACCTGGTAGCCGTGGTTCTCCGGGACGACGAGCGTGACGGCCAGGCCCTCGGCGGCCGCGGTGACGAGTTCGGTCGGCGCCAGCAGGAAGGTCCCGTCGCCGAGGAACGAGACGACCCGCGCACCCGGCTCGGCGTCGGCCAGCCGCACGCCGATCGCGGCCGGGATCTCATAGCCCATGCAGGAGAAGCCGAACTCCAGGTGGCAGTGCCGCCCGCCGGTCGCGTCCCACACCTTGAGCAGGTCGCCGGGCGGTCCGCCGGCGGCGGCGATCACCACGTCGCCGGGCCGCGCGTGCTCCTGCAGGACCCCGATGAGCTGGCCCTGGGTGAGGACCGCGCCGGTGCCGGTGACCACGTCCGGGCCCGCCCCGGCCGGGTCGAACGCCCGGTCCGGATCCAGCGCGGCGGCCCGGGCCGCGGCCCATTCGCCGTTCACCTGCTCGGCCCGGGCCCGCCAGGCCGCGGGCGCGCGCAGGCCCGCCCGGGCGGCGCCGTCGGCCAGCGCGGCCAGCGCGAGCCTGGCGTCGGCGATGATGCCGGTGGCGCCGAGCCGGTCGGCGTCGCGCGGGCTGACGTTGACGCTCGCGAACCGCACCGCGGGGCTGGCGAACAGCGAGTGCGAGGCGGTGGCGAAGTCGGTCAGCCGGGCCCCGACGGTCAGCACCAGGTCGGCCTCGCGGGCCAGGGCGTTGGCCGCGGGAGTTCCTTCCAGCCCGATGCCGCCGAGCTGCCACCAGGCCTGCTGCTGCACGGCGCCCTTGCCGGCGAAGGTCTCGGCCACCGGGATGCCGGCCGTCCCGGCCAGGCGCTCGAGCTCGGCCGTGGCGCCGGAGTAGATGACGCCGCCGCCCGCGATGATCAGCGGCCTGGCCGCCGCGGCCAGCATCGCCAGGACGGCATCGATCTCGCCGGAGTCGGGCTGCGGCCGCCGGATGGCCCAGTCCCGACCGGCGAAGAACCCGGCCGGCCAGTCGTAGGCGCAGGCCTGGATGTCCTGCGGCAGCGAGAGCACGACGGCGCCGGCGCCGGCCGGGTCGGTGAGCACCCGCATGGCCGCGGGCAGCGCGGTGAGCAGCTGCTCGGGCCGGGTGATGCGGTCGAAGAACCGGCAGACCGGGCGGAACGCGTCGTTGACGGTCACGTCCGCCTCCAGCGGGTGCTGCAGCTGCTGCAGTACCGGGCCCTGATGCCTGGACGCGTACGTGTCGCCGGGCAGCAGCAGCACCGGCAGCCGGTTGACGGTGGCCAGCGCCGCCCCGGTGACCATGTTCAGCGCGCCCGGGCCGATCGAGGAGGTCACGGCCAGGGTGGCGTGCCGCCGGCTGTGCTTGGCGAACGCGGTGGCCGCGTGCACCAGGGCCTGCTCGTTGCGGCCCTGGATGAACGGCATGGCGTCGCTGAGCTGGTCTAGGGCCTGGCCGAGCCCGGCCACGTTGCCGTGGCCGAAGATGCCCAGGGTGGCGGGGATCAGCCGACGGCGCTGGCCGTCGGCGACCGAGTACTGCCGGGACAGGTACGTCACGACGGCTTGGGCTACCGTCAGCCGAACGGTCTGGGAGGTCATGTCGGTCCTTCCTTCTTCACCAGGGCCTGCCGTGCAGGATCACGGTCTTGACGTCGGTCATCTCGGCCACCGCCGAGCGGGGGCCCTCCTTGCCGATTCCGCTCGCCTTCAGTCCGCCGTAGGGCATGAGGTCGGCCCGCCACAGCGGGGTCCAGTTGATGTGCACGGCGCCGGCGTCGATCTCCCTGATGGCCCGGACGGCACCGGAAATGTCGGAAGTGAAGATGCCCGCGCCGAGCCCGTAGGGGGTACCGTTGGCCTGCGCGATCGCGCTTTGGAAGTCCTCGGCCGAGCTGACCGCGACGGCCGGGCCGAACAGCTCCTCCCGGCTGAAGGACGACCGGGGATCTACCCCCGCGACCACGGCCGGGGCGATGATGGCGCCGTCGCGCCCGCCGCCCGTCAGCAGCTTGGCTCCCTCGTCTACGGCGCGGCGGATGGTTTCCTCGACCCGTTCGGCTTCATCTGTGGTGATCAGCGTGCCCATGGTCGTGTCCGGGGATCCGGGGTCCCCGGTCCTGATCGCCTCCACCTTGGGCACCAGCGCGTCGAGGAAGTCCGCGGCGACGGCCGGGTGGGTGATGACGCGCTGCACCGAGATGCAGACCTGGCCCGCGTTGATGTAGCCGCCGGCCGCGACCGCGCTGGCGGCCAGTTCGATGTCGGCGTCGGGCAGCACCACGACCGGGCACGACGAGCCGAGTTCCAGGGACAGCTTCTTGATCCCGGCGATCCGGGCGATGTACTCACCCGTGGCGGTCGACCCGGTGAACGAGACCTTGCGCACCCGC
>WNGH01010315.1_pt1 | contig 10355 bp, 10 predicted proteins | sample 5400631 | NCBI WGS metagenome assembly WNGH01 (sample SAMN13153373, study PRJNA577476) | soil metagenome | isolation source: 115 cm soil or saprolite under Garry oak tree replicate 1 | place: USA:California | collected 2016-06-15 | reverse complement strand
GGTGGACGGTCGAACGCTGCCGGTCAAGTTTCGCATCGAGCAGGGGGCCGTGTTCGTTGTGGCGCCGAGCACTCAACGGGTCATGATTCAGACGCCGGTGACAGACGCCGGGAGCAGCGTCCAGCTCGTGATCCCGGCAGGGGCGCTGTCGCAGCCTGCGGCCCTTACCGTCCTGCCGGCCATGCTCCCCTCCGGCACGAGCACCAGCGCGCTCGTCGGTGGGACGGCGTACGACTTCGGCCCGACAGGGACGATGTTCGCGTCACCCGTGGCGGTCATGATGCAGTACAGTCCCGCGCAGCTCCCAGGCGGAATGGCCGAGTCGACGTTGCGACTCTTCACGCTGATGAACGGCCGCTGGCTCCTCGTGCCTGGCAGCAGGGTGAACACCACGACGCACATGGTCATGGGCACAACGAGCCATTTCAGCACCTACGGGGTGCTTGCATCCGCCTCGGTGAGCGCCGGCGACGCGTTGACCTGTGGCGTGGGGACGAGTGGCGCCACGGCGTGCTGGGGTGACAATGGCGTCGGGCAGCTCGGCAACGGCACGACGGGAGGCATCAGCGCCACGCCAGGAGTCGTCTCCGCTCCCGCAGGGGTCGGCTTCAGTGCGGTGAGCGTGGGACCCGCGCACGCCTGCGGTGTCACGTCCGCGGGCGCGGCCTATTGCTGGGGCTTGAACCTGCAAGGCGAGCTTGGCAATGGCACGAGGACCAACAGCCCAGTGCCGACGCTCGTAAACGCGCCCGGGGTCGCCTTCGGCACAGTCAGCATGGCGGAAAACTCGTCGTGCGCCACCGATGGCACCGGCGCCGTCTACTGCTGGGGCGTCGACCACGGCAGCATCCTCACCACGCCCCAGCCGATCAGCGCCCCGCCAGGCGTGACCCTCTTCGCCGTCAGCATCGGTGGGCTGTTCCTGCCTGACAGCGCTGTCGCGTGCGGCATCGCTGCTGACGGCACCCCGTTTTGCTGGGGCGCGAATGGCGTGGGCGCGGTCGGGAACGCCTCGTCGGACTTCATCGAGCCGGCCCCGGTCCCGCTGGCGCTGCCCGTCACAGATTCAGTCTTCTCGGTGGTGAGTGTCGGCGGCAAGGATTACCAGTTCGCGTGCGGCGTCGGCAGCAGGACGGGCACCGTCTACTGCTGGGGAGGCAACGGTACCGGTCAACTCGGCGTCGGCTCGGTGGGATTGAGCAGCTCTACCCCCGCGCCGATTGCCGCGCCGGGGGGAGTGAATTTCGCTTCTGTCAGCGCGGGTGGCTTTCACGCGTGCGCTGTGGCAACCACGGGCAGCGTCTACTGCTGGGGCTCGAACAGCAACGGCCAGCTCGGCGATGGCACCGCCACCGATAGCCCGACACCGGTGGAGGTCTATGCCCCGGGAGTGAGCTTCTCTGCCGTGAGTGCTGGCCGCTATCACACATGCGCGGTCGCGAACGCGCCCCCCAACACCGCCTACTGCTGGGGAGCGAACTCGAGTGGGCAACTTGGCAACGGGACCATCAGCTCACGCCCGTCGCGGTTTCGACGATTCCGTGATGAAAGTCTCTAACCATGATCCCGGGAGGGACCCATGCCCACCTACATCTCGTTGCTCCGCTACACCCAGCAGGGCATCATGGACGCCAAGAACGGCCCGGCGCGACTCGACGCTGCCAAGGAAGGGTTCCGGCGCGCGGGCGCAGAATTGAAGGGCTTCTACCTCACGATGGGCCAGTACGACGGCCTCGCGATCCTCGAGGTGCCCGACGACGTGACAGGCGCACGGCTGGCGCTGGGGATCGCCGCCCAAGGCAACGTGCGGTTGGAAACGCTCCGAGCGTTCTCGGAAGCCGAATACCGCAAGATCGTTGCGTCGCTGCCCTGAACCAGAGCGAGCATAGGTTGGCCCGAACGCGGGGCCGCGCTATTATTGATCCATGGCCAACCTCAACGTGCCGCTGTACGACCCCCGCCTCGTGCAGCCGATGCGCGAGGAGCTCACGCGCATCGGCTTTCAGGAGCTGCGCACGCCGGACGCGGTAGACGCCGTGCTCGGAAAGACCACGGACTCGACGCTCGTGGTGGTGAACTCGGTGTGCGGCTGCGCGGCGCGTAACGCGCGCCCCGCGACCGCTATCGCGATCCAGCACGCCAAGCGACCCAGGCAGCTCCTGACCGTGTTCGCGGGCCAGGACGCCGACGCGACCACGCGGGCCCGCAGCTATTTCACCGGCTACCAGCCGTCGTCGCCGCAGATCGCGCTTTTCCAGGACGGCAAGCTCGTCTTCATGCTGGAGCGAAAGAACATCGAAGGGCGGGCCGCAGCCGACATCGCCAGCGATCTTACTGCCGCGTTCGAACGCTACTGCCCCTGAGCTTGCTGCCGCCGGACTTCTCCGCCGCGGCGGATGAGGCTTGGCGGCTCGTGAGCGCGGCGCCCGGCTTCCTCACCGAACGGGAAGCCCGCTTTCTCGCCCTGGCAGCCGCCTGCACGCCGGGGCAGGGCGTCATCCTCGAGATCGGCAGCTTCAAGGGAAAATCCACCGTCGGCCTCGCCTCCATCGCGGCCCGCTATCACCTCGGCAAAGTCGTCGCCGTCGACCCGCACACTGCGCCGTCGAGCACGGATCCGGGCCTCGGCGACCAGGCGTCGTCGTTCGAAGATTTTCAGCACACGCTCGCTCGAGCGGGCCTGACGGACCACGTGGAAGTACATCGCAAGTTCTCCCACCAGCTCGCGACCGACTGGAACCGACGGATCCGGCTGCTGTGGATCGACGGCGACCACACCTACGCGGGCGCGAAGCAGGACCTGGACCTGTTCGCCCCGCACCTGGCGACGGGAGGAGTCGTGGCGCTGCACGACGTGCTGCACAACTTCGCAGGCCCGATTCGCGTGTTCGTGGAGGACGTGCTGGGGTCGGACCGGTACGGGCCCGCCGGGTGCTGCGGATCGATCGGTTGGGCGCAATACCGACCGGCAGACGGCGGGTCCGCGCCGTTTCGCGACGGGCGCCGCGCGCTGGCGCGTCGCGCCGCGCGACTCGTTGGTCTGTCGCAGCGGGGACGCGAGCTGCGTGGCGTCGCGAAGCTACGCTACAAGCTCTGGAGAGCGTTGGTCCCTCACGGGGAGGTGGACCCGTCCGTGTGGGTTAGTGCGGTGGAGCTGGTGTAAGACGAGACCGGCTACAGAACGCGCTCCCGCCGCACCCGCATGTCCACGACGTTCTGGACCCAGGACCAGAGCGAGTCCTGCCGCTCTATCGGCGCGCCATCCACCATGTGGCGCCGCCACCCCTTCATCACCTCCGAGTCCTGCGTCCAGAGGCGCACGCGCTTGCGCGGCACCTTGTTCTCCCACAACTGGGCGATGGGCGGGTCGGCGTACAACAGACGCACGGTCACATTGCGCGACAGGTATTCGAGCGGGCTCAGGTCCACCCGTTTGTATTTGTCCTCCATGGACAGCCGGCCCGCCCCCGGATAGTCCGGCTCGCCGTCGGAGAACAGCACGACGTTGAGCGGCGCCAGCACCAGATTGTTGCGCTTCACGTGCAGGGCCGCGCGCTGGAAGAACGCGTTGAAGTCGGTGATCGGGTCCTCTTGCGGGAACCACGCGCGCAGGTCCGATGCAATCTGCGCGGGCGACTTGCCCGAGAGATCCTGAATCGGGTGGAACACCTTGGCCTGCCCGGTACGCTCGCCGCCCAGCTCCCCGACGAAGATCGCCGTGTTCGGCTGCAGTCCGCCCACCCCGTTCAGATGGCCGTAGATGTAGAGCGACGCGAACTCGATCGCCCCATTGAAACTGGGATTGCGCCGGAACGAGCCGCTGATGTCCAACCCGATCACGAGCGTCGACCGGGGCGTCTGCGCCTTTCCCGACGGCGAGCACGCCATGACGCCGAGCGCCAGGACCAGTGCCGCTACGCGACCCCTCATGACGCACCTCCCTCGACCGTGCTGGTCTTGCCGGTCTGGAAGATCGGCGTGCTGTGGAGCACCTGGTCCAGCGACCGGAACGGCAGATTGAAGTGCGGCTTGCCCATGATGACGACGACCAGGAAGTTGAACCCGCTGGCGACCAGCTGCAGCACCGGCAGGGTCAAGAGCTCCATCAGGTGCTGGGCCTCCTTCTTGAACCACTCGTGCTCGGCCTTGAGCGCGTTGATCGGCCCGCGCCAGAACTCCACGTCGGCAGTCGCGGCCGCCCGCACGGCACCCAGACCTTCCATCGCCTTCCGGCCCAGGATGGCGAGCAGCGCCGGCGTGCCGAACCGGCCGAACAGGAACCACGTCATGCCGCGCACGCCCACCCATCCCAGCAGGGCCAATCCCAAAGTCCCGACGATCCCCAGCTGGAACCCCTGCTGGGCCAGCCACGGCGTGATGGCATCGATCAGCTCGCGGTACAAGAAGAGCACCTCGAACAGGGCAACCGCCAGCTCGACCAGCACCATCGAGACGATCTGCCCCACGGCGCGAGTCTTGATCGCCTCGTTCAGCACCTGGATGCAGGCGAAGCTGCCCCCGATGATCATGAACAGAAAGAACCACAGGAGCACGACGAGGGCCAGCGGGTTCACCTGGTAGCCCGTCAAATCTGAGAGCATCTCGCTCATCGTCGGACGCAGCGTGAAGGTGAAGATCGTGGCCTCAATGGTGCACCAGAACAGCAGCAGGACGAACGCGATCCACGGCACCCCTGGCTGGCGCGAGCTCGAATCCAGCATGGCGAAGGGCGACGTGACCAGGTTCTTCAGGGTCCGCCACAACAGCCCGACGCCCAGCCGCAGCAGACCCCAGATCCAGCCCACGAACACGAGGAGGAAGCGCGCCAGGCCGAACCAGTAAAACCACGCCATGCGGACCGCGTCCCACCAGGACATGAGCATCGCCGCCAGAAAGCGCCCGCGGCCGGAACGGAACGGAATGGTGTAGAGCGAGATCATCGTGCCCCAGACGCCCGCGACCAGCACCGTCGCCGGGAAGAAGAGCAACAAGACCTTGCCGACGATCTGCCAGAAGGAATCACCCGAGAGCACCGTTCGGAACACGAGCGCTTGCCAATCGACGATCCACGACAGGCCCCCCCAGATCCAGCCCCACACCGTCTGGAGAATCCAGCTCCACTGCTCGGTCTGCGCAGTGCCTAGCGGCTGTTGCATGTCTGTGCTCCCTCACTGGGGTGGGAACCGGGCGTGGCGGTCGTGGGAACCGATGGCGTAGCCGGACGCCCGAGCGGCCGGGACACATTGATAGTGACCGTCTCCGCCCTGTCAAGCGGCTCCGGTGATCTGCGTCACAATCAGGGCTGACAGCTTTGCCCCTCAGACGTATACTGTTGCCCATGCGCGACGACGAGACTCCCAAGCGCCTGATCGTGGTGGGCGACCGCGTGCTGATCTCCCCGGAAGAGGGGGAGGAGCGCACCAATGTCGGGCTGTACCTGCCACCCACCGCGCTCGAGAGTCGCCAGGTGCAAGGGGGTCGCATCATCGCCACCGGGCCCGGGACGCCGATGACCGAGCCGGCCAGCATGGATGACGAGCCGTGGAAGATCCACAGCGCGGACGTCAAGTACCTGCCGATGCAGGCGCAGGTCGGCGATTACGGGTTGTTCTTCCGGAAGGCGGCGGTGGAGATCACGTTCGAAGGGAAGAAGTATCTGGTCGTCCCGCAAGCGGCGATCCTTGTGCTCGTGCGGGAAGGCACCCCCGAGGAGGTGGAGTAACTCATGCCCGACATCGGATGGGCCCGAAGCCGCGACGACCGCGCGGAAAAGCAAGGCCTGCGGCGCGGTGCGTGGTACCGGATCGTGGAAGCTCCCGACCAGCAATGGGTGGTTCTGGACGTGCACCAGGTCGAAATCCGCGTTGCCAAGGATATCGTCGAGGTCCGGAAGGATCGGCCGAAGTCATGGAGCGTGGTACACGAGCCGCATCTCGTGTGCCCGGGGTGTCACAAGCGTCGACACGTCTCGGGGCAGCCGAAGGAAGTCAGGTGCTACGAGTGCGGCAACACCTTCGCCGTGGACTGGCAGGATCGCGCGTAATCTCGATCCGCTGCGCGCTATTCGGGCCCCGGTGACACCACCGGGGCTCGTTTTCTTTGGGCCATGCCCGCGTTCACCGGCGGCCTGGCTCGCGCCCGCGAGCTGCTCACCGAGCGCTTCGGTCATGCCGCGTTCCGCGCGCATCAGGTCAGAGTCCTTGGGCCGCTGCTCGCGGGCCGGAGCGTGCTCGCCGTGCTGCCCACCGGTGCGGGGAAGTCGCTGTGCTACCAGCTGCCGGCGCTGATGGCGCCCGGGCTCACACTGGTGGTCTCGCCGCTGATCTCGCTGATGCAGGATCAGGTCGCCACGCTGCGGCGACGGCGGATCGCCGCCGCCTACCTGAACAGCCTGCTACGACCGGAGCAACGACGGATCGTGCTCGACGCCGCGCTGCACGGCCGCCTCAAGCTCCTGTACTGCGCGCCGGAGCGGTTGGGGGCGCTCGTGCCGCGACTGGTGCGCGCCGCGCAGCCGGTGTCGCTCTTGGCGGTGGATGAAGCTCACTGCATCGTGGAATGGGGCAACGAATTCCGCCCCGTATACCGCCGCCTCGGCGAGTACCGCTATCGGCTGCAGCGCCCTCCGACGATCGCTCTCACCGGCAGCGCGACGCCGGCCGCGCGCGCCGAAATCCTCCACGTGCTGCGCCTGCCACAGGCCGAGCTGGTCGTCACCTCGTTCGATCGGGTCAACCTCATGTTCGCGGTGCAGCGCGTGAGCGACGACCGAGCCCGGTTCGCCGGCATCCGCACGCTGATCCGCGAGGCGGACGGGCATACTATCGTGTACGCGCCGACGCGTCGCCTCACCGAGCTGGTGGCGCGGGCGCTGCTGCGCATGGGCGTGCGCGCCGCACCCTACCACGCCGGGCTGAGCGCCGCGACACGGCGCGAGCTGTTGCTCGACTTCCTGCGCGACCGCGTCCCGGTGGTCGTGGCGACGAGCGCGTTCGGAATGGGCATCGACAAGCCAGACGTGCGCCTCGTGCTCCACTGGGGCCCGCCGCCCACCCTCGAGGCGTATTACCAGGAAGCGGGAAGGGCCGGGCGGGACGGCAGGCGCGCCGCCTGCGTCATGCTGTGGCGGCCCGAGGACCTCGCGTGGGGCAACTGCAGTCCTCAAGTGCGGCGCTACGTCGAAGCGCGAACCTGCCGCCGGCGTATGCTGCTCGCTTACTTCGGAGAACGGGCGGCGCGGTGCAGTGGCTGCGATCGTTGTGGAATGAACCGGCCGTCCTGAGTCGCGTAGCTCATAAGGATTGAGCGGCCCGGAGCGCCTCAGCCCGTCGGGGCTATTGCACCACCCGTTGCAGGGTTGGAGCCGCTCGCTGGGCGTAGCTCGGAGGCACGCGCGTGCGACGGGTCTCCGCCAGGCGGTGCGTGAGGTCCAGTGCAGCGAGCGCCAAGAAGCCGAGCGCCGCGTAGAACTCCCAGATCTCATCGTCCATCTGGGTGTAGTAGCCCCACAGCGAGAGCGGCGAAAAGCCGAGCGTCCCGAATCGCACGCCGACGACCACCCACGCCGCCAGCCCGATCCCGTACACCCGCGCCACCACCGGATCCACGATCGGCGCGTTGAGCCGCCGCAGGTAGACCCGCCACGCCGGTGCCCGAGCGAGCAGCCACGGCCCGGCCAGGCAGCAAAGCGTCGTGAACACGAAGAACGCGTTCTCGGTCACGCTGATGCTGCCGATGTCGTGCAGGTTGATCTCGTGCTGCTTGTTGCTCGCCATCCAGTCGGGCGTCTGGTAATGCAGCAGGCGCTGCCCCCAGCTGATCTCTTCTCCACCGCAGAACACACACAACGCGATCAGCGGCAGGTAGAAAGCCAGCTTGCGCCCGAACTGGCGCGTATCGAGCGACAGCGCCGTGAGCGCGCATGCCGCCGCCGCGAGCCACGACAGCGACGAGGCGTACTCGACGATCCCGTCTTCCGCGATGAACGCACGGAACGCCGGCGGGCTTGCGAAGGCGAGCGCCACCGCCACCACGGCGACCGCGACGGCCAGCACCAAGAGGGCCACGTACGGACCCCGGGGTGTCGCCGCAGGGGCGTCCGACGGCCCCCTTGCCGCGGCGGCGCGGACGTACGCGTCGAGACGATCGAGCAGCGCACCGAGCCGGCTCCGAAACACGAACAGCAGCGCCAGCGCGGCGAGCGAGACGATGCACGCCACCCGCACTAGCGGCACCGAGCGCCCCGTCCCGTGCCACGTCAAGCGCTGGACGAAGGGGGGGTGGAAGGTCAAAGCGAGCACCGCCGCCGGTATCAGGTCGGCGACGGCGAAGGCGATCAAGGCGTTCCGCAGCACTCGGTTCTGCACGGTCCCCCGCATGTGAGGTCCCTAACCCTAACCCCTCCCTCGGGCCGCTAAGTGCAAACCGCATACGGAAAGGGGCCGGCGCTAAAACCTTTCCCCACTTATCCGTAGGGATTCGTGCTGGAAGCGCACTCGGATCGACTGTTGCAGGCTTACTACACATGCGAGCGCGTTCTGCGACGCCGCGCGGCTCGCGGCCCTCCGTCCTGGTGAGCTAACCCCTACCCGTTGGTGCAGTTGCGGCGCGCGGGGTGTCCGATAGCTTTGCCGGAATGTCTTGAGCGAGAGCCCGCCGTGCTCGCTTCGCTTTGCTCCCCCATTCAAGGACGAGGGCATGCCCGGCCGAAACTTCCTGTTCGTTCCCGGCCCGACCAACGTTCCCGAGCGGATCCTCCGCGCGATGGACCGCGCCATGGAGGACCACCGCTCCTCCGCTTTCCCCACCCTCACTGCAGCGCTGTTGCGCGATCTCAAGAAAGTCTTCCGGACCACCACGGGTCAGGCGTTCATTTTCCCGGCGACCGGGACCGGCGGCTGGGAGGCAGCGCTCGTCAACACCCTGTCGCCGGGAGATCGGGTCCTCGCACCTCGCTACGGGCAGTTCAGCCATCTGTGGATCGACCTCGCCCAACGGCACGGGCTACGCGTAGACATCATCGACGTGGAGTGGGGTGAGGGTGCACCGGCCGAGCGGATCGAGGAGATTCTCACCGCCGACACGCAGCACGAGATCAAGGGCGTGCTCGTCGTCCACAACGAGACCGCCACCGGCGTGACCAGCGACCTCGCCGCCGTCCGCGCGGCCATCGACGCCGCGCGCCACCCGGCGCTCCTGTATGTCGACGGGGTGAGTTCGATCGGCTCGCTCGAGTTCCGGATGGACGAGTGGAAAGTGGACCTCGCCATCACGGGATCCCAGAAGGGGTTGATGCTCCCTGCCGGACTCGGACTCGTGTGCGCGAGCCCGCAGGCGCTCGCCGCGCGCGAGCGGGCGAAGTGCCCGCGGGTGTTCTTCGACTTCGGCGATATGATCAAGGCGAACGCGACGGGTTACTTCCCCTACACGCCCTCTATTCCTATGCTGTACGGCCTGCGCGAGTCCCTCGACATCCTGCTGGAAGAGGGACTGGAGAACGTCTTCGCACGCCATCATCGCCTCGCCGACGGCGTGCGCGCCGCCGTGCGCGCCTGGGGTCTGAAGCTGTGCGCCAAGGCGCCACGGTGGCACTCGGACACGGTGAGCGCGATCCTGGTGCCCGACGGGTTCAGCGCCGCCGATGTGATCGATGTCGCGTTCCGGCGCTACAACCTCGCGTTGGGCGCGGGGCTCGCTCGCCTGGCCGGCAAGCTGTTCCGGATCGGGCACCTGGGCGACCTGAACGAGCTCATGTTGCTCGGCGCGATCGCCGGGGCGGAGATGGCCATGCGCGACGTCGGCATCAAGGTGACCCCGGGCGCAGGGGTCGCCGCCGCCGCCGAGCACTACCGCGGCACGGCCGCCCCGCTGCCGCCGCGCCCCGCGGCGGCCCCGTCACCCGACGCACCGCACCAGCCATCCCCTCGTGTGATGGTCGAGCGGTGAGCGCGCGGGGCCGGCCCACCGTTGTCGTCACGCGGCGGCTCCCGGCGCCCGTCGAGGAACAGTTGGCGCGAGAGTTCCACGCGCGCTTGAACCCGGACGACCACCCGTTTACGACTGCCGAGCTCCAGGAAGCGCTGCGCAGCGCCGACGGAGTGGTCCCGACGGTGAGCGATCGCGTCTCTGCGGAGACGCTCTCAGTCGAGCCGCTGCGGGCCCGGATCCTCGCCAACTTCGGAGTCGGGTTCAACCACATCGACGTGAGCGCGGCGCGGGCGCGGGGGCTCGTCGTCACGAACACGCCGGACGTGCTCACGGACGACACCGCGGACGAAGCGATCATGCTCATGCTGATGGTGGCGCGGCGGGCCGGCGAAGGCGAGCGCCACGTGCGCGCCGGCGCCTGGACGGGG
>WNGH01008231.1_pt1 | contig 10356 bp, 17 predicted proteins | sample 5400631 | NCBI WGS metagenome assembly WNGH01 (sample SAMN13153373, study PRJNA577476) | soil metagenome | isolation source: 115 cm soil or saprolite under Garry oak tree replicate 1 | place: USA:California | collected 2016-06-15 | reverse complement strand
CCCTGGCTGCCTCAAGCTGTGCCTGGCGGGCTCTGACATCGCGTTCGAGAATATCGGTCATTTACTTGCCTTTCTTGCTGTGAACAGCCTGCTGGACCGCTCGCACGCGGTCGTAGACGGCGGCGCGGGAGTTGGGCGTCTGGTACCTGGGCTCGTACGTGGGAATGTGCGGGTTGCGCTGATTGCTTGCCGGCATCGACACCGTGGCCTTGCCAATCGGCCTTACAGGTGGATTGGTGACATACTGGCGCGGGCTGTACGGCGGAACTTTTTTGGTCATGGGTTATGCTTCCTTTCTTTACGGGAGTTGTGCGAACACGCTGGCGATGTAGGACGACCCGGCATTTTTGCGAATCGTGTCCATGTCACCGACAGACGTGTCAATCTGGTAGATGGCCCACCGACCATTGGCAGCGGTGAACAGCAGCGTTGCAGCCGCCCCCAGGGCCGCTATAAGCGCGGTGGTTTGGCCCCCGACTCTGAGTAGAATGATCTGCATTCCTTCGTCCTTTCCTGCTGGCGGCTTTCCAGCAATCCGTTCCTTAGAGAGCAGTATACCACGAGTTGTGAACATGTTCATGTGGACAACTCGTCAACCGGGCAACAATAGCATCAAAGTCAGCTGGCCGCCAGACGTGTACCTCAATGCCAGCACGCTGCAGAGCGTCAATCCAGGATTGTTGAGCAGGTGAGAGGCGCCCGGTTGCGCTCTTGAGTTCAGCAAGGAAGTATTGATGGTGGACAGGATGGCAGAAGGCTAGATCGGGGTAACCCGGCGCTGACCTTCTGCTATCATGGGTGTGGTACACCAACCAGTGGTAGAGATGAGCAAGATCAATGATCTGCTGCATGAATGCTGCCTCACTGAGATTTGCGGTGGGATAGGTAGTGACCAGGCACTGGCCTTGCTGAATGTCGCGAGCGAAAGCGATCGCTTCTTTTTTCTCAGTAGTTGTCATATGCCTGGCCTTTCTATCATCTCAGAAGTGAGTACGGTTTGTAGTACAATGGTGCTGTCTTTCAGGGAAACTCATCACCCTCGGTCACATCGTCAAGTTGGATATCTGCCACTGCATCAAGCACGCTACCAACGGTTTTGACAGGGCAGGCTTCAACGACTTGCTCCATGATCTGTTTCCTTGTCCAGACCTCAATGGTTGGGGGCAGTGGGCGTACACGTTGCTGTGCAGAGAAGGTATAGTTCGTGTTGGGCCCGCTGCCAATTTTCTTGATGACGTAATCCTTGGCCAGCACCTGCGGATCATCAGCATAGGCTTCCTTGATGATAGCAAGCAGGCCGGACAATGGCCCGCGCCGCTTCATCTCTAGTAGCCGGATACCACACACCGCCTTTGTTACGCCGTCGTTATCTTTGTACGTCACCTGCTCCAGCGCCTTATCCACACGCTTATAGACCGCATGCAGGTACAACTGCAAGAAAAAGTGCTGATCAGGCTTCAGCTTGAAATCACCTGATGTCTTCTGCTCAGCACACCATGCACACTCAAGCTCGAAGTTGTGGCCACACACCGCACGCGGGTCCGGCTTCTGGCTGGTGAAGCGCTCGTGAAAGTCAAGCATCACGATACGTGATGCAGGGTTGAGCAGCCGGACAAGGTACTGCTCGCCCTCTCTCATGTAGAGGAGCGTCCGGGCGGCGCTGCTCTGCTTGGCTTGAGACAGCGATTCGTCGATCTGATCAAGGACATTTTGCGCGTTGTCTTCGTCTTCTTGGAATGTAATAGCCATTCTTGTAAGACCTTCTTTCTTTGAAACTATTTTTGCCCTGGAACATCCAGGAATGCCTTGCCAGGACTTGCACCACGGCACCCGCTTTGACGGAAAAGGCTCATTGCTTCTCTACATATTTGAGCGCCTCGCGAAGGCCGCTATAGCCAGCATTGCGAGCAAAGCGGACCCATTCATCATGACTCGCTTTTATGCGGAACTTCTTCTCAATCCGAATTTCTGGATAATCGCGCTCATATCCGATATTCATAAAGTCATGTTGCAGGATACAGGCATCACACCACCAGTTCCCTGCTTTGTCCTGTAAGGTGGCTTCGTGGCTACCATGAGGCTCGCTTTTCTGCATTTCAAACACGGTGCAACATCGTTGAATTGTTGGCTCATGGGTGACGGTGGTGATGGTAGGTGACGGTGAATCTGACTTTTTCTCGCGAAGGTTTTCAGCAGCTTGATTTTTACCACTTTCACCGTCACCACCGTCACCACCGTCACCCACTTTTAAACCGATTCCAGGATAAATCCACAATCCACCATGCCCACGTTTGCTCCGGTATCCACGCTCATTGAGCGCTGATTTGAGCGCTTTAGCGTCATAGGATTCTCCGTTTTGTTTGCACCAGGACTCATAGCGAGTCAAGAGTGCGGTAGACCCTATTTTGAGATTAGCAGCTAGTTCGCATTCATCTGTTAAGAACCTGCCTATTACATCCATCTCCGCGCGGTATGCCCTGGTAGCTTCTGAGACGTCCGTAGGGACGCTGAGACATCCCTGCCTGTACCAGGACAGGCAGCCTTGTACAAGCCACGCCAGGATGCCCTCCGCCTCTTGCAGCAGCTTTTCGCCGAGGTGCTTATCTGCCTGCTCGGATTCGATGGTGACGTTGAAGGGGATGAAATGGACACGACGCCACATCGCCTTACTGGTATCTTTGACGACTGGTTTATGGTTGACTGCGAACCAGATGGTCATCTCCGGCATAAATTCAAATTCATTCTCATGCAGCCGCCTCGCTCTGAGTGGCTGCTTGCCTGTAGCTTTCTTGATGAACGCTTCATTGAGCCTGCCGCCAAGGGTTGTCTCTTCAGCAGTCACGAAACGCGCGCCATAGAGTTCGGCAACGTCGTTGGATATGTGCTCACTTTTCCGCACCATGAACGTCTCGATGTTGGCGGCCAGGGCGTAACTCGCGAGCAGAATACGCACGGCTTCCAGGAGCGTCGTTTTGCCGTTGGATCCTCCACCATGGCAGAGAAAAAGGCATTGCTCACTGGTATCACCTGAGAGCGACATACCAAGCGCTTCCTGTACAAATTTGATCAACTTCTCATTCCCGGCAAAGATGGTAGCTAAACATGAGATCCAGGTGGGGCAAGGGGCATCAATCCTGTAATTGATCTTCAGGCAGCGCGTCAGCATATCGGCTGGATTATGGTCATGTTTTTGCCCATTACGCAGATCGAGCGTGCCATTCTGACAGTTGAGCAGGTGGATATTGGTGTTAAATTCATCGGGGGTGGCAGGCAGTTCACTCTTCGCCCTATCCAACATGGCGCGTACGGCTCGATTCGACTCTGAGTACCCAGCGTGCTTATCGATCTGCTGCCGTCTGGCCTTATCCTTTTCATTGGCAGCTTCAAGGTAGATTGATCTCACGGTATTTTTCGCAAGTCGATCGACCTGGCCGGAGCGATCTTGCTCCCAGTATTTGCCGTTGAAGATCATCCAGCTATTCCAGACGTGACACCATCTCACGCGATCGCGATACTGAGAGGCGAAGCGTTCAGCGTTGCCAAGGTCGGTTAAGTTGAATGAGCCAGGAGCAGCTGCTGGTTGTGGGATATGCCCATTGCTGCCAATGGTGTAGGATGGGGTGGACTCCCATGGCTGGCGTACGTCTCCAGCGTAGGCACTTCTGAGTGTTGCTAGCGCTTCCTCAATCGTGAATGGCTCAAGCTGGCCCTTGGCGTTGATGGATGGAACATATTTTTGATAATTACGTGTAATTGATTCCGCCTCTTCCACTGAAACCTTGTTATCACGCAGTTGGCAGGCCAGGGCAAAACAGGCATTGTCGCGACCTCTGAGACGTTCAATCCGGTCTAATGCCCATTGCACCATGGGTGAATACAGCAATCCAAGATAGCGGCGCAAGTCTTCAGGCAGGATGTCCAGCGGATCAGGTTCAAACGGACGCAGCCATTGGTACGGTCCCGATGTATTACGTCCACAGAAGGCCGCGTATCCACCATCAGCGCGAATATCAAGGCCGGGATAGGCTTGTGACCATGGCCTATCCTTCGATGTTTCGTGATTCATCGTCTTGACTTTCCAGCCGGGGTGCTGGAAATGCTGATGTTTTCCACCACTACCAGTGGTCACATGGGGATTGAAGCCAATACGCTGGCCTGTCGCAAGTCCTGTCTCACCATCATAGTCGAGGACGATTACACCACTGAGAGAGCCCGTCACCATGGCCCATAATGCCGGGTGATAGCGCGCTTCCCAGTCGGTGACCTCCTCTGTGGTCGGCAGCCGTGTTTGATAGTCTTTCCACTTGACGGGAGGTTTCTTGATGCTATTGAGCGGTAGGACGGAGCAATGCAGCGAGAGCGCCTGTAGCGCGGTTTCGTGAGGCGCCTGGGTATTCCAGGCATGCATGTTGAATGTGGCTGTGCTCATAACACCTCCATGACGTTAATACCACGGACGGCTTGAGCACGCTTTGACAAACTGTATAATTCAATGTACAATTCACCACAGACGAGTGAGTGCCGTCTAGGTTTGCCGTTTGCCGATTGCCCTCCGTCCTGCAAGATGTGGAGGGCATTCTGCTATCTGGGCACAAAAAAGGCCAGCGTTCCTTACAGGAAGCTGGCGATCATTCTCGCTCTATTCGGCCTTTCGGCGTCATGCTGTACAGGCATTCTACATCACTTCCCATTTACTTAGCAAACACCCTTTTGGTGGTTAGAGGTGGAATACTCTCATGGCAGAGATAGATGCCATCGCTTCTCGCTCTAAGCGCCATGAAGAGCCGATCAGGCTTACACCGGGTGCATGAATACTCGACATCCATCCGTGTGGTGAGTGCGAAAACTACCCACATGTTGAATTGCTGAGAGCTGACTCGTTTCTGATGGTTGTTGGGACATGCAAAGAAGATCCAGTTGCTGTCCATGCGTCTGAGCAACTTCTCGTCTCGCAGGTCTTTCACATCAACAATGGCTGTGTTGGCCGTGCCATCATTGCGTATCGGGTACAGAAAGATCTCGTTCTCCTCTACCCTGATAAGGCATTCAGGATGCTGGCGTATGAATGCTGCCAGGGGCGTTCTGCTGCGACGTGCCATGTGATATACTTGCTCCATAAGATGCGCTTGGGGCTTCGTCGCGTAAGTTGCCACCTGTGCGGCGAGGCCCTGACTGTAAGTACGCTTTAGTATACTCCTCTGCAGTTTCCGTGCCAATCAGCGTAGTTGGCCCCGGACCTGGTCGGCCAGCTCCTGGAAGTCGGCACCCAACGCTCTGCAATAGCGTTCCGTCATGACGACACTGGAATGCCCGAGCAATTTTGATAGATTATAGATGCTCATGCCCGATTTGATGCAGTTGCACGCGAAGGTATGGCGCGCCGTGTGTGGGCTGCAGCGAACGCCTTCAATCTTTGCCCGTTCGCCCAGGCGCCCAAACAGCTGCTGCAGACCTGGGACGCTGATCGCTTCCACTCCTGACCTATTGGTAAATACTGGCGCGCTGACGGGCTGCTCTGCTCTGTAGGTCTGGGTCCAGTACGCCAGTTTCTTATAGGTCACCGGCCCCAGCGGCACCCGGCGGTCGCGCTCTCCTTTGCCGGCGACCACTTTGATGTAGGGGCCCTCGTTCTGCAGGTGGGTATCGCACAATTTCAAATGGCAGAATTCGCTGGCACGGATGCCAGTTCCTACCAGCACGTGAATGATAACTTTGGCCCTGGCCACCATGCGCGGCGACTCCTCTTGTTCGGACGATTCCAACAACGCGCGAATCTGCGCATGGGAAAAGACCTCGATAATCACTTTGGGCACCTTCACCCGCCGGATGGCGCGCACGGTCTTCTCCTCGACAAAATCCCCGTAGACCTGGGTGTCATGTGCGCACCAGTTGAGGAACGCCTTGATGACCGTAACCATATTGGCGAGCGATGAGGCCGCGATGGTGGTAGCCCCCGGCTTCGATGGCCGATGTGAGGCCTGGTAGTGGTCGAGGAACCCGTCCACCGTGCGCCCGTCTACTGCCTCAAGCGAAATACCCTGCGCAGAGGCGAAGTCTGCGAACGAGTAAAGCATCCAGTGGTAGTTTTTTTGTGATTCTGCCGTACGGTTGCGCCTGGTTGCCGAAAGGAACTCGGCGACGGCTGTGCGCACCGGAACGCCTGGTTGAACATCCGTTTTAACTATGCTAAGATGACTCATATCCGAAAACATCCCTTTCGGTAAGCCCCTGGGTTGTGTTGTCGCACGCTCCAGGGGCGCAACAATTTACGGTGGCGAGAGTGGGCAGCGCTGCCCGGTGTAGTGCGCGCCATGGCAGTACGGGCAATCCACCAGCACCGGCCCCTCTGGTGGGCCGAGGATTTCATTGAGTTTGGGCAGGAGCTGGCGTAATATCTCAATAGCCTCAGGGTCTGTCTCAGCGGTTAAGTCACCTGAGCGTAGACCTTCGGTGATTCGCCTTATAATCGCTATCAGGTACGTGTCAGGCCCTATGTCGGCCTGCTCTTGTTCGCTCATCACTTCTCCTTTGGCAGCAACCTTGGGCGCAATCGCCCGATGAGATCCACCATGGCTAAATCAAGCGTTGGCTGCGCATTGCTACGCACAGTGCCACACGTGAGGGTGTACTCAGTGGGATAGGACGAATCCCCTGTGAAGTGGGCAATCTTCACCTCAACACCCCCGTCCTCCAGCTTCTCTTGTAACACCTTCGTCCATTCTGGATTGCCCAGGGCGTCTATCACCTGCGCTCGCCGATCTGCCGGCAGATACCGCGCCAGTGTGTTAATAGCTTCTTGCTTGTTCATGCTCGCTCGCTTTCTTGCGGTATTCCTCAACTTTGCGAAGGCAGCCATCGACAAGGCCCTGCCAGTGCTGGCCCTTGGTGTCCACGACGCTCTGTGCTTCGCTGGCCGCAATCTCGTAGGCCCAGGCGACCCACGCCGCGCCGGTGAGTGTTTCCTTCGGTGGATCAGGCTCACCTGCACGTTGCTCAGTCACGTAGCGCCAGTGGGATATCTCCTCGCCACGTTCGTAGAGAGCTGCCTGCTCGTCTGCATAGGCCTTCGCGTGTTTGTAGCGCAGGTGCCAATCACGTTCACCCATTATTTCATCACCCCCGCTAGTTGAGCCGCCATGTAGAAGCCCAGGAGCGCGACATAGAAGAGGACAAACAGGATTGCCCAGTACAGCACTCGTTTCATGATTTACTCCCTTTCTGCTTCCTTCACTTTGCCACGAGAACGCGGCACCACCGGCTTGACAGGACGATGAAACACCCATGCATACAAAGACACACCGCACATGAACACGAAGGCGATGATAGCCAGGGGGCTGCCATGTGCCCAAACAGTCACCGCCAGGGCAGCCGCATAGATCACCAGAACAGTAAGCTCCATTGCTACCTGCCTTCTTTCTGCCACCTGCGTACCGACCTGGGTGATAATCCGGTCTGCGCGGCGATGTCTTTCGCGGACATCTCAGGATGCTCTTTCGTGAGCAGCTCCAGGACGAGCAGCCGATCTTCCACGCGGACGGGTGACGCTTTCGCGGTCGCTGCGTTGATCACTCTCTGCACCACATTTGGCGCGGCCAAATCGGTGTCACCCGATGCCTCTGCCTCCTCTTCAGAAGCGGCGGCAGGCAGTGCCAGATTTTGGCCGGCTTCGACCACGTTGACGCTATCAGTGGCAGCCAACACGCCGCTAATCATGCCTGCCTGACCGCTTGCTAACTGGCGGTTATAGGAATGTTCCACGGCGGCATAATACGTCGAGAGTTTCTCCCACTTCATAAAAGCAAAAACTTGCAAAAGGAATACTGCACTGGTTGCCATCTCGACCACAAAGTGTGTCCAGGTGGGAAGGGCATCACCGAATCCAGCAGAGACGAGAGTGAGCAATTGATAGCCGGCAGCTGATCCGACAGCGGCGAGCGAGAGGCGCTCCATGTTGCGGCTAAACATGTGCTGGCGTGCCGTTTCGGTCTTGTAGTGATGCACGTAGTGCCAGAAGACCAGCCCGCCTTCATAGAGCACCAGGGCCAGGATCCGAAACCACATCGACGGTAAGAACCGGCCCAAAAAACCGTAGGTTAAGTATCCTGAGAACACTAAAAGAATGAGCTTGACGACTTCGAAGACGAGCCCCATTTGATGCCGGCGCATCATGTTGTTCTGCAAGGGTTGCTCCTGTTCTGTGTTGCGCTGCCTTGCTACAATAGCCGTGGTAGGCAGCTGGTCTGATCAGTTGTCTGCTAGCTGCAGGTGTCTTACACACACTTGCAGCACCGCGCTACGAGTTGCATCGTGAAACATGAGGCGTGCTGAATACGCGGGGAATTGCGATCTGGCGGGTGCTCAGGGACCGGGAGCAGACCCGGCAATACTGAGCATTTGACCGCGCAGCGGTCCCTTCACTCCCGCCGCAGGACCTTCCCCGATAGCCCCCCCCTGGCAGCCGTCTGTGCTATACTGGGTACAGCTACGCCTGCCGTGTGGGGGCTTCACAATCTACTCACGGCAGGCCGGCTACGCAGCCTCCGATGCCGCCTCTTGCCTCTTCAATTGCTGCTTTAACTTTGCGACACGCCTATATGCAGCGGACTTCTCCGTGTACACCTTGCCATCATGAGGAATCTTGTCCTGATAGTGCCTGGGCGCAGATGGACACCAGAAAACTTCCCAGCCGCCTTCAACCTTAAACACTTTGAACATACGTACCTCCTTTCCCTCCTAAGAATAACAGGTATATGGCATAAAGTCAACCCAAATAAGACGAGTTTTCTGCATTTCCTTCATATTGCCTAAAATATGTCATAAAAGTGTTACATTTTCGCCATAGATATGTTATAATTCTTATAGAGAGATGAAACAAGGCGAGAGCCCGAAGGAGAACGAAAAATGACACTCACGATCAAGAGCCAGACCAGCAACAAGCACTACTTTGTCGAACTCGACGACAACAATCAGGCCACCGAATGTGGGTGCCCCGATCGCGCCTTCAGGCATCACACCTGCAAGCACATGGCAGAAGTGACCACGCAGGTCGCCCGCGCTCTCGCCTTCGCAGCCCTGCGCCAGCAGTACGATTATCGTTCAGAGACGCAGCGCGAGATCCGCCGCGCCGCTTATCTGAACTTTGAACTGTCCATCGGGGTGCTTTAACACCCCACAAGCCACGAAAGGACACACCCATGACCTGTCAGTTTATTGTTACCCTCAATGGCGTTGACCTATCCTATCCAACCCGTATGCTGGCTTCTGAGTTCAAGGCACTCTTCGAGGAGAACCTGTGGAACGAAGTAAGCTCAGTCGAGTTTCGCCCGGCTGACGCGCCGATTATCGTCCCTGTAGATGAGATTGTACACACCGACGAGCAGCCTTACTGCTGTGACCCGACTTGCCCTTGCCAGCTCGAGGTAGAGGACGTGATAGCCGATGTGCCGCCATCTGAGGCAGCGTTAGACGAGCAGGAGAGACGCGTCACCATCGGAACGCGGGTGCTCATCGAGGGTGAAATCAGAGGCTTTTACGCCGGCAATATGATGATTGCGGGCGGGTGGATGCCGCTCTCTCGCATCAAGGCAATTGTCCGCTAAACAGCAAGCGGCCCAGGTCAGCCGGCAAAAGTCGACCTGGGCCAGTGCAGAAAGTTGTGAGGCCTTCTATCATGCATTCTACCACAGTCTATTTACTTCATTTTGTGCGCAAGCTCGGCTCGAACGTCACCGCGCTGGGAATGGCTCTCGCATCATGGCAGCCGTCGCGCGTGCCGATATCTCCTGGGTGTGTGTGCGGACCTGGGAAGGCGCATCCCGGGATGACGAGCGCCGGTTAAAGTCACAAAAGAACGCGGCGCGCCTGTGTCCTGTGTGTAGGGGTGAAATCGTGATTGAGCCGCGCCGTCCTGGCCGCCGCCCGATGACGCAGCGTCCGGTATCGTTCTACCGATGAAGTGATGAGAGTTACCAGTGGCCACCAGTAGATGTTACCAATGAATTGAAAAAGAGCCGCCCGAATCGTGTGGATCCACGAAAAAGGCCGCTCTTTTTTCATGGGATTGAAATCTGTACTCAGATCCAGTTGCAGTTCACGATCGTGAAAACCGGCGAAGGGCCCCGACCAGGGCGCGTTGATCGGGGCCTCGTACCTACGGGATTTGGAACCTTAACTACCCGTCTCATTCTACCACACACGAAGCGCCCCGGGCCGTGCCCACCCTCTACACGCCCAGGGCCTTCGCCAACCGAAAAGAAAGGTTTTTTTCATTGTACCACGTCCTAGTAGCCACGATAGTCCTGCAGGGCCTCGACCAGGTCGGAGGAGAGCCACCCGAGTTCCTCACGCCTAGGGTCC
>WNGH01007518.1_pt1 | contig 10356 bp, 7 predicted proteins | sample 5400631 | NCBI WGS metagenome assembly WNGH01 (sample SAMN13153373, study PRJNA577476) | soil metagenome | isolation source: 115 cm soil or saprolite under Garry oak tree replicate 1 | place: USA:California | collected 2016-06-15 | reverse complement strand
TTCTGGCGATGAATCTCTCACCGACTTCCACCACGGGCTGTTAGGGGTCGGCAACGAGTCTACCGCGATGCCGGTGCCCTCGTCGAAGCCACTGCCGCCGAGGTAGGTGGAGTAGACGAGCCCGGAGCCGGCAGGGTTCACCTTGGTCACGAAGGCGTCAAAGCTGCCGCCGGAGGAGGCCTGGATCGGATTCACGGTCGGGAAGTCGATCGATGAGGTTACGCCCGAAACGTAGGCGTTGAAGGATGCATCCACCGCGATGCCGGTACCGGCATCATTGCTACTGCCGCCAAGGTACGTCGAATAACCGAGCGCGGAACCGGTGGGACCTACCTTCGTGACGAAGGCGTCCAGGGCCCCGCCCAAGCTCGTATCGAAGGCTCCAGTGGTCGTCGGGAAGTTGGCCGATTCGGTCTGACCTGTCACATAGGCATTGCCCAAGCTATCCAGGGTGATGGCAAAGCCTTCGTCGGCGTTGGTGCCACCCAGGTAGGTCAGGTAGTCGAGCGCAGCGCCCGCGGTATTCAGCCTTGCCACGAAGGCGTCGATCACGCCGCCGAAGCTGGTCTGGAAGGCCAAAGCGGTCGCGATCCCTGGCGAATTCGTCTGGCCCGTCACGTAGGCGCGGCCCGAGCCATCTACGGCGATGCCGAAGCCGAAATCGCTGCCACTGCCGCCGAGGTAGGTGGAGTAGACGAGGGCGGAGCCGGTGGTAGTGAGCTTCGTCACGAAGGCGTCGCTGCTGCCGCCGATGTAGCTCGGCGCCAACGTCCCGGGGGTAGTGGGGAAGCTGGTCGTTGCGGCTAGGCCCGAGCTCGTCACGCCCGTGACGTAGGCGCTCCCAGATGTATCCACAGCGATGCCGTTCCCGATATCCTGAGCGCTGCCCCCGAGGTACGTGGAATAAAGAAGGGCGGAGCCAGTCGAATTCAGCTTGGTAACGAAGACGTCGTCGGTGCCACCGCCGTAACTCGTCTGGAAGGCCCCACGAGTCACCGGGAAGTCTGTCGAACTGGTCCGGCCTGTCACGTACGCGTTGCCGGAGCCGTCGACGGCGATGCCGAGGCCCTGGTCATCGCCGATGCCGCCGAGATACGTGGAGTAAACGAGCCCCGACCCTGTCGGATTCACCTTCGTCACGAAGGCATCGCCAAAGACGCCGCCGCCGTTGAAACTCGTGTCGAAGGCGCCAGCGATCGTCGGGAAGTTACTCGAAAGGGTCTCGCCCGTCACGTAGGCATTTCCGGAGGGGTCGACCGCGATCGCTCTCCCGGCATCAGTGCCCATCCCCCCGAGGTACGTGGAGTAGAAGAGCACCGGATCAATGATGAGCGGCCGGCTGGGGTCGTACGTGTCCACCTTGAAGCCGACCGTTCGCGTTTCTCTCAGCACGTAGCCGCCCGCGATGTCGCGCCGGAGGCCGTCGACCTCCTGGTAGATGACCGGCTTTCGCTGGCGGATCGCGGCGCCACCGGTGTGGAACACGAGGTCGCCATCGGCGTCCACTTCGAGTTTGTCGGCGCCCTGGAAGCCCAGCACGATGCGGCCGGGGTCCGCGCCCGGGCGCACGACGAGGTCGTACTCCAGTTGGCGCGGGTTGCCGTAGTAGATGAGGTCGATGCCGGGGTAGAGGTCTTGGTAGTGGACCCTGGCATAGGTGGGCACATTGGTCCGCCACTTGGCGGCGTCGTTGCCGATGAAGTAGTTGGCCTTGCCGGGCAGTTCGTCCAACCCTGCCAAGCGCGGCATCGGGTTGCCGCCGGCGAAAGTCATGCGCAGAACGGTCCGAGTCCCCTCCTCTAGCCGGCCCGGCTTACCGCCCCTCGTTGGAGATTTCTCGTCCGCCGCTTGCGGCGGCGTGGTCAAGACGAGGACCGCCTCGGTCGGCGTGAGGAAGAGGACGTGGCGGCCGCCGCGGGAGAGGAACTTGACCTGGGCGTCGGTCTGTCCGCGGTTCGCCTCAAAGTACAACGGCAGCTTGCCGTAGGCCTCGCTTCCGCGGACCCGGACAGCATCATCCGGCTTGGACGTGGTACCCAGCGAGAGGCTCCGCTCCGCCGAAGCTGTGGTGTCGTCAGCGTCCGCGGCCGAGCATGGGACCGCCGCGAGGACTCCGATCGCCGCGATGATGAGCAGCGACAAGGTCAGGGTGCTCGAGTGAGCACCAGCTGACCCACTCGGCAATGTGTTCTTTCGCATGGCTTCCTCCGAGTTTCGACGCTTCGGCGAGGGACGACGTATTTCGGACGCCAGGCCGAGGGGGATCCACGCACACACACAACCCCTCGTTTAGGCCCCCGGCAGATGTCTCGGAAACTAGGGGAACCCCTCAAACAGAAGAGGGGAAATACCTGGGCGGGGATCGATGACGATTTAAACCTCGAAGATTCGACGAGTTGGGACTAAGGCTGTTCAGTATGGATCGGCGAGGTTCGGAATGGTTTGATCGCAGCGTGGTAGCAAACCGCGGCCCTGCCAGGGGCGCAGCAGCCGAGTGGTCTACGGCGCCTGGCAGGGCCGCACCCTTTGGGGAGCTTGCGGGAATGCTAACGGAGAACAGACGCGAGGCTGGACTTCTTGACGTGCTTTGGAGACTTCTCGCGGTGGATAAACCGGAGGTCGAGGTCCTCAAGCGTCTCAAGGCCAATCGGCCGAACTCAGGCGCGAGGTCTGCCGAGCGCCGGACGAGCCGGCGCCGCCGCTCGTGGCCGAGCTTCCGGTCCCTGACGTTCGCCGATACTGGCCGATACAGACTGAGCGCTCAGTCGCAGTCGTTACGCCTCCACCCACGGCGTCCAGAGCTGGAACCATTCCTCGGGCGGGTTCACGAATCCTTTCACCTTCGGGTTCAGGACGACGAGGTTGAGGTCGTTGCAGATGGGCAGGAACGACGCGTCGTCCTCCATGAGGATGCGGTCGATCTGCCGATAGATCGCCACCCGCTTGCTCTCGTCGAGCTCGCCGCGCGCGGTGTCGAGGAGCGCGTCCACCCGGGGGTTCGCGTACCAGCCGACGTTCACGCCCTTGTCCGGCTGCCGCGTGGAGCGGGCGACGATGTCGATCCAGAAGTTGGTCGTCATGCCCCAGGAGAGCTGGTAGGCCCCGTGGCCCGGGCGGAGGCCCTGGAACATCTTCGACAGATACGTGATCCAGTCGAACGTCTCGAGCTTCACCCGGATGCCCACCTTGGCGAGGTCGCGCTGGATCCACTCCGCCATCGCCACGGGAATCATCTGGCCCGAGCCCGAGGTCGACGTCCAGAACACGGTCTCGAACCCGTTGGCGTGTCCTGCCTCCTTGAGGAACTGCTTGGCGCGCTCAGGATTGTAGGAGTACGGCTTGTACTTCGGATCGTAGGCGATGGTCGCCGGCGGCACCATGCTCCAGGCGGGCTTGGCCGTCCCGCGGAGCAGGTCCTTGCACATCTTCTCCTTGTCGACGGCCATCTGGACGGCCTTGCGCACGCGGACGTCCTTGAAATACTCGTCCTTCATGTTGAGGTGCCAGTACCAGATGTGGGGCGCGTTGCTCTGCAGCACCGTGAACTTGTCCTTCCGCAGCGCGTCGACCTCGTCGGGCGACGGCGCCAGGATGAAGTCCACCTCGCCCGTGCGCAGCGCCGCCACGCGCGCCGCGGGATCGTCGAGGCGTCGGAAGACGAGCTTGTCGACGTTGGCCTGCGGGCCCCAGTAGCCCTTGAAGCGCTCGAGGACGATCCGGTCGCCCGGCACGTTCTCCACGAACTTGAACGGCCCCGTGCCGACCGGGCCGTTCGCGAACTTCTCGTTGCCGAGCTTCTTCACCTGGGTCGGGCTCACCATCATCGGCTCGCCCCAGCTCTGCAGGGTCATCCGTTCCCACTCGGCGTAGGGCTTGCTGAAGGTCAGCTTGAGCGTGTATTCGTCGACCGCCTCGGCGCCCGTGACGTACTCGACGACGTAGGACGTGTAGCTGTTGGCCCGCGGGTAGAAGTGGGGCGCGTCCTTCTTGAACATGCGCTCCCAGCTGAAGACCGCGGCCTGGGCGTTGAACGGGGTCCCGTCGTGGAACTTGACGCCCTTGCGGAGCTTGAAGGTGCGTGTGAGCCCGTCCTTCCCGACCTGCCAGGACTCGGCAAGCCGGGGAATCAGCGGAGGCACGGCGACGTCCGCCTTCGTCAGGTCCTCGGCCAGGAGACCTTCGAACATCTGAAAGGTCACCCGGTAGGTGAGCCAGCAGCCCGTGGCCTGGGGATCGAGGATGTCGGACGGACCCTCCATGCCGTACACGAGCGTCCCGCCCTTCTTCGGCGTGCCCTGGGCCCGCGCGGCGCGGGGCGCGGCGAGCGTGCCCGCCGCCCCCACAGCCGTCGTCCGGATGAAGTCGCGACGACTGACCCCGGGCCCGAGCATCCGCAACATGCGACCGATCTTCTCAGCGTCCATGGCGCCCCTCCTTGTCGATCCGTTCCTTCACTCACTGGCGCGCGCGAGGGTCGAGGGCCTCGCGCAGCCCGTCCCCGATGAAATTGAACCCGAGTGCGACGACGACGATGATAACGCCCGGAATGGTGGCCACGTGGGCGGCGCGGTAGATCACGAGGCGGCCGCTGCCGACCATCACGCCCCAGTCGGGCGTGGGAGGCTGGACTCCGAGGCCGAGAAAGCTCAGGCCGGATGACGCCACGATCATCAGGCCGACGAGGGTGCTGGTGTAGACGAGCAGCGGCGGCAGGACGTTCGGCACGAGATGCCGCCAGAGCACGCGACCGTTCCCCGCTCCGAGGGCGCGAACGGCTTCGATGTATTCCAGATTCTTGACGGAGAGCGTCGCGGTGCGCACGACGCGCGTGCTGTAGGGCACGAGCACGACGGCGAGGGCGAACATCTGGTTGCCGACGCCCGGGCCGATGACGCCCACGATGGCGATGGCCAGAAGCACGAGCGGGAACGCGAAGAACACGTCGAGCACGCGCATGATCAGGTGATCGAGCATGCCCTCGCGGTGGCCGGCCACGAGCCCGAGGAACAGTGCGACGAGGCCCGCGGTCACGGTGGGCACGATGCCGACGAGGAGCGAGATCCGCCCGCCCCAGATCAGGCGGCTCAGGATGTCCCGTCCCTGCTCGTCCGTCCCGAGGAGATATCCGGGCGTGCCGGGCGGGGAGAGTCGGTCGACCTCCACAGACTTGAGCGGATCCCAGGGGCTGATCAGCGGCGCCGCGGCGGCCGCGCCGCCGGCGATGGCGACGATCACGAGGCCGGCGAGGGCCTGGCGGTCCCGGATGAACGCGCGCAGGAACGCGGTGAAGCGCCCGGCGCCGCGCCGAGGCCGCGGCCGGGTCCCCTCCATCGCCAGGACGGTCGCCATCGCTAGGCCTACGCGGGCCGGGCCCGCGGGTCGAGGTACAGGTTCAGCAGGTCGACGACGAGGTTGACGACGACGAACGAGAGCGCGATGAAGAGCGCGGCCCCCTGCACCACCTGCACGTCGCGCGCGATGACCGAGCTGACGAGCTGGCGGCCAAGCCCCGGCCAGCCGAAGACCTCCTCGGTGAACACCGCCCCGCCGAGCAGATAACCGAGCTGCAGCCCGGCGATCGTGAGGATCGGCGGCCAGGCCACCCGCAACGCGTGGGCGCTGATGACGACCCGCTCGGCCAGCCCCTTGGCGCGCGCCACCATGATGTATTCGTGCCCGAGGATCTCGAGCACCGACGCCCGCGTCATCCGCGCGATGATGGCCCCGGGGGCGGCCGCGGTCGTCACCGCCGGCAGCACCAGGTGGGAGAGCAGATCGGCGAGGCCGCCGGCCCCACGCGTCGAGTACATCCCCAGGCTCGGAAGCCAGCGCAGGTCGATGGCGAAGACGACGATGAGGACCAGGCCGAGCCAGAAGGGCGGCATGTTGCCGACGACGAGCGAGGCGCTCATGGTCACCCGATCGATCGCCGTCCTCTCCCGCGCCGCGGCCAGGACGCCAGCGGCGATGCCGGCGGTGGCCGCGAGGACAAAGCTCGCGCCGGCCAGGATCAACGTGTTGCCGAACTTCGGCAGCAGCAGCTCGACGACCGGCTGGTGCACGATGGGCGAGAGGCCGAGGTCGCCGTGCAGCGCGCGCCAGAGCCACTTCGCGTACTGCATGTGAAGGGGCTGGTCGAGTCCGAGTGCCCCGCGGAGCTGGGCCAGCGACTCGGCGGTCCCCATCGGACCGAGCAACGCCCGCGCCACGTCGCCTGGGATGAGCTTCATCCCGAGGAAGATCACCACCGAGATGCCGAAGAGCACGGGCACGAGTCCGAACAGTCGCTGGGCGACGTAGGAGGTCACGAGGCGTGCCCTTCGAGCCGGGCCCGCAGGCGATCGCAGTAGGCGGCGGCGTCCTCGGCGAACCGCCTCTCGAAGAAGTCGTCGACCGCCCGTCCGAGGATGGCGTCGGCGTCGGTCCGTATCGGCAGCGGACTCCGGCTGCGGAGCTCGTTGACCGCTTGCTCCTTGAGGGCCGCGCCGACGTCGTAGTCGAGCGTCAGGTGGGCCAGCACGCCAGCCGCGCAGGGCTCGAGTCGCCAGTGCCCCGTGATCGACAGCAGCGCGCCCCGCACGGCGAACCGGCGCCCATCACGGCCTTCCCGGCCAACCGACAGCGTCACGCTCTGCCGCCGATGCCCGACGATGGGCAAGTCGAGGTCGTGGCACAATGCCCGACGGTTGGATGACCCATTTGCGTCGGCGCCGGGCGAGAGCCCGGGGAAGCAAAGGTAGGACACCCGCCGGCCGAGCGCCGTCCGCGCGTCCTCCAGGACGGCTGACAGTGGAGTCTGCACGCTGACGGTCACCATAGCTCCTCGGGACGTCCTCACCACACCGCCGGCCGACTATAGTCCACCGCGTCGAACGCACGCAACCCGTGCGATGGGATTAGGATTGACCGCATCGGCGGCCCACGCCCTGCACGCATGACGGGAGGACACGGATGCTCAGGCGACCCGACGTCGACGAGGTGAAGGCGTACGGCGAGGCCCTCGGCCTCGATCTCACGTCCATCGAGGCGCGGATCATGCACTCGCGGATGACGGCCACCATCGACGCGCTCGAGGTGTTCAACGAGCTGCGCCTCGAGGAGCATCGCCCGCCGCTCCGGTTCACCGATCGTGATCCGGGCTACCGGCCGACGGAGCACGAGGATCCCTTGAATGTCTTCATCAGGAAGTGCCGCGTCGCGGGCGCGGACCATGGCCCACTGCGGGGCAAGACCATCGGACTCAAGGACCACATCAGCGTCGCCGGGGTGCCCCTGACGTTCGGCTCGCATCTCATGGACGGCTACGTTCCGGACTTCGATGCCACCATCGTGACGCGCATTCTCGACGCCGGCGGGACGATCGTCGGCAAGCTCAAGATGGAGGAGTTCTCCTGGGGCGGGCCGGGCCTGAGCGGTGTCGGCGACTACGGGCGCCCCCTGAACCCCCACAACAGGGATCATGTGACGGGCGGGTCGTCCTCCGGCTCCGCCGCGGCCGTCGCCGGCGGAGAAGTGGACGTCGCCTTCGGCGGCGATCAGGGCGGCTCGATCCGCATCCCCGCCGCCTGGTGCGGGGTCGTGGGCCTGATGCCCACGCACGGCCTCGTGTCCCACTCCGGCGTGTTCGGATTGGAGCCGACCATCGACTACGTGGGGCCCATGGCCCGCACCGTGGAGGATGTGGCGACGGCGCTCGCGTGCGTCGCCGGGCGCGATGGATACGACCCGCGCCAGGCTCACGTTCCTGCGAGCGTCCCCGCGTACACCGAGGCCCTGTCCCGCGGGGTCGGCGGGCTGAAGATCGGGATTCTGGCGGAAGGGTTCGGCGTCGAAGGGGGCGACCCGAGCGTGGATGCGTGCGTGCGCGAAGCGATCCACGTGCTCGAGCGGAAGGGCGCGCGGGCCGAGCGCGTCTCCGTGCCGCTGCACGCGAGGGCGTCGCTCGCCCTCCTGCCCATCTACCTCGAGGGCGGCAAGCGGATGTACGACACGAACTTCGGGGGCACATTCGCCAGGACCTACTACCCGAGCTCCTTCATCTCGATCTTCGGTCGCCTCAAGCAAAGCCACGGGCGAGAGTTCTCGCCAAATCTCAAGCTCAACCTGATGCAAGGCCACTACTTGCAGCAGCACTACGGCGGGCGCCTCTACGCGAAGGCGCAGAACGTCCGTCCCACCTTCGTCGCGCAGTACGATCGGGTCCTGGTCGGCGTCGATCTTCTGGCGATGCCCACCGTGCCCCTGCGCGCTCCCCGCTGGCGCGAACCCATGAACCACGAAGAGGCGATCGAGCACACGCTGTTCGGCGGCAAGCTCGGCATGGACCTGGGGCCGGTGATCGCCAACACGTGCCCCTTCAACTACACGGGGCATCCCGCCATCAGCATCCCCTGCGGGAAGTCGGAGGGATTGCCCATCGGCTTGATGCTCGTCGCTCCGCACTTCAGGGAGGATGTGCTCTTCCGCGCCGCCCACACGTATCAGCAGTCGGTGGACTGGGCCGCGCTGATCAGCACGCCTGCCCGGGGCGGCTCGAAAGCCTGACGCTATGGCTCGCGAGGGAGGGGGCGAGACGCGATTGGCGGCACCTACGCATTCCCGCACTGCACCACGACCGCAAGAACGCGCACGACGGGCCCCTCGAGTGGGCGGGTGAGGAGACGCTGGCGAGAATCGCGCTGATCAGTCCGGGCGACGTAACCGATCGTGTCCGCGAGATCTTCCGAGTGAAGTTCCACTCGACCTCCCTCCGGGCCGAGGGAGGCACCGACGAGCAGGTCGACCTGCACCATCGCTACGTCTGCCGGGCGGCGTAGTCCAGAACCGCCCGGCCGGTCCTCACCGCCACCAACGCGGGCCACCCGCCCCTCTCCTTCCTTCTGACTGCCGCTCACTCCCCCACTGGGAACCACGTCTTTCCGTGCCACGGCCGATGGCTTGAACAGCCCTGCCCCCTACCAGTCTCGCGCGTCTTGGCCTGTCACAAGAGCATGGACGCTCGCCAAGCGAGTCGGACGCGGTTTTGGCGAAGGACACCGTCGCCATCGCCGCCTCGAGCGCGGGCGGTACGTCGAACCAGCGAAGCTGGTCCCGGAGCGAGACGACGTCTCCGATGACGGTGACCAGCGGTGGCCTGAGGTCGAGGGACGCCTGTGGGTCGGCGAGGTCGCCGAGCGTGCAAGTCATCGTTTCCTGAGCCTCCGTTGTGCCCCAGCGGATCAGCGCCACGGGGGTGCTCGGCGCGCGGCCACAGGAGACAAGCGTGGCGGCGATCCGCGGCAGGCTCCGCGCGCCCATGAGGATCACCAGGGTGTCGACCGCCGTCGCCAGGCGCGACCAGTCGACGTGCGGCCCGCCCCTCGTCGCGTCTTCGTGGCCGGTCACGACGGCGAACGAAGAGGCGAGCCTTCGGTGCGTGAGCGGAATGCCGGCGTACGCGGGGACGGCGACGGCAGCACTGACGCCGGGGACCACCTCGAAGGGGATCGCCGACGCCGCGAGAGCCTCGGCTTCCTCGCCGCCCCGTCCAAAGACGAAGGGATCGCCGCCCTTGAGCCGCACCACGCTACGACCGCGACGCGCGTGAGCGATGAGGAGCACGTTGATGTCTTCCTGGGACAGGCCGTGGCTCTCCGTGAGCTTGCCGGCGTAGATCCGGATCGCATCGGCGGGCGCCTCGTCGAGAAGCGTTGGGTTGATGAGCCGATCGTAGACGACCACGTCGGCGCCGCGCAGCGCCTCGAGGCCGCGCACCGTCATGAGTCCGGGATCGCCAGGGCCAGCGCCGACCAGCCAGACGTGGCCTACGCGCATGCGGCTGCCCGCAGTCGGCCGAGGAGCCGAGCCCTCGCCTCGTCCTCGCGGCCCTCGACGATGAGTCGTCTGAGCGCGGGATCGAGCGCGCGGCGCCACGCGTCGGCGTCGGCCGCGGCTCCGCTCCCGCGAAGCGCGCATCGCGCCTCGCCGGCCAGGCGAGCCAGCACGCGATAGTCATCGGTGAAGTAGGTCTCGAGCTCCTCCCGGATCGCGCGCGCGAGCGCCGGGCTCGTGCCGCCCGTCGAGACAGTGACGGTCAGCGCGCCGCGCCGGAGCACCGACGGCAGAATGAAATCGCAGTGGTCGGGATCGTCGGCCGCGTTGACCCACACGCCCCCGCGGCGCCCTTCGCTCGCCACCTCGGCGTTCACCGCGCCGTCGTCCGTGGCGACGAACACCAGCGCGTGCCCGGCGAGGTCCCCGCGCTCCCAGGCTCGAGCGACGCGATGGATCTTGCCCTCGTGCGCCCAGCTCGCGAGGTGGGGAGTCACGGTCGGGCTCACGACCGTCACGCGCGCCCCCGCCTCAAGCAGTGCCTCG
>WNGH01007517.1_pt1 | contig 10356 bp, 12 predicted proteins | sample 5400631 | NCBI WGS metagenome assembly WNGH01 (sample SAMN13153373, study PRJNA577476) | soil metagenome | isolation source: 115 cm soil or saprolite under Garry oak tree replicate 1 | place: USA:California | collected 2016-06-15 | reverse complement strand
GGGAAAAACTTTGCTGGTGGAAGCGCGCGAGCGGCGAGTGCGCGGGCGAAAACATATCAACATCGCCGAGATTCGCGACCGGCGCGGCCAGGTGCTGGCCCGCGGGCGCGCCGTGTTCATCGCCATTGACGCCGAAAAGATGTTTGCCAAACAGTTGCGAAACCGCGGCCAGCGGTAGCCAAGCATCGCGTTCTTGTTTCGCCGGCAGCAGCGCCGGGTTGTAAAATAAAGATTCCCAAGCCCTGGTGGGACCAGCCGCAATGTATGTTTGGCGAAAGGGTTAAAGCGGCGGGCGCGGAGAAAATTATGTCTGAGCACGACGGAAGCCCCGGCCTGCGCCTGAAGACCGGGCTGGCAGAGATGTTCAAAGGCGGCGTCATTATGGATGTTACCAACGCCGCCCAGGCGCAAATTGCGGAGAATGCCGGCGCCGCTGCGGTCATGGCGCTGGAGCGGGTACCGGCGCAAATCCGGGCTGAAGGCGGTGTGGCCCGCATGGCCTCGGCGGCGAGGATCCGCGAGATCATGGAGGCGGTTTCCATTCCGGTAATGGCCAAGTGCCGCATCGGGCACTTTGCCGAGGCGCAAATCCTGCAAGAGCTGGGGGTGGATTACATTGACGAATCCGAAGTACTCACTCCTGCCGACGAAGCTCATCATGTGAACAAGCACGCCTTCAAGGTCCCATTCGTGTGTGGCGCGCGCAATCTGGGCGAGGCGCTGCGGCGGATCTCCGAAGGCGCGGCCATGATCCGCACCAAGGGCGAGGCCGGTACCGGAGACGTGGTGCACGCGGTGAAGCACCTGCGCGCTATTGTCCGGGAAATGAAAGAGCTTACGATTCTAAGCGAAGAGGAACTGTACGCCCGCGCCAAGGATTTGCAGGCGCCGCTCGAACTGGTGCGCATGGTGGCCAAAGCAGGGAAGCTGCCGGTGCCGAATTTCTCGGCCGGTGGGATTGCTACCCCTGCCGACGCGGCCTTGGTCATGCAGCTAGGCGCCGAGGCGGTGTTCGTGGGCTCGGGCATATTCATGAAAGATTCCGCCAACTTTGCCGCGCCCGAGGAGGCCGAACAGCGGGCGCGCGCCATCGTGCTGGCCACCACGCACTACAACGATCCCAAAGTCTTGCTTGAAGTGAGCGAAGGGGTAACCAGCGCCATGCAAGGCCTGTCCGTTGCTACCCTGGCAGAAGAAGACATGCTGCAGACCCGGGGCTGGTGAGTCGAGCATTCCTGGCCGCGATTGTGGAGTCATGAAAATCGGTGTCTTGGCAGTCCAGGGCGATTTCGACGCTCACCGCTGCGTATTGGAGCGGCTAGGCGCCGAAGTTGTACTAGTGCGCAAGCCGGAACAGCTCGATGAGATTGATGGCCTGGTGATTCCGGGGGGCGAGTCCACCACCTTCCTCAAAGTCCTGGGAGAGTCTGGATTCGAACAGTTGCGGGAGTTTGTCCATAGCAAGCCCACCTTTGGCACTTGCGCCGGCGCCATCCTGCTGGCCAACAAAGTCGAAAACCCGCGCCAGACCGGACTCGGCGCGCTCAACGTAACCATTCGCCGCAACGCCTACGGGCGCCAGCTAGAAAGCTCCATCCGCCAGGCCGTAACCAAACTGGGTGGCGCGCCCTTGGAGATGGTTTTTATCCGCGCTCCCAAAATCGAAGATCTTGGCAAAAATGTCGAGGTGCTGGCCACGGAAAGCAACAGCCCGGTGTGGGTGCGGCAGGGAAAAGTCATGGCTTCCACATTTCATCCTGAACTCACCGACGATACCCGCGTCCACTCCGAGTTCCTCAAGCTGGTCAGCAACGGGAACACTGGCAAGCGCTGAGACGATATACTTGAGAGCGATGCTGGTTGCTCCCGAAAAAACGTTTTACATTGAAACCTTCGGCTGTCAGATGAACGCCCATGACTCCGAGAAGGTCATTGGGACGCTGATTTCACAGGGCTACCGGCAGGTGCCGACGGCAGAGGATGCGCACCTCATCTTCTACAATACCTGTTCTATCCGCGATAAAGCCGAGCAAAAAGTTTTTCACCGCCTGAACGATTTCAAAAAACTGCAATCGCAGGGCAAAAAGTTCGCCGTGCTCGGCTGCGTGGCCCAGCAGGAAGGCGAAAAGATTTTTGAGCGCGCCCCGCACGTTTCTCTGGTGTGCGGCTCCGCCTCCTACCGCAACCTGCCCGATATGCTGGTGCAGATCGAGGCAGGGAATTCTCGGATTACCGGATTGGACGACCGCGAAACTGACCAGACTTTTGAAACCGAGTTCACTGCCCGCAGTAATCCCCATCGCGGATACATCACCATCATTGAAGGATGCGACAAGTTCTGCGCCTATTGCGTAGTGCCGTTTACGCGGGGGAAGGAGCGCAGCCGCAGTTCCGATTCTGTGCTGGCCGAAGCCCGCAAGATGGCCGACGCCGGTTACAGCGAAATCCAGCTCCTGGGCCAGAACGTGAATTCCTACCATGATCCTTCAGGCAAAAAGTCGTTTGCCGAGTTGCTGGCCAGCGTGGCCGAGGTGGCTGGAATCCGGCGGGTCCGCTTTACCACCTCGCACCCGCGTGATTTCACGCCCGATATTGTTCAGGCCATCGATTCGATTCCCAGCTTGTGCGACCACGTGCACCTGCCCGTGCAGAGCGGATCGAACAAGATACTGAAAGCTATGCTGCGGTTGTATAGCCGTGAGGACTATCTGGAACGCATCTCCTGGATGAAAGCCGCCCGGCGGGACATCAGCATCACCAGCGACGTCATTGTTGGCTTCCCGGGTGAAAGCGATGCCGATTTTGAAGAGACGATCACGCTGCTGGATCAAGTCGGGTACGATGGCATTTTCTCTTTCAAGTATTCCCCGCGTCCCAACACCCCGGCCTTAGAGTATCCCGATAGTATTCCGGAGCAGGAAAAGTCGAAGCGGCTGGCGGTGTTGCAGGAGCGCCAGCGGCAGATCCAGGCTGCTAACTATCAGAGGCACATCGGCAAGACTGTTGAAGTAATGGTTGAAGGAAAGAACGACACGCGCGGGCAGTTGATCGGCCGCACCTCACAGCACAAGGTGCTAAACTTCACGGTTCCGACCGGCGCCGAGCCCGGGATTGGCAGCTACGCTCAGGTGCTGGTGACCAGGAGTTTTCCCAACAGCCTGCTGGGAGAAATGGTGCAGTAAGCGTCCAGGAAGAGGCGATGGAAGTGGAGATGAAAATTCGCGGGCTCATGATGGACCCGGTCACCAACATGCCCATCGTGATCCTAAAGGACCTACGCAGTGACACCGTTCTGCCCATATGGCTTGGCATCTACGAGGCCAACGCGATCGCTCTGGAGATTGAGAAGGTGAGCACCCCGCGGCCCATGACCCACGACCTGCTGAAGAATCTGCTGGTGGGTCTGGACGCTCAAGTGCATAAGGTCGTGGTCAGCGAATTGCGCGATGACACCTTTTTTGCCGTCATCTGGCTGGAGCGGGATGGGCACATCGTGAGTATTGACTCCCGTCCGTCCGACGCTTTGGCCCTGGCGCTGCGAGTGGATTGCCCCATCTTTGTGGATGACGAGGTGTTGAAAACCTCCAAGTTGGCCAGCGCTGCCTCCGACCGCGTCTCCAGCGAGGAACTCCGCAAATGGCTGGAGAATCTGAACGACGAGGATCTTGGCCGCTACAAGATGTGAGTGCTTTAGCCGCCGAGGTTCGCCATCCCTGACCCCGCCCAACAACTCCAGCGCCTACATCAGGCGGGTTTTGAGCTTGAGACCTTTGAACGTTATCCCAAAGCCATAGGAGTGGTTCGCGGGGGCTGCATCGCGCTGCTGGAAGCCATGACTACCGGTCTCAAAATGATTGGCACACCAGGCTGGCGCATGGGGGAAGTCATGGGCTTGCTCGTGCACAAGGAGGGTCGGCAGGTCTTCCAAGCCAAGAGCGAATTCGTGGAGGCCACTGCCGAACGCCTCGAAAAACTGAAGCGCTTCCGGGCGGACCTGGAAGCATTGCTCAGTCAGAGCGATTAGTGGGGGAGCCTGAAGCAGGGGGCGGCATGGCCTCAAAGGCGGCTCAGGACCCCGTGCTCACGCGGGGTTCAGCGTAGTTGACATAATATCCATTATCGGACACTGGCAATCTTCCGCAGTTTCAACTCCCCGCTCCTAGCACCACCTTGGGATGAAACATTGTCCCTGCCACCCGGGCAGCAATCGCAATCAGCTCACCCTGCCCCCGGAAAACTTTCACTAACCGGGCGCGCGAGAGATCTGGCAGATTCACTGCCCGGCCATGCAGCACCAGCGTGCTGAGCTCGTCGGTTGCACTGACCGCGGGAAATTGCGGCAGAACTCTGCGCGGAGGGACGAAGATTGGTTCTAGCTCGCGGGTTCCAACGGCACTCTGCACCTCTTCCAATGTATGGCTCTGGCTGAGGTCAAACTCGGCCAGCGCGCTGCGCCGCAAACTCGCCAGGTGGGCTCCCAACGCCAGGCGTATTCCCATTTCGTGGGCCACCGAGCGCAAGTACGTCCCCGAAGCCACTCGCGCCCGAAAACTGGCGCGGTCCCCTTGAAGCCCGAGGATCTGGAACTCCTTGATTTCGACCTTTACCGGCGCCAGCGCTACCGGACGCTTGCCCCTTGCCAGGCGGTACGCGGGCACGCCCTTGATCTTTTTTGCCGAGAATGGGGGCGGCACCTGCTCGATTTCGCCCTGAAACTGTGCCGCTTGGGCGCGCACATCTTCAAGTAAAGGTTGAACCTCGCTGACCTGGCCGCTGGGCTCACCATCAGCGTCGTAGGTATCGGTAGCGAATCCAAAACGGATTTCGCCCTCATAAGTTTTTTCCGCATTGGTATAAAACTGGGCCAGCCGGGTCATGCGCCCAATGACCAGCGGCAGAACTCCTGTGGCCATAGGGTCAAGCGTGCCCAGATGGCCGACGGCGCGCTCCCCCAGCAGGCGCCGCACACGATTTACAACGTCGTGCGAGGTCAGGCCCGGCGGCTTGTCAATTACCAGGATTCCATTCATCTTCTCATCTTCGGCTGTTACCATTTCAAGCGGCCACGGAATTTCCGCTCTTTTTAGCCGGGCGGCGCATCGAATATCCAATTCAATGATCCCTCTGCGCGACGACGCTCCCCGCTTCAGCACGCCCTACATCAACTATTTCGTGGTGGCGCTGAACATTCTGGTATTTCTGTTCGAAGTGGCGCTGGCGCCAGGCAGCCGCAACGCGCTGCTGTTCGAGTTCGGACTGGTACCGGAGCATTTGACCGGGCTGCTGCACGGCGGCCCAGGCGTGGCGCCCGAGGCTGCGCTGGTGCCAATCCTGACCTCGATGTTTTTGCATGCCTCCTGGCTGCACGTCATTGCCAACATGTGGGTGCTCTGGATTTTTGGAGACAACATCGAAGGTTACGTGGGACATTTCCGCTATCTGGTCTTCTACCTTCTATGCGGAATCGCCGCTTCGCTCATGCACATTGCCTTCAACCCCGCCTCCAACGTCCCCAGCGTCGGCGCCAGCGGAGCCATTGCCGGGGTGATGGGCGCTTACTTCGTTCTATATCCCTCGGCGCGGGTGCTCACTATTGTGCCGCTGTTTTTTTATTTTACGTTTTTCTGGCTGCCCGCCTGGGTTGTCCTGGGATACTGGTTCGTAGTGCAGTTCTTGAGCGGCGCCGCTACCTCGATTGCCTATTCCCGCCAGACTTCCGGCGGAATCGCCTTCTGGGCCCACGTAGGCGGTTTCATCGCCGGAGCAGCTTTCATCAAACTCTTCCCTGCCGCGGCCAGCCGCTATCGCTACAACCGCTCTTGACCGCCTACAGCGACCCGCGAGTGGGGACCACCTTCAGTTCTTCCACCACCGCGTTGGCCGGAAGCAGGAGGGCGGCAAGCAGGACCTCGGCAACACTTTCCGGCGAGATCATGCGGTTGCGCGGCGCCTCTGGCCAGAACTGCTCCCAGATTTCAGTGTCGGTGGCGCCGGGCATGAGTGCGATCACCCGGATACCACGCTCGCGCAACTCTTCCCGCAAAGTATTGGTGAAGCCCAAGCCTCCGTACTTGGAGGCGGTATAAGCTGCAAAGCCGGGAAAGACGCTGACCGCGGAAATGGAAAGATTGTTCACAATTGTTCCGCCCGATTTCATTAGCGGCAAAGCGGCGCGGGTACACAGGAACAATGCGGTGAGGTTGGTGTCCAGAACCTGGCGCCAGGTTTCAACCGAAAGCTTCTCTACGTTGAGCACCGGCTGCGCGGTGCCGGCGTTATTGATAAGGATGTCCAGGCGGCCGAACTGCTTCTTGACCTGGGCAAAGAGCGCTTCTAGGGATTGCGGATCGCGAACATCACAACGCTGGACCAGAACGCGACCGGAATTTTTTTTCAGAGCTGCTGCCGCCGTCTGGAGCTCCGCAGCGTGGCGGCTGCTGATGATTAGGTTTGCGCCCTCGCGGGCCAGAGCATGGGCGATAGCGAGCCCTATGCCCCGACTGGCGCCGGTGACCAGAGCGATTTTTCCTTTTAGCCGGTTGTTCCTGCTGGTTATGCGCGAAGTGTGAAGCCTGTTTTTTCCGGCAGGACTGAGGCTCTGCTCTTTCACAGCTCAGCTTCCATTGCCGTTTTTGCCGCGAATCAGCGACAGAAACTCTTCGCGCGTCTCCTGGCAATCGCGGAAGACCCCCAACATCGAAGAGGTGACCGCGGCGGAGTGTTGTTTTTCAACCCCGCGCATCATCATGCAGAGATGACGCGCCTCCACCACCACGCCCACCCCCAGCGGTTCGATCGCCTGCTGAATGCACTCGGCAATCTGGACGGTAAGCCTCTCCTGCACTTGCAGCCGCCGCGAAAAGACATCCACCAATCGCGGCAGCTTGCTTAATCCGATGACTTTGCCGTGGGGGATATAGGCAATGTGCACCTTCCCATAGAACGGCAGCAGGTGGTGTTCGCACAGGCTGAACATCTCGATGTCTTTTACGATGACCATCTCGTCGTAATTCACCTGGAACAGAGCGCCGCGAAGAATGGCTTGCGCGTCTTCCTTGTGTCCCTTGGTCAAATACTTCATGGACTTTTCCACGCGGGCGGGAGTGCGTTCCAGCCCTTCGCGATCGGGATCTTCGCCCAGACGCACCAGCACCTCGCGCAAGAGTTGCTCAAAACTAGCGCTGGTCAGCGTGGCGGGTTCAATTGCCTGCTTAATGGTTGCCACCTGTTTTACCTCCGAATTTCAGCTCCGCCGGCATACTCAAATGAATTGAGCATGGTTTCTTCCAGTCTCACCTTTTCTAGATGAGCCGCATGGAAGCCGCGCTTCAGAACCTTGTAGATTTCGGCGCACAGGTTCTCAGTGGTCGGCACCGCATTGCGAAACTCATCCAGGCAATTCAGGTTGGAGACCCCGAAACGCTCCAGGATGTTGCGATCCACGAACATGTCCAGGCCGGCAAGATCGCAGACCATTCCGCTGCGGGGATCCACCTGACCGCTAACGGTTACCTCCAGAGCGTAGTTGTGCCCGTGACCGTAGGGATTGTTGCACTTGCCGTAAATTTTCTCGTTCTCCTCCGGCGAAAACTCATCGCTGTGCAGGCGATGAGAAGCCGAGAACCAGTAGCGCCTGGTGAGATAAGCCTTCATTCCTCTCCGTAAAAATCCACAAACAGCTCGGGAGTCTCGTAAAGCCGCACCCGGTGCAGCTCCGCCACATTAAGTTTTGCCGCCATGCGCTTCCAAATGGAGACCGCCAGGTTTTCGGTGGTCGGTATCTGCGAGGCAAACTCGGGGACTTCTTTGTTCAGAAAACGATGGTCAAGCGCGTCTATCACTTCGCGGTTCATGATTTCTTTGAGTTTCTTCAAGTCCACCACGAATCCGGATTTCGGATTTACCTCGCCTTTGACCGTAATCTCCAAGGTGTAATTGTGGCCATGCCCATTGGGGTTATTGCATTTTCCGAAGAGCTTGCGGTTCTCTTCCGGGGTAAACTCCGGATTGTGATAGTAATGCGAAGCGGAAAACTCAGTTTTACGAGTTAGATAGACCATCTTGCTCCTGTGGTGCGGGAGTTCCAGGGCAACTACAACTTATAAGAGTTCCAAATGCCGGCAAATAATCCAAATTCCGGCGGTTGTGCCACTGGCGCCCGGCAGAAATGCCGCCGCGTCGGGTCACGCTGCGAGGAACACTCTCCGGCGACGGAGAGAACCCTGTATTATAAATTGATGCGGCTTGGGTTCCTATTCGCTGGCGTCTGCTTGCTGCTGCTCAGCGGCTGCTATAGCGGTTCACGGCCAGCGCGCATTGGCGCGCCCGCGCCCGATTTTACCGTCCATGATTCCGACCGCAGCGTTTCACTGCACGATCTGCACGGCAAATTGGTGGTGCTGAACTTTTGGGCCACGTGGTGTCCGCCCTGCGTGGAAGAGATGCCCTCGCTAGTGGGATTGCAATCGCGCATGAAAGACCACGTCGTCGTGCTCGCCGTGAGCCTGGACGAGGATGAAAGCGCTTACCGCCAATTCCTCCGCCAATATCACATTGATTTGCTCACTGTCCGCGACGCCCAGCAGAAGTCCAATACGCTTTATGGCACCTTCAAGTATCCGGAGACATTCGTTATTGATCGCAACGGTGTGGTACGCCGCAAATTTATCGGTCCGGTGGATTGGGGCACCGCGGAGGTAGTGGACTATCTAAGCAAGCTCTAAAGTTAGAGCTTCACCGTTCGCAGGCGCAGCGAATTGGCGATCACTGAAACCGAGCTAAAGCTCATGGCCGCGGCGGCGATGATGGGGCTGAGCAGCCAGCCAAAGAATGGATAGAGCACGCCCGCCGCCAGCGGCACTCCCAGCGAGTTATAGATAAAGGCGAAAAACAGGTTCTGGCGGATGTTGCGCATGGTGGCCTGGCTGAGCTTCCGTGCTCGCAAAATTGCCTCGAGGTCGCCCTTGATGAGCGTGACCCCGCCGCTTTCCATGGCCACATCGGCGCCGGTTCCCATAGTGATGCCAACGTCAGCCTGAGCAAGCGCGGGAGCGTCGTTGATACCATCGCCCGCCATGGCGACTACGCGCCCTTCGGCCTGTAGCCGCTTCACCACCTCCGATTTTTTCTCCGGAAGGACTTCCGCCTCGAAATCCGCGATGCCGAGCTTGCGGGCCACCGCTTCTGCCGTAAGACGGCTATCTCCGGTGAGCATGACCACTCGAATTCCCTGCTGGCGCAGTCCTTGGATCGCGTCCGATGTGGAGGGCTTGATCGGATCCGCAATTCCCAGCAGGCCCGCAGCTTTGCCATTCACCGCCACGAAAACGACCGTCTGCCCTTGGCTGCGCAACTCCTCGGCCCGGCGGCTGAGTTCACCGGCTGAAATTCCGAGCTCCTGAAACAACTTCTCATTGCCCACCGAAACTTCTACGCGGTCGACTTTTCCGCGGACGCCTTTTCCCGTCAGCGAGCGGAAGTCACTGGAGGGCGCAAGCTCTGTCCCTGTATTTTCGGCGCGCGCCACTATCGCCGCAGCCAGCGGATGTTCGCTGCCACGCTCCAGGCTGCCGACCAGACGCAGCATCCCGGCTTCCTCTTGTCCGGGGGCGGTCACGACCGAGATTACGCGCGGCTTCCCTTCCGTCAGCGTGCCGGTTTTATCCACTACCAGAGTGTCGATTTTTTCCAGAACTTCCAGGGCTTCCGCGTTTTTGATCAGCACGCCGGCGGCGGCGCCGCGTCCCGTGCCCACCATGATGGCCATGGGGGTGGCCAGCCCGAGGGCGCAAGGACAGGCAATAATGAGCACCGCCACAGCATTCACCAGCGCGTGCGCCAGCCGCGGCTGCGGCCCCAGAATGCTCCAGGCAATTAACGTGAGCACCGCAATCACGATCACGGCGGGCACAAACCATCCCGCGACCCTGTCCGCCAGCCGCTGGATAGGGGCGCGGCTGCGCTGCGCCTCGCTTACCAGCCGGACGATCTGCGCCAGCAAAGTTTCACTGCCTACCTTTTCGGCGCGCATTACCAGCGATCCGGCGCCATTGACGGTGGCGCCGATCAGCCGGCTGCCTTGGGTTTTTTCCACCGGAAGCGATTCGCCGGTAATCATGGATTCGTCCACTGAACTCTTGCCTTCAAGCACCACGCCATCCACCGGGACTTTCTCGCCCGGACGAATACGCAGGCGGTCGCCGGGGTGAACACTCTCCAGAAAAACGTCTTCTTCGCTGCCGTCATCGCGTAGCCGCCTGGCTCTCTTGGGGGAGAGGTCGAGCAGAGCGCGAATGGCGCTGCTGGTGTGGCTGCGCGCCCGCAATTCCAGCACCTGTCCCAGCAAAACCAGTACGG
>WNGH01020309.1_pt1 | contig 10357 bp, 11 predicted proteins | sample 5400631 | NCBI WGS metagenome assembly WNGH01 (sample SAMN13153373, study PRJNA577476) | soil metagenome | isolation source: 115 cm soil or saprolite under Garry oak tree replicate 1 | place: USA:California | collected 2016-06-15 | reverse complement strand
TGTTCCCTCGTATCTCTTTTATAGTACCTCCAAAGGGTTCGTATAAAACCCAGTTGGCACCCAACGAAAAATACATTGTCCCCGACCAAATCACCCAGACCCTCATTAAATGGCATTACAGGTTAGGCATCCCTGAATGTAGGATTGTAAATACACAAGAGCAGGAAGAACTACTCAAGCAGGCGCTAGGGAGTGGCAAAAAGAAGCACAATCATAATCTTCCTCTCTATGATATACAGAAAGGCAATTTGCCCCAACAAGAGGTTAAAATGCCTGACGACGTGTTCAAAGCCCTTGAAGCATACAATACTGAAATTATAAGAATAGCAAATGACTCCGCAAATAACCTTGATGACCGTTTCAAATCTGCCTACAATCGTTTACCAGAAAAAGCCCTCCGGATCGCCGCCCTGTTAGCATCACTCGATAATAACGAACAAATGGACATGCGTCATTGGGGACGAGGTCAGCAAATAGCAGAGCAATTGAGGCGCGATTATCATGAACTTATAGCACAGCTTTACGGCAATGAAAGCCCCTCTTCTTATGGCGCAATTGAAGATCTTATCGTTAAATACCTCGCAAGAAAACAGCCAGGAGTTTACGTAAAGCCACGAGAACTGTTTGAAAATGTCAGGCCACTCAAGGAAATTGGCACCCCTGAAATTAGGAAAATGTGTAACGAACTCGTGGACGCTGACCCTAAAAACTATCTCAGAGAGGGCACTGGCAAGGATGTTGCATTTGCATTGAAAGCTGGTGCAAAGAAATGAGCATAAAAGCGGTATTATGTCAAATGGAGACAATGGAGACACATCGAAAATGCAAACAATTTTTTCTTGTCTCAAAACAAAATGGAGACACGACCATGCAAGAAAATAATAATTGTCTCCATGTCCTCATGTCTCCATTGTCTCCATGTCCTAATTTTTCCCTTTGGGAAGTGACTCCATTGTCTCCATTATTTTCTGCTTTGGCCCATTTTGGGAGGTATCACCATGCCAGTTGATAGCAGCAAGATCGACCTTGTTGCCTTGATAGAGCAACGGGCAGGAATCCGTTTTGGCAAGCCCTATGGTACAGGTGAAAAGCGAACGCAGAAAGGTCCATGCCCGTTCTACAAAACAGGTACAGACCGCTTTGCTGTTTTCGTTAACGATACGCCTCAGCATTTCAAATGCGGTATACATGGGAGCGGATGCGGACGCTATGGTGACGCTGTGACATTCTTGAAAGAATATGAAGGGCTTGATTTCTTTGCTGCGTGTGAGGAGTTAGGCGTCGATCCCGGTAGTGAGTACGTTCGATCAGGAAAAAACCATGCTCCCTCAGATCTCCTCACTCCGCCGTGTAAGCAATGGCAAGAGCATGCAGAAGTTTGGATTCAGCAGGCGCAAAAGTGGTTATGGTCCCCAGTTGGGGCAACTGCTCTTGAGTATCTCCATAGGCGCGGATTCTCTGATGAGACTATATATCACGATCACCTGTGCTTGTGTCCGGGGTGCAATCCACAGCCACCTGATGAGGTAAAGACACAATAGCGCAGTGTTATCAAGCTGAAGCCTCAACAACAATTGACAAACCAAATACCTCATGTTATCATAAGGTCATCCATATTACTCTGTTAGGAGGAACAATGTTGTCCTTTATTTCTCGACTCCGATGGCGAACCCGTGCCATCCCCGCATTTACCGTCGCTATTTTGTTCACCCTTGTCGCTTTTCCCGCGTTTGTTGCCTATGCTGACACGGTGCATCTCAGTACTGATCCTTTCACACATACTACTTGTGCGGCCTCAGCCACCACAAACCATCATACCGAAGTGGAACCAGACACGTTTTCGAATGGTTCGACCATTGTCGCCACTTTCCAGGTGGGACGTATTTCTGATGGAGGCAGTTGCGTCACTGGCTTTGCTACGTCAACGAATAATGGAGCAACGTGGACAAATGGCCGGCTCCCCGGGATCACCAAATACGTAGGTGGGGGTCCTAATGATCGCGCCACTGATCCTTCAGTAGCCTTTGACGCCAAGCATGGAGTGTGGCTTATCTCATCGTTAACGCTTTTGGAAGCAGGTGGCGTTCACGGCAATGGTGTTGTGACCAGCCGTTCAACGGCTGGTCTCACGTGGAGTAATCCCTTCCAGACAGCTACTGGGAGCGATCTGGATAAGAACTGGATTGTTTGTGACAATACGGCGTCAAGTCCCTTCTACGGCAACTGTTACACAGAATGGGATAATCATGGGGCCGGCAACCTTCTCCAAATGAGTACCTCTTCTGATGGTGGTCAAACATGGGGTGCCCCAAAGACCAATAATAGCGGAGTCATCGGGGGACAACCCGTTGTGCGCCCAGATGGCACCGTGATTGTGCCGATTGATAACGCTATCGAGTCGGCTGTAGGTGCCTTTAATTCCACGGATGGGGGGGCCAGTTGGAGTGCGATCACCACCATCACAACGATCAAGCATCATACCGTGGCAGGGAGCCTGCGCGAGGGTCCGCTCCCCTCAGCCGAGATTGATGGTGCGGGTACGGTCTATGTTGCCTGGTCTGATTGTCGCTTTCGCCGTTCTTGTAAAACAAATGATCTCGTCATCAGTCACTCGCTCAATAGCACCGGTACCTCCTGGTCTACCGTGAGTCGAGTACCGATTGATACGACGAAAAGTGGAATAGATCATTTCATTCCTGGCCTGGCCATCAACAAGGCGACCTCAGGGAGTACTGCTCAGCTGGGTTTGACCTATTACTTCTACCCATCTGGCAGTACACAATTGAGTGTTGGCTTCATTTCCTCGACAAACGCAGGGAGTACCTGGAGTACGCCACAGACTATCATCAGTGGGATGCCCACTGGTTGGATAGCGACTACAACCCAGGGACGCATGGTTGGCGATTATATCTCCACTTCGTATGATGCGAATGGACTAGCACACGGTGTCTTCGCAACCGCCTCAGCCCCAACCAGTGGCACGAACTGCTCAGACGTACCCGACAATTGTGCTGAACCGATGGATACTTTCACCTCTGGCCTTGCAGCTGGTGGCAGCGCCTCCTCGGCTGGTGATCCCGTATTATTTGGCGGAGGTGGCGGGAACGGTAATAACTTGTGGAACGTGGTGCTTAATAATGGGAGGAAGCACCGCGACTAGCGTAGTCGTTTGAGCAAAGCACGATGACTATATGCTGTCAGCGATTGCGTTGAAAACAGGAAGAGGGCGTTGCGTGTGTCTGCAATGCCCTCGTTTTTAAGGTGACAGTACATAGTTATACTCGATAGCGCATCTTATCCTTGTTGCGTCGTTATCGACCGCATTTGGAGCAATGCCTGTTCCTGGTACCCAGTCCGCATTCGCATCTGAGAATTGCAGCTCCCTCCACGCTCAAAGGCGCTTTTCAAACCAGTGATGCGCATAGGGCTCGTTGTTGAAGGCTTCTACCTCCTGGTATCCAGAGTGTCGGTACAGCTCGATGGCTTCAACGAGTGTGCGGTTCGTTTCCAGGTGAAGGACCGTGATTCCCGCTTCCCTTGCAGAGTGCTCCAGCGCCAGGAGCAGACGCCGTCCCAGCCCAAGACTACGCACTCGTGGAGCTACCCACATGCGCTTGAGTTCCCCGACAGTTTTCTCGTGAAACTTTAATGCACCACAGCCCACAGGCTCCTCTCGCAGACGGGCAACGAGCAACAGACCAGCTGGGGGCGTGAGTTCGTGCGCATGCGCCGAAATGCTAAGGGTAGGATCGAAACCAGTATCAAAGCGCTCGCCCAGTTCGGTGAAGTATTGCTCAAAGCACCATCTGGCATCCTGACTGGTTGGATCGGCGACGGTGATCTGGACCATTGATGCGATCAGAAGCCGCTCGACCTGTGCCATTGCTGCCACCAGTTTCACGCGCTGGCTCTCGCTGAGTGGCTCCAGCAGGGAACGGGCAAAGGCATCGGCTCGGTGATCAAGCTCTGCTCGCTCACGAAGGCCAGCCTCGGTAAGCTGGACCAGGCGAACTCTTCCATCGTTCTCGCTCGTCCCAACCACAATCAAGCCTTGCCCCTCGAGCGAACGCAGCAGGCGGCTGACGTAGGCAGAATCGAGCCCAAGCCGACGTCGGAGTTCCCGAATTCTCGCCCCCTTGATCGTTGAGTACACCAACGCGCTCTGTCATGGTCCGATTGAAGCTTCGAACCTGTTCAACCAATGGCATATCCATGAAAACCTCCAGACTTGCTCAATCAGTGACTTCTCATTCTCTGATTATAGTCAGAGAATTTGATCTAATGCAAGGGATCTCTGAGCCAGCATATCCTACAAACAGTTGATGGATCATAGACAGCTTGCTTGCTCTCAACTTGTTTCTTCTTTATGCGTTTTGGCAGCCTGGAGAAAACAGATATTCAACGTTTCTTTTGCAGTTTGTACCACTCCCCGAGAAAGGAAAAGGGCCGGAGCGCAAGCACCGACCCCAGACCAATTCACGGGATGCTCTCTTAGTTGGTTTGTGCCTCAGCAGCATGCTGTGTCTGGCGGGTCGCCTTCTGCGCTGCTGCTACGCCCTCTCGAGCGCTATTTTGCGCGAACTCTCCTCCTCGCCTCGCTGCCGCTGTGGCAGCATTTAACGTCTCCTGGTAGTAGGAAAATGGGGCCGTCAGGAAGTCTACGTACGCGTTGAAGGACCCACTAACCAGTGTCTGGAAAGCTTCTTGCTGCTTGCGCGACTGCTCTGACAGGGTTTGCACCAGGTCACGCGTGCCCTCTGCATGTGCCTTGAGCACGTCGGAACCGTTCTGAAGAATGCTCTGAGCATACTTCACATTCCGCTCCTGGGCTGCAAGAGCCGTGTTTACAACCGTCTGAAAGGCTTCTTGCAGTTGCTGAGGTTGCTCCAGCTCTTGTGTCAGATGCCGGGTGTCTTCGGCATAGCTTTTGAGTACCTCAATGCCGTTCTCAAGCGTACTCTGGGCGAACTGCATATTCCGCTCCTGGACCGCAGTTGCACTGTTGACAATTGCCTGGTTCGCCTCTTGAACGGATGTTGTCAGACGCTGTGTCGCCTCATTTACTGTATTTTTCGCCACTGTTTTTTCCTTCTCTTTCTTGCAATGAATTGCACCTTTTGACTCTTCGATACGTTACCCACTCGCATGCACGAGCCTGCTCGCAATGGAGATGCTTGGACTACCTCCGTCAGTACTCCCTCAGCGGATGAGGGAGTACTCCCTCTGTGAGGCGATCTCCCGCTCCTGGCCTCTGCCGTCTCCGCTCTCTGTTTTCCCTGCTCTCTCACGAATGAAGAAGAGCGGAGCGAAGAAGAAGCGCAGGGAGGTCTCGACAGAGACACTCAGCAGTGTTGCCAATGCCTCCGATGCCTCCGATGCCTCTGGTTGCTCGCTTGACCGCTCCTGCAGACTTTGCGTCGTGCGACGCGTACGTTGCGCATGACTCGCGAGTAGCGCGCTCCCATTCGTCACAAGACGCTGAGTATAGAGCAGATCAATCAGGTTCTCTACTTCCGCCTGTTCCGCCTGGCTCATTTCCTGTAAGGACAAGGTTGGCGTCTCGGCCACCTCATTGAGTTGCTTGTTTGTCATGAGTGTTCTCCTTGTCTTGCTCGCAGGCATCTGCACGCGAGCATGATTCTTCCATTGCTCCGTCTGGATTTTCTGTACCTCTCCTAACAATGCTCTGAGAGCAGTCATGCCATATCCGCACGATGCTCCCGCATGTCGTTGGCAGAGGTGTGATATGGTGGGGAGGGTCCTCCCCCCAAAAAAAGCTCGTGTGACAGTTCAAGTGAAGGAGGGAGCGCATCGTGCCGTCACGAGAAACGACAAGAAGAGCTTCCCAGGGCACGTCGTGGCCACGGCCGTGACTCGCTGGAGTTTCCCTCGTTTTTTCTCTTTCCCCGTTGAAGCAGATCGTATGAGCAGTCGTGGCTCACAGACGACGCAGATGGTCTGGCAAGGCTTTGCCCGTTTCGGTGTACCGTCCTCTGACGGGAGACGAGACTTCGCTCGTAGTATGGTGACGGGAGAGATGACTCTTCGCTGAATGATCTCTGCCCATCGTGGTCAATCCCTCACAGAGTGTACCCAAGAAAAGGAAAAAAAGCAAACAGAGCAACACAGAAAAATCGCGTGCCGGAGAGCATGCTGAGAACAACGGTATGTAGATTGCAAAACCGCTTTTAGAGCGGTTTTATGCGTTTTGGCAGCCTGGAGAAAACAAATATTCATCGTCTCTTTTGCAGTTTGTTCCATCATATGCTTATAGCATATGACTCTTGAGCTTCTTCGAAAGTCTATAGAGAAATCCATCGTGCGATGATATGCTGTGAGCATCTATTTTAACAAGGAAAACTGGCACTGCGGGAGTTTCTCGATCAATTGCTGAGTGGTTTACGGTAAAGGAGAAGAGATACCATGCTGCAAACAGAAGTGCAAGAAATCTGGCTCGACGTCGATGGAATGCGTATTCATTGCCTCACTGCTGGAGAAAGCGGTTCCCCGGTTATCCTCCTTCATGGCGGAGGCATCGACTCGGCGACCCTTTCCTGGGGCGAGGTCATCGTGCCGTTATCGACCCATCACCGTGTCTTCGCGCCCGACCTGCCAGGCTATGGACTGAGTGACAGGCCGGATATCCAGTACACGATGGATTTCTATGTCAATTTTGTGGAGCACCTGCTCGACGCGCTGCACCTGGGGAAGGTCAGCCTGGTCGGCATTTCGATGGGAGGCGCAATCGCGCTCGCCCTAACGCTCTATGCTCCTGCGCGAGTCGGGAAGCTGGTTCCCGTCGATACCTACGGCGTTCAAGACAAACTCGCTGCACATACGTTGTCCTACCTCTATGTGCATCTCCCCTTCCTCGACGAGTTGAGTTGGTGGCTGATGAGCAGAAGCCGATCTATGATCCGGTGGAGTCTGCTAGCAGGTCTCATCTACAACCCGGCGCGTCTTTCCGCTGAACTCGTTGACCGGGTCTATCTGACCGCGCGCGAACCGAGGGCAGGAAAGGCATTTATCTCCTTTCAGAGAAGCGAAGTCCTCTGGAACGGCCTGCGCAGCAATTTCACCACCAGGCTGCACGAAATCACGGTCCCGACACTCATGGTGCATGGCGCGCAAGATACAGCCGCTCCTCTGGCCTATGCGCAGCGAGCCCACACGCTCATCCCAAACTCAGAACTGTACATCATGCAGGAGTGCAGGCATTGGCCGCAAGGAGAGAAACCGGAGGAATTTAACCGCGTCGTGGGGGACTTCCTGGACGATTGAAATGAGCAGGGAACAGGATTCGTTTAATTTTGTGCTGGCTGGTAGCAGAGCAGAACGACTCCTACGTTGAAAGTTTGAGTTGTGACAAGTTTCAACCTGGTCGTATCCATCCCCTCTTTGAAAAAGCGCTTTCCGCTCCCCATGATAATGGGATGGACGAGGAACTTATACTCATCAATAAGGCCAGTTGGCATGAGTGATTGGACAAGGGTAGGGCTGCCCTCTATTTGAATTTCCTTGCCGGGCTGCTGCTTCAACTTAGCGATTTCTTCCACGATACTTTCATTGATAATTGTTGAATTTTTCCACTCTGCCTTTTTCAGAGTTGAAGAAACTACATACTTAGGCACGCTGTTAAGCTTGCTCGCAGGCCCATTGTCATCATTCTTCTGGTAGGGCCAATAAGACGCCAACATTTCATAAGTCACCCGTCCAAGGAGAAGCGCATCCGCCCCATGGACCGTCTTTGTGATGTACGCTGCCCGCTCCTCGCTGTGATAAGGGTTAAACCACACGTCCATGCTATCCGCGTCAAGGACGCCATCCAGCGTCACCCACTCTGAAACAACGAGTTTTCTCATACTTGCTCCTTGTAATACTGAACGTGAGGGTATACTCGCGTCTCATGATCCTTTCATGCATTCACCGAGGTGCTTAAGCACCAGCGGACAAGCGTTCTCATGCTGGTCACTTGATCATTATAGCATGCTGAAAAGAAAAAAACTTCTCGTATCTTGCTTTTCTCCAGGGCTTTTTGGTTTCCCCGAAAAGCTCCAGGCAATACCGCTCCAGATCTGTGCTTAGGGTCGGCACGCCTGTAAATTGGCCCAGGCCGGATGCAGGGTCTGAAATGGATCGCTCACATTCCAGACCCTGCATCCGGCCCGTGCCTTCCATGCTCCTAGCGCTGGTGCCTGCCGCCCAAAGGAAAGCGGTCCCAGGGGTTCTCATTGGCCGTAATCCGGTATCCATCGGGATCAGCAAAGACGAAGGTGCGCCCGAACGGACCATCGTAGGGTTGCTGGATGATGGTGGCGCCTTTCGCTTCCATCTTGGCATGCAACGCATTGACATGATCGCAGTCGATCCAGAGCGTCACACCCCATCCCGGCTGCGGTGCTTCATCCAGGTTCACTTTTGGCTCGCTGAGAGCAAAAGGGATCGTGCTGGAATCGAAGAGGACAAAATCGGGAGTGTTGAAGCGCGGATCGACAGTGAAGCCCAACAGCTCCGTGTAGAACGCACGCGAGGCGGAGAGGTTGCGCACCTGCAAGCTGATAAAATCGGGTCCGAGAAGCTTTGCCATGGGTATTCCTTCCTTTCAAAGCTGAGCAGCCACACCAACTGCGGCACTCGGTTTCTCTTCTCCCCATAGTCTACCCCATGCGAATGACAACAGTATGTCAGTAGCACAATGACTTTTTGGCCTCACCGTCATAGTGAGGTCTCGTCAACAGGAGCACCATTTCCTGATTCGCTACACACTCCTATTTTGTATCACCACATGGCCTGAAGCGCTGAACGATCACCACTGGGCACCTCGCCGTATGATGCGCAGATAAAGAGGGGTCAGTCCACATGGGCAAAAACCTTGCAAGATTCCGTCAAGCTGGGTACGATTGACCTATCAGCTTATGCGCATCTCGTTACAAGAGATCGAGACGCAACACATGGCAAAGGAGGCTGCATTGACCATCAACCATGTCTTCGCTGGCATTGCCGTGGCCGACTACGACTCGGCGCTCGCGTGGTACAAGCGCTTCTTCGGACGGTCCCCAGATGTCATCGTGACGGAAAACGAATCCATGTGGCAGGTAGCAGATACAGGATGGATCTACGTGGTCGGTGACGCCAACCGCGCCGGCAAGGCCTTGCTCACGCTCCTCGTGGACGACCTGGGGGATCACGTTGCTGAGCTTGGGGAACGAGGGCTTGAAACCTCCGCGATCGACACAGTGCCAGGGCTCTACCGAAAAGCGGTGATTACCGATCCCGAGGGCAACATGATCTCCTTGGGCGAGGACCTCAGCACAGACGCCTGAGTTCTGCGGCGCGAACAGGCGCTCCAACGCGCCTGAGCCTTCGCCACTTCTTCCGCGATCATTTTGAAGACCAGCTGTATTTTGCATGGCGTCGCGTGAAAACGTGTTGCGGAATTTGCCCAAAAAGCAGAGAAAGCATATCTTAGAATATGTGTTACTTCCCACGCAAAGTTTAGTTATCTATATTGAATAGTCTTTTTTCTACTTACAAATTATCCAAGATTAGGAGGAACTATCTTATGTCGAATCAACCACCAACCAACGAACCATGGCAACAGCCACCGCAACAGCCGTACCCCGGTAATCAACCCTATCCACAGCAACCACCAATGCAACCGCCACCACCAAAGAAGCCGTCATTCTGGAAACGTAGGATCGCTGGTATGCCCATGTGGCTGTTTGTGACCATCGTCATTGTAGCTTTTATTATAGCTACCAACGCTGCTTATAGCAAAGCGACCTCAAACAATTCGACACCTATAGCTACACTGTCCACACCCACAACAGCAGCTACTGCAACACCGACATCGATCAACACCCCTACACCAGAATGGACAACAACGCATACATTCACTGGCCATACACACGGTAAAACGCCATTCTTCACCGTAAGCAAGGGATGGCGCTTGAACTGGTCATGCACGAATTCGACAGTATCAGATGCAGCTACTGGCGCCGTCGGTATCACTGCTTATGACAAATCTGGCCGCACTCTCAGCGGCAATAGCGAAAATCCGACAGTTGCCACAGGACATTGCCCTGTAGCTCTCTCGCCTACAACTGGAACCAGCGCAGTACAGCAGTATGGCGGCTCTATGTATCTGGATGTATATGCAACAGGTGATTGGACTATTCAGGTTCAGGAACTGAAATAATTGTGCCGCAGGAAACACTCAACATGAGTCATCCCGAATTTTGGGGAAGAGTTTGGTAGGAGAGGCAAAGGTGGGGAGGAAGAGAAGAGCAGAAGGGATCAGCCGCAGCGGGAAAGCGGTTGATCCCTTCATTGCGTAGGGAAGAGGCAAAAACAGAAG
>WNGH01007515.1_pt1 | contig 10357 bp, 8 predicted proteins | sample 5400631 | NCBI WGS metagenome assembly WNGH01 (sample SAMN13153373, study PRJNA577476) | soil metagenome | isolation source: 115 cm soil or saprolite under Garry oak tree replicate 1 | place: USA:California | collected 2016-06-15 | reverse complement strand
CGATCTTGATGTCAATTTCGTCCGCTTCCGGCAGCACAGCAACCGTGGCCGCGGAGGTATGGATGCGTCCCTGCTGCTCCGTTTGCGGCACGCGCTGCACGCGATGTACGCCGCTCTCATACTTCAGTCTGGAATACACTTTCTGTCCCTGAATGGCGGCGACGATTTCCTTCAGGCCGCCGAGCGACGACGGCGAGCTTTCGAGCACTTCCACCTTCCATCCCTGCGTCTCGGCGTAGCGCGAATACATGCGGAAAAGCTCGCCGGCGAAGAGCGCGGCCTCGTCCCCGCCCGTCCCGGCGCGAATTTCGAGCAACACGTTCTTCTCGTCGATCGGGTCCTTGGGAAGAAGCAGCAGCTTGAGCTCCCGCTCGACCGCTTCCTTGCGCGCGGCCAGGTGCTTTTCTTCTTCGTGCGCGAGTTGCTTCATCTCCGCGTCTTCCGCCTCGAGCGCCATCTGGCGCGCCCCCGCGAGGTCCTTCTCGATCTGCTTGTACTCGCGGTGCTTCGCGACAATCTCTTCCAGCTCCGCGTGCTGCTTGGCAAGCCTTTGAAAGCGCGCCGAGTCCGACACCGCGTCCGGTGTGGAAAGCTGCTGCGTCAGCTCGTCATAGCGCGCGCCGAGTTGATCGAGTTTTTCCGATAATGTCAGAACAGCCATGGCGATCCCTCAAACGTAAGACTTTGACTCGTATTGGTTGAAACCGGAGAAATGGAAAAGCAGCTTTGGCGCCCGATGGATCGGGCGTACGGCGGGTCAGCTAATAGAACGCACAGAGCATATTTTGATTATACACTCATTTCCTTGAGATGCGGCAGGGAACCATCCGTGACATTGCCCGCATGCCGCGCCGTGTACTACGATGCCGCCACGACGATGAGTGAAGCCGCACGTCCGAGTGTTCAGATCCCCGAAGAGCCGCAAAGCGCCTCTGCGCGTGAACCCGGAGCGGGTTCCGATCCCGGTCTTCTGTGGGATTTCTGGTACCCCGCTCTCCGAAGCAGCCAGATTCGCGGCAACAGACTCGCGGCGGCAATGCTACTCGAAGTCCCGCTCGTTATCGGCCGCACAAAAGACGGGCGCGCTTTCGCGATGCGCGATTCCTGTCCGCACCGCGGCATGCCGCTTTCGTACGGTCATTTCGACGGAAAAAACCTGGAGTGCAGTTATCACGGGTGGCGCTTTGATGCCTGCTCGGGCCGTTGCTTCGAGATCCCTTCGCTGACCAGTCAAGACAAGCTGAAGGTTGACCGCATTTTTGCCGGGCATTATCCCTGCGAGGAGCGCGACGGCTTCATTTGGGTCTTTATGACGGCGCCGAATTCGCGCCTGCCCGCCGCGGCGGGCCTGCCGGAGACTTTGCCGCCAGCGCCGGTGCTGCCTGTCTTCAGCGAGAAATACCGCATCACGCATCTCGCCTGCTATCTGCCCACGCACATCGACCACGGCATCATCGGCCTGATGGATCCCGCGCACGGACCCTTTGTCCACCAATCGTGGTGGTGGCGCAGCCGCCGCAGCATTCACCAAAAAGAAAAGCGTTTCGAGCCCATCCCGAACGGCTTTCGCATGAGCCCGCACACACCCTCTTCCAACAGCGCGCCGTACAAGATTCTGCGCCGCCTGACCGGCGAGCCGACCACGACGATGATTGATTTTGCGCTTCCGAATATGCGGCTGGAGGAAATTCGCAGCGGCAATCTCTGGTTTTCCAGCCGCGCCACGGTGACTCCCATCCGCCGCGACCTCTGCCGCATCGATTTCGTCGCGGCGTGGAATATTTTTTTGTGGGCCGCGCCCCTCGTCCTGCCGATCTTTCATTTTTTCGGCAAGCGGTTCCTGTGGCAGGATCAGCAAACGATGATTCGACAGGCCCAGGGCCTCAAGAACAATCCGCACCTGATGCTGATTGACGACGCCGACCGACCCGCGAAGTGGTACTTCGCGCTGAAGGCCAACCTGCTCGAGTCCCGCCGCACCGGCGCGCCCATGGTCCACCCGATGGACGGGCCTGTGACCCTCCGTTGGCGCAGCTAGCGCCGTTCCAACTTCTTCCACCAAGTATTAGGAGATAGTCTTGCGGGACTCAGTGCGCCAACGCCAATTGAGCGTTCGGCCCAAATAGTTGGAACGGCACTAGCGCAGCTTCGTCAGATCGAACTCCACGGCGACACGTTGGCCGTCGGGCGTATCAATCTCCACTGTGGCCTGGTCGGACTTTACCTCTCGGGCATCAAACTCCTCCCAAACGATGGCGCCACTCAAGGTCGCGCCGCCCTCTTCGCTGAACATATAGGTAGGCTCACCGTGCACGTTTCGCGGCGCAATCTCGTCATCGCCCTGAGAGAATCGAAATTGGAAATCCCTCCAAAAGTCGCTCGGGCGGAGGGAAACACCGCCTGCCGCACCGGAGGGTTCTTTTGGCGGTTGCGTGAAGTAAGGACCGTACGTCGCGGTAAGCTGGATTTCTACCAAGAGCTGAATGGTGTCGCGCCGTGCGCGGTAGTCGATCGCCGCTTGCTGCGCGCTATAACCGGACGTCCGCTGCCGCGAAACGTCCACGACCTGAGCAAACGGCGTCAACACCTGAACTTTGGCGATGTATGGTCCGGTTTTCGGCGGAGGAAGATGAATCGCGTAAGTGTCGAGAAAACGCGCCATCGTCTCATCGTTGCGCTGGCCAAGGAAGTAGGCTTCGCGGACGGCGGTGTCGGATAAGGGAGCATCAAAAGCGAAAGAGGAAGCCGACACCAATAAGGCCGACGTAAGCAGCGAGAAGCAGGCCCGAAGGCGCAAGAGCATGAGGAGCTCACTCCGTAAGTATGAGACGCATAAGCATGTTAACGGAGTTTCGGGGCGGCGGGGAGTGTGTGGTGGGTGCATTGCTCAGGAGAGCGACCATCACACGCTAGGTGAAGCATGGTTTGTCCTCCCGCCGGGGATAAGACGAGCCAAGTTCCAGCGGCGTTTCAGAGGCGGCGGGTGATGTTGGGGAAGTCGAGCCAGACCTTAATGCCGCAGAAGTGCGAGCCCTCGGTGCAAATTGGCGTGGTGATCCCGGCGCGCAGATGGCACGGCGGGCCAATGTACCGTGCCAGTTCCGGTTGCACCTCTGCGAGCTGTGCCACTTCTTCCGTAGAAGCCTGGTAAATCTCCTCTTGCGCGTTAAAGCATGTGCGCATGGTCCACTTGTGAAGCAGATGTAGCAGCGAGCCACTTTCCACCAGCCGAATGGCCTTCGCGTTCGGCAAAACATACAAAGCGGCTTCCGCAGGCACGCCGCGGTCCAGTAGCTCATTTTTCGCAGCCCAAGCTTCGCGCATCGTGCACTCATAGATCTCTTTCGCCCGCACGTTTCCGTTGACGAGCATCGGAGTGATGAAGTCCGGGTCGCGAGTGTCGGCCAGCGTCAACAGCGGCCGCGAGCCGGGCACCATGCGGTGCCGCTGGTCCTGGCTGTCGGCGGTATGGCTGATCTTCTTGGCGAAGGTGTAGTTCGCGTGCTGGAGCGCGCGCATCATCGGCGCATGCACGCCGATGTTCAGCGTTTGCAGCCGGTACGGATTCCGCGCCGGGTTCAGCAGCCGGTCGATCGCCTCGGCGTCGCTGCATTGCGTCTCCGTCAATCCCACCACTGCGCGATACGCCTCTGCGATCACGCGCGGGGCATTCGACGAATAATCGATCAGCCGGGATGTTCTTCCGCCGAGGCGAGCGTCGAACTCCTCCGCGAACACCTTGCCGGAGTTCGACCCCACAGGCGCGTGATTCCATTCCGGGAGCTCCTCGAATTCCAGCGGCGCTATGTCGAAGCGGTCGAAAAACTGCGGATCGATCCCGCGCACGCAGGCAACCATCTCTCCAATCACTTGCCGCGCCTCGCCCGGCGTATCCGATGCCGCAGTCATGCGCCACAGGCGGTGCAGCACGATCCCGGAAATCGTGTGCACCATGGTCGTGAACGCCGCCACGGGCAAAACATAGCGCGCAATCTCGATCGCGCGCTTTTCGGCCGCGCGATCCACCTTCTGCACGCGTTTGGGGTGGGACATCGCCCCGAGATGCCAGATATCTCCCAGGATCGCCCGCGCCTCATTCCGAAGCAGTGAAGAAAGCTCGCGGTATGCTTCCCAGGCGCGCGTCACGGCGCGCTCGTAAATGGCGCGCTCTGCCGCGCCGAAGCGCTCGGAGAGCGGCGGCACGTAGGCTTGCGCGCGGTCGAGCCGCACGTATCGCTGGCTCTGCTGCTCGGAGTTGTAAAACGGATGCGCGTGCATGAACGACCAGACGAACTGCCGGCTGATGTTTTCGAGCCCGAACTCGAAATGCGCGTGCTGATAAACGGTGTGATGCCCGCCGTAGAAGGTCGCGGCGCCGATGTTCACACGCTGCTTGTCGCTGATCTCTTCCGGCCCGATCAGCCGCGGTGAATAACAGGTGCGGGCCGCGGCGATCGCCGAATCAAACGGATGCGCGAAAGCGTTGCGCAGCGTGACGCGCGGTGGGGCTGTTTCGATGAGTTCGCTGGAGCGCGCAGTTTCATTGATGCGGGGTTGCGTGGCCACGGTAGAAGCTCATTCTACACGCTCGCGCGCTCGCACGCACACGGGTCCCTCTCGGTGGCGCTCGTCCAACCGAATTCAGGAAATTCTCGAGGGATCTCCCGCGAGGGACTATTTCTTGGCAGCCTTCGCGTTCGCGTATTTCTTCTGGAAGCGCTCGACGCGCCCCGCCGTATCCACCAGCTTCTGCTTGCCGGTAAAGAACGGGTGGCAATTCGAGCAGATTTCCACGTTCATCCGCTCGCCCTTGATGGTCGAGCGCGTCTCGAAGGTGTGCCCGCAGGCGCAATGCACGAGGATTTTGTGGTAGTCGGGGTGAATGCCGGCTTTCATGAGGACTCCTACCGGTCGCGGCCGGTCTGCGCGGCTCCCCCGACAAAGCCAGGGACCCACAGCCGCGTCGCTAGGCCGCGACGCAAACTTCGATCATACGTGAATCGTGAAAATTGTTCCAATCAGCGCTTCGGCCTGCCGGAACGCAGCCCTACATGCGTCCCCGGCCGGCGGTGCGCACTTCGCGGCGAAAATCGGGCGCAAAAAGCTCGACTGTACGACACATCTCGTACAGCCGCGAACGTATTCGCGCGCCGATTCGATCCGCCAGCGTGTCTTCGCGCACGGCGACGCGCTGTCCGGACGGCAGGCGCGCAGCTTCGGCGCCGCCGACGTCGTCAAAATAATTCGTCGTGAGGATGGTCACGCGCCGCTCGTTGTAGCGCCCATTCAGGATCAGTCCGATGATGTCCAGCACCCACGCCGAGGGTTTGCTCGCCCCCAGATCATCCAGCACCAAAATCTCCGCCGAGCGCACGGGATCGAGGATGGCCATCTCTGTGGTCTGGCTTTCCGCGTTGTAACTCGCCTGGATATCCTTCAGCAACTCGCGGTAGTCGCAAAAGAGGCCGCTATGCCCGCGCCTCACCAACTCCTTGAGCGCGGCGACCGCGAGGTGCGTCTTGCCGACGCCGGAAGGCCCCATGAACAGCAATCCGGCTTCGCTTGCGCCCGGATAGTCGCGCACGAACGCCTGCGCCAGCAGCTTTGCCTGCTGGAGCGAGCGCGCGGCTTCGGGCGTGTACTTCGCGCCGTCGGCGAGGTCAGTCACGAAACTTTCAAAATCGCAGTGCTCATAGCGCTTCGGAATGCGCGTCCGTTCGAACACGCGGCCCGCACGCTCCCCCGCGCCGCACTCGCACACGACCGCCACGTTGCCCGCGGTGTTTTCGCGCGGCACCATCTTCCAGCCCGTTCCTCGGCAGTGGGGACAATTTTCGAGCGCCATGCCGACAGCATACGAGCACACGTCGTGCTCGGCAAGCCTTCCACCATGTGGAAAGCTGTGCAAAGGGCAGAGACTTCACCCTGTGTTCTTTGTCTCGAAATGCGCGGGAAACAGAGCAGGGCGGGCGAAGGTTAGCGCGCTTGCGCCCTTGCCGGCACAATCGCATGGCGCGAGACCGACACGGCGGGGCGCGCCGCCACGCGCGCCAACTCTTCCTGAACGACGCGCGCGAAGTCCTGCATCTGCCGCTCCATCTCCACCATCTTCTCGCGCATGTTCAAAATGATTTCGATTCCCGCGAGGTTCACGCCCATGTCGCGCGCCAGCGTCAGGATCACTTCCAGCCGCTCGAGGTCTTCATTCGTATAGAGCCGAGTATTGCCCTGCGACCGGGACGGTTTGAGCAAGCCGACGCGCTCGTAGAGCCGCAGCGTCTGCGGGTGCAGCTTGTATAGCTCGGCCACGGCGCTGATCATGTAGCCGGCCTTCGCGCGTCTCTTTCCTCGTGGTGACATGGTGTTCGCTTACACGCCCGCCTTTGCAAACACGTCCTTGCGCGGATCCTCACCGGCGATGTTCCCCAGCTCGTGCATCAATTTCCGCACTCGTTCGTCGGTCGGTTTCGGCACCACCACCTGCACCGCCACGTACTGATCGCCCCGCCGACCATTCCGCGCGCTCGGAATGCCTTTTTCGCGCAGGCGAAGCGTCTGCCCGCTGTTCGTTCCCGGAGGGATGCGCACAACGGCGCGCCCGTCGATTGTGGGCACTTCAATCTTGGCGCCAAGCGTCGCTTCCATCACTGTCACCGGCACGGTCGTGTAGAGGTCGTCCCCGCGCCGTTCGAAGAACGGATGCGGCCGCACTTCCACGCGCAGGTAGAGGTCGCCGGCCGGCGCGCCCATCGTGCCTGCGTTGCCTTTCCCCGGGACGCGCACGCGCGAGCCGCTCGCCACGCCCGCGGGAATCCGCACTTCAATCGTCTCCGTGCGCCGCACGCGACCTTCCCCGCCGCATGCGCGGCAAGCCGTACGCAGCTTGCCGGTTCCGCCGCAGCGCGTGCATGGCACGTTGAAGCGCATCTTGCCGGCCGCCTGTTGGATCGTGCCCGTGCCTCCGCAGGCTGTGCACGTTTGCGGCGTGCCGATTGCTCCCGTGCCCTGGCAGGTCTGGCACGCATCCAGCCGCGTAATCGAAAGCTTTTTGACCGCCCCGCGCACCGCATCCCAGAAGTCGATCTCGATCTGGTATTCCAGGTCACCGCCCGCCTCGCTCTCCGGCTCCATGCCCGCGCCGCGGCCGCTGCGGAAGAATTGGCTGAATAGATCGCGGAAACTCGTCCCGCCAGCGCCGCCGAAATCGAACCCGCCGAAATCGAAATGCACGCCGCCGGCTTCTCCCGAGTCCGGCGGAGCGCCTCCCGGAAAATTCTCGCTATAGAAGCCGTACTGGTCGTACATCTGCCGCTTCTTCGAATCGGACAGGACGTCGTAGGCTTCCTGGATCTGCTTGAATTTTTCTTCCGAGGCTTTGTCGCCGGGATTTAAGTCCGGATGGTATTTGCGCGCCAGCTTGCGAAACGCCGTGCGAATGTCTTTCGCGCTGGCCTTGCGCGGCACGCCCAGCATTTCGTAATAATCAGTCTTGGTGGTCGTCGGCATTGTGACTCGATGCGAGCCGCAGGGGCGCCATCTAGCGCGCCCCTACGGTCTTTGCCTGCGCGTTCTCAGTTCGGACGCTTCGTTTCGTCCACGTCCACGTACTCGGCGTCAATCACGTCGCCTTGCTTGCCCCCTGGCGCACTCCCGCCCGAGCCGGCACCTGCGCCTCCGGCCTGACCTGCTCCGGAAGCGCCCGCCGAACCCGCCGCGCCCGCGGCTTGCGTCGCCTGGTAGAGCGTTTCGGCGATTTTGTGCAGCGAGCGCTCCAGATTCTCCGACGCCGAGCGCAGCCGCGCCATGCCGCCTTCGTTCATGGCCTTCTTCGCGTCCTCGATGGCCTCTTCCACCGCCTTGAGGTCCGCTTCGGCCAGCTTCTCGCGGTTTTCGCGGACCATCTTTTCGGCCTGATAGACCATGCCGTCCAGCCGGTTGCGCGACTCCACTTCCTCAAGCCGGCGGCGGTCGTCTTCGGTATGCGACTCGGCCTCCTGCCGCATCTTCTCGGCCTCATCCTTGGTCAGGCCCGTGGACGCAGTGATGGTGATCTTCTGCTCCTTGTTGGTGGCCTTGTCTTTCGCCGAAACGTTCAGGATGCCGTTCGCGTCGATATCAAACGTCACTTCGATCTGCGGCACCCCGCGCGGCGCCGGCGGAATCCCGTCCAGACGGAAGGTGCCGAGCGAGCGATTGTCCTTCGCGAACTTGCGTTCGCCTTGCAGCACGTGGATTTCGACCGACGACTGGTTGTCCGCCGCCGTCGAATACGTCTCCACCTTGCGCGTCGGGATCGTCGTGTTCCGCGGGATCTGCGCGGTCATCACGCCTCCGAGCGTTTCCACTCCGAGCGAGAGGGGCGTCACGTCCAGCAGCAGGATGTCCTTCACCTCGCCCGCAAGCACCGCGCCCTGAATCGCCGCACCCACGGCCACAACTTCGTCCGGGTTCACCCCCTTGTGCGGTTCTTTCCCGCCGAAGAACGTGCGCACGAGCGCCTGCACCTTCGGAATTCGGGTTGAACCGCCGACGAGCACCACCTCATTGATGTCGGTTGGAGAGAGCTTCGCGTCCTCGAGCGCCAGCTTCACCGGCTTCATCGAGCGCTCGAGCAAATCGTTCGTCAACTGCTCAAGCCGTGTGCGCGTCAGCTTGATCTGCAAGTGCTTCGGCCCGGAAGCGTCGGCGGTGATGAAAGGCAGATTGATTTCCGTCTCCATCATCTGCGAAAGCTCGATTTTGGCCTTTTCCGCCGCTTCCTTCAGCCGCTGCAGCGCCATGCGGTCTTTGCCGAGGTCAATCCCGTTTTCCTTCTTGAATTCGTCGATTAGCCACTCCATGATCCGCTGGTCCACGTCGTCGCCGCCGAGATGCGTGTCCCCGTTCGTGGACTTCACCTCGACGACGCCGCTGCCGACCTCGAGCACCGAAATATCGAACGTGCCGCCGCCGAGGTCATAGACAGCGATGGTCTCGTCGCTCTTTTTATCCAACCCGTAGGCCAGCGCTGCCGCTGTCGGCTCGTTGATGATGCGGACCACTTCCAAACCGGCGATTTCACCCGCCTGTTTGGTGGCCTGCCGCTGCGCGTCGTTGAAGTACGCCGGCACGGTGATGACGGCCTTTGTCACCTTCTCGCCGAGGAAATCTTCCGCCGCCGCCCGGAGCTTTTGCAGAATCATTGCGGAGATCTCCGGCGGGCTATACGCCTTACCGAAAATATCGACGCGCGCGTCGTCGTGCGGCCCGCGCGCCACCTTGTACGGAATGCGCTTCATCTCCTCGGCGACCTCGTCGTACCGCCGGCCCATGAAGCGCTTGATGGAATAGATTGTGTTCTCCGGGTTCGTCACCGCCTGGCGCTTGGCCACCTGACCCACTAGTCGCTCACCGGTCTTGGTGATGGCCACAACCGATGGGGTTGTGCGGCCGCCTTCCTGGTTGGGGATGACGACCGGTTCGCCGCCCTGCATCACGGCGACAACGGAGTTCGTCGTCCCCAGGTCAATTCCAATAATCTTGCTCATGGATCCCAATCCTCCCTGAATCTGGGCCTACCCTTCACACACAGAGCGGCTCCGCATTTGCCCGAGTCCCAGCCAGCCTCAGCTCGAGACAAAGTGCAAACTCCCGCCTAGTATAAAGGTTGAGTCGAGCGTTGTCAAGTTTTCTGATACTATGTCTAACCGGACTATTTTCAGGCGATTGCCGACCTCAGGAACTCAGATTACTGGACTTGCTCCTGCTCCCATTGCGCAAACTCTCCCGCTGGGACGCATCTCACGTCTTTGAAGAACTGGAAACTGAAGCTAGTTGTCCGGCGTGCTGGAATCGAATTTCGATGTACAATCACCATGTTTTGGGACCATTGTTACTCGGGACCGCATTCGCGCGGAGGATGATCTGGTGAATCGTCGGCGATTACTCGTTGGAGTCGCGAGCGTGAGCTTGCTCGCTGTAGGCGTTTTGCAAATTCCTTCTCTGCACAAGTCCGCCGGAACTGTTCCTCAGTTCGCGAAGCCAGGCGCGGAGTCTCCAGAACCTGTCGGCGCCGCGCCCGCCTTCCAACCCCCCGTGATACCTGCGCCCGCCGTCGCTGCAAAGGAGGCGCCCCGGCCCGCTCCTCGGCAAAGCGCCGCTCCCCTGCCGGACATAGACCCACGCTTGGCCTTCGGCTCAAAGACCGCGCCGGTGACGGTCGAAATTTTCAGCGACTTCCAGTGCCCGGCGTGCAAGAGCCTCTACATGGCCACGAATCGCCAGCTCATGGACACCTACGTCAGCACAGGCAAGGTTTACTTGATCCATCGCGACTTCCCGTTGGCCATGCATGCTCACTCCCGCGTCGCGGCGCAAT
>WNGH01019898.1_pt2 | contig 10358 bp, 6 predicted proteins | sample 5400631 | NCBI WGS metagenome assembly WNGH01 (sample SAMN13153373, study PRJNA577476) | soil metagenome | isolation source: 115 cm soil or saprolite under Garry oak tree replicate 1 | place: USA:California | collected 2016-06-15 | reverse complement strand
GGCATCCGCCGCCCGGTCTAGCCTGGCCCGCGTACTCCACGTCGCTTCCGACGCCTGACTTGATGTGCCGGTATCAATTTGAACGAGAGACACCAGAAAATGAAGCCTCAATTCGGCGGACACCCGGTCTTGTCCAGCTCTGCCAATCTTTTGATGGCTACCGCGTTCCGCTTTTCAGAAGCCACCAGCAATAGCAGTCTCGCCTGGGTGCAATTCTGAGGGACGCCGTCGCCCTTAATGTAGAGTTCAGCCAGCGCCGCCGCAGCATTGCTGTTGCCGGCCTGCACCAAAACCCACAACTGTGGAGCGCTCATGGAAGTTTTTTGCCGGCTGGTGTTGCCGCTCAAACTTGGCTGCCTAGGTGCTTGCGCCGCTTGCATTGACGCCGGGGCCTCCCCTGCGCGAGGACTAGGGTGCCCGCCGGTTTCCGTCGCCAGTATGTTTGGCGGGTAGGCCCCGATTGCTCTCTTTTTCTGATTGCCGCTCCCGAAGATATCTGCGGAGGCACTGCCCGCCGTAGTTGGATTAATCGGCGCCCCGGGCAATGCCGCTCCCCCGCTTGTTTGTGCCGATAATTCCGCCGGCACTTTTGCCAGACCCTTGTCTTGGTGGCGATAATTCGAATACTTGATCGCTGCTACGGCAATCGTCCCAGAAATGCAGGTGCCGAGTAATAAGCCGACAATGAGCTGCCGTCGCATTTGGGAGCGATGCCGTTTGAGTGGCACAAGCTCGGTCGTTTCCAACTTCTGCGGCACAGGGAATAGGGTGCTCAGATCTACAGCTGCCCCCGCGGCGGACACACTCGCCGCCTGTCGGGGACGCGCTTTTGACACGAACCTGGCGGTGGCGTCTGTCTCGCGCACCCCCATACTGGCGGGCAGTTCCTTCGCCGTTCCCCGGCTCAAAAATTCCTCGTCAGGAGCTGCTCTCAAAGACGGCTGGGACATCCACTCGCGAATCTGCGCGCGACCTTCCTCCGACAGGCGCAGAAACCTAATCCCTCCGCACTTATTCGCCGCATTGATCCAGGCCACTTCACCCCACGCCTCGATCTTTTCCCGAAGATTGAGCGAAAACCAAAAATGAATTGGTCCCTTTTCGCGCACGGGGGCAAACGTTTCAAAGCGCAAACCACCTTCAGAGACGTCCAGCACGGTTCCGCCGTCATCCCCCTCCAATTGCAAAAATGCAAATTTGTCCGGTACCTTTCTGTATTCTCGACGCCGATCCAGGTTTATGTTCCTCAGGTTCATGTTTTTATGAGAGGCGTTTTCTATCTTTCGAGCGACCTTCAACCTCGCGGGATGAAGGAAATGCCGAATCGGTGGGCCCCGGGTGGGTGTGGGGCCGCGCCTGCTGGCCTCACGCAGGCCAGTATACTCTATACTCTGCCCGGCCAGGATTGAAAAGCATTCGGGGCATTCGGGGCATTCGGGGCCGGTGGCCGGTATGCACTCCTTGAAGAGCGCCTCCTCAGCCAACTTTTTCCCAGTCGCTGTGGTTCTATTGACAGCCTATTGCGAAACGCTGGTATCCTAAACGTCTCACCAGCTATGCCCAGCCTCTACACCAGTGGTGAATAGAGGCAGTGAGTCATGACTCCAGAGAAACTCCGCGTCGCGCGTGAAAAGCTCACCCGCGTCTTCCGCTACCTGGAAGCCCTCAACCAGCATCGCAATCCGGCCAAGCGCCAGATTCGCGAACAGCTCTGGAGCTTCTGGTTGCACGATCTTCCGGACCATCCCTCCATCAAACGCGGCGGCACTAAATCCGCTCCCGTGAAAAACAAACCCGCGGAGTTTCCGAATGGAGACACCGGCTCCAGCGGATTCGTTCTGAAGGTGCAGCGCCCGGCGCTCAGTTCTCCACCTGAACCTCCCAGCAGCGTTGCTACCTGGCTGGAAGCCGGATGGGACGACCCGTCCAAGGAGCCGTTTGTCAGTGCGTCCCGGAACGAATCGGATCAAGGGGGCGAAACACGCATGGCCAACTTCGCCGATGTGGCGGGAAGGCTGGCCGCTTTGCAGAGTTGGAAAGTGGCGCGCGAAGAATGGGCCAAAAACGAAAAGCCCGCTCGCGCGGCGATGAAAATCTTCGAGACCCTGTATTCGCTGTATGGCCGCATCGACCGTGAAGCCGAGCGCGTCGAGCTGGTTCTCGGAGATGGCCTGCTCAGTTGGCAGCGCTCCGAAGGCAGCATCTACCATCCCATTCTGCTGCAGCGCTTGCAACTTCAGTTCAATGCCGCGGTACCCGAATTCACTCTCACGGAAGCCGACCACCCGGTCGAACTTTACTCTGCCCTCTTCCAATCTATGACCGACGTGGACGGACGCGCCATCGGCCGTTGCCGCGAGGAATTGGAGCAGGAAGGCTTTCATCCGCTCATCAATGGCGCCACCTCCGGCTTTCTCAAGCGTCTGGTGGTTCAACTCTCGCCGCGCGGCGAGTTGCTCGAGGACCGTGCCCCTGCCGGTGAAGCCAATGATCCCCAGATCGGGCGCGATCCGATTCTATTCCTGCGCGGCCGCACCTTGGGGTTCGCCGCTGCCATCGAAGGCATCCTGGCCGACCTTCGAACGCGCGAAGACTTGCCCTGGTCTCTGTTGAATATCGTCGGAGAGGAGTCTCCTCTTCCTGATACGGCAGAAACGGATCCTTCCACCAATCGTTACAGCGAAGCCGATGCCGGAGTTCTTCTCAGCAAACCCGCGAATCCCGAACAGATCCGGATTGCCAAACAACTCGAGGAATATGGCGGCGTGCTGGTTCAAGGCCCGCCAGGCACGGGAAAGACGCACACTATCGGCAATCTGATTGGCCACTTACTGGCCCAGGGGAAAAGCGTCCTGGTCACCAGCCATACGACAAAAGCGCTGCGCATGGTGCGCCATCACATCGCGATGAGTATCGCGACATGGTCATTGCCGGAAAATCCTGGGCCCCGGCCGATGCCGCTCGCAAAGTAGCGCAGGAAAAAGAGACTCTTGGTTGGATCCCCGGTCCCGTCGCCGCCGTAGCTCCCCTGCCCCTGTCTCCTGGTGAGTTGGCGGATCTATATCGCACCAATGTTACCGTCACGCGGGAAGATGAAACCGAGCTCTCCGGACACCTCCCGGAGCTCCACGATCTTCCCAGGCCCGAAGACTTCGAGGCCTCCGTCAGCGAGCGCAATCGCCTCGGTATGGAGGACTTGGAGCTGCGTTCCGATCTTTGGCAATCCAGTTCGCCTCCCGGCTCACCCGATGATTTGGAATCCCTCGCTAGCAGCTTGACCCAAGCCGTCGAGCCTCTCTCAGGAAAGGAAAAGTGGAAGCTCGCCGCGGTCTACGCGGGGAAATATGGGGACGCGCATCGCCAGCCCTGGGATCAATTGGTCAGCTTCGTCCGCCTGGTTCACCGCGAAGCCGCCAACGCCCAGGAATCCTTCGTCAAGTACGGCCCGCAGCTTTCTGCGGAACATGCGCTCGAAGACCAGGAGCGCATCGCGGGCGAAATCCTCGGCCACCTTGAAACTGGCGGCAAACTCGGTTCGTTCACGCTTCTCACGCACAAATCCTGGAACCATTTCATGGAATCCGCAAGGGTCAACAATGCCCACCCGCGCCTCCCGGAACATTTCCACGCACTGCGGAAACTGTCGCGCCTCAAGACTCTTCGCCAAGACCTCGCCGGCCGCTGGGACCGCCAGGTGGCGGTCCTCGGGACCCTCGCTTCGAGTGACATGGGCGAAGAAGTCGAGAAAACGCTGATGCAGTTTTGCGATTCCATCGATAATTGCCTCGGCTGGTATGAGCACACCTGGCTCCCTCTCGAACAGCAACTCGAAGACCTCGGATTTCGCTGGGAGAAGTTCCTGGCCGAACAACCCGCGGTCGTCGGCCCGGACGGCGAATTGGTGCGCATCGGCAGGGCGGTCAATAACTCCCTCCTGCCGATCTTGGACTCGCGTTATAAAAAGCTGAAGCTGCTCCAGCTCGAAGAAGAAATCCGCGAGCTCAAGAACCTCCTCAAGCTTGCTGCGCGCCTGGCCAAGTCTTCGAAAGCCACCGCCAAACTCCTGGCGGCCGTGAAAGACGAGGATGCCAATCAGTACCGTGACGCCTATGAGCGGCTCCTCGAACTCAAGAGCCGCCAAGCCGACCTCGATCTGCGCCGCGCCTTGCTCACCAAGCTGGAGGGCGCTGCCCCCGCGTGGGCCAGAGTTATCCGTGACCGCCACGGAGTCCACGGCCGCGGTGAGCCGCCCCGTGACCCCGCCGCTGCCTGGATTTGGCGCCAGCTCAATGACGAGCTCGACCGCCGCGCCGGCGTCTCCCTCGAAGGGCTCCAGACCAAGAGCGAAAAACTTCGTGAACAACTTCGCCGCGTCACCGTCGGTCTCATTGACAAGCGCGCCTGGTCCGCTCAGACCCGTCGCACTTCTTCCCGCCAGCGCCAGGCGTTGGTCGGATGGCTGGACACCATTCGCCGCATCGGCAAAGGGCACGGCATTCGCGTTTCTCTCTTGCGTGCCGAAGCCGCCAGGAAAATGTCCGAATGTCGCAGCGCCGTTCCCGTCTGGGTGATGCCTCTTTCCCGCGTGGTCGAAAACTTCGATCCGCGCACCACCCGTTTCGACGTGGTCATCATTGACGAGGCCAGCCAGAGCGATGTCATGGCGCTCGTCGCTCTCTATCTTGGAAAGACCGTGCTCGTCGTTGGAGACCACGAGCAAGTCAGCCCTTCGGCCGTCGGCCAGGATCTGGGCATCATCCAGAACCTGATCTTCCAGTACCTCCCGGGAATCCCCAATTCCGATCTCTACGATGGTCAGATTTCCATCTACGACCTCGCGCGCCAGTCCTTCGGGGGCACCACTTGCCTCGTCGAACATTTCCGTTGCGTTCCGGAAATCATCCAGTTCAGCAACTTGATTTCGTACGATTACCGCATCAAGCCTTTGCGCGATGCCAGTCGTGTCCATCTCCGGCCACACACGATCGCCTATCGCGTCTCCGGCTCAAGCCGCGATGGCAAAATCAATCGCCAGGAGGCCCAAGCCCTGGCCTCGCTCCTGGCCGCTGCCATCGAACAGCCCGAGTACAAGAAAAACGACGCTGGCCAGCCGACTAGCTTCGGTGTGGTCTCTCTGGTCGGCGATGAACAGGCCATCGAGATTGATAACCTTCTTCGCTCCCATCTCTCGCCCGATCGCTACGAACTCCATCGCCTTCTGTGCGGCAACGCCGCTCAATTTCAGGGCGACGAGCGCGATGTCATTTTCATCTCCTTGGTTGACACCGCGCAGCGCGGCCCGCTCTCGCTCCGCGACCAGGAACTGTTCAAGCAGCGCTTCAACGTGGCCGCCAGCCGCGCCCGCGACCAGATGTGGATTGTCCACTCTCTTAGTCCCAACCACGACCTCAAGGCCGACGACCTTCGCCGTCAATTGATCGAGCACGCGCAAGATCCAAGCCGCCTGATGCGCGCGCTCGAAGAAAAGGAGAAGCGCACACAGTCCACCTTTGAGCGCGAAGTCATGAAGCGGCTCGGCGCGGCCGGCTATCGCGTCGCTCCGCAATGGCGCGTCGGTGGGTTTCGAATCGACTTGGTCGTCGAAGGCGACGGCCGCCGCCTGGCCATCGAGTGCGATGGCGACCGTTATCATCCCCTCGAAAAACTTGCGGAAGACATGGACCGCCAGTCGGTTCTCGAGCGCATGGGCTGGATGTTTACGCACGTCCGCGGCACGGAATTCTTCCGTAACGCAGACCGCGCCATGAAACCCATTTTCGAAAAACTCGAGCTGCTTGAAATTTCTCCGAACGGCCCCGTTTCCGATGCCACCGCAAAAAAACTGCCTTCCGGCGATCTCATCGAACGGGTCATCCGCCGCGCAGAAGAACTTCGTAACAAGTGGTCGGTCCCTGCCGAGGCCGCCATGCGCCGCCATCGGGAACCTCGCGAAGCGCCGCCCGATCCAGCAGTCTCACGGGAACGCCGTGAATGACTCGGACGAATAGTCCTTGCTGTGCGGATCCGTTTACCCGTGGGGCGGTAAAGCCCAGGACTTCAGGCCGGGGATCCGAGAGGCGGGACGCGCCTCGCTAGCCTGTTGGCAACGTTGGCATGCCGTAAGTGCGTCGTGGCAGTTAACCCACCGAAGGTGTATCCATAGATTAGGCGTGGAGCCCGGACTTTAGCCCGGGGAGGAGGTCAAGACCCGTGGTCCAAACGCGAATCACCCCAATTCGTCAAGTGACGCTCCGCGAGCAGCCACATTTCTACGGTTTTTTAACTTGGCTTTCCTTTTGTTTCAGCGTAGATTTCCCTGCACCAGCCCGAGGTGGACATGAAAAACCTGGTGGGTTTGTCCTTGCTGGCTAGTGCTGTTTTCCTACTGGCCCCGCCCCTTCCCGAAGCGCCTACGGGTTTTGACAACAAAAGCAACGGTCTGGTGGACGATGCTACCCACGCGGCGGATCAAGCCAGGTTTGAGGAGCCCGAAGCCGTCTCCGACGGCCTCGGCCCTCTCTATAACGCGCAATCTTGCCGAGAGTGCCATCAGAATCCCACCTCCGGCGGCTCCAGCCAGGTCAATGAATTGCGCGCTGGTCATCGCGGCGCCGACGGCAAATTTCAGGATCCCGAAATCCCCATCGCCCGCGGAACCGAGATTATCAAAGGCCGTTCCCTGGTGAACGACCGCGCCATCTGCCCGAACGGGGCCTTCCCCAGCGCGGAAATTCAGGAGCGCGTGCCAGACACGGAAAAGATTCGCACCTTCCGCGTTTCGCTGAATCTTCTGGGCGATGGATTTGTGGAGGCCGTGGCCGATCAGACTTTTGTCGATCTCGCCAAGGAGCAGTGCAAGAAGAATCACAACAAAATCTGTGGTCAGGTCCTTTACGTTCCCGTCGTCGAAGCGCCTGGCCAAACCGCCGTCGGCCGGTTCGGTTGGAAAGACCAGCAGGCCAGCCTATTGTCCTTTTCCGCGGACGCCTACCTGAACGAAATGGGGGTCACCAGCCGGCTGCAACCCGACGAAGTCACCAACCTATGCAACACCGCGAGCGAACCCAATGACCAGCCCGGTCCCGACGGCCTTTCCGACATCGATCACTTCGCGCGCTTCATGCGCGCCAGCCAAGCCCCTGCGCGCGACGCCCAAGTCGCGCAAAGCCCCAAAGCAAGATTGGGCGCCGAGTTGTTCGACAAGGTGGGCTGCGATATTTGTCACGTCCAGACGCTCGCCACCGCCCCGGTCGGCACAAAAGTTAACGGCGGCACCTTTACCATCCCGCCGGCACTCGGGGATAAGCAGTTCCACCCTTATGGCGACTTCCTGCTTCACAATGTCGGCACCGGCGACGGCATCGTGCAGTCCATGACCGAGCATTACGGCAAGAACATATACAAGTTGACCTGGAGAAACCTCGCGCTCCCCGAATTCCATAACAGCGCAAACAAAATCCGCACCGCCCCGCTTTGGGGCGTCCGCGTGCACTCGCGCCTCATGCACGATGGCGCTTCCGTCACCCTTCTTGATGCCATCCTGCGTCATGGCGGCGAGGCCGCTCACGTCACCGAAAAATTTGAAAAACTCAAACCCGCCGAAAAGGAAGCTCTTATCGAATTCCTGCGGTCCCTATGAGCGATGCGCTTTAACGTCTTCCCGCAATCCATACCGCGCCCGACGAGTTAATGACTTAGGCAAAGGTCTGTTCCGTGCCGCCTCTTTCTGCTCCTTTCTTTGCTAGTCTGTAGATACGAAACGACCTACCCCACCGCGGAGATTTTCAAACGCTGGTTGACGCCGGGTGTGTCGTTCTTGCCGCACGCATTGTGGGCATCGGAATGTTTGGGCCTTTCAAGGCCATGGGGGTTTGACGTGAAAATCGCATCGACATGTCTCGTGTTAGCCGGGATATTCAGCATTCTGGCTGCTCCCGCGCCCGGTCAGGGTCCGGCGTCTGCCGGCCCCGCTAAAACTGTTTCGCGCACCACCAAAGCCGTGAATTACCGTCGCGCCGGCGGCTCCACCAAGATCGATTTTCAAGGCACGGAATTGATGCAGCAGGCCAACGGCGAAGCCAAAGTCCAGAACAAGGGCAGCCGCACGGAAATTGAAGCCAAATTCGCAGGGCTGGATGAGGCCACCAAGTTCGGCCTCGAATATCTGACCTACGTTCTGTGGGCCGTCTCACCCGGAGGTCGTGCCGTGAACCTCGGCGAAGTTGTGCTGAAAAATGGCAGCGGTGAAGTGAAAGCCATCTCCGACATGCAAACCTTCGGCATGATCGTTACTGCCGAACCGTATTTCGCCGTCACTCAGCCCGGTAACACGGTGGTGCTCGAAAATGTTTTTGGTCCCGCCACGCTCGGCAAAGTCGAAAACATCGACGCCAGCTACGAGCTTCTCGGGCGCGGCATCTACTCCTCCTCTAACACCAAGATTGAAAACGCCATCTTTGGCATCGACCGCAAGGCCCCGCTCGAACTTTTTGAAGCGCGCAACTCTCTGCGCATCGCGCACATCGCCCTGGCCGACAAATATGCCGCTTCCACGCTTGCTAAGGCCGAACAGCAGCTGCGCAACTCCGAGGAAGTCTACGCGCGCAAGAGCGACAAGAAATCCGTCGTAGCTGCCGCGCGTGAAGCCGTGGAAACCGCCGAAGAAGCTCGCGTCATGGCCGTAAAGCAAAAGGCTGAAGAAGACGCTCAGGCAAAGATTGCCGCGGACAAGAGAGCTGCCGAAGAACGTGAGGCCCAGGCCCGCGCCGCCGCCGCCGGTGAAGCTCAGCGGCGCCAGGAAGCCGAGCAAGCCCGCCAGCAAGCAGAAGCCGCCAAGGCCGAAGCGATGCGCATGCAACAGGAAGCGCAGAAGGCCGCCGAAGAAGCCGGTCGCCAGCAAGCCGAAGCCGAGAAGGCCAGCGCCGCGGCCCTAGTCCAGCAACAAGCCGCACAAGCTGCCGCCGACCAAGCCGCCAGAGACCGCGCCGCTGCCGTCGCCCAGCAGCGTGCTGCCGAAGCCGAAACCGAAAAAGCGCGTCAGGCCGCCTCGCAGGCCGAAGCCGAAAAAGCCCAGCTTCGCTCGCAGCTCCTCACGGCGCTCGCGAAAAACTAGCCAAAATTTCCGGCATCGTCCTCGCGCATGCCGGCCTCTCGCTGCAGATCGAGGGCCACACGGACAGCGTCGGCGGCGACGAATTCAATCAACAGCTCTCCGACCACCGCGCCGATTCCGTCCGCGATTTTCTCGCCGAGCAAGGCGTCCCGACCTCCTCCATCACCGCCCGCGGCTTCGGCAAAACGCAGCCCGTCGCTTCGAACGACACCGCCGAAGGCCGCCAGCGCAACCGCCGCGTCGAGCTGGTGGTCAATGGTGACGCCATCGGCAACACCGCCGTAGCTTCTGCCGCGCCGTCTCAGCCGTAGCACTTGACTTGAGCTCTTCAAACGTCGGCACCGGGTATTTCTTGAGCGATGCGGCGTAATCGCTGGGCTTGTCCGCCTTCATCGAGCAGACAGATATCCTGGTGTTCCACCGCCTGCGTGGCCCACATCGACGACGGCATCAGCTAGTCTTCGTGTTGGTCTCCGCCAGGGGCTCTTCGATTTGCAAGAATCTTCGCAAAAAACGAGAGCGGGCGCCCTCGGCCAAACGTCGGCGCGAATCACGCCCGCCCTTGAAAGGCGCGAAAAAACCTCAGCCCTTCACGTTGATGGTCACGGGTTCAGCAAGCTCAAACTTCCAGCGGGGTCTCCGCCCGAAGCTTGACGTCTTTCTTGCCGGTCACTAACGCAACCGTCGCTCCGGCTCCCGCTCCCACGGGACCGCCGATCAGCGCGCCAGTGCCTCCCCCGGCGAGGGCGCCGATCACGGCTCCGCCAGCGGCCGACCCGCCGATCCATCCCCAGTTGCGTTTCTTGTGGTCCGGGCCAATTCTCGGATGCGAGATGGTGCGGACATCGTAGTTCTGCCCGTTCACCGCCACGGTCTCGAGCGCCAGCTGCAACTGCGCCCGGCCCATCAATCTTCCGGACTGCCGTGCGTCCACGACCAACCCCTCAGCGTGTGCCCCCTGAGGGATTACCGTCTTGTCGTGCACCACCACCGGCTCGGAGACGGTGGCGTCAAAGTGGTCTCCCGGTCTGCTCTGGTTACTCGCCAAAGCTTGGTCGAGTGTCACGTGAATCGCCGTGTGCTCTGGCAACATCACGGGGTCGGACCCATCTCTGAACGTTGCAGCAGACAGCGTCAAGGCTGCCGCCACCAGGATCGCGCCCCCAATCATGAGGTAGTGCCGTTTGACCAAGTGCATGTGCACCTCCACGCCCATGAGAGGCACCACTCCCGCCTCTCGCTATCC
>WNGH01018149.1_pt1 | contig 10360 bp, 5 predicted proteins | sample 5400631 | NCBI WGS metagenome assembly WNGH01 (sample SAMN13153373, study PRJNA577476) | soil metagenome | isolation source: 115 cm soil or saprolite under Garry oak tree replicate 1 | place: USA:California | collected 2016-06-15 | reverse complement strand
TTTTGGCGTCGCCGCTGGTCGGTGGCGGCGGCATTTTGAAATCGAAGACGCTGACGCCCCAACGTTGTTTGCCGTTATATGTGCGGCCGTCGCTTGATCCGACCATGACGCGCTTTTTGGTTCGTTTTTCGCGGCCGAGATAAATCATCGTGTGTGTAATTGGCGGGTCGCGATCGATGTTGTATGTGCCGCGCCAAAAGAGCAGGTCACCGGGCTTAAGATCATCAAGTTCGAATGAGTCTTCCTTACGGCTGACGACTGCCTTGAAATTTCCACTTTTGCGCACCCAGACATATTGCTGACTTGAATCGCGCGGCACGTCGGGAAATCCGTTTTGCTTAAGCACGTAATAAATGAAACCGGAGCAATCCATGCCGCTGTTTTTCGGATCGGCAGAGCCATAGGTGTAACCGAGATTTTGTTTTGTAAGCGCCAGTCCGGCGTCGAGAATTTGGCGTACTTTTGACGGATAGCTGTCGTAGTCCGCTATTTCATCTGGCGAAAGACTGACGTTGGGCCAGGCTTTTTTTCCTGAAGCGCGACTGCCGGAAGACGGAGGCGCTGGTGTTTCCGCTGGAGTTGGTGATGGACTTTCTTCGGTCGCAGGGCTCGGCGATGGACTCGGTTTCTTGCGTTTCGATTTGCCCTTGGGCGTCGGACTCGGCGAAGGACTGGGCGAAGCTTTCTTTTGTTTTGGCGAAGGCGTAGGCGATGGAGTGGGCGTCGTTTTCTTCTTCCTGTGTTTACGACTCGGAGTTGGCGATGGCTCGAAGCCTTTTTTGATTTTCGTGCCTAACGATTCTTCCGCAGCCCTAGAAATGGAGATTGTGCTCAATAGGATCGCAAAAATTAGGAGCCATTTCATAACTAGATGCTGTCCTCAGCGGAGAATCGAGTCCAGTCAGTTGGTCGGATGCGCTGAGGACCAGCCTTCACAGAGGTTACGGCTCGGCAGGCGGCGCACGCTACAGCCCGGGAAGTAAATCGGCAGGCAGGATGTCCGCCGCCCGCACAGGCAGGATGCCTGTGCTACGGCTGAGCTAGCTCCTGAAGAATCGCTTTGTTGAGACGAATGCCGCCTTCGAAATTTTCGAGCGGAAAATTCTCGTTGGGCGAATGCGCGCGGCAATCTGGTAACGCCAGTCCCATCAACAATGTTTCAATGCCGAGAATCTCGCGGAATTGCGAAACAATAGGGATGCTGCCGCCTTCGCGTATAAGCGCGACATCGCGGTTAAACGCCTTGCGCAACGCGCGTTGTGCCGCTTCACCGAACGCCGAATGCGGATCGGTGAGGTACCACGGGCCGCTGTGCCCGGTGTTAATTTCCATCGTCACGCCTTTGGGCAGATTTTTTTGCAAATGCGTTTTCGCCAGTTCCAAAATTTCGTCGCCTCGCTGGTCTGGAACGAGACGGAACGTCAGTTTCGCAAACGCATGACTGGGGATAACGGTCTTTGTTCCCTGCCCCTGATAACCTCCGCCGATTCCGTTGATTTCGGCGGTCGGCCGCGCCCAGATGCGTTCGACCGAATCATAGCCGGCTTCCCCGAACAGCTCCGGCACACGGGTTTCGTCGCGAATCAGTTTGTCGCCATCAACCGGAAGTTTCCGCCACGCTTCGCGCTCCCAGTTCTCAAGCGGCTTCACGCTATCGTAAAATCCTGCAATCGCTACGCGACCTTCGCGATCGTGAAGCGTGGCAAGCAATTGCGCGAGCGCGGTAATCGGATTTGCAACCGCCCCGCCGAACACGCCGGAATGCAAATCCATTTTCGGACCGGTCACTTTGACTTCGAGAGCGGTGACTCCGCGCAGGCCGTAACTCATGGTCGGCACGCCGCGCGCGATCATTCCGGTATCTGACACCACGGCTACCTCGCACCGCAGTGCCTCGCGATTTTCAGTCATGAAAGGACCGAGGTTCCCGCTGCCGATTTCTTCTTCTCCTTCGATCACCAGATGCAGATTCACGGGCAAATCGCGATGCTGCTCGATCGTTTCCTGAATGCCGAGGATGTGCGCAAGGATTTGGCCCTTATTGTCCGTTGCGCCGCGCGCGAAAACGTAGCCGTTCTTCAAGACAGGCTCGAACGGCGGCGAATCCCAAAGCTCCAGTGGATCTGGTGGCTGCACATCGTAATGGCCGTAAATCAAAACTGTGCGCCGCCCGGGCTGGTGTTCGTTGCGCGCCCAGACAATTGGGTGGCGTTTCGTGGGTACGAGCTGCGTTTGCAGGCCGATGCTGTGCAGCTTCTTCACCAGCCAGTCTGCGCACTTGCCCAGCTTCTCCTTGTATTGATCATCGGTCGAAACACTTGGAAACCGCAGGAACGAATAATACTCTTCGAGATAATTGTCGCGCATGGCCAGAAGAGTAAACCCGGGTTGCCGCAAACGTCCACCACTCAACGCACACCAAGCAACTGTAGGGTGGGCGCTTCGCCTGCCCCACGCAAAGCTGGCAAGCGGAGCGCTTGCCCTACAACAGCAACACTCACGCGCTTGCTCGTTCGGAGCGCGAAATGAATTTCCGCACGAGATACAATATCGACGCGAGCACCAGCACGATTCCAGTCACGACAAATTCATGAGCCGTCGCATGCGCTAGAATCCAAATGATCGCAATGATCGCCAGCCCAGGCACAATTTTCATTCCTGGGAAATTGAACGGCTCGCCATCCGAGCGCACGTCCTGTTGCACCAAAGTCCAGCAGGCGGCGCAGCAAAGGAAATACATCAGCAAGACGGCGACATTCGAAAGCACCGCCAGTTGTTCGAAGGTGCCGCTAAGTGACAGCGCGAACGCAAGTGTCGCGTAAGTGATAATTGCGACATCAGGTGATCGGTAGCGCGGGTGAACGTGCGCGAAAAATTGTGGCAACGCGCCGTCGCGTCCGAAAGCAAAAATCATTCGCGGGGAACTCAGAATGTCGCTCGTTACAAATCCGAATGCGGAGATGCTGGCTCCGGCGAGAAGAATCGTGCGGCCGAGGTTGCCGAGAAATGTCGCCGCCGATTCGGCGAGTGGGGCATCCGGATACTTCGCGACATCGGCGCCGAGCGTCCCCTGCGCGACAAGTTGGATCATGAGGTAGATGCTAGTAGTGACGACGAGCGCGAGATAAGCCGACCGCGGAACCGTGCGCGCCGGATTCTTCACTTCGCCGCTCGGAATCAACGCCACCTCGATTCCGACAAAGGCGAAAATTAGCAGGATAACGGCATCGCCCAACGACTTGCTGCTGGGCCAACTGTTCCAGGCAAGATTCGGCGTGTGAATGAAAAATATTCCTACGGAAATGAACAGCAACAGGGGCAGAAGCTTTGCGACGGTGATCACAGTTACCGCTCCCGCGCCTTCCCGCACGCCCCGGATGTTGATCAACACGAGCAAGCCGTACACGGCGAACATGACGAAAATCCGCATCACGGGACTGCCGAGAAACGGAACGACCAGGGCCACCGAATTCGCGAGAACGTTCACAACGCCAGCAACGGCGCCAAGTGCCGTTAGAAAATAAAGCATGCCCGCGAGGAACCCGACGTAACGGCCGAAGGCGACTTCCACATACGCGTAGAGGCCTCCGGTTAATGACACACGGCTGCCGGCAATCGCGAAACACGTGACGAACAAGACCATCGCAATCGCACAACAAACAAATGCGAGTGGCGCCGCCGAGCCTAGTCCCTTCGCAACTGTCGCGGGGATCACGAAAATTCCCGCACCAATTGTCGAGCTGACGATATTCGCAGTGAGAGCTTCGATGCGCTCTTCCTGCTGTATCCATGCCGGCGATTCGTCTGCCATCGGCGCATCGTGAGTGATTCAATTGTCCAAAGCAAGAATGCGGGTTAATCTTCTCGCTCAGGGATTACTTTCAGAATGGCGGGCATTCGCAGCGACACGCGCAAAGGGCGCCTCTCCTTGGTGAAGGAGAGGGGAGGGTGAGGTTCGACTCGCACATTCCATTGATTGGTCCCGCTCACCTTCATCCTCTTCCCTTATCGCAAGGCGAGAGGCGACAAAGCACGCAAGGGTTCACGCTATTCCTATCTTATGCGGCGAGACGAAGGCCCAATATCCTGTGGTCGCCCCCCATCAGGACCCCTTCAAATTGTGTGATTTTCCGCTTGTAACCCGAGAAACCTTGCTGTATTGACCCTGCCGAGGCCAGGGTGTGGCCACAATGCATTTACAATCGCTTGAGCTAATCGGCTTTAAATCGTTTGCCGACAAAACCGCCTTCAATTTTCACGAGGGCGTTACCGCTATCGTCGGCCCGAACGGTTGCGGAAAATCAAACGTGCTTGACGCCGTGCGATGGGCGCTCGGTGAGCAATCGGCCAGGTCACTTCGCGGCGACGAGATGGCGGATGTGATCTTCAACGGCGCCGATACACGCAAGCCCGTAGGTTTCGCAGAGGCTTCACTCACTTTCAGCAATTGCGCTGAGGAGCTAGGAATCGAATGGCACGACGTGCGCGTCACGCGTCGAGTCTATCGCGACGGCAATTCCGAGTACCTGCTAAACAAGACGGCCTGCCGGCTTCGCGATATTCAAAATCTATTTGCCGACACCGGGATCGCACGGGCCGCTTACTCTATGATGGAACAGGGCAAGATCGACATGATCCTGAGTTCGCGTCCGGAAGATCGGCGCGCAGTTTTCGAGGAGGCAGCGGGCATTACGAAATACAAAACACAAAAACGTGAAGCCCTAAGAAAGCTGGAAGCCACCGAGGCAAATCTTCTTCGCATTGGTGACGTTATCAAAGAGGTAAAGCGTCAAATCGGTTCATTGCAGCGACAGGCAGGCAAGGCGCGTCGATATCAGGCGTTACATGCGGACCTACGCGTGCTTGAAACGCATTATTCGCGCAAGCAGCTTGACGCTCTCGAAGCTGATCTTTCTGATTGTCATAAGGAAATTGAGCGTGTGACCGAATCGGAGCGCGCGACGCGCGCGCGGATTGACAACAACGAAAGTGGGCTCGCGGAAGAGCGCGGCGCGCTGGACAAAATCGACACAGAGATCGCTGAGTCGCGCGCGGAGGTACAGCGACTGGAAAGTGAAATCGCCGCGCATCGCAGCCGCATTGAATTCAATCGGCAGCGAGCCGAAGAGGTCGCCGAACTGATCGAGCGCGCGCGACGCGACGTCGTGGACGCTGAAAAAAAACACAAGGGCCACGCTGCTGAGATCGAGCAAACAAACAACTCGATCGTAGAAATTGAACGACACTTGAAAGAAAAAGAGGGCGAGCTGACGAGGGTCACCAGTCAGGTCGCCGAAATGCAAAAAAAGCGCACTGCGCACAGCGCGAGCTTACAGGAGTTGCAATCCGTGTTTTCCAAATCCGAAAGCAAAATCTCGGCACTCGAGGGAGAACTTTCCGGAACGAAGGCGCGTCGCGAATCGACGTGCGCGCAAATCGAACAACTTGCGAAAGAGATTCAAACATTGAGCAGTGCGCACGACAAACTCCTCAAGCAAATCACTGCCTCACTGAAAACAAGTCGGCGCGAAGCGGTCGATGTCGAGGCAAGTCTGCACAAAAAAGAACAACTGCTTTCCGAAGCGGAACAGAATCTCGCCGCCCTCGAGCGGACGCTCGCCGAGAAGCGATCGCGGTTGGAGGTTTTGCGTCAGCTCAATGAAGAAGGCGAAGGCCTCGCGCAGGGCTCGCAAGCTGTTCTCAAAGGCGTGGACGCTGCCGAAAGATTTCGCGACGCGATTGCCGGTTCACTCGTTGCGCATCTTGATGTTGACCCACAATTCATTCCTGCGATCGAAGCCGCGCTGGGGCGAAATCTGCACGCCGTCGTTTTAAAAGATGCGGACGTTGCCTTCGAAATAATCGCGCAACTCAAGAAAAAGAAGCTCGGTCAAGCCGCGCTGCTCCTTCCGCAGTTGACGCAGCCTGCTCAAAAATCGGTGCGGAAAATTCTGCCAGAAAATGCGCTCGCCTGGGCCACAGACAAATTGGTCGCGCCGCAATCGCTCGAGCCGCTCATCAGGCAACTGCTCGAGAACGTCGCTATTTTTTCCGACTTGCAACAGGCGCTGGAGTGTAAAAAGCACGAGCCTGCACTAGCGATGGCCACGCTGGCCGGCGAATTTGTTTCTACGGAAGGAATCCTCTTTGGCGGCAGCAGTGAAGTACGCGCGGCTTCTTTGCTGGAGCGAAAAGCACAAATTGCAGAACTCGCGAAAGAAGAAGCTGCGCTCGCGAAGCAGCGCGACTCACTTTGCACCAAACGCGACGAAGCGAAAACAGCGGTCGAAGTCGCTTTACAACTCCAGCGAGAGTTTAGCGAGGCCGAACGCAAGATCGACAATTTACGGTCCGAGAAAAATGCGTTGGAGCGGCAGGTGGGCGCGGCCGATGAACGTGTCGCCAAATTGGATGGCGAACTTCAAACAGTGCGTGATCAACTCGCGAGAGAGCAGACGGAGCTTGATGCGTTCGAGGCCGCGCAGAGTGAGACAACGCTGCGCGAAGAAGAGCTGAGCGAAAAAATCAATCAACTGCGGCTGGCTGTCGCGACCGAGCGGCAGCGCCATGAAAATCTGGTTGCACGACGCGAACCGATGAGGGCTCGTGATGCTGAGCTGTTCGAGCTCATTACTGTGCGAAAAGGGGATATCGCATTGTACGAACAGAAGCTAGCCGCGCAGGCTGACGAGTCGCGTAAATCGGAGGTCCTGATTAAGAACCACAGTACGCAACGCGAAGAGGCACAAGTCAACGCTGCGAAGATCGCGGAGCAACGCGCAACACGGTTCGCCGCAATTTCCGCTCGTGAAACCGAATTGCGCGATCTGCGTGATTCATTGGGTGAATTGCAGGATCGCCGCGCTCAACGGCAAGTGCGCGAGTCGCAACTGCAAATGAAAATCGACGGAGTGGCGGAGCACATCTCACGCAGCTATCACGTCGATCTTCGCGAGTTTGCAGTTGATGAGCCTGCGTTTCAGAAAGTTTTGCGGATTCAAGCGAAAAGGTGGATCGACCGCTACACGGATGCCACAAATGGCGACGAAGGCGCAGATTCGCCATCGCGTTCGGAGAACGCGATCCAGCTTGCAGAAGCAGATCTTGAGAAACTGGTTGCCGATCTTCGCACCCAACTCGACAACATGGGTCCGGTGAACCTCGATGCTGTTCATGAATACGATGAGCTGGAAGAGCGATACAAATTTCTCGAAGCGCAAAATACTGACCTGACAAATTCGCGCCGCGAGCTGCTCGATGTGATTGCGCAGATCAACTCGACCACCAGAAAGTTGTTTGATGAAACCTTTGCCCAGGTGCGAACCAATTTCCGCGAAATGTTCGCTGAACTCTTCGGGGGCGGGCGCGCAGACCTGTCGTTGCTGGACGAAAACGATCCGCTCAACTGCGGAATCGAAATCACCGCCAAGCCGCCCGGCAAACAGTTGCAAAGCATCTCCCTGCTGAGCGGAGGCGAACGGTCCATGGTCGCGGTAGCGCTGTTGTTCGCCATTTACATGGTGCGGCCGAGTCCGTTCTGTATTCTCGATGAAGTCGATGCGGCAATGGACGAAGGCAACATCAACCGTTTTATCCGCATGCTGGAGCGTTTTGTAGAACAGAGCCAGTTCATCATCATCACGCACAACAAACGCACCATTGCCAAAGCCGACGTTCTTTACGGAGTAACAATGGAAGAGCGCGGCGTGAGCAGGCTGGTGGGAATGAAGCTGACTCCGTCTGTGCAAGCTTCGCCTGAAGTAACCTCCAACGGAGGCGAACAGAAGCCAAGACAACAGCGCCTCGCTCTGGCGATGCGGTAATTTTTTTCTGGGAAGCACAGGCACATCAAGGAGCGGCGGTCTCTAGTCCGCCGCTTTAGCGAGGGCGGATTGGAGACCGCCCCTCCTTGTTTACCCGGCAGGCGAGACGCCCGCCTGCCCCACGGCCAAAACGGACGTGCCACAAAATTTTTTGCGCGGCATCGGTGATCTTAGGTAACATTGCGGGATGCTTCAGACGGCGCAGCGGACCGCAAAATCAAAAACGAAAAAGGCCGCGTCCGCGCCGTCGCACAAAACTGGCGCGGACAAGGCTGCGCCGCCGCACGATCGGTTCCTCGAGGCGTTTCGCTGGATGCTTCTCACGCGTACGCTTGAGGAAAAGCTCGTTAGTCTCTATCGCGGTGGCCTGATCACAGGCGGAGTTTATATCGGCAAAGGCCAGGAGGCAGTCAGTGTCGCGTGCGGTTTGTTTTTGCAAAAAGGCGATATCTTCGCGCCATTGATTCGCGATCAGGCAGGTCGATCCGCATTCGGCGAACCGCTGCTTGACGTGACGCGCACGTATCTTGGGTCGCGTCTGGGACCAATGCGTGGGCGCGACGGCAACATTCATCGAGGTCATCCGCGCAACAACGAACTCGCCATGGTCAGCCATCTGGGCGCGATGATTTCGGTAACCGTCGGCACATTGATGGCAAAGCGATTGAAAGGTGACAAAAACTTCGTCGGCCTGGCGTGCATCGGCGAAGGCGGGATGCAGACCGGCTCGTTTCATGAGGGGATGAACCTAGCCGCGGTCGAACAAGTGCCGCTCGTGGTCGTCGCGACAAATAATCATTATGCTTACTCAACGCCCAACGACCGCGAATTTGCCTGTCGTGATCTGGTTGATCGGGCGATCGGCTACGGCTTCGAAGGTTACAGTCTCGATGGAACGGATCTCGGCGCATGCCTGGATGTGATTGGCAGTGCAGTGAAACGCGTGCGCGCAGGTCGTCCGCCGCAGTTGGTCGTCGCTTCTGTGTTGCGGCTGTCCGGTCACGGCGAGCACGACGATGCGAGCTACGTGCCAGAGGAGGTGAAGCGTCAGCCGTTTGCCCGTGATTGCCTGAAAGTCGCCGAGCAGACAATTGTCGACCTTAATCTTGTGGACGCTGAGACGCTGGACAAATGGCGCAAAGACGCAATGGCGCAGGTGGAAGAGGCGATTGCCGCCGCGCAACAAGAGCCCGCACCCGAAGGCGACAAAGAAGATTGGTGCGCGTTATCGAATCGCGGTTTGGCCGATCAACCTGAATCGCCTGAATGACGACACCGCTTAACGCTTCAACGCTTTAACGACCGCCACACCGTGAGCATCACATATCTCGAAGCAATCCGGGAAGCACAGGCGAAACTGCTCCGTGATGATGAACGCGTTTTCATTTACGGGCAGGATGTCGGGGGCACGTTCGGCGGCGCATTCAAAGCGACGAAAGGTCTGGCAAAAGAATTTCCCGGTCGCGTGTTGAACACGCCCATCAGCGAAGACGCGATTGTTGGCACCGCTATTGGCGCCGCTATGCAGGGCATGCGTCCGATCGTCGAAATGCAGTTCGCCGATTTTTCCAGCATCGCGCTCAATCAAATTCTAAATCAAGCCGGCACCCACTATTGGCGAACGAATATGCCGATTCCGATAACTGTCCGTCTACCTTCCGGAGGGACAAAAGGCAGCGGACCGTTTCACAGTCAATCGATGGAATCGATTTACGCGCATTATCCCGGACTGATCGTGATGACGCCCGCAACGGTAGAAGACGCCTACACCATGTTGATAGAAGCGGTGGCGATCGATGATCCTGTCATCTACTGCGAACACAAATATCTCTATTATCACCTCAAGGCCGACAAGCTGCCGGAGAAAGGCTTGCCGACTGGTCGCGCGCGCATTGCTCGGGAGGGACGCGATCTCACCATCGTGAGCTACAGCGCAATGATGCAGGAATCTCTCGCGGCGGCCGAGGAACTCGAGCGTGACGGTTTCGAAATCGAAGTTGTCGATCTGCGGACCGTTAAACCGCTCGACACTGATACAGTACTGGCATCCGTCGCGCGCACCGGACGTTTGCTTTGCGTCGGCGAGTCATTTCCGTGGGGCGGCGCTACGGCGGAAGTCATCGCGCGTGTCACAAGCCAGGGCTTTCATTTGCTGGATGCGGCCCCGCAACGCCTGAATGCAAAAGACACTCCGATTCCGTATCATCCAAACCTCTGGAGCACGCATCGCCCAAACGCAAAGAACGTTGCAGCAAAAGCGAGACAACTGCTTCGAGAATAATTTATGCCGCAAGTCCCGATCATCATGCCGCAGCTGGGCGAATCCATCGCCGAAGCTACGATTGTGGACATCAAGGTCAAACCCGGCGACGAAGTGGTCAATGATCAGGAAGTCGCTCCCGCGCGCGAGAAAAAAATCCCGACACGTGGTCGGGATGGTGAAGGCGCACGCATAGGAGACCTGCCCGTTCCCGCGGTCACGAAAGGCGCCACTTTCATGTCGCCGCGTGTACGCGCGCGCATGGCCGAATTGCAGT
>WNGH01007509.1_pt1 | contig 10360 bp, 9 predicted proteins | sample 5400631 | NCBI WGS metagenome assembly WNGH01 (sample SAMN13153373, study PRJNA577476) | soil metagenome | isolation source: 115 cm soil or saprolite under Garry oak tree replicate 1 | place: USA:California | collected 2016-06-15 | reverse complement strand
CACGTCGGGGAACCCCGGCCCGAGCTCCAGGCGCACGAGCGGTGTGCGAACGATCGTTCCGGCGATGCGTTTCCGAGCGTCCCGGATCTCATCCAAGCCGATGGGGCGCACCGGTTCAAGCACGCAGCACCAGCGCCGCGGCTGCCACGTCCTCGACCGCGACGCCCACAGACTTGAACAGCGTAAGCTCCTCGGCGCTGCGCCGGCCGGGATCAGCACCCAACACGACCGCGCCGATCTCCGTCACCTCGCTGCGTGCTGCGATGACGTCGCCCGATTCGCGCAGCGCGGCCTCGCCCGAGTCGACAAAGACACGGGCCTTTGTGACGACATCGTCGTCTAGCTCGCGCCAGTCGGGACGCGTTGCGCCGATGGCATTGACGTGCGTCCCGGGGGCGAGCCAGCGCCCCTGCAGCACGGGCGTCGTCGCGTTCGCGGCGACCACCACGACGTCGGCGCCGCGCACCGCATCGGCCGCCGTCGCTGCAGCCTTCACGCTATGCCGCTGGGCGAACGCCGCAGCATTCCGGGGACTCCACACGCGCACGTCCTTGAATGAACGGACGTGACGCAGCGCCGCGAGGTGACTCCCCGCCTGCACCCCGGATCCGAGGATCGCAAGCACCGACGCATCCGCCCGGGCGAGCCGCTCGGTCGCGACTGCCGATGCCGCGGCGGTCCGCATCTCGGTGATGAGCCGGCCGTCTATGACCGCGACTGGCTCGCCTGTCTCTGGTTTAAACATCACGATCAGGGCGTGGTGCGTATGAATCCCGACGTTTTTCGGATAGAACGTGACGAGCTTGGCGCCGAGGGCGCCGGCGTAGGCCGGCATGACGGCGAAGAAGCCCTGATGCGGAGCCACCGGAAGCACCGATCGCACGGGTTGCACGACCTTGCCCGACGACAACGCCGCGAGCGCCTGCGCGATGGCGGGAATGAGGTCCTGGTACTGAAGTCTGGCGCGAACGGCCGGCTCGTCGAGGACGACGATGTCGGTCACGGCTTACTGCAATCCGTACACGACCACGCGATTCGAGAACGTCGGCAGGTACACGTGGCCGTTGGCGATCGTGGGCGGCGAGAATTTCGCGTAATTGCCTGCTCCGTCACGGGAAGCATTCTGCTGGTTGTTCCACAGCTCTCTCGTGATATCGTTCGCGGCGAAGGCCCGCAGGATGCCAGGGACGGTGAAACTCTCCGCATCACCGCTCGATGGATATGACGCCCACAGGATGCCCGTCGAGTCCGTGGTCCCGTTGGATGAGACCGATAACACCGCGCCGCTCTGCCCGGTCGGTCCACCCGACCCAGGGAAATCGATCTCGCCCGTGCGATCCAGCAGATTGGTGCCGCGGTCGAACGGGATCGCTCGCAAGACATCATTCTCGGACCACACATATATGAATTCCTTCGAGCTTCCTTTGTAGTACGACGCCTGGCAATGCATGTTGGAGTTGGAGCCCAGCGAGACGACTTGCTGCACCTGGTTGGAAACTGGCTGGAACCCGCCCATCGCATCCTTGTTCAGCAGATACAGGTTTCCATCTTTGCCCGCGGTCAGGTAATAGACGGAGTTGGGAATCAGGAACGTGCCGCCGGCGCCATAATCCAGGTCGTAGTCGTTGAGAAACTGGTAATTCTGCGGCGTGAAGTAGCTCGCGACGGTGAGCGTCGATCCGGACCGTGTGAGTTTCAGCGCGCTCGTGCCGCGATTCCTCGGGTTCGTGGCATCACCAGAATCGCCCACCGTGCCGTTGCCCGTCACCACATACAAGTCGCCGTTCGCATCGGCGGCCATGCCGCCACCGCTTTGCCAGATACCTCCGGCGTACCCGTTGGGCGTGTCATTGTAGACGACTTGTTGCTGCAGCGTGGCGGCGTCGTACCCCAGGATCCAGCCGTGATACGGCCCCCAATCGCAATGGGATGAAAAACCCACATACACGATGCCGTTGAGGAGCGTCAAACCGGTGCGCTGATTCTCTTTCTGGGAATCGAATGTGACCGTGCCGTTGACGCTCCCGTCGCCATTGCCGCTGACGGTGGCGGTGATGAGTCTCGGGCTGCCGCTGACTTCATTCCCGTCAAGGATGTTCACGGCGTGCAGAAACTGAGCGTACGTGCTGCCGTTGGTACTGCGGGCGACGAAATACATCGTCCCGCTCGTGCTGTCGATCACCGGCGTGCCGACGATCCCAATGCCGCTGCTGAAATTGTTGTAGGTGCCACCACATGCCCCGGTCATATCGGTGGCTCGCGGCGGCCGCATCCCTGACCTGGTGAAGTTCTTCTGCCAGTACACGGTGCCATTGTCGCCGTCAAAGGCGTACACCGTGTTGTTGACCGTGGCGACGTAGACGACGTTCCGGTCGCCGCCGATGGCATGGCCGACGACCAGCGGCTGGGCGTACACATCGCCGTCCACAGGGATCGTGAACACTTTGCCAAACTGCTGCACGTTGACATTGCTGGTGGTCAACGCCGTTTCGTTGTCGTTCAAGCCGGCCCGGGTGTTGTCGTTGTGCTGCGTCAGCACCGACACGGACTGGGGATTCGGCGGCCCGACGTTCGTGGGGTTGTCCGTGCACGTTGCGAGCAACGGCAGGAGCAGCAGAGCCAGCTCGCGTTTTCCCACGCCCTACGCTACAGCGTCTTGAGAAACGCCACCAGCGCCGCTCGATCGGCCGGCGACAGCGCCAGAAACTGATCACGCGCTCGCGTACCCTCGCCGCCGTGCATATCGATCGCCTGCTCCGGCGTTTTGGCGCGGCCGTCGTGCAGGAACTGCGCCTTGAGCCTGAGCCCCATTAACGGCTCGGTCCGGAATTCGGTCGGCGTGGCGAGCGCCAGACAGATGTCCCCCAGGTCCGGACCCATGTCGTGCAGCAGCAAATCGGTGTAGGCGGCGATCTGCTGGTAGCGTAACGCCGCGATCGGACTGTTGCCCGTGGTCAACACGGGGCGATGACACCGCGCGCAGCCGATCCGCGTGAACACGTCGCTCCCCTGGCGCGCTTCGCCCGACAACTTGAGCGGCGCAGGCGGCGCGAGCAGCCGCACGAACATGGTCGCCAACTCGGCCTGGTGGTCGCTCAGCTCGGGATCCGGCGCCGGGTCGGTGCCCGCTGGAACCGGCGTTCCCGCGACGGTTTCCTCGGTCGGAACGGCGGGCGTCGTGATGCCTTGCTCCGCACCGAAGGCGCCGTCGTTGAACTCGCGCAGGGTCGGCACCAGCGCCTTGCGTCCGAACCGGCCGACACGGCCGTCGAAGAAGCGATTCGGTCGCCCAGAGATGCCGTCGTGGTCGCGATCCTCAGGGTCCGCGTAGGCCAGGATCTCCGAATCGGGCACGGCATCGAGCAGGCCGAAGCCGAAGATCTCAGGGACCGTGCGCCGTGCGACTGCGGTCGCTGCGGCGGGAATCGGCTCGCTATCGATGCCGAGCGCCGTATGCAATGCAGGCGTGACGTGATTCTGGAAGACGAATCCGCCCTGTCCCACGAGCTCGTCGCACATGCGGGCTCCTGCCGGTGCGTTGGCGTGAAATGCGCTCGCGTGGCGCTCGACCTCGTCACCCGTCCCGCCCGCCACGGGATCCTCGTGACATTCCTTGCACCCGTTCGCATTGAACAGCGGCCCGAGACCCTTCTCCGGCGTGAAGACGCTGTCGAACACCACGCGACCACTGTCGAATTGTGCGCGCTGGGCGGCTGACAGGTCGCGCAGCGGCTCACCCAACTTCGGGGCGCGGCACGCCACCGCGCTGCACACGGCCACTACGGCGATGGTGGCGCGGCTCATGGCTGCTCCATCCGACCCACGCGCTCGATCGTGTAGGCGACGAACCCGGTCGCCCTGCCGCCGAACGCCACGCGAATCACATCACCCGCTTGCAGCGCTCCCAACCCGATCAGCTGGGGCTGCGCGCTTTGGCGATCGGTGATCGGCACGCCGGCGGGCACCTGGAGCCGTACGACGCGGAGGGCGAAGCCGACGCCCGTCGTCACTTCGAGCGTGCGCGCGCGCACGTCTACCGTGCGAATCGCGCCCCGCACGCTGTCATGGGGTGTGGTGGGCTGCTGTGCGAGGAGCGTGAACGGAACGCAGTACAGCAAGAACGAGATCAACCTGACCCGGGGCATAGAGCCTCCTGCCAAAGTTCGGAAAGGAGTACCCCGGGTGCCGCTATGGGTTCGGCGGGTGCCGAATCACTCCCATGAACAGGATCGTTCCCGACAGGTTTTCCCGCAGCGCGAAGAGGAAGGGCCGATCGATGTAGATGGTCGGCGGTACGCTCGTGAGCCCCACGCCGACCGAGGTCACCGCCGCGGCTTCCGTCCCCTCCTCATCGACATCGACATAGGTCTTGTGCTTGACCTCGGTGATGCACAGCTCGGAGGGAACGTGGATGCGCGTGAAGTCCGCCGTGAGGGGCTCGCACCCGAAGGCGATGCCCATGCCAAGCGTGGCGAGCGAGGGAATCAAGCCGAGGTCGTTCGTAACCTTGAACTTCGGGAGGTAGACCCCCGCCTCCCCGGGCTGCAGAGTCGCCGTCCACCCGTCCCATTGCTCTGATGTCAGCGCGTCAACCAGGTGATCGGCGCTGCTGGTATCGTGGGGTAACACGATCGTCATGGAGAACGCCGCGCCGCCGTACGGCAGGTCTAGAATCGTCGCGTACGGCCGATAGGTGAGGCGGACATGTGCTTCCTGTCCGTACGTCATAGTCGGCACGTTCACCATGGAGCCATCGGGCAGCCGGAACGGCCTCGGCTGGGTAAGACTCGGATCGAACTGTTCAGTCCAATCGCCCTTGAAATAGATCGCATTGATGAGGTAGAGCCGCATACCATCGGGAATCGCGTCGAGAATGTGATCGATCACGCCGTGGGTCTGTTCGGTCACCCAGCGGTTGATCGTGTCGATCGCCGCCGGGGAGGCAAAGTCCAGTGCCGACACGCGGGCGTCATAGTAGTCGTGATTAGCATCGAGGAACGGCTGCAGCACGGTGTAGCCTTGCTTGTACCAGGTCGAGTTGGCGATCTCGAGCTTCACATGCGGATCGAGTTCGCGCAGCAGGCTGATCAGGCTGCGATACGATTCATTGACCTGGGCGACGCTCATGCTGTCGAGCTCCATCGTCGTTCGCATTGCGTCTTCCGTGGTTCCGGCCGCACCGTTGTATGCCATGGCAAGTGCCATCGCCACCGACAGCGGCGAGACGAACAGGTTCGCCAGCGTGTCGCGAGTATCGGCGCTTGCCTGTTTGAGTAGCTTGATCGCGAAACGGTTGTCCGCCTGGATCAGCTGCTGCTCCGCTGGGGTCAGCGCGCGCGGCAGCGCGGTAATGCGGGGCGGCGGGGCCACGGGGTCCTTGGCGCACGCACAGATGAGCAACGTCAAGAGAACGGTCTTCATGACGGCCTCCTCGTCCAAGATACCCCCGGGTCGACCGCTGACGTCACGGCGCGGGGCTTAATGCCCGGCACACCGCCAATGTATGTTGCAGCGTTGTCACACCCCGTCTTTGGAGGATCCTGGATGCGTGCCATTCTTGCCGCGCTCGTTCTCCTGGCCGTTCCCACCGCCGATTGGGAGCTGCTGGGCACCCGACGCGTGAGCTTTACGCTCGATCACGACGCTATTATCGTGGGCGTTCGCGAGGGAGGGTTCACGGCGATCAAGATCGACGTCGCGGGCGGCAATCTCGAGATGTACAATGTCAAAGTGACCTTCGGGAACGGACAGACCTTCTCGCCGGAGACGCGCCTGAACTTCCAGCAGGGCTCCTGGAGCCGCACGATCGACCTGCCGGGGCCGGTGCGGATTCTCCGCCGCGTCGATTTCTGGTACCGCAGCCGGCTGCGCCGCGGCGCTGCCACGGTGCGCCTGTTCGGCCTTAAGTGACGGGTTTCGAGGTAGCGTGTTTCGTGTACGCCATTCTCAGTCGCATGGCGTACGTGTTGTTCGTGGGTGGCGTGCTGCGGCGCGAAGATCGCGACGGGCGCTACACCAAGCGCTACGGCCGGGCCGAGGCATTTCGGCGCTTCCGGCGGACCGCGGCGATCATCATGAACCACGACGCGTTCGCGCTGGTCGTGCTCAACGTCGTGACGCGCGGAACGTGGGACCTCCCCGTCTCGGCCGGCGTGTCGCTCGCCGTTGGTGCGGTGTTTGTCGTGATCGGGCTCGCGACCAAACTCTGGGCCGCGCGCACCCTGGGCAGCAACGCCTACTACTGGCACAACTTCTTCGATCCGGAAGGGGCGGTCGGGCCGGTCTCGAGCGGGCCGTATCGTTTCATTTCGAGCCCGATGTACACCGTCGGCTATTTGCCCACGTACGGACTCGCGCTGCTCTTCCGGTCCTTCCCTGGATTGATCGCCGCGGTATTCTCCCAGGCTGCGATCCTCACGTTCAACTTTCTCGTCGAGAAGCCGCACTTCCAGCGTCTACATCGATCCAGCTGATTGCTTTGATGCGACGCATTGCCTTTCTACTATATGTCCTCGTCGCCTCCTGCCACCGTGGGGGCGGGGGCGCGCCGGACGACCAGGAGATGGCGGCTCCGGAGCAGCATCCCGACGAGCACGTCGCCATGGCGGCCGAGCATGCGATGGCGGGAATGGTCTCGAACGAGGACCTGCACATGCGCCTCACGCCGGAGCGACCTCGGGCCCCGGGCGACTCGGCGCGCGCCGCCGCCGTGGTGGCAGTGATGCGGCGCGAGCTCGCCAAGTACCGCGACGTGCGCGTGGCAGAGGCCGACGGCTTCAGAAACTTCATTCCCGCCGCCGCGGCCCCCGTGCAGCATTTCACCAAGCTCCGCTGGGCATTTCAGGCACGAAACGGTCTCGATCCCATGCGCCCGACGTCGCTGCTCTACGAGCGCGCGGCGGACGGCACGCTCGCACTCGTCGGCGCCATGTTCACCGCGCCGCCTCAAACGAGCGCCTCCGAGCTCGACGCCCGGCTGCCGCTGTCGGTCGCACGGTGGCACCAGCACATCAACTGGTGTTTGCCGCCCCTCGCCGACGCCCGCCGGCGCTGGCAGGAGACAAAGGACGGGCAGCCGGTGTTCGGCCCCAAGTCGCCGATCGCGACGGCGGAAGCATGTGAGGCGGTCGGCGGGCGGTTTCGGCCGCGCTTGTTCGGCTGGATGGTGCACGTCATGGCGTTTGCGGACGGCGATCCCTGGAATGCGCACCACCATTAGCGGCGCTTGACGGTCCTGCGACCGCGCGATAGCACTAGGGCGAATAGATCACTCTCCCAAGAGGCATGATTATGCGACGAGTCGAGAAAATACTCGCGGTACTCTGCGTCGTGCCGGCGGTGCTGCTTGCACAGAATGGCGCGATTCGGGGCCGCATTGCGGATGCGGCGGGCGCACCGCTCGCCCGGGCGATGATCTCCGCCGAAGGCAGCGGGCTGCACGCCACGAGTGACGAGCAAGGGCGCTACGAGATCCGGAGCCTGTCGGCAGGCTCGTACACCGTCCGCGTGCGGCTGCTCGGCTACGTGCCGCAGTCGGCGCGCGTGACGGTGGGACAAGTCGCGGTGACGCAGGACTTCGCGCTGGCCGCGCAGCCGATCAGCCTCTCGCCCGTGGACGTCGTCGTCGGATCGCGCGCCCGCCACACGGCCGCCGAGCAGCTCGCGGTCCCGGTCGACGTGTTCACCTCGGAGCAGATCGCCCTGCAGGGCACGAACGAAACGAGCCAGATCCTGCAGAACCTCGCGCCATCGGTGAACTTCCCGCGCCAGAGCGTGACCGACGCGAACGACATTGTTCGCCCGTTCACGCTGCGCGGCTTGAGCCCCGATCACACGCTGGTGCTGGTGAACGGCTGGCGGCGGCATCAGATGGCGGTGCTCAATACGTTCGCCTACGGTATGGGCGCCGGCTCGAGCGGCGTCGACATGAATGCGCTGCCCGGCGGTGCGATCGATCGCATCGAGGTGCTGCGCGACGGCGCCTCGGCACAGTACGGGTCGGACGCGATCGCGGGCGTGGTGAACGTCGTGATGAAGGAAGGCGGTTTTGCGCCGTTCCTCAACGTCGACGCGGGCGAATACAACTCCAAGGACTATCCCATCGACGGCCAGACCGGCGATGTCAACGGCGGCTTTGGAATCCGACTGGGCCGCGGCTCGCTCGCGCTCTTCGGTGAGTACCTGCATCGCGACAAGACGAACCGCGCCTGGCCGGACATCTTCCTGGCGGACGCCAATGGCGTGACCGATGTGATCGACACACTGACGGGGCGCATCCTGCAGAAGCGGAATTCGCTGACACAGCCGAACTACCATTGGGGCGATGGGGTCGAGGCGGATGCGATGTCGTTCGCCAACTTCCGGCTGCCGCTCAATCCCGGGGGCACGAGCGAGCTCTACGCGTTCGGTGGCTACAGCCATCGCGCGGGCACCGGCAACGGTTTTTGGCGCTATTTCGACAGCGAGCGGAACTGGCCGGAGATCTACCCGCAGGGCTTTCTTCCCGAGTTTCACCCCGACGTCCGCGATTATTCCGGGGTCGCGGGGTTCCGCGCGATTGTGAGCGGCTGGTCGCTCGATGCGGGTGGATCGTTCGGCGGCAATCGCTTCGACTACAACCTGCGAAACACGCTGAATGCGTCGCTCGGCCCGTGTCTCGGTGTGCCATGCGCGCCGGGCCCCGATAGCCTGCTCGGCACGCCGGACGATCCGGGAATCCCGAATCAGCTCTCGTTCTTCGCCGGACGGCTCGAGCGGACGGAGGCCATCGGCGCGATCAACGTCGCGAAGTCCGTGCAGCTCGGCCTCTCGGCGCCGGTCAACGTCGCGCTGGGTGTGGCCGTGCGACGCGAGAGCTTCAAGATCACGGCGGGAGAGCGCGCGTCGTGGATCGACGGTGGGCATCTTGCCCAGGACAGCGCCACGGGCGGCGGCCGGGCGCCGGCCGGTTCTTCGGTCTTTCCCGGCTTCGCGCCGAGCGACGCGAGCGACCACAGTCGCAGCAACATCGGTGCGTACGTCGATCTCGAAAGTCAGCTCACGCCCAAGTTCCTCGCGAACGTGGCAGGCAGGTTCGAGCACTACAGCGACTTCGGCCAGCGGTTGAGTGGCAAGCTCGCGCTGCGATTCCAGCCGACGCCGCGGTTCGTCGTCCGCGGGGCGGCGAGCACGGGATTCCGGGCGCCCGGCCTTGCACAGAGCTTCTTCAGTCACACGACCACGAACGTGATCGGCGGGCAGTTCGTGGAGGTGGGCAACTTTCCGGTGGATAACCACGCGTCGCGGATCTTCGGCGCGAAACCGCTGAAGGATGAGACGGCCGTGAACGTGAGCGCGGGCTTCGCATTCACGCCGCGCGACAACGTCACCTTCACGGTGGACGTGTTCCGGATCCAGATCAAGGACCGGGTCCTGCTCGGCGCGACGTTCGGCGACACCGTTTCCCAGCGGATCCTGAGCGACTCCGGTTTCTCGAACATCGGCGCGGTGCAATTCTTCACCAACGGTCTCGACACGCGCACGCGCGGTATCGACATCACCGGCGGTGTCAATGTCCCGGCCGGGGCCGGAACGTTGGACCTGAGTGCCGCGGTCAACTACACGACAAACAAGATCACGCGCGTCGATCCGCTGCCGGCGATTCTTCAGGGCACGGCGACCGACTTGACGAGCATTCTCGATCTCGTCACGACCGTCGGCATCGAGGAAGAGCGCCCGAACTGGCGAGGGACGCTGACCGCGCAGTACACGGTGGTGCGGTTCCATGCCCTGGGGCGCCTGTCGTACTACGGCGGCTTCGCGTCGGCGCAGCCCAGCTTCACCGACCGCGAGACGTACGGTGCCAAGACGCTTGCCGATGTCGAGCTGGGCTACCAGTTCAGCGACGTCAATCTGTCCCTCGGCGCGCGCAATCTGTTTGACGTGTATCCCGATCGTCCCAAGGCCGAGTTCAACAACAACGACAATACCTTCCCGTGGGCCGCGGCGTCGCCGTTCGGCTATAACGGCCGCTATGTATACGCGCGCGCGGAAATGCGGCTCAACAAGTAGGACACCTATGAGGAGGAGAATTATGCGTTTCCTGAGTCTCGCTGCTCTGGCCGCGCTCCTGATGGGCGGCGTGTCGGGGACGGCGTACGCGCAGAACGGTCGGATTCGGGGTTTCGTGCGCGACGCCCATAACAGCCCGTTAGCGGGCGCGGTGGTCAGAGCGATTGGCCCCGGACCGGCGCACCGCGCGACCACCGGTGACGACGGGAGCTACACCATCGCAGGACTCGCGGCGGGCAATTACAGTGTATCGGCGTCATTGCCCGGTGTGCGGACCCAGACCAAAGCCGACGTGCACGTCTCGGCCGAC
>WNGH01013790.1_pt2 | contig 10361 bp, 10 predicted proteins | sample 5400631 | NCBI WGS metagenome assembly WNGH01 (sample SAMN13153373, study PRJNA577476) | soil metagenome | isolation source: 115 cm soil or saprolite under Garry oak tree replicate 1 | place: USA:California | collected 2016-06-15 | reverse complement strand
TCGCGGGTCCCGCGCGGGATGCGGATCTCCCAGGGGGTGCCGGGCGGCGTCATGCCACGCACGAGCGTCGGGTTCAGTCCGCGCAGCATTCCGAGCGAGAGCCCGGCATCCCTGGCCAGGCGACGGAGATCCGTCAAGGGCGGGACCGACACGCGCTCGGTGTCGTCCCACGGGTCGCCGCCGACCGTGAACCCGTACTGGTCCGGGTCGCGGCCGATGAGCGTCGCCGCGTGGATGGCGGGGACATACTCGCGGGTCTCGCGTCGCAGATATTTCGTGCGCGTGAGGTTCCAGAAGTTCGACGAGCCCGTCACCCGGATCGCCCGGATCACCTTACCCTCGCCCGCGTTGTACGCCGCGTGCGCGAGCTCCCACGAGCCGAACTGGCGGTACAGGTCGCGCAGGTAGGCCGCGGCGGCCACGGTGGACTTCTCGGGATCGAGCCGCTCGTCTACCCATCGGTCGACGCGCAGCCCGTAGCCGCGCGCGGTGGGAGCCATGAACTGCCAGAGTCCTTTCGCGCGGGCGTTGGAGACGGCGCGCGGGTCGAAGCCGCTCTCGATCATCGCCGTGAACGCGAGATCCGTCGGCAGGCCCTGGCTCCGGAAGACCTCCTGGATCATCGCGAGGTAGCGCCCGGACCGGCCCATCCACGTCTCGACGATCTCGCGTCGGCTGCGCGTGAAGAGGTCGAGGAAATAGCGGACGTCGTCGTTCTGCGCCACCGAATAATCGCGGAACTCGGCTCGGCGCCGCGCCACGGCGTTGAGGCGCGCCGACTGCGCCAACGCGTCCGCCCACGGGTCGCCCTCGGTGGCCTCCGCCTCGAATCCGGGCGCGACGCTCTCCTGAAGCAGGACGACGTGAGGTCGTTCGTAGACGCGAGATGCCGCGTACCCCGAGACCATCGTCACCAGGAGAAGCCCCAGGCCGAGCAGGTGCCGGCTGACGGGTGGCCGGGCGGGGGGGATCGGCATCCGGGGTTCCAGCCACATGCCGGAAACATAGGGGCAACGATCGGACCAACACGACTGAGGGCCGGTAAGGCCCTGATTCTAGTGTTGTTGTGAGGCGGAAGGTTCATGCCTCGGGGCGATGGGACCGATCAAAATCTTACCGGATAGGATCGATTTTTCCCCTCAGGGCCACCAGAAGTAGAGGAAGCGCGGCCCCGCGCCGAGGACCGCCCCGAGCCGGGCGAGCGAACCCTCCACGGCGGCGGCTGGCGCCTCGGAGCGCGCGTAGTAGGTGGCGCGGTACTCGCGGGGGCGACGGTAGACCACGATCCGTGCCTCCTCCACACCGATCACGCGCTTCGCCGCCTCGATCGCGTCGGGCATGTAGCCGATCCGGTCGATCAGCTTGAGGTCGAGGGCCTGCTGGGCCGTGTAGATCCGGCCGTCGGCGACCTTCCGCGCCGTCTCGAGGCCGAGCCTCCGGCTCTCGGCGAGCTTCTCGACGAACTGCCCGTAGAGGCTGTCGATGACCGACTGGAAGATCCTCCGCTCCTCGTCGGTCAGCGCCCGGAACGGGCTCCCCATGTCCTTGCGCTCGGCCGACTTGATCGTCGTGGTCGAGAGCCCGAGCTTCTGCAGGAGCCCCTCGGCGCTCAGCGTGACCATGAGGACGCCGATCGAGCCGGTCACCGACGTGGGATGGGCGATGATCGTGTCGGCGGCGAGCGCGACGTAGTAGCCGCCGGACGCGGCGACGTCGAGCATGACCGCGACGACGGGCCGGCCGGTCTCGCGCTTGAACAGGACGAGCTCTCGGTAGATGACGTCGGAGGCCGTCACGGTCCCGCCGGCGCTGTCGATGCGCACCACGAGCGCGCGCACCTCCGGGTCGGCCGCGGCCTTCGTGAGCTCCTCGCGGACGCGCACGAGCAAGGGCACCCGCGGCGGGGTCGGGCCGCCGATGACGAGGCTCGGCGGGCCACCCTCGTCGGAGAGGAACCCAGAGATATCCAGCAGGAGGATCTTGGCCCGGCCATGCCCTTCGACCGTCTGCTCGCGGAGCGGCTCGATCCGCGGCGTGAGGTCGAGCGAGATGAGCGAGCAGGCGGCGAGGAGCGGGACCAGCGCGAGCGCGGGCAGTCGTCGCATGGGATGAGTATATAATCTCGCCGTCGTGAGTGCGGCCTCCGCGTTCGGCATCGACGACGTCTACGCCGCGGCGCGGCGGCTCCGCGATCGGATCCACCGCACCCCGACCATCGCGTCGCAGTCGTTCGACGACGCGAGCGGCTACCGCGTGTTCCTCAAGTGCGAGAACCTCCAGCGCGCGGGATCCTTCAAGATCCGCGGCGCGTTCAACAAGCTCCGCTCGCTCCCCGACGCCGACCGCGCGCGCGGCGTCGTCGCGTACTCGTCGGGCAACCACGCCCAGGGGGTGGCTCGCGTTCGTGACCCCGGTGGGCGGCGGCGGGCTCATGGCGGGCTGCGCGACGGTGGCGAAGAGCCTCGTCCCGTCCATCGCCGTGATCGGCGTCGAGGCCGACACCGCGAACGACACCTACCTCTCGCTCCAGAAGGGGGAGCGGGTCACCATCCCGCCGCCGCCGACGATCGCCGACGGGATCCGCGTCACGAGCCCGGGGGCGCTGACGTTCCCGATCCTCCGCGAGCGGCTGACGGGGGTGAGCCTCGTAACCGACGCTGAGATCGTTGACGCCGTCCGGTTGTTAGCGCTCCGTGTGCGTGTGGTCGTCGAGCCCACGGGCGCAGTGGGCGCGGCGGCGGTGTGAAGCTTCCGCTCCCCCGGGGCGCGCGCGTCGGCGTGGTGCTCTCGGGCGGGAACATCGACCCGAATTTCTTGGCCCAGATCCTCAAGCCGGACTGAGGCAGGCGCCGCGGTCAGCGGCGGTTAACCGCGGTTCGAGCGCGGGCTTCGCCCGCGCAATCGGGCTCTGGGGGAGGCTCGAAGGGCCCGTCGAGGCCCCCTCCGATGATCTAGCGGCGGTGGAAGGGCGGGATCACCTCGGCGGCCAGCCGCTCGAGCTGCTCGAGCATCTGCTCGGGGGGGCCCATGGGCCGCACGACGAACTTCGAGCCTCCGCCCGCGACGTACTCCTCGAGCCGCTCGGCCAAGAGCTCGGGCGGGCCGAAGGCCGTGCAAGCGGCGAGCGTCCGGTCGTCCACGCGGCCGCGCGGGACGAACGGCGCCGCGGTCGCGCGGGCGCGCGCGGGGTCGTCGTCGAGCCAGAAGTTCACGAGGACGCCGAAGTGGTCGCCCGGCACCTCGCGCCGGGCCTCCGCGGCGTAGGCGCACGTCTTCTCGACGCCGACCCGGAACTCGGCCGGCGTGATGAAGGACGGGATCCAGCCGTCGCCGAGCCGTCCGGCGCGGCGCGTGGCGGCGTCGCTGTTGCCGCCGATCCAGAGCGGCATCGGCTGCTGGACGGGCTTCGGCAGCACGGTCACGCGCTCGAGCTTCCAGAACTCGCCGTCGTGGGTCACCTCCGCCTCGGCCCAGCAGCGGCGCATGATCACGATCGCCTCGTCGGTCCGGCGGCCGCGCTCCTTGAACGGGACGCCGGCCGCGCGGAACTCGCGCTCCTGCTCGACGCCGATCCCTACGGCGGGGAGCGCGCGCCCGCCGGAGAGGTAGTCGAGCATCGCGAGCTCGCGGGCGGCGAGGACCGGGGAGCGAAAGGGCGCCACGAGCACGCTCGGGCCGAACTTGAGCCGCCGCGTGCGCGCCGCGACAGCGGCCATCGCGATCATCGGCTCGAGGACCGGGAGCGGCGAGGAGAGCCGCTCGGAGAACCAGAGCGAGTCGATTTCGGTCCTCTCGCAGGTCTCGATCATCCTCCAGAAGAGCTCGCGTCCGCCGGGCCCCGCGGGCCAGGGACCCGGCATGACGCCGATCCGGTACTTGATCTGCATCGCGGGGGGCTCTAGCCTCCGCCGGTCCCCGACCCGTACATGGAGAAGTCGACGGCCTTCTCGGTGATGAATTCGAGGAGCACGGGCACGCCCTCCTCGGTCTTCCGGATCGCTCGCTTGATGGCGGGGACGATCTCGCCGGGCTCCGTCACCCGCTCGCCGTGGCCGCCGAACGCGCGCGCCATGTCGGCGTAGTGCCCGCTGATGTCGGTCGAGCGGTACTTCTCCGTCGCGACCTTCATCACCTTGAGCTCGATCGCCATCGAGAAGTTGTTGAGGAGCACCGACAGGATCGGGATGCGCTCGCGCACCGCGGTCTCGAAGTCCATCCCCGTGAACCCGATCGCCGCGTCGCCCCAGACGTTGACGCAGAGCTTGTCCGGCGCCGCGAGCTTGGCCCCCATCGCGTAGCCCAGTCCGGTCCCGAGCTGGGTCGTCTTGCCCCAGCCGATGTAGCTCAAGGGGGTCACGGGCTCCCAGAAGGGCGAGATCTGGTCGCGGGGGCTGCCCGCGTCGTGGGTGATGATCGTGCGGCTCACGTCGACGGTGTGCATCAGGTCCCAGAGGACCCGGTAGGGCGAGAGCGGCTTCGCGTTCGACGTGAGCCGCGGCATCCACTGGGAGAGCCACTCGGTCTTGAGGGTCTTGATCTCCTGGGCCACCGCGCCGGCCCGACCGCGCGGACCCCCGCGCAGGCGGTCCTTCACCTCGGCGACGAGCGCCTGGAGCGTGAGGCCGGCGTCGCCGATCAGGGCGAGCTCGGCGGGGACGTCCTTGTTGAGATCCGTCGGGTCGAGCGTCGCGTGGACGATCCTCTTGCCCTTGGGCATCGCGACGCCGTAGTTGGTCGTGGCGAAGCTACAGCCGATGCCGAAGATCAGGTCGGCGTTCGTCAGGAAGTGGTGGAGGTGCTTTCCGATCGACCGTCCGCCCGAGCCGAGCGACAGGTGATGGGTCTCCGGGAACGCGCTCTTGCCCTGGAGGCTCGTCGTCACCGGCGCCTCGAGGAGCTCGACAAGCTCGCGGAGCGCCTGCCAGGCGCGCGCGTAGTGCACCCCCTGGCCCGCGTAGATCACCGGCCGCTCCGCCGCCACGAGCGCCTCCGCGACCCGCGCCACATCGCGTGGATCGGGCGCCGTGGAGAGGCGCGGCGCCGGTCGGTACTGGAGCGGCTCCGGCACCTCCTCGCCGAGCACGTCGCGCGGGATCTCGACGAGCACCGGGCGCGGGCGGCCGTTCTTCACCTGCGTGAAGGCCCGGCGCATGGCGTCGGGGACGGCGTCGGCCATGACCACCTGCTCGGCCCACTTGGTGACGTGCTGGTAGTTGATGAACGAGTTGAAGTTGGGCGGGATGTTGATGAGCCGGCGCGGGTAGCCGGCCGGCAGCACCACGATCGGCACCGAGTCGCCGTACGCTTGCGCCACGCCGCCGAACGAGTTTTCGGCGCCCGGCCCGTGCTGCATGGCGAAGACACCGATGCGCTCGCCGGACGAGATACGGCTCACGGCGTCGGCCATGTGGAGCCCGGTTCGCTCCTGGCGGACGATGATCGTCCGGATGTCCGCCTCGGCCGCCGCCTCGATGATGGGGTTGACGGGATAACCGATGAGGAAGCCCACGCCCTCACGCTTGAGGATCTCCGCGACCGCTGCCGCTGCTTTCATAGGGTACGCTCCCGGGGTCCAACGAGTTTCGGCGCCAGGTCAGGAATCGGCTTATCCTACACCAGACCCTTCACGCGGGAGGCCACGATGGCAGGCAAGAAGTTCGACCGCGGCAGTCAGGATGTCGGCAACATCCTCGCCCTCGAGCACGTCAACGTGCGGATCCCGGACCAGGTCGTCGCCACCCTGTTCTACGTGGTCGGCCTCGGGCTCACGCGCGATCCTTACCTGATGGTCGGCATCGAGAACATGTGGGCGAATGCCGGCCAGCAGCAGTTCCACCTGCCGACCGGGCGGCCGCAGGTGCTCCGAGGATGCGTCGGGCTGGTCGTCCCCGACCTCGAGGCGCTCAAGACCAGGCTGGGGAGCGTGAGCGACAGACTCGCCGGCACGCGGTTCGGCTACGCGGTCGAGAACAAGCACGTGTCGGTCACCTGCCCCTGGGGGAACAGGATCCGCTGCCACGCTCCCGGCCCGGAGTGGGGCGACCTGACCCTGGGGATGCCCTACGTCGAGTTCCCCGTCGAGCCCGGCTGCGCCCCGGGCATCGCGGCGTTCTATCGCACCGTCTTCCGCGCCCCGGCGGCGGTCACCCCCGACGGGGCCGGCGCGGTCGCGCGCGTCCAGGTCGGGGTAGGGCAGGAGCTCGTGTTCCGTGAGACGCGAGAGCCCTCACCGCCCTACGACGGCCACCACATCGCGATCTACATCGCGGACTTCTCGGGACCCCACCGCTGGCTCGCCGAGCGGGGCCTCGTCACCGAGGAGAGCAGCGACATCCAGTACCGGTTCACGGACATCGTGGACCCCGAGACGGCGCGCCCGCTCTTCACGATCGAGCACGAGGTGCGCTGTGTGACGCACCCGATGTATCTGCGGCCGCTGATCAACCGCAACCCGGCCCAGCGGCAGGCGACGTACGTCCGCGGGCGCGACGCGTTCGTCCCGGGGCTCAGCGAGGAGGCCGCCGTGAGGCTCCCGTCGACGAGCGTGTGACACGAGGAGCTGAAGCAGCGCGTTCACGCGGCGATCGAGCGCCACGCCGAGGCGATCGTCGCCGTCGGGGAGCAGATCCGGCGTCACCCCGAGCTCGGCTTCAAGGAGTGGAAGACGGCGGCCCTCGTCGAGGCTGTGTCGCGAGACCGGGCACCGCACCGGCTCGACCGACATGGGCGACCTGAGCCAGGTGATCCCGGTGCTCCATCCCTATATGGGCGGCGCCCGCGGCGCGGGGCACGCCGCCGACTACGAGATCGTGGATCCGCACCTGGCCTCCGTGATGCCGGCGCGCGCGATGGCGGCGATGGTCGTGGACCTGCTCTGGGACGGAGCGTAGGGCCCGGGAGGTGGTCGCGAACGCGCGGCCGGCGATGAGCCGCGAGAGCTACGTCGCCTTTCAGCGGTCGATCCGCCGCCGCGAGGTCTACCGTGGCGACGGGTCGTCCTGACTCGTCAGTGCTCTTATGGCGCGGTGAACTTGATCTCGAATCTCACCGTGGGGTAGCCGATCGCAAACTCGTTGGCATTCACGGCAACGAACGGAGCAGCGCTGTTCCCCGTGAAGTACACGGCCCCAAATCCCAGGTCGACGGGCTGCCTGAAGACGCCGGTGAAGGGAAACGACCGGCCTCCGTCTACCACGAGGACAGCATTGCAGAGCCCGTACGGCATTGGCCGAAGAGGATCGAGGGCCGGCCGGAAGTCGATGAACCCCACAAATTTGCCCTTCATGACGACGACCTCGGGGCTATCAGTCGTGTTCGTGTCCTGTACAACCACCGTGAAGGACCCGCCGAGACTCCCCATGCCAGTTGCCAGGTCGACGTCGTCCTTGCCTGTCACGTTGATCGTGCAGTTGCCCGTTCCGGGCACCCCGGCCGGGCAGAGCGGCGTGCCACGACGGGCGATGCCCGTGAGCTCTGACGTCGCTCGGCGAGATCGGGGGCTCTGTCCCGCGTCGCGGACTTTCCCGATCAGCCGCATGTTCTCGGTCACCTCGTACAGCGTCGCATCGGCCCCGTCAACTAACGCCGGTGCGATCGCGTAGGCCGGTTTCGCGGTCGGATCTTGTCCCGCGGCAAGCTTCGGGGCCACCGGCACCGCGAGCAGGACGAAAAGCAATGAACACCATGTGCGACGCGAATTCCGCCTCATCGGTCGTTCCTCTCGGTCGTCATGTCTCGCTCCTTGGCGACGGGGGTCTGGAAACGATTCCGCTCCATACCGCGTCTTGCCTCGGAGCCAAGAAGCAGGACGCGTACCAACCTCGTGAATTTGCGGATGTTGTCAGAAATCGCTGACTTGGTTCGGGGCCAGCGATGCTTCGAGCGATCGCCGACAAGTTTCTCGCCGGCGCGTTTTGGGCCATCGGTCACGAAGCGATCATCTTCCGGAAGTCGCGCGCGGGTTCCGGAACTCGCGCGAGACCGTCGACGCTACGGACCGAAGCTCACCTCGAGTCGCACGGTCGGGAAGCCGGCGGAGCGCTCGGTCGGCCGGACTGGGATCCGGCGATGCAGGTCATCGGCGAGATAGAACGCGGCGTGCCCGCGGTCGGCTTCGACCGGATGGCCGAGATCATCGATCGCGAACGGCACGCGGAATGTCCCAGAGAATGGCAGCGTGCAGGGCAGCTCTGGGCACGCGGGCGGCGCCATGGTCGACCACTCGATGGTCGACCACTCGATCGTGAAGGACCCTCTGATGAAAAGGAGGAGCGGCACCCCGGAGGAAGAGGTCACCGCGCTCCTCAAATCGATCGTGCCGACGAACGCCCCGCTCAGGACCGGCAGATTGGGGATGTGCACCGAGCTGTCACTCGGGAGCTTGAGGACGACGTCGAAACGGCCGGACACATTGCTGCTGGGGGTCGTTAGCGACACGACATTCGTACCGGTCGCGATCACGGTGCAGCTCTCGAGCTTCGGAACCGTGACCAAGACCGCTGACGGACAGATGGGCGTGCCGAGCTCGGCGAAGCCCAGAAGCGGCGAAACCCTGACGGGCTCCCCGGTGCTCGGGTCCGTATGGACCCGCTCACTGACCTCGTAGAGCGTGAAGCCAGTCCCGCGAAGCAGCGCCGGCTCTGCGTGCGTGACGGTCGGGAGCACCAGCAGGCACAGCGCGAGTCCCGCGGGGATCGATGTCCGTCTCATGTTCTCCGCCTCTCTTCGAGTCGACGACCCGGAACGCCGGGTTCCAGCGCACACTCCTCCACAGTCAAGACAGCAGGATGCGTACCAACCCCGTGAATTTTCGGATGTTGTAGGAAATCAGCGTCTTGGCTTTTTCGCGCGTGACGCCGGGACACGTACCGGCAAGTTTCGCGACAACGCATTGTGACCGCTCGCTCAGAAAGCGGCCGGTTTCCGGAATTTCCGCGCGATGTCGGGGCCGGCCCAGGCGCGAGATCGAGGGGTTGATTCTCGGAACTCGTCTCCGTAGAATGAACCGCGGTTCAGTCATCAGCAATGCGCGATCCCGACAAGCCGCAAGCGATCATCGACGCCGCGATCCGCGTCTTCGCGCGCAACGGCTACTACAACTCGCGCGTCTCGGACATCGCGCGCGAGGCGGGCATCGCGAGTGGCACGATCTACCTCTACTTCAAGACCAAGGACGACATCCTCGTCCGGCTCTTCCGCGAGAAGATGGCCGAGTGGGTGGCCCTCGTGCGGAAGGAGGTCGCCGCCGAGCGCGACCCCCTTGCGAAGATCCGCAAGATCGTCGCCCTCCACTTCCGGGTCCTCCAGGAGAACCCCGACCTCGCCGAGGTCGTTCAGGTCGAGCTTCGCCAGGGGCACAAATTCTTCCGCGGCGCCTCCGCCCACGAGGTCTCCGCCTATTTCGACGTCATCCAATCGGTGCTCGAGGAGGGCGTGGCGGCCGGGCGCGTCCGGCGCGACCTGGCGCTCAAGATCGCCACCAAGATGCTCTTCGGGGCGATGGACCAGCTGGCGACCTCGTGGGTGCTCGGCAAGCGCGCGTACCGCCTCACCGATGCAGCCGAGCCGGTCGCGTCGATCTTCCTCAAAGGAGTCACGACCGATGGCGTTTGAGACCCTGGAATTCGCGCGCGAGGAGAGCTTCGTCGTCGTCACCCTGAACCGCCCGCCGGCCAACGCGATCAGCGAGCAGCTGATGACCGAGCTCAACGCCGCCCTCAGCTCGGTGGAGGAGGACGACGCCGTGCGGTCGGTGATCATCACGGGCGCGGGCGACAGGATCTTTTGCGCGGGCGCCGACCTCGGCTCGGCGTTCTCCGGCGGCAGCGTGGCCACCTTCATCCGCTTCGGCAACGGCGTGATGCGGAGGATCGAGCGCTTCCCGAAGCCGGTGATCGCCGCGCTCAACGGCCACGCCCTCGGCGGGGGCTGCGAGATCGCCATGGCATGCCACTTCCGGCTGCTGAAGGAGACGGCGCGGATGGGGCAGACCGAGTCGAACCTCGGGATCATCCCCGGCTACGGCGGCACCCAGCGGTTGCCGCGCCTCATCGGGCGCACGAAAGCGCTCGAGTTCCTGATCCTCGGCACGCAGATCCCGGCGCCGGAGTGTCTGGCCCTCGGGCTCGTGAATCGTCTGTGCAAGGAGGGCGAGACGCTCGCCGACGCCAGGGCCGTCGCGCGGCAGATCGCCAAGCGTCCGCCGATCGCCACGCGCCTGATCATCGAGGCGGTCGACGAGGGGCTCGAGGCGCCCATCGACAAGGCGAGCGAGATCGAGGTGCGCGCATTCTTGAAGACGCTCAGGACCGAGGACGCCTCGGAGGGCATCCAGGCCTTCTTCGCCAAGCGCGAGCCGAGCT
>WNGH01007508.1_pt1 | contig 10361 bp, 9 predicted proteins | sample 5400631 | NCBI WGS metagenome assembly WNGH01 (sample SAMN13153373, study PRJNA577476) | soil metagenome | isolation source: 115 cm soil or saprolite under Garry oak tree replicate 1 | place: USA:California | collected 2016-06-15 | reverse complement strand
CGTCGAGCGCCCGGATGGAGCCCAGCCGACCCGGAGCAGCGAACGCGTGCCGCGTGGTCCGGCGCCCCCTCCCGCACCCCCGCCTCGCCGACGGCGCCACCGGGGGGCGAGCCGCCAACGCTAAACGCCGAGATAGTACTTCTTGACGAACTCGTTCTCGCGGAGCTCCTGAGTGCTGCGCCCCTCGAACTCGATGCGCCCGTGCACGATGATGTAGCCGCGATCGGCGATCTTGGTCGCTTGATTGAAGTTCTGCTCGGCCATCAGGACGGTCAGGTGGTACCGCTCTTTCAGCTCGCGGATCTTGCCGATGACCCGGTTGACCAGGATCGGCGCCAATCCCACCGACGGCTCGTCGACGAGCAGGATCCTCGGCGAGGACATGAGGGCACGGGCCACCGCGAGCATCTGCTGCTCGCCGCCGCTCATGCTGCCCGCGAGCTGCCGGCGCCGCTCGCGGAGAACCGGAAAGGTCTCGAAGCAGAAGGGCAGGTTGCGATCGATGTCTCCGCGTGCGCCGGTGCGATAGGCGCCGAGCAGCAGGTTCTCCTCGACGGTGAGCTTGGGAAAGAGCCGCCGCCCCTCCGGGACCAGGGCGATGCCCAGCTCCACGATCTCCTCGGTGGAGCGCTTCGTGAGGTCGATGCGCGCGCCGTCGGACTCGAGGTAGATCTCGCCGGCGTCGGGCGAGAGCATGCCCATGATGCACTTGATCAGAGTGCTCTTGCCGTTGCCGTTGGTGCCGAGCAGGGCGACCGTCTCCCCCTCCCGCACCTCGATCGACACGCCGTGCAGCACGCGCACCGCTCCGTAGCCGGCGGCGACGTCGCGGACGACGATCCTACTCGCCAAGGTAGGCCTTCTCGACCGCCGGATTGCGCACGATCTCCTCCGGCGTGCCCTCGGCGATGCGGGTGCCCGCGTCCAGGACGACCACGCGCTGCGAGAAGCGCATCACCGCGCGCATGATGTGCTCGATCATGATGATCGTGATCCCGCTCTCGTTCAGGCGGAGCAGGATCGCGAGGATGTCGTCCACCTCGGCGCTGGACAGCCCCGCCATCGCCTCGTCGGAGATGAGCAGCTTCGGTCGGGCCGCCATCGCCCGGGCCAGCTCCAGCTTGCGCATCTCGATCTGGGTGAGCCCCGTCGGGCGCAGTTGGGCCTTCGCGTCGAGGCCGATCGCCCGCAAGATGTCGAGGGCGGCGGCGGCGCCGTGCGAACGGGCGGGCGCCGCGTACTCGAGCGGGATGCCGAGATTCTCGAGGACCGTCATGCTGGTGAACGGCTTCGGGATCTGAAAGGTCCGCACGATGCCGAGGCGGGTCCGCTGGTGCGCCGGCAGCGCGGTGATGTCCCGGCCCTCGAAGAGGATACGGCCCCCGTCGGTCGGCAAGGCTCCCGACACGCAGTTGATGAGCGTGGTCTTGCCCGAGCCGTTGGGGCCGATGAGGCCGAGGCGCTCGCCGGCCCTCACCTGCAGACTGACCCGATCGAGCGCGAGGAATCCGCCGAACCGCTTGCTGATCGCGTCGATCTCGAGGAGCGTGTCCGCCGTCGGCCGGCTCATCGGTGACGCAACCGCCGCACCAGGCCGACGATCCCTTCCGGCGCCAGCACCACGAACAGCACCAGCACCACGCCCACGATGAGCAGATTCAGCTCCGACGAGATCGTGACGGTCGCGACCTGCTGGGCCGTGCCCAGGAGGACCGCGCCGATCACCGGCCCCATCCAGGTCGTGGTGCCGCCGATCATGGGCATGGCCAGCGCGTTCACCGCGTAGTTCAGGTCGAAGGCCGACGACGGCTCCACATAGGTCACGTAGTACGGGAAGGGCGCGCCCGCGACGCCGAGGAAGAACCCGCTGAGCGTCGTGGCGAAGAGCTTGAGCCGGAGCGTGGGCACGCCCATGCACTCGGCCGCCTCCTCGTTGTCCCGGAGCGCGGCCAGCCCGCGACCGATCCAGGAGCGCTCGACCGAGCGCGCGACCAGCACGGTCACCACCGCGAGACCGACCATCACCATGAAGAGCAGGATGGCCCAGCTGCCGAAGAACGGCGCGGGCGGCCGGATCAGGGTGTATCCCTTGGCGCCGCCGACGTAGTCCCAGTTGATGATGAGCGTCTGCAGGACGACGGAGAGCGCGAACGTGGCGATCGAGAAGAAGACCCCCTTCAGCCGGAGCGTGAGGTAGCCGATGCCCAGCCCCAGGAGCCCGGCCACCAGGCCTCCGGCGAGGATCAAGACCGGCAGCGGCGCCCCGAACGCCTCGATGAGGAAAATGGCCGTGTAGGCCCCGAGCGCGAAGAAGGCGGGCGTGCCGAAGTTCACGTAGCCGGCGTACCCGCCGAGGACGTTCCACGCCGTGGCGATGATCACGTATTGCAAGACCACGTAGCCGGCGAAGTACGCGTACGGATTGACGCGAAGGCTGACCAGGAGGAGGCCCAGGCCGATGACCGCGACACCGACCAGGAAGGCGCGGACCGTCTTCATCGCCTAGCGACCGAAGAGCCCGGCGGGCCGCACGGCGAGGGCCAGCAGGAGAATCCCGAACGAGACCGCGAGCGACCACGACGGGCCGAAGAGGGTGGCCATCAAGCTTTCGGCCACGCCCAGGATGATCGACGCGACCAGCGTCCCGCCGATGCTCCCGAGGCCACCCAGCACGGTGATCGCGAAGACGCGGCCGATGTAGTCGCGATCGGTCGACGGCACCACCGGCGAGATCGTGATGAGCAAGGCGCCGGAAAGGCTCGCCGCCGCGATCCCGATGCCGAAGGCGATGGTCTTGATCCGGACGGGATTGGCCCCCATCAGCCGGAGCGCGACCTGATCCTGGGAGACGCCCATGACGGCCCGCCCGTAGAAGGTCCGCGACAGAAACAGGTAGAGCGCCAGCGTCATCGCCAGGCCGACGACGCACGGCACCAGCAGGCGGAAGGCGATGCCGACGCCGCCGAGATCGATCGACTTGCCGATGTACGCCGCCTCCACCATCCGGTAGTCGACGCCGTACTTCAGGCTCAGCGCCACCTCGATGATGAAGAGCAGCCCGAAGAAGAACACGAGCCCGCGCAGCGACTCCTCGCCGCGGCGTTCGAAGCTGCTGTAGTAGATCCGGTAGACGCCCGCGCCGACCGCGTAGAAGAGCGGCGTGAACAGGACGCCGGTCAGAATCGGATCGAGGCCGAACGAGCTGTTCATCATGTAGGCGACGTAGGCCCCGAGGATCACGAACGCCGGATGGGCGATGTTGACCACGTCGAGGAGGCCGAAGGTGAGCGAGACGCCGAGGCTGACGGCGGCGTAGAAACCCCCGAGCAGGATGCCGGCGACGATCGCGTTGGCGAGCAGATCCCAGGAGAACATGTCGTGCGCCTGCCCCACACAGAACGAGGGCGCGCGCCCCGTCGTCGGGGCGCGGCCCTCACGCCGCGCGGAACGCCCGCGCTATTTCTGCGCCGCCGAGTAGGGGTAGATGATGTTCCCCGACTTGAACTCGTCGGGATAGAGCACGACCTTCTTCCCGGGGCCCCGGAACTGCTCGACGTCCGTCCCCTTGACCCCCTGGTACTGGACCTGGAGGACCCGCGACTTCGCCCACTCGCCGTTCGCTCCGAACCGGACCTTGCCGACGATGGTGCTGAACTCGTTGGACCGGATGTAGTTGGCGACCTTCCCCTGATCGAGGCTCTTGCTGCCCTCGATGGCCAGGCCCAGGATCTGGATCGCCGAATACGCATAGGGCGGAAGATAGTAGCCGAGCGTGTCGACACCCGCTTCCTTGGCGCGCTTCTGGTACTCCGTGAAGAACTCCTGGATGCCCGGGAACATCATGGTCTTCTCCGGCGCCCAGAAGTCGTAGTTCACGATGCCGTTCAGCATCGGCCCCAGGCTCGTCATGACGGTCGTGAACTGCAGACCGACCATCCCGCCGCCGAAGATCTTCGGCTGCAGGCCGACCTCCGCCGCGGCGCGGACCATGCCGACCGAGTCCGGCGGGTACGATGCCACGAACACGATGTCGGGGTTCACCGCCTTGATCGCCCGCGCGATCGGGGTGTAGTCGACCGTGCTCGGCGGGTACGACTTGTCGTAGACGTTCTTGAATCCGAACTTCTTGACGAGCTCGCGCGCGCCCGCGATGGCGTGGCGCGGGTACTCGGCGTCGGCGCCCACCAGCGCGATCGTCTGCGGCTTGGGGTTCTGCCGGGCCGCGAGCTCGAAGAAGCCCGTCGCCCAGTTCGCCTCCGGGTCCGGCCCCGACGGCTGGATCTGGAAGTAGTTCGGGTACTTGTACTTCTCGTTGTTGGCGAGACCGAGGATGCCCATGATCGTGAGCTTGCGCTCCATGGCGATGGGCATGAGCGGCGCGATCAGGTTCGTCCCGTAGCCGGAGACGACGAAGTGGACCTTGTCGACCTCCAGGAGCTTGGTGTAGATGCCGGGGACGGTCGCCGCGTTCGTCTGGTCGTCGTAGGCGATCAGCTCGACCGGCCGGCCGAGCAGACCCCCCTTCTTGTTGACGTCGTCCTTCCAGATCTGCATCGCCATGAGGGCCGGCTTGCCGTTGGCGGACAGGCCGCCGGTCAGCGCCATGCCGAGCCCGATCTTGATCGGGTCGGCAGCGCGCGCGACGAAGACGCCGGCGCCGGCGAGCACGACCGCGGCGACGACGACGCACACCAGCGCCCCGACCACGAGTCTTCGCATCCGCAGTGTGTTCATCGATTCCCTCTTTTGGATGTGTTCATCAGCTCTCGAGCCGTCTACCCGTCGAGATCCTACTCCGCCACGCGCGTCTCGGGGAACGCAAATCGCCCCCCACTAACACCCGGAGCGCCCGCCCGGTCAAGGGCGAAGATGCCGGAGGGTCAGTCGCGGCCGCCGGCGATCGCGGAGGCCGCCCGCGCCGGAGCCCGTCGGTTTGACTTCGGGAGAGGCGGTTGTTACAACGCGACTGAAGCGACCACGCGCCCGAGGAGACGACGATGGCGTTGAACCTGAGAGACTTCCTGGCCGCGCTCGGCGACGACCTGATCCGCGTCGACGACGAGGTCGATCCGATCACGCAGGCCGGCGCGGTCTGCTCGGCCAGCCCCCGGCCGATCATCCTGAACCGGCTCAAGGGCTTCCCGGGCTGGAAGCTCTGCGACATTCTCGTGAAGGATCGCGCGCGGCAGGCGAAGGCGCTCGGCACCGCGCCGCAGAGCGTCGTGCGCGACCTCGCCGACCGCATGTTCACGCGCGTCCCCGGCGGCTCCAAGCTCGTCTCCGACGGACCGTGCAAGGAAGTGAAGCTGCTCGGCGCCGACGCCGACATCACGAAGCTTCCGATTCCGATCCACTCCGAGGGCGACGCCGGCCGCTACCTGGGCTCGGGCGTCACCATCACGAAGGACCCCGATACCGGCGTGCGCAACGAGGCCATCATTCGCGCGCTGGTCCGAGGGCCGCGGAAGATGGGCTTCTGGATGGCCGCGCGTCACAACTGGGCCCACCTCATGAAATACCAGGAGCGCGGGCTCCCGGCGCCGATGGCGTTCGCCATCGGCCTGCATCCCGGCTACGAGATTCTCGCCAACTTCAGCGGGCGGCACGAAGGGTACGACGAGCTCGAGATGGGCGCGGGCGTCCTCGGCGAGACGCTCGAGCTCGTGAAGTGCGAGACGGTCGACCTCGAGGTGCCGGCGCAGGCCGAGATCGTCATCGAGGGCATCGTACCGCCCGGCGTGCGCGAGCCCGAGGGACCGTTCGGCGAGTTCACCGGCTACAGCAAGGGCGCGGAAGGCCCCGCGCCGGTCTTCGAGGTGACGGCGATCACCCGGCGCCGCGACGCGATCTATCGCCACATGCAGGCGACGGTCTTCACCGACCATCAGCCCCTTGTGTCGGTGCCGATGGAGGCGAGCCTCTACCGGCGGCTCAGCGAGATCCACGGCCGCACCGAGATCCACGACGTCTACATCCCGCCGTGGGTGACGATGTTCACGGTCATCGTGCAGATGACGCCGCGCTGGGACGGCCAGGCGCGCGACGTGCTCCTGGGCGTCCTGTCGAGCCCGTATCTGCACCCGAAGATCGCGATCGCCGTGGACGAGGACGTGAACATCTACGATCCGCGCGAGGTGTTCTGGGCGATCTCGACGCGCCTGAACCCCGAGCGCGACGTCATCGTGATCCCGCACGAGCGCATCCATCCGCTCGACATCTCGGCGCCCAACGTCGATCGCTCCGAGGTGACGGTGATGCGCGTGGGCGGCAAGATGGCCATCGACGCCACCAAGCCGCCGCTCTGGCGCAAGAAGGAGCGCGAGGAGTTCACGCGCATCAAGCCGAAAGGCGCCGACGATCCCGCGCTCCAGGCGCTGCTCACGCGCCTGGCGTCGATGGCCTGAATTTCAGGCACGCCCGGTCGTGTCGTCTCGTCGGGACTCACTTGGGAGGACAGGGTTATGGCCACGCACTCGAAAACACGGAAGGCGGTCCAACGACTCCGCCGTCTCGCGCGGCGCCGCCGAGTCGCCCAGCTGAAACAGGCTCGGCTCGGTGCCGGCGCCGCGGTGAAGGCGCCGAGGACGTAGGGCTCAGGAGAGGGTCAGAAGCTCCTTGGCGCTGCCGGTCATGAGCTGGCGCATCTCGGTCTCGGTCATCCCGTACGCGCGCAGCATCGCCGCCAGCAGCCGGTACGCCTCGACCGTCTTCGGCAGGAGCGGGATCCCCGCGTCGCTCGACAGCATGAAGTGCTCGGGCCCGACGGCGCGGATCGCCGCCACCATATCCTGCGTGTCCACTCCCAGCAGCGGCGAGAGCTCGTCCCAGGTGAGCGCGAAGCGCACGCCGGCGTCCGCCCACCGCTTCATCTTCGGCACATCGAGCTCGAACACCTCGCTGAACGGATGGTCGATGAACGCCCGCATGTAGCCGATGGCGCCGGTCTCCTCGGCCAGCGCGTCCATCTCCTGCGGCGAGAGATGGCCGAACGACAGCGCCACGCCGTGGTCGGCGCAGAGCCGCACGGTGTCGCGGATGGCCGGCAAGAGCCGTCCGTGGTCGTCGAGCACGTACATCCCGGTCTTGAGCGCCTGCTCCCAGGCGACGGGCGCCACCGGGTCGTCGTACCGCCGCGCCTTGTCGAACCAGACGCCGCGGCCGCCGAGACGGTAGATGCTCCAGGCCGAGGTGACCGGCGGCATCCACATGCCGAGAATGCCGCCTTCCACCGCCGCCTTGATCTCGGTGAAGTCGACGGGCTTCAGCGGAATCCCGACCACCCAGGCGGACAGACACTTCACCGGCCTCAGGTTCTCCCGCTCGGCCCAGCGGTCGACGTCCTCCTGGACTTGCCGGGCGACTTCCCAGGGGCGGCCGGGCGAGATGCTCTTGAACAGGATCGCCTTCATGCCCGCGCGGCTCGCTTCCTGCGCGGCGTGCAGCGGCTCCTCTTCGTCATGCCCGCGCGCGTGGGCGTGGACGTCGATCGCGTCCGTGAGGTCGTACATGGCCGCCTTGTTGGCGCCCATGCTGTAACGCGCTTGATATGATCTGACGACTCGTCGGCTTACCATAGAGCCCTCGCTCGCGACGTGGTCGATGTGTGCGGCGATTATGGCATACACTGAGGCCCGGAGGAGACGGCGGTGACGTCCTTGCCAATCATGCTGTGGGCTCTCGCCATTCTCGTGCTGGCAACCGGTCTGACGACGCCCCGCGACGCCGCCGGCGGAAGGATCAAGGGCACCGTCACGCTGAAGGGAGCGTCGCCGGAGCTGAAGAAGCTCGCCGTGACGATCGACCAGTACGTCTGCGGCAAGGAGAAGAACCCGGAGGACCTCGTCCTCTCGCCGCAAGGGGGAGTCCGGAGCGCGGTCGTCTGGCTCGACAAGCCGCCGGCAGGGGCGCCCGCCGGGGCGCTGCCGTCCGCGACGACGATGGACCAGAAGGAGTGCGTGTTCGCGCCCCGCGTCGTCGTCGTGCCGGCGGGCGGGCGGATCGACTTCCTGAACAGCGACCGGCTTCTGCACAACCTGCACAGCACGCCGAGCGCCAACCCGCCCTTCAACCGGACGCAGCCGAAGGGCCGCACGATCACCATCACGTTCGAGAAGCCCGAGATCATTCGCGTGACGTGCGACCTCCACTCCTGGATGCGCGGCTGGGTCGTGGTGGCCGAGCATCCCTACTACGCGCTGACCGACGGCGCGGGAGACTTCGGGCTGCGGGGCCTCCCGCCCGGGCGCTATACGCTGAAGGCCTGGCAGGAGCGGCTCGGCACGATCTCGAAGGAAGTCGTCGTGGGCGACCAGGACCCGACCCCCGTCACCCTGGAGATGCCCGCCCGCTAGCCGCGGGGTGGAGACCATGAGCCGAGCGCCGGCTTCCGAGCGAACGCCGCCGCCCGTCATGGCGCTGCTCAGTTCCCCGCTGGGCGCCCCGGTGCGGGCGGTCGCGAAGATCCGCGCGTCGGTCCACGTCAAGCTCCTCGCCGGCTTCCTGCTCATCACGCTTCTCTTCATCGCGATGACGGCGGTGAGCCTCCGGACCTTCGCCGAGACCGCGCGCGAGACCAATCTGCTCGACCAGGCCCACGAGCGCGTCGGCTGGTCACGGCAGATCGAGCACGCGCTCGCGATGCAGATGCACTTCACCTCGATGACGCTCCTGTCCCAGGGCTCGGACCCCGTGAGCCTGATCCTGCGCGAGAACAACCGGTTCAACGACACCCTCGCCCGGCTGGAGACCGCGGCGCCGGCCGAGGAGCGGGCGCTCATCCAGGCGATTCGCGGGGCGCAGGACGACGCGATGGCGACGGTCGCCGACATCGCCAACGCCGTTCGGGACAAGAGGCTGGCCGAAGCCATGACGGTGCTCAGAACCCGGCAGGAGCCGGTCTACCAGAAGATCGAGACCCTGGTGGGCTCGCTCGTCGCCGCCGAGGAGACCCGGATGGCGAAGTTCCGGGCCAGCCTCGCCGCGACCCACCGCCAGTCGATGCGCCTGATGGCCGGCTTCGCCGTCGCCTCGGTCGTGCTCGCGCTGGTCGGCGGGTTCGTCATCTCGTGGTCGTTCATCCTGCCGGTGCGCGCGGCCCACGGCTTCCTGAGCGACGTGGCGGCCGGCCGGTTCGGCGGCACCCTGGTCGTGCCGAACCGCGACGAGTTCGGCGCGCTCGCCGAGCACATGACCTGGATGAGCCGCGAGCTGCGCCGGCTCGACGACGAGCAGCGGGTGGCCGCCGCCACGCTCCGGGGCCTGAACGACCGCCTGGCGCTGGCCAGCCGCGCCAAGTCTGAATTCCTGGCGAACATGAGCCACGAGCTGCGCACGCCGCTCAACGCGATCCTCGGGTTCACCGAGATCATCCTCGACGAGCTGTACGGTGAGGTGCCGGCCAACCTGCGCGAGCCGCTCGTCGACATCCAGACCAACGGTCGTCACCTGCTCTCGCTCATCAACGACGTGCTCGACCTGTCGAAGATCGAGGCCGGCCGCCTCGAGCTCGGCGTGGGCGAGTACTCGGTGCAGGAGATCGTCGACGTCGTCCACGCGTCGCTGAGATCCCTGGCCATCGAGAAGGGGCTGGCGTTCAGCGTGCGGGTGGCCCCCGGGATCCCGACGGCCTGGGGCGACGGCCGGCGGCTGACCCAGTGCCTGCTGAACCTCGCCGGCAACGCGCTCAAGTTCACGCGCCAGGGGCGGGTCGATATCGACGTGAGCCTGGCCGACGATTGGCTCACGTTCCGGGTGGTCGACACCGGAATCGGCATCCCCAAGGACGAGGTCGAGAACATCTTTGCCGAGTTCCGCCAGGTCGACACGACGATCACCCGGGAGTACGGTGGCACGGGGCTCGGACTCAGCATCACGAAACGACTCGTCGAGCTGCACGGCGGACGCATCGGCGTCGAGAGCGAGCTCGGCCGTGGCTCGACGTTCTTCTTCACGGTGCCGCTGCACGCGGACGGAGGACCCGCATGAAGGACCGGACGGTGCTCCACATCGAGGACAACGAATACAATCGGAAGATCGTGAGGCAGCTGCTGAGCCGGACGCCCTACCGGCTGCTGGAGGCCGCCGACGGTGAGGAGGGGCTCGCGGTGGCGAAGCGCGAGCTGCCCGATCTCATCCTCATGGACGTCCAGCTGCCCAAGCTGTCGGGACTCGACGCGACCCGCCTGCTCCGGGCCGATCCGCGCACGGCCAGCATTCCGCTCGTGGTGGTGACGTCTTTCGCCCTGAGCGGGGACGACCGCAAGGCGATGGACGCGGGCGCCTCGGCGTACCTGGCCAAGCCGTACAGTCCGCGCGACCTGATGGCGCTGATCCACCGGTTTCTCCCCGAGAACTGACCGTGC